>Ga0315285_10004303_pt1 | contig 14774 bp, 15 predicted proteins | sample YL17G09_36_MG_FD_203698 | JGI IMG/M metagenome (GOLD analysis project Ga0315285, IMG submission 203698) | Sediment microbial communities from Yellowstone Lake, YNP, Wyoming, USA - YL17G09_36 | ecosystem: Environmental > Aquatic > Freshwater > Lake > Sediment | place: USA: Wyoming | collected...
CGCCATGACCTACGCGGAAACCGTTTCTTACCTGCTCACCGTCGGCCAGGAACTGCGGGGCGTGAAGTTCGACCTGGCCAACGTTTCCCGCCTGCTCGAAGCGCTGGGCCATCCGGAGCGCTGCTGGCACTCGGTTCACATCGCGGGCACCAACGGCAAAGGCTCGGTGGCCGCCATGATGGAAGCGGTGCTGCGCGCCGCCGGATATCGAACCGGGCTGTACACCTCGCCCCACCTGGTCCGCGTCAACGAGCGGATTCGGGTGGCGGGCGAAGAGATTTCCGACGCCCATTTCGCCTCGGTTTGCAGCGACGTTCTGGCCCTGGTCGAACGGTTGCTGGCCCAGCTCGCCCTGCCGGGCCACCCCAGCTTCTTCGAGTGCCTGACGGCGACGGCCTTCGAGCATTTCCGGCGGGCGGGCTGCGACATCGCCGTGCTGGAAACGGGCATGGGCGGGCGCCTGGACGCTACCAACGTGGTGCGGCCGCTGGTTTCCATCATCACTCCCGTCGATTTCGACCACGAGGCCTACCTGGGCCACTCGCTGGGCCAGATCGCATTCGAGAAAGCGGGCATCATCAAGGAAGGCGGGGTGGTGATCGCCGCGCCGCAGCGGCCCGAAGCGGCGGCGGTGATCGAGCAGGTGGCCCGCGAGCGCGGCGCGCGCCTGCTAGTCGCGACGGAGGCAGCGGATTGCGGATTTCGGATTGCGGATTATTCGGCAATGCGGAATGCGGAATGCGGAATGCGGAATGAGACCACTACTCCGCACTCCGCACTCCGCACTCCGCATTTGGCGTTGCCGGGCCGCCACCAGGTGGAAAACGCCCGGCTGGTGGCGCTGGCCGTTGAGCAGTTACGCGAGATCGGACTGCGCATCTCCGACGAGGCGCTGCGCCAGGGCCTGGCAGGCGTGCAATGGCCCGGACGCCTGGAATGGGTCCAGGGCCGGCCCCGCCTGCTGCTGGATGGCGCCCACAACCCGGCCGGCGCCCGCGCCCTGCGTGCTTACCTCGAGGAAGTGCGGAGTGCGGAGTGCGGAGTGCGGAGTGACCCGGCCTCCAACATCGTTCTGTTGTTTGGGGCCATGCGGGACAAGGCGGTGGCCGAGATGGCCGACCTGCTGTTTCCCCTGGCCGGCGCCGTGGTCTTGACTCGGCCGCCGCAGAAGCGCGCGGCCACCACCCAGGTGCTGGCGCAATTGACAGCGCACCTGAACCACCGCATCATCGAGTGCGAGGACCCGGGCGCGGCGCTGGCCAAGGCCCGCGAACTGGCTGGCCCCGATGGCGTTGTCGTCGTTACCGGTTCTTTGTACCTGGTGGGCGCTGTCAAGAGTTAAGAGTTATGAGTTAAGGCGCATCTGCCTTTGGAGGATCATTCTTAACTCTTAACTCTTAATTCTTAACTCTTATGAGGTACGCACTCGGCTGGCTTCGCTCCATGCTGTTCACCGACGTTCTGATCTATCTCGAAACGGCGGTGATGGGCACGATTTCGCTGGCCGGCTCCTGGTTCGACCCGCACGGGCGCTTCCAGCACCGCTGCGCGCGGATTTGGTCGCGGATGATCCTGGTGACCAGCCGGGTCGAGGTGCAGGTCCGCGGGCTGGAGAACATCGACCCGCGCGCCACCTACATTTATTGCGCGAATCATCAGAGTCTCATGGACATCCCGGTGATCTTCAGCAGAATCCCGGCCGAATTCCGAATCCTGGCCAAGAAGGGACTGTTTTCGGTCCCCTTCCTGGGATGGCACCTGCGGCGTTCCGGGCACCTGGAGGTGGACCGGAGCAGCCCGCGCGGCGCCCTGCGCAGCTTCGCGCAGGCGGCGCGCCAGCTTCGCCAGGGCGCGTCGATTTTCTTTTTTCCCGAGGGCGGGCGGAGCGACGACGGAACGCTGAAGCCATTTCGGCCCGGCCCCTTCCTGCTGGCCATTAAAGTCGGGGTGCCGATCGTTCCGGTGGCCGTCAGGGGAACGCGAGAAGTGCTGCCCATGGGGTCCATGTATATCCGGCCGGGCGCCGTCGAACTGACGGTGGGGAAGCCGGTGGCCACCGCCGGCCTCAGCCTGCGCGATGCCGACCGGCTGACCGCCGCGGTATACGACCAGATCGCCGGCTTCCTCTCAGGGCAGGATCACCGCAGAGACGCAGAGGTCGCAGAGAAGAGCCCGACGGCCTCTGGAGACTGATAACTCTCGCGCGCGGTTTGAAGAACTGGTGCGCTGGGCCCGGGAAGTGACAAGTGACGAGTGACGAGTGACGAGTGACAAGTGACAAGCGGGTGGTCGGCCACTCGTCACTTGTCACTCATCACTCGTCACTACAGGAGAACGAATGATTTCGCTGGATAAACGAGTGGCGGTAGTGACCGGCGGCTCACGCGGTATCGGCGCGGCCGTGGTGGAGATGTTCTCGAAAGCGGGCGCCCGCGTGGTTTTCAGCTACCAGACGAACCGCGAGGCCGCCGAGCAGGTGGCCGCGCGCTGCGGGCCGCCGGCCGTCCCCTTCGAAGCCGATGTGGCCCGCATGGATGAGGCCGAGCGCCTGATCGGCGAGGCCGTGCGCCGCTTCGGCCGCCTCGACATCCTGGTCGCCAACGCCGGCATCTGGAACCCCGAGGACGCGCCCATCGACGATATGACCGAGCGGCAGTGGGACGAGATGATCGACATCAACCTGAAAGGCGTGTACACCGTCACGCACTATGCCGTGCGGCAGATGAAGAAGCAGAAATCGGGGCGCATCATCGCCATTTCCTCCACCGCCGGGCAGCGCGGCGAAGCCTTCCACGCCCACTATGCGGCTTCCAAGGGCGGCATCATCAGCTTCGTCAAGTCGCTTTCCACCGAGCTGGCTCCTTTCAACATCCTGGTGAATTGCGTGGCCCCGGGATGGGTGATGACCGATATGGCCGCCCCGGTCCTGCGCACCAAGACGGAAGTCAAGAAGGTGATCTCGACGATTCCGTTGCAGCGCATCGCCAGGCCGGAGGAGATTGCCGGCCCGGTGCTGTTCCTGGCCGGCAACCTCGCCACCTTCATCACCGGAGAGATTCTGAACGTCAACGGCGGCGCGGTGCTGGTGGGATAAGATGGTGCGGAGTGCTGAGGGGCGAATGTCCTCGCCGGTCCTTGTAGCGGGCGTTTTGTTCGGCCTTGTCGCCGCCGGGGCCAGCCAGGCCGAGGGGGAGGCGGTTTCTGCCGCCCAGTCCGATCAGAAGCCGCGCGACATCCTGAACGCCGCTATTCAGGCCCTCGGCGGGAAGGCCTTCCTGGGGGCCAAAGACATGCGCGCCGAGGGGCGCGCCTTCCAGTTCGGGCGCGACGAAGAACTACAGGGACTGGCTCGCTTCACCGCGTACGAGAAATTCCCCGACAAGCTCCGTCAGGAACTGGGCAAGGACAAGGAAGTGGTCGTCGTCATCAACGGCGACAAGGGCTGGGACAAGACCTTCCGCGGCGTCCGCGAGTACCCCGAAGAGGAGATGCTCCGCATCCGCGAGAACCGCCTGCTCAGCGTGGAAAATGTCCTCCGGTTCCGGCTGAATGAGCCGGGTGTGACGCTGCGTTACGCCGGGACCGACCTGATCGGCAACCGCCTGGCCGACCTGGTGGAAGTGGAAGACGCCGACAACCGCCTGGTCACCATTGCCGTGGACCAGAGCAACAAGCTTCCCGTGCGCCGCCAGTGGAGCCGCCGCAACCCCAAGACGCGCCTGCTGGAGAAAGAAGTCGAACTTCTGGGCAACTACCGCAAGCTCGGCGATATCCTCTCGCCCTTTTACAGCATGCGGGAACGCGACGGCCAGAAGATCTTCGAAGTTTTCCTCACCACCGCGGCCTACAACCAGAACTTACCGGATTCCCTGTTCCAGCGGCCTCCCGGCCCCGACCGCCCCGAACCCGGCCGAAAGAAGCGCTAGCCCACAACTGGGAAAGGTCAGCCGCCGCCGCGGGAGAGAGGATGAAGCCTTTCATGCGGAGTCTCGGCGCCGTCTGCGGCTCCTAGCCCGGAGGTCGTTGAAGAATTTCTCGCCGGAGATGCCCTCCCCCTGCTCGAGCTGTTCGAAACCCGTGTCGATTTGCCTGCCGATTTCCGCGAGCCGCCGCCGCCTTATTTCATCCCGTTCCTGGAGCAGGCGTAGCCCTTCGCGAACCACCTCGCTCGCCGAGTAGTACATCCCGCTGCGCAGCTTGCTGTTTACGAGTTTCTCCAGCTCCGGAGTAAGGGAAACGTTCATGCTCTGCTCCTTGGCTCTGTCGTTCAGACCCAGTATAGCAAATAACAGCCGTTAGCACTTCCTGTTATCAGCCCGACAGCCGGCGGCGAGTGCGCGTCGCGATAATCTGTGGCAACCCGCGCAAATCTGCGGAATCTGCGGCTGCGGCCTCCGCTCAGTGGATGGTGCGGGGCTTGCGGTAGCGCACGGCGATATCGTCGCGGTCTTCAGACCGCCATCCGCGGATGTAGCGGCGGTCTTCGGACCGCCATCCGCCACACGGCTCCCTGATGGTCGCGGCCCTGTTTCAGCACTTCAGCGCCGGTTTTCGCCCTTCCGGCGATTCCGGTTTGAGGTTCCTCCGGCTTCGCTGTATCATCCGGTTCGCAACAGATAACAGAGCAAGGAGCGGGAATGGCCTGTCCATTTTTCTATCCAGTCGAGCCTTTCGATGACCAGCGCTGGAGCCCGCGGCCGCAGATGCCGCTGGGAGACCCGTACGACGGGGAGTGCCGGGCGGCCGCCGGGCGCCGGCCGGGGGAGCAGGAACTGCGCAATCTCTGCAACATGGGCTACGCGCGTGGCAACTGCCTGCGGTTTCAGGATTCGTGCTCGAGCGACGCGGCCCGTTTCAGCGCCGCCTCCGACGATGGCCAGACCATCACCATCGCCTGGGTAGTGGAGCGGGACCACCGGCCGGCCGCCCACGGCCGGCTCGAGTACTCGAAGGCCGCGGGGCGGTTTACGGCGCCGCCCGCCGATGAGATTCTCAACCGCCAGGCGGCCGCCTATGTGGCCGCGTACTTGCGGCGCAAGGCGGCGCCGGCGGCGGCGGGCGGGCCGTCGCGCCGCTGAGATCAGGCTGTAGGCTGCAGGCTGTAGGCTGCAGGGGCAAGATTCCACAGCCCACAGCCTGCGGCCTACAGCCTGCACTTGAAACTTTCAACCTGAAACTTGAAACTTAAGGAATGCAGGAAGGCAAGCTGGTTCGAGAATCCCAGGCGGAGATGGTCGAGGTGGTGCTGCCCAACGACGCCAACCCCTTGGGCAGCATCCTGGGCGGCAAGGTGATGCACCTGATCGATATTGCGGCCGCCATCGATGACCAAGGAAAGCCGAAGCCCATCCCTCCCGTGATCCCCGAAACCGAAGAGGACAAGCGGCGGTACGAGCAGGCCGAAGAGCGGCGCCGCCACCGGCTCCAGCACCGGGCGCGGCCACGAACGTAGAAGGCGGAAGGCGGAAAGCGGCAGAGCCATCGCGGTGGCTTCTGCTTTCCGCCTTCTGCCTTCCGCTTTAGCCCTGGCTGCCTCCCGCGGTGGTGGCTCTGGCCTCGTTCTCCTTGAACATGTATTTTATGTTGGGCTTGTACAGGAGCAGGTTGGGCTCGTGGACGCGGTTCACCTTGATGCAGTTCTTGTCGTACCACTCGATGACCCCGCGAATCTCCTCTCCGTCCTGCAACACCACCACCATCGGCGTCCGGGACTGCATCTGCTTCACGTAGTAAAAATTCTCCGCGTTGGTGGATTCCGGCGGCGCGGGCTTCTTGCGGGGAAGCCGCGTCGTCATCTGCTCTTTGATCTCGTTCAAAGACGGACGGATCAGTTTGCGGTTCACTATGATCTCCTTGCTCATTTTTGGGCTCGTACGCTTGTTTTTTCAGGCTGACGCCTGGAGATAAAGAACTGGGGCCCCGCCGCAAAGCTCCCTAGAAACTGGAGGCTGCTTACGGCCAAACTAACACAGCAGCGAGCGGGGCGCAAGGGGGATGCGGGACGTGCCACCCCGTCTCCGCGGCATCCGCCAGAAGAAATGATGAGTGACAAGTGCCGAGTGACGAGCAAGCAAGACCAAGGTTCCCCAAGGCGCCCTGTCCGTCACTTGTCACCCATCGCTGGTCACTGCCCCCGAACGGACTCTAACGACATCGCCAGTGCCTCGAGTGCCACCTGCTTGTTGATATTGCGGCGGAGCAAGCCATCCAGCTTGTCCAGCCGACTCGCGGCCCGGACCAGCCACTCCCAATCCACCTGGCCCGCGATCCTGCTCAGTTCTTTCTCGAGATCCAGGTTCCGCAACGGGTGGCTCGGCGTGCCGGTTTCCCGGCCCACCACCAGGTACAGGATGTCGTGCAGCAGACTATAGAGGAGAGCGAGCAAATTTTCAAGGGATTCTTCGCGGGTCTGGGCCAGGGCCTGGGTGCGGCTGAACAGGCCGGAGAAATCCCGGCGCTCGATGCCGCCGCGAACGAGCGCCAGCAGTTCGCCGCGCCGGCGGCGCGATTCTTCCAGGTCCAGACGGCGGGCGGCGCCGGGACTGCCCTCCGCCAGCCGCGCCGCCAGCCGCTTTTCCTCCTGGCTCCAGGGCAGCGGCTCCAGCAGCCGCTCCACTTCCTCGCCGGCCAGCGGCCCCAGGTGCAGCGGAATGGCGCGGGAGCGGATGGTGGGGAGCAATTGAAAATAGGAGACGGCGGTCAGAATCAGCAAGGTGGCCGGCGGGGGCTCCTCCAGGATCTTGAGCATGGCGTTGGCCGCCACCTCGTCGGTGCGGTCCGCTTCATCCAGGATGAACACCCGTTGTCTGGCGCGCGACGGCCGGTACTGCGCCAGCGCCGCCAGCCGCCGCACCTGGTGAATCGAAATCTGGCGGGTCTTGCCGTCCGGCGGGAACACGAACACGTCCGGGTGGGTGCTGAGCACCAGCGGGTTGTCGCGCCGTTCCTCCAGGGAGAGGCGCGGGCGCTCGGCCAGCAGCGGGCCGAACTCGCGGTGCTCCTCGTAGGATTGCAGTTGGGCAATGGCGCGGCAGTTCGAGCAACGGCCGCAGAAATCGGCTTGTTGGCGCGCCTGCTCGTCCTCGCAATTCACCGCCTGCGCCAGCATGATGGCCAGCGTGTACTTGCCGACGCCGGCCAGCCCGGTGAAGGCCAGGCTGTGCGGCAGCCGCCCGGCCCGCAGCATGCGCCGCAGCGCCTCCACCACCGCCGCATTGCCGATGTATTGTTCCCAGCCCATGTGAAGAAAATTAAGAATTAAGAATTAAGAATTAAGAACTGACTGGTCGACCGCAGGATGCGCCGCGTGTTTCCCATTCTTCATTCTTCATTTTTAATTCGTTCCCAGACGTGCTGCCACACCTCTTGCTGCACCGCCTGCTGCGACCTCTCGCCGTCGATCACCAGGACGCGGCCCGGCTCGCGGGCCGCGATTTCCAGGTAGGCGCCGCGCACCCGGCTGAAGAACTCCAGGCTTTCGCGCTCGAAGCGGCTCTCATCGGCGGCGCCCGCGCCCGCGGCATCGCGGTTGCGCTCCAGCGCGCGGCGGACGCTGGTGGCCGGCTCGATGTCGAGAATGACGGTCAGATCGGGCTTCACGCCGCGGCAGGCAATCCGCTCCAGGTTCTCGATCAGTTCCCGGCCCAGTCCCCGGCCGGCGCCCTGATAGGCCGCCGAGGCATCCACGAAACGGTCGCACAGAACCACGCGGCCGGATTCCAGGGCCGGTTCGATGACTTCGTCCACGTTCTGCGCGCGGGAAGCGAAGTAGAGCAGCACCTCGGCTACCGGCGCCAGCCCAACCGTAGCGGAATCGAGCAGGATGCGCCGGATGGCGTCGCCAACCGCCGTGCCGCCCGGTTCACGCGCCCTGGTCACCGGCATATTCAGAGCGCGCAGCCGCTCGGCGAGCATCTCCAGTTGGGTCGTCTTGCCGCAGCCGTCGATGCCTTCGAAGGTGATGAATCTGCCGCGTTTCCCGGCCATCGGAAGCCACCATCATAGCATGCTGCAATTCAACCCTTGGAAGCGGAGTGAGCAGCCAGTTTAAGGCGCGGCGGTTTGCGGATTGAGAAGCGATCGGCGCCCGTAGCCGGTGTGGACGCGCGGCTGAACTGCGGGTAGCGGCGGTTGTCTGAGCGTCGGGAAAGGGCGCCTCGGTCCGGACCGGCCGGGCAGTTTCCCCTTCCTACCCACACTGCTGTCCCGCTCGTGGCAAGCGGGGCGGCCAGCGCGGCGATCACTGTGGAGGGGTCTTCTTCTCTTCCTCGTGGTGCAGCGACGCTTTGAAATTGCGGATCCCCTCACCCAGACCCTTGCCGAGTTCCGGGATTTTCTTGCCGCCGAATATCAGCACCGCGATGCCGAGGATGACCAGCAACTCGGGAATTCCGAGACGGAAGGGCACAATAACCTCCGGGACTGTATTCCTGGCTATTGTAACCCAGAAAACTAAAAAAAAGGCCAAAATGGTAAACGGAGCCGGGGGACCTTTCCGGCCTATTCGGAGTAAAATACCAGCCATGATGCAAAAAGCTCCGGACGGCCAATACGAACTGGTCTTGGAAAACCGCCAGGTCTTGACCATCTTCTTCGTGGTGGTGGTGCTCTGCGGGGTGTTTTTCGGGCTGGGTTACATCGTGGGCAAGAACACCATGGGATACATCCCGCCGGCGGAAAGTACGGGTGCGACGGGTGGCAAGAAGAGCGCCATCGCGCCGGCCTCCGGCCTGGCCGAGCAACCGGCGCCAGCCGCGGCTTCCGACTCGGCGCAGAAAGCGCCGGAGACAAGCCCGGCCGCCGAAGAGAAGGCGCCGGCCGCGCCCGAACGCGCCGCCTCCAAACGCGAGCCGGCCGCGGAAACCCAGGCCAGGCCGGTCCCGACGGCGCCGGCCGCGGCTTCCGGCATGGCGCGTGGGGAATCCATCAGCCTGCAGGTGGCCGCGCTGAGCAAGAAAGAAGATGCCGAGAACCTTCTGGAGCTGCTGAAAAAGAAAGGATTCCCGGCCACGCTGGCCACTTCGCCCGCCGACCGGCTGTTCCGCGTGCACATCGGACCATTCTCCTCGACCACGGAAGCCGAGGACATGAAGGCCCGGCTGGAGCGGGAAGGGTTCAAGGCCATCACCAGGAGATGAGTGCTGAGTGCGCTTTTCAGCTTGCGCCAGAGCAAGGAGGCAGCATAGAATGTAGTATTCCCCACTTTGTGGAATGCCCATGCTGCCCTTTCGCACACTTATTGTTCTGCTTGCAGGCGCAAGCCTACCGCTGGCCTGGGCGCAACAGCAGCCCCCGCAGCAGCTTTCAGCACCCCAGGCGCCCCCGGCTGTCCGTGAATTCAACGAGCGGCTCAAGGAAGCGGGCCTCGCGCAGCGCGACAACGCGTCCCGGTCCTACCCGGATTACAGGATTGGCCCTGAGGACCTGCTGGAAATTAGCGTCTTCGACGTCCCGGAATTGAGCCGGTCGGTGCGGGTCTCTGCCAGCGGCGAAGTTTCGCTGCCGCTGCTTGGGGCGGTGCGGGTCAGCGGGCTGAGCGCGCTGGAGACCGAGCGTCTGCTGACGGAGCTGCTGCGGCAGAAATACATGAAGGCCCCGCAGGTCACGGTTTTCGTCAAAGAGTACAAGTCCGATCCGGTGTCGGTGCTGGGCGCGGTCCGCACCCCAAACATTTATTACATCCAGACTCGGAAGACGCTGCTGGAAGTGCTGGCCATGGCGGGCGGTTTCTCCGAGACTGTCCGCACGCCCGGGCGGACCATCCAGGTGGTAAGAAAAAGCGCGCGGGCCGACGCCGGATCGGCAGCGCCGGTTCCCGGCGGAGCGGCCGGCACGCCGGATCAGCAGCAGGTGATCGAGGTGCCCATCAAGGACTTGCTGCAGAGCGGCGATTCGAAGTGGAATATCTGGATTTACCCCGGCGATTCCGTGAAAGTGACTTTGGCCGGCAACATCTACGTTGCCGGTAACGTCGTCCGGCCGGGCGCGTTCCCCTTGACCGACTTCGACTACGTCTCCGCCATTCAGGCCCTGGCCCTGGCGGGAGGGGCCACCAGAACCGCCAGCCAGAAGAACGCCGCTGTCATCCACATGAACGAGGACGGCACCCGGATCGAGCGAAGGATCGACCTGAAGCGGATCATGAATGGGCAGGATCCGGATACCAAGCTCGGTCCCAACGATGTCCTGTTCGTTCCCGGCAGCGTCGGCAAAGAATCAGCCCTGCGCGCCGTGGAAGCGACCATCCAGATCGGCGTCGGCCGTATCATCTGGCGCTGAAGGTGGGTGGCGCCGCGTCATCTTGGCCCCCCCGGGCACGGCCCAGGCAGGACTCGCGTGCCACTGTCCCCACTCTTGACCTTCTTCCCGGCCTGGCATAGAAATCTAGTTTGGCGCGCGGGCAGGCCCGTTCCCGCAGCCGCACACCGAATTCTGATTTGCCGTAGTACCGGAGAATCGCATGCTTCGAACCGCTGTGATCGCCGCCATCCTGGCGCTGTTTCCCCTCATCCTGGCGTTGGCCCAGAAGCCGCCCGGCGACGGCCGGGCCACGGTCCGGCTGATGACGCTCGATCCCGGCCACTTCCACGCCTCCCTGGTCCAAAAGGAGATGTATCCCGGTGTCTCGAAGACTGTGACCGTATACGCGCCGCTGGGTCCCGACCTGGTCGAGCACCTGAACCGCATCATCCGCTTCAATACCCGCCCGGATAACCCCACCTCCTGGCAATTGGACGTACACACGGGGCCGGATTCCCTGGAACGCATGCTGAAGGAGCGCCCGGGCAACGTCGTGGTTCTCTCCGGGCGAAACCGCGGCAAGATGGAGCGCATCAAGGCCTCGGTCGAGGCCGGTCTCAATGTGCTCTCCGACAAGCCGTGGGTGATTCGCGCCGAAGACCTGCCGAAGCTGGAATCGGCGCTGGCGACGGCCGCCACCAAGGGGCTGGTGGCCTACGACATCATGACCGAGCGCTATGAGATCACCTCGGTGCTGCAAAAAGACCTGGTGAACGATCCGGCCGTGTACGGGAACCAACTGCCGGGAAGCGAGCAGGAACCGGGCGTGTACATGGAGAGCATCCACCATCTGATGAAAATGGTGGCCGGGGCGCCGAACCTGCGTCCCGCCTGGTTTTTCGACGTGCTGCAGCAGGGCGAGGGCCTGACCGATGTGGGCACCCACCTGGTGGACCTGGTGACCTGGACGCTGTATCCGCAGGCGCTGCTGAACTACCGCAAGGACGTCCGGATCCTGGCGGCCAAGCGCTGGCCCACGATCATGACCCGCGCCGAGTTCCAACAGGTCACCGGCGAGAAGGACTTCCCCGCATTCCTGCGGGACGACGTGAGGGACGACCGGCTGCAGTATTTCTGCAACACGCAGGTCGCCTACACGGTTCGCGGAACGCACGTCAAGCTGGACGTGCTGTGGAACTACGAAGCGCCGGCCGGCGGCGGCGATACGCACCTGGCGGTGTACAAGGGCGGCAAGGCGCGCGTCGACGTCCGCCAGAAAGGCGAGAAAACGAACCGTCCGGAACTGTACGTCGTCCCCAACAGCCCGGGCGCGAAGGCCGAGGTGCTGGCCGCGGTGAAGAACAAAGTACAGGCGTGGCAGCGTGATTATCCCGGCGTGGCCATGCAGGAGGCCGGCCAGGCCATCTGGGTGACCATCCCGGACAAGTACCGCGTGGGCCACGAGGCCCATTTCGCGCAGGTGACCGAGCGCTTCCTGCACTACATGAAGGAACCGAAATCTCTGCCGGCCTGGGAAAACGCCAACATGCTGGCCAAGTACTACACCACCACCGCGGGCCTGCAACTCAGCCACCGGGCCGCCAGTGTTATGTCTCAGAAATAGGTTGACAAGGGCGAAGGCAGAAGGCGGGAAGCGGAAGGCAGAAGGCGGGAAGCGGAAGGCAGAAGGCGGAAGGCGGCAAACGCCCGCCGCGGCGGGCTTGCTGCCTTCTGCCTTCCGCTTTCTGCCTTCGCCACTGTCGGGCTATTTGTGAGACAACGCGATGGGATGGAGGTGTGGTGAGAACGGGGATGAGGCCGCGACGTTGGAGCCGCTTGATCTGGCTGCTGCTGTTGGTGTGCCTGCCCTGCCCCCTGCCCGCGCAGCTTTCCGAAGGCCCGGCGAAAGGCTCGCTGGTGGCCGTCGGCGGCGGCCGGATCGGCCCGGACATCGTGAAGCGTTTTGTGGCCCTGGCCGGCGGCGCCGATGCCCGCTTCGTTGTTATCCCCACGGCTGCCGACGACTCGGTTGATCCAGAAGGCGCGCGCGCCCGCTTCGGCAAACAATTCGGCGTCACCAATATCACCGTCCTGCACACCCGCGACCGCCAGGTGGCGGACTCAGACGGTTTTGTCACCCCGCTGCGCGCCGCGTCGGCAGTCTGGTTCAGCGGCGGCCGGCAATGGCGCCTGGTCGATGCCTATTTGCACACTCGCACGCAACGTGAAATCGAGGCGCTGCTGGGCCGCGGCGGGGTGGTTGGGGGAAGCTCGGCGGGCGCCACCATCCAAGGTTCCTATTTGGTGCGCGGCGCTCCGGAAGGGAACACCATCATGATGGCCAAAGGGCACGAAGAAGGCTTCGGCCTGCTCAAGAACTCGGCCGTCGATCAGCACGTCAATACCCGCAGCCGGGCCAGCGACCTCATCCCCGTCATCGAGGCTCACCCGGGCCTGTTGGGCATCGGGCTGGATGAATCGACCGCGATTGTGGTCAGCGGCCGCGGCTTCGAAGTGATCGGCGAAGGAAAGGTGCGCATCTACGATGGCCGAGAGCACGACGGCGGGAAGTTTCTCATTCTCGCGCCCGGCGATCGATTCGACCTCGCCCGGAGTCAAACTTCGCCTCGCAACTGAACAGCGGCTGCCCGCGGAAGCGAGCGGCGGGCCGCAAGGCCCGTTCGTGCAGGGGGCGCTTTCTCGCTGCCCTCAGGGAGCCAGCCAAAAATAGAAGCCGCGGAAGCGAAGGTAACAATCCCGGCAGCGGAAAGGCCGCACCAGGAAGAGGCTGAGCAGCAGGTCCAGCGGCGTGCGGTGCGACAAGCGCACGCGCTTGCTCCCGCACCCCGGGCACTGCCGGTTCTTCGGGCCCATCATCACGCGCAACTGTCCTCTCCTTGTGGTTCGGGTTCTTGGATGCGGCCTGTCCGGGGACGGTTCAAGTAGGGGGGGACGTTCCGAATCGAAACAGTCGCGCACCGTTGCCCAAGGGCCCTGGAGCCAGGGGCACACCGCTAACTGCGTTCTCGGTGGGGGCCAAGGCGGTTCGCACCGCCATCAGCCTTGCCTTCTGGCGGCCATGCGAGAACACGCCCAGACGTGCGCCCTTGCGTCCAATATGATTTAATTGCAATCCGGACCCGTACGCAAGCAAGAAATGCAGGGCACAGTTCCAAATCGGGAAAGGGCGCTGCTCCGAAGCCCCCGATGGCCGCTCAGCGCGCTGCTGGCTCTGATTGGCTTCACTGCGGTAATCGCGCAGGTGCTGCTGATGCGCGAGCTGATCGTCGCCTTCCAGGGCAACGAAATCACGCTCGGCGTGATGCTGGCCTGCTGGCTGCTGTGGACGGCAATGGGCAGTGCGGTGGTCGATCGGCTGACCCGACGGCTGGCCTCGCCGCGCAGTCTGGTGGCCGGCCTGCAGGCGGCAGTGGCGCTGGTGCTACCCTTCACGGTGGCGGCTGTTCGGGGTGGCCGGAATCTGCTGCATGCCGTTCCGGGCGAACTGCCCGGCCCCGGCGCGATTCTCGTGGCTTCGGCTGCTTCCCTCAGCCTGGTCTGCCTGCTTTCCGGATGGCTGTTCGCAGCCGGCAGCCGGCTATACTCCGAAGAAACGCAGGCATCGTTCGAGACGGCCACCAGCGCGGTCTACGTGCTGGAAGCCCTGGGCTCGGGAATCGGCGGGCTGCTGGTGAGCTTCCTGCTGATTCGGTCTCACTGCGGACTGGAAATCGCGCTGCTGGTAGGGCTGCTGAATCTGGCGGCCGCCGCCGGCCTGGCCATCAGAAGGCGCCTGCAGCGGGCACTCATCCTGGGCGCGATCGTGGCCGGCGCCGCTGTTTTTGTCGCGCCCATCGCGCAGCCCGTGCCTGGGGGCCAACGGCCCACCCTTTCCGCCCGCCTCCAAGGGCGCCTCGATCGGTGGTCGTTCGAGCGCACCTGGCCGGGGTATCGCCTGCTTCGCACCCGCGACACGCCCTATGGCCGGCTGGATCTCGCCGAGCGCGAGGGCGCCCGGACGGTGTACGAGAACGGCCTGGCGCTGGTCAACCTGCCCGATCCGGCGGAAGCCGAGGAGGCCGTTCACTATGCCTTGCTGGAGCATCCCGCGCCGGCCAGCCTGCTGTTGATCGGCGGAGGCGCCAACGGAAGTCTCGCCGAGGCCGTCCGCCACCCCGGTATCACCGGCGTCGATTATGTGGAGCTGGATCCGGCGATTCTCGACTTGGCTTGGGACCTGTTGCAGCCCTCCCTCACGCCGGACAGCGGGCCACGAGTGCGCCTGCACAGCACCGACGGCCGCCTGTTTCTCAAGACCACCGATTCCCGTTTCGACGTCATCATCGTGAATGTTCCCGATCCGCAGACCGCGCAGTTGAACCGCTTCTACACGGTCGAGTTTTTTCGGGAGGCGGCGCGGAAACTCTCACCGGCGGGGGTGTTGTCATTCCACCTGAAAGCCTCGGAGAATTACGTGGGGCCGGAACAGGCGGAATTCCTGCGCTGCGTGAATGCCACGGTGCGCTCCGTGTTTT
>Ga0315285_10004306_pt1 | contig 14769 bp, 10 predicted proteins | sample YL17G09_36_MG_FD_203698 | JGI IMG/M metagenome (GOLD analysis project Ga0315285, IMG submission 203698) | Sediment microbial communities from Yellowstone Lake, YNP, Wyoming, USA - YL17G09_36 | ecosystem: Environmental > Aquatic > Freshwater > Lake > Sediment | place: USA: Wyoming | collected...
GCATCGCCTACACGCGCGCCATGGTGCGGGCGGCGCTGAGCGGCCAACTGGCCGCGGTGAAGTGCGAGCCCGACCCCATCTTCAACGTGCTGGTTCCCACCGAGTGCCCGGACGTTCCCGCCGAGGTCCTGAAGCCGCGCGGCCAGTGGCCGGACCCCGCGGCCTATGACGCCAAGGCGCGGGAACTAGCCGACCGATTCACGCGGAACTTCGCCCAGTTTGACGCGGCCCCGGCCGAGGTGCGCGCCGCCGGTCCGCGTACCTGAGGCCATGCGGAGTGCGGAATTCTGTTCACTCCGCATTCCGCATTCCGCATTCCGCATTCGAAGGGGGAGTAAAGGGCTATGCACCAGTGGCTGGTCGCCACGCTGACTGGGATCCCGATCCTCACTTTGTTCGTGGTGATCGGCCTGGGGTACGTGGCGGGGCAGATCAGTTTCTTCGGCTTTCGCTTTGGCGTGGCTGCCGTGCTGTTCGCGGGGCTGGCGGTGGGCTCGTTGAGTCCTGCGATCGCCCTGCCGGATATAGTTCCCAACCTGGGCCTGATCATCTTTGTCTACACCATCGGCATTCAGTCGGGACCGGCGTTTTTCGCCTCCTTCCGCAAGCAGGGCTGTCGCAACGGCCTGCTGGCGGTGGGAGCGGTGCTTCTCGGGGCGGTCTTGACGCTGTCGTTTGCGCACCTGCTGCGCCTTCCGGCGGAGCGGGCCGCCGGGCTGTTCACCGGGGCTCTGACCAACACCCCCGCGCTGGGGGCGGCGCGGGAAAGGGTGCGGGACCGCGCCCGCCAACAGGGCCTGCCCCCTGAGCACATCCAGTGGCTGGCCGATCAGCCGGTGGTGGCCTATAGCATCGCTTATCCCATGGGCGTGATCGGGGTCCTGCTGTGCTTCGAGCTGACTCGCAGGCTGAGCCGTCCCAGGATGCAGCCTCTCGAAGAGGCCCGGGAGATCCTGGTGCGCGACTTCGCGGTAACCAACCCCGGTGTGATCGGAGCGGCGGCCGGCGACATCTTGCGGCTTCACACCGGCGCCGGGTTCGTCATCAGCCGCATCCGGCACCAGGGGAAAACCGAGATCGTGACCCCGGAAACGAAGCTGGCGCGCGGCGACATCGTGGTGGTGGTGGGCGACGAAGATGCGCTCAGCAGAGCGCAACACATTTTTGGCCAGCCCATCGAAGAGCACATCGAGGCCGACCGCTCGGAGTTGGACTACCGCCGCGTCTTCGTCTCCAGCCGGGAGGCGGTAGGCACGCGCATCGCCGATCTGGACCTGTCCAACCGGCTCTCGGCCACCATCACGCGGCTGCGGCGCGGCGACGTGGACATCGTCCCCACGCCGGACACGCGCCTGGAGTTTGGCGACCGGGTGCGGGTCCTGGGGCGGCGCGAGGGTTTCTCCGCCGTGGCCCGGTTTTTCGGCGACTCGATTCGAGGCACCGCGGAAACCGACTTCGGCTCGGTAGCCATCGGCGTGGTGCTGGGAGCATTGGTGGGGTTGCTGGCTATCCCGGTGCCCGGCGGCGGCACTGTCCGCCTGGGGTTGGCCGGGGGCCCGCTGCTGGTCGCCCTGGTGCTCGGCAAACTGGAACGGTCGGGACGCATCTGCTGGGTCATCCCCCTCAGCGCCAACCTGACCCTGCGGCAAATTGGCCTGCTGTTGTTCCTTGCCGGGGTGGGCGCCAACGCCGGTTTCGTTTTCGCGCAAACCATTCGCGCCAACGGCGTGCAGATGCTGTTGGCCGGCGCCGCCATCACCATGGCGGTGACCCTGACCATGCTGATCGTGGGTTACAGGCTCCTGCGGATTCCCTTCGACTCGCTCATGGGAATGATATCGGGAGTCCAGACTCAACCTGCCTGCCTGGCGTTTGCCAACAATGTTAGCAAGTCGGAGGCGCCCAACGTCGCCTACGCCGGCGTCTTCCCCATCGCCATGATCGCCAAGATCATCCTGGCGCAGTTGCTGCTCTCCTGGGCCGGCGGCTGAGGTTGCGGCGCGATTCCGGGCCGGCGCGCCAGCCGCCGGCCCGCGCTGGCGCCGTTTGCCACAGGGGCGAGCCGCGCCGCTTGTACAACCTCGATCCGCCAAGATAAAATGACTGGCGGATGACATTGAGGAAGGAAGAGCAGTACGGCCTGCTTCCCGCTTCAGGCGATCAGGCTTGAGGAGGAGGGCGCTGATGAAGACCCTGAGAAAAGCCAGAAGACGCGAGGCCCCGGCAAGTCCGCGCGCAAACAATGAAGCGGCGATCCGTTTGCTCGAATCCTGGTGCGCGGGCGATGAGCGGGAGCAACGGGAAACCTGGGAGTACCTGAAGCGTGCTCTCGACGAGGATCGTTTGTCGGACCGCAAGCTCTTCCCCTGATCCATGATTGTTCTGCTCGATGCCGGCCCGCTGGGAATGATCACCAACCCCAGGGGATCGTTTGAAAGCGACGAATGTAATTCCTGGCTCCGGTGCCTGCTGGCAAGAAGCGTCCAGGTCCTTGTTCCTGAAATCGCGGACTACGAGGTTCGGCGGGAATTGTTACGTGCGGGCAAGGCGAGCGGGATCGGCCGCCTGGATTCCCTCAAGCGCACAATCGGTTACCTTCCCCTCAACACCGAGATCATGCTGAAAGCCGCTGAATTCTGGGCTGAGGCCCGCAGACAGGGACAGCCGGCGGCGCATGACCACGCGCTGGACGCGGACGTGATCCTGGCCGCCCAGGCGCACTATGTAGCCAGCCGCGGCGGTGACGCGATCATCGCCACTACGAACGTCGGCCACCTGGCCAGATTCGCCGGGGCCCGCCTTTGGCGCGATATCGACTGACCATAGACAACAGGGCCACAGGGGGTGCTACCATCCGCGCGCTCTGCGCGCATACCGCCTTCAGGCAGCGAGGACCATTATCGACGCGTGCTGTTCCGGGGTTTCTCCCCGTTGGCCAGTTGCCGGCCGCGGGGACGAGTGGGAAGATGACTTGAAGACGAGGAGGGCAAAGCGATGAAATGTACTGTTTGTGGAGCGCGGATGCGGCCGACCAAGAGTGATCTGCCGTTCAAGACTTCCGAGCGGACGATCGTGATTCTCAAGAGCCTTCCGGCACTTCAATGCGAGAACTGCGCTCAATACCTGATTGAGGATGCAGTGCTCAGTCGAGTGGACGAAATTCTCACCACCGTTGACGGCGCGGCTGAGCTGGAGATCATCCGCTATGCTGCATAGCGCACGTCCGGCGGCGCGGTTTGGCCGATGGCCGAACGCGCCAGCCCTGAGCGCCTGGCCGATTCTCGCCCGGGACTGACACGCGCCCAAGGTACGAAGACGCATAGGCACAAAGGTGAAGACACTAAAGGCCGGCACAGCCTCTTTTATAGTGGCTTCGAGCCTTGGAGTCTCCGTGCCGACAATTCACTGGGTTAGAACGTCAGGCGCAAGCCAAACTGAATCTGACGAGCGGGGCGAGCCGAGCCGATGATGCCGAATCCCGGACCCTCGAAAATGTGGGCCGGCAGTCCGAAATTGGGGTGGTTGATGATGTTGAACATCTCCGCGCGGAACTGCAACTGCTTGCCCTCGGTGACGTTGAAGTTCCGGATGAAAGAGGTGTTGATGTTGACGCGCCCGTCGGCGCGGACCAGTCCTACGCCCTGGTTGCCGAACTGATACGTCGCCGGCTGGCGAAACGCATCGGTGTCGAACCAGCGATAGATGGTCCGCTGATCGGAGGGCAGGTTCGGGTCGCGGATCACATCGGCACGCTGGGCGGCGGCCGAACTCGCCTGCGTCGTGTTGGTCTGCGTGCGAACGGTGACCGGCGGCCCGCTTTGCCAGGTGACCACCGTTCCCAACGACCAGTTGCCGACCAGGTGGCGTAAGGGGTGCAGCGCCAGGAAGGCACGCCCCCGGCCAAAAGGCAACTGGTACACCGAACTCCATGTGAAACGGTGCCGGATATCGTTCTCGGCCGGACCATAGTCGGCGCGGCGGTTGTAGAAATTGGAATAGGGGGAGTTCTCATCGCCCAGCACGCCCCCGCCCATCGAGCCGCAGTTGTCCAGCAGCTTGGCAAACGTGTAGGTGGCCAGAATATTCATGCCGCGTGAAAAGCGCTTTTGCAGCTTGGCTACCCCGGCGTTGTAGCTCGATACGCCCAAGGTTGGAACAGCCACAGAGACGCCGCTGAACTGCGGATAAGGCCGTTGCGCGCGGCCGACACCAGGGCCGACCAGTTGCGGCGGCACCTGGTTGATCGAAAGATCGTCACTGGGCAGCTTGCGCGCAACGCTTCCCAGATATCCCAGCTCGACGAGCGTTTGCCCTCGGAACTCCCGCTGGATTTGCAGGTTGAACTGCTGTGAATAGCCGATGCGGCGATTCGTTTCAAAGAAGGTAACTGCCGTGGTCGCACTCTGGGAGAGGGGCATAGCGCCGAACGAGTCGTCCAGCACCACCTTGTCGGTCGGCGTCGGGGGAACGCCGCCCGAGAGTGAATAAGGCAGCGCCACCCCGTTGTCGTTGGTGACAATCGTTGTCGAGTTTTCGAACCCCAGGGAAGCGGCGGTGGGGGAGCCCTTGTCGAAGGGGTGCGAATAGAAAATGCCATATCCACCACGCACCACGGTTTTCTGCAACCCGAAGGGCCGCCAGGCGAAGCCAAAGCGCGGCCCGAAGTTGTTCCAATCCGGGTCCCATGGCTGTTTGCGCCAGCCGTTAACACCCGCGAACTTGACCACCCCCGGCGAGTTGGAAACAGGATTGATGGCCTTGGCATCGAACATGTTAAAGCGGTCGTTGGCGTCGGCCATCGGCGTGTCGGTTTCCCACCGCAGGCCGATGTTGAGAGTCAGTCCACGGTGCACCGTCCAGTCGTCCTGCACGAAGCCCGACAGGTACCAACTGTGACGATCCAGCATGGGAGTGCCGCGTTGCTGGAACTGCGACAGAAGGCCGAGCAACAGGCCGGCCGCCCCATCGCCGGTGTTGGAATTGCCCTGCGATCCGGTCAAGGGCCGGTTGAAAGTGAACTTGCCGGAAACCAGCGTGCGGTTGGTCTCAACGTTGTGAGAACGCCGGATTTCGGCGCCGAACTTGACCGTATGTTTGCCCCGGACCCACGAGGTGTTATTGACGAACTGATGCTGGGTGATCGGGAACTGCCGCCGGTCTTGCGTGCCGGCGCCGAGGTTGGCGTACCCGGCCACAACGAACTGTGGGAAGGCGTCGTCGGGAACTCCCTTGATCCCCAGCGTGCTGGGCCACTTCTCGCCCAGACCCTTGGAGTGCGCATGATAGATCCGATTGCCGTAGTTGACCCGAAACTCGTTGATCAGGGTCGGAGTGACGATGTGGGTCCAACTCCCATACCAGAACTGATAATGCCGTACCTGATCGCTGGTCGTGTCTGCCGACGGATTCGCGTAGACGCTGTTGACACTGGTGTTGTCGGTGTTGAACAGATACCGCGCCGTGAACTTGTCCTTATCGCCCAGGTTGTGGTCGATTTTAATAATGGTATTGTCCCGCGTGATCTTCGTGACATCGTTGCCGCGGAAGTCGTTGGCTCCGGTGGGGTCATCGGGAGCGCGGTTGGGCAAAGGATAGAAGGTGATGATCTTCGCGCCAATGGGATCGAAGCGGTTCGCCGGGATGCGGTTGCCGGCGAACTGATCGCGCACGGTCCGGCCGCTTTCGGTGCGCCCGGTCCCCGGATCATAAATCGGCATCAGCGCGCCCCGGCTGTTGTAGGTCTGCGAGAAGTCGCCCGAGCGCTGCAGCGCTGTGGGCACCGTCAGCGTGCGGACCGATCCGTCCCGCCGCCGCGAGCCTTCGTAGGAGACAAAGTAAAAAGTTCTGTCGCGCCGGATGGGGCCGCCGAGCGTGCCGCCGAACACGTTGTAGCGCAGCGCCGGCTTCTGCTTCTTTCCATCGGCGATGGGGGCGAAGAAGTTGGGGGCGTCGAAGGCCTGATTGCGCAGGTATTCGAACGCGCTGCCCCGCATGCGGTTGGTGCCGGACTTGGTGGTGGTGATGATCACGCCGCCCGCCGATCCCCCGAACTCCGCGGAAAAGGCGTTCATCAGCACCTTCACTTCCTGCAAGGTCTCGATGGGCGGATCGACGTCCACCTGTCCGACGCCCAGGCGCATGTTTTGGCCCGTGCCGCCGTCGATCATGAAACCCTGGCTCTGCGTCCGGCCGCCGGCCAGGCTGAAGTTCGGTTTTGAGCCCAGTTCGTAATCGACGAACACGGCCGCACCGGTGATCTCGATCAGGTTCATCGCCCGCCGGTCGCCCAGCGGCATGTCTTCGATGGTCTTCGATTCGATGAGCTGGCTGGCCTCGGAATTGCGCGTCTCGAGCAGCGGCGCTTCGCTGGTGACCACGATTCTTTCGCTGACCGCGCCAACTTCCATCGGAATGTTCAGCTCCAGCGCCTGTCCGGTGGTCAGCGTGATTCCTTTGCGCTCATGAGGGCGAAAGCCGGCGTGCTGCGCCACCACCAGGTACGCGCCGATGGGGAGTGGACGGAGCGAGTAGAAACCGGCCTCGTTCGTGCGGGTGGCGGTCTTGACGCCGGTGTTCAGTTCGGTCGCCACAACCTCGACGCCAGGAATCACCGCGCCTTGCTTATCGGTGACAATGCCGCTGATGGAAGCGTCTGGAGACTGGCCGCACAGAAATGCCGGGACAAGAAGAAGAATGAACACGAGCCGCATGGCTCACCTCCAGGGAGGAATGTCGACAATCACGGTACATGTGGAAAATAATTATGTCAAGCGTAGAAAATGGAAAATAATGGACCTACTGATCCACAAATTTCCAATGACGCTGCAAATGATTCATTGATATAGCGCCCGACGCGGTATTCTTTCGTCATTCATATTTATTTCGCCGATTGCTTGACTCCAGGGCAGCACCATGGAATCATCGTGACACCGAGCCTATGCGCAATGTTGCGGATCAATGGCTACGTGAGGTGCTGCTCACCCTGTACCGGCGCAGCACAGCTACCCGTGCCGAAATCATGGCGGAAACTGGTTTGCATGCCTCGAGTGTCAGCCAGGCGATGCGCCCGTTGTTGCGCCACGGCACCATATTGAAGGTAGGCGACCTTGAATCGAACGGCGCGGGCCGTCCCCGAGAGGTGTTTAGTCTCAATCCGGATGCCGTCTACTTCGTCAGCGTAGACCTGGAGGCCCAGCGCATTCGTTTCGCACTCCTCAACTTCGTGGGTGACATCCGGTATCGTTGGGAAGAAGCGACGGGATGGGACGAGCGACTCGAAGTGAACAAGGTGTTCCACGGTATCAGCATGGTCCTTCGCAACCTGGATTCCCGCCAACTCAGCCGGGTGTTGGCCGTGGGCATCAGCTATCCGGGAATGCTCGACGACCAGGGCCGGCTGACCGCATTCAACCTGGGTCTTCACGATTTTCCCTTGGTGTCGGAGCTTCGTGAAAAGGCCAGCGCGCACCGAATGGACCACTTGCCGGTTTTCATTGAGCCCGATCGGCACAGCGCGGTGGTGGCGGAACGCTGGTTGGGGCGGGCGCGCGGATACCAGAACGGTCTGTTGCTGTTCGTTGAGAGAGGTATTGGAATTGGACTGTTCCTCGACGGAAAGCCCGTCGAAGGCTGGCGCAACATGGCCGGGGAAATTGGGCATTGGAAGATAGAACCAGGCGCCGAAGACCTCTGCGGATGCGGCAAGCGCGGTTGTCTGGAAGCAATCGCTTCCAGCCCCAGTATGATCCGGCAGTACCTGGAGAGCACAGGCCAGCCGAGCAGCAATCTGTCGGCCTTTCGCATAACCGACGTGTTCGAAAAGGCACGGCAGGGCGACCCTGCGGCCTCGCACGTTGTGGAACGCGCTGGCAAGGCCATCGGACTCGCTCTTTCCCACGCGATCAACCTGCTCAACCCGCAGATCGTCATTTTGGGAGGCGATCTCACCAGCGCGGATGACCTGTTCCTGCCCCCTATTGAGCGCGAGATCAGTCAAAACGGTGTGCCTCAACTAACGCGCGGCATTGAGATCGCGGTGAGCGCGTTGGGACTGGACATGCGATTGAAGGGTGCGGGTGCCTTGGCCTTTCGGAAATCACTCGCCGATCCCGCCTTACTCAGAAAAATGTGCAGCCCCGTTTCTCTGGCCCGCGGCAGCGTGTTGCCAGCTACATAGCGACCACGGAGTTACGCCACTGGCGCAGTCCACTGTCCCTCTGATTCTTGCCCCGCCTCGCCCGCTGCGCCGCGGCGGTCCGCCGGCGGGCGGCGGTTGAATTCCGCAATCCGCAATCCGAAATCCGCAATATAGTAATCCCATGCTGACGCGCAGGTCTCTGCTGGCAGGCATGGCGGGCTCGGCGTTTGCCCGCGCATCGGAACGCAAGCCGCCGAACCTCGTCTTCATGATCGCCGACGACCACGCCGGCTACGTTCTGGGCTGCGACGGCAACCGGCAGGCCGAGACGCCGAACCTGGACCGCCTGGCGTCGGGAAGCACGCGCTTCGCCCGGCACTTCTGCAATTCGCCGGTGTGCACGCCGTCGCGGCAGTCGTTTTTCACCGGCCAGTTGCCGCACCTGGCTGGCGTCACGCGGCTGCCCACGCCGCTCTCGGAAGACAAGCCAACACTGGCGAAACAGCTTCACGCCGCCGGCTACCAGACCGCGGTGTTCGGCAAGATGCACTTCAACCGCCCGTCGCATCCCGGTCAGCACGGTTTCGACTCGCCAATGACGGAAGGCGACGTGAACCGCACCTGGAGCAAGCGGCCCTTCAAGCCGCCGGAGCCGGGCATCAGGACCGCGCCGCAACCGTGGCAGCCATTCAAGACGCCCGCGCGCGTCTGGCTGAACGCCGACAAGCTTCCCTACCCGCGCTACTACGAAGAAATGCGGGGAACGTTCGTGGCCCGGCAGGCCGCCGAATTCCTCAAGGAGCATCGCGGAACGCAGTTCGCCCTGTGGGTCGGTTTTCCGCAGCCGCACTCGCCGTTCGAATTCCCCATCGAGGACCGCGACCGCTTTGATCCGGCCCGCTTCGAAGCGCCGCGCGTGGGCCCAGAAGACGGCTGGCAGATTCCGCTGATCTTCCGCGAGCTGAGCGACGCCGACAAGCGCGGCATCATCGCCGCCTACTACACCTCGGTGCGCTTCCTCGACAGTTGCGCCGGCATCGTGCTGGAACAGCTTCGCGCCTTGAACCTCGAGCAAGACACGCTGGTGATCTATACCGCCGACCACGGCTACAGCCTGGGACAGCACGGCCGCTTCGAAAAGCATTGCGGCTACGAGCCGGCGCTGCGCGTGCCGCTGCTGGTCCGGCTGCCGGGCCGCGTGCGCCGGGGCGTGGTCGCGGACATGACCGAGCATGTGGACATGACCGCCACCATCCTCGACGTGCTCGGCGCCGACCGGCTGCCGATCATGCACGGCCAGAGCCTGCGCCCCTACCTGGAAGGCGGGAAGGTGTCAGCGCCGCGCGACCACATCTTCAGCGAGTACCTGGAAAACGAAGAAGCCTTCATTCGCACCGCCCGCTACAAGCTGATCTTTTGCTCCGGCAAGCGCCATCGCCAGGAGGGCTACGAGACCGACAACCCGACTCCCGGCCGCTACGTCAAGCTGTACGACCTGAAGGAAGATCCGGGCGAATTCACGGATGTATCGAAGAAGCAGCCGGAAATCGTAGCCAAGCTGGAAGGGTTGATGCTGGAGCGTTTCCGCAAGACCCACCCGGAGGCCGCCGGCGAACCCAAGGGTCTGAGCGCGGAGGAAGCGCTGGAATCTTACGTTCGCCCGCGCGATGTGTAGATCTCAAGGCCCGTGCTCAGACAAGCCGAGCTGGAACCCATCCGCAGATTGCGCAGATTCCGCAGATTCCGGAATTGGTTCCTGATCTGCGTAATCTGCGAAATCTGCGGATAGGTCCCTTAATTGGCTTACCGGGCGGCGGGCTTGGCCGCGGGCTTGGCGGCGGACGGCGCAAACACCTTGCTCGGGTATTTGGGCCGGGCCGGCGGCGGCTGGTAGCTTTTCAACCCCTGCACGGCCAGCTCGATGGCCTTCTCCAGTTGCGGGTCGTGGCCCGCAATTTCCAGGTCCGGCCGCTGCTCGACCACATAGTCGGGATCGACGCCGTAGTTTTCGACAACCCATTCGCCGCCGTTGTCGGTGGACCAGAAGGCAATTTCGGGCGCGGTGACCGACCCGCCGTCCAGTAAGGGGACTCCTCGCGAGATGCCGATCAGCCCGCCCCAGGTTCGCGTGCCCACCACCGGGCCGATCTTCAGGCGCTTGAAGAACCACGGGAAGCAATCGCCGCCGGAGCCGGCCAGCTCGTTGACGATCATCACCTTGGGCCCGTAAATGGCTTTGGACGGCCAGGGCTGGTCCTTGCCCTCGCGCGGGGCGATCACCGCCAGCAGCCGGCGCTGCAGCTTCTCGGTATAGAAATCGGGGATCATGCCGCCGCCGTTGTAGCGCTCGTCGATGATCATGCCGTCCATGCCCGCCTGGGCGCCCAGGTACTTGTCGAACATGATCAGGCCGTTGATGCTGGTGTCGGGCACGTGCATGTAGCCGATGCGGCCGCCGCTGGCCTCGGCCACCTTGCGGCGATTCGACTCGATCCAGTCCAGGTACCGCACGCCAACCTCGTCGCGGGTGGCCTTCACCGAGATCTCCCACGCCCCCTGCTCGCTGGGCTTGTCGTTGATTTTGAGCGTGACCACCTTGCCTGCCAGGTTCTGGAAATACGAATAAGGCTCGGCGGGCGCGCGCACCGCGACTCCGTTGACGGCAATCAGGTAGTCGCCCTGTTTGACCTTCAGACCGGGCTCGGTGAGCGGCGAGCGGAAATCCTCGTTCCAATTCTCGCCCCGGTAGATTTTCTTGATCCGGTAGAAGCCGCCGTCGGCGGCGAAGTCGGCGCCCAGCATGCCCACGCCGACCCGTTTGCGGTCGGGCATCTCGCCGCCGCTCACGTAGGTGTGGGAGGTGGCCAGCTCCGCGATCATCTCGCCGATGATGTAGTTCAGGTCGCTGCGGTGCGCCACCCAGGGCAGCAGCGCCTCGTAGCGCTTGCCGATGGCCCCCCAGTCCAGCCCGCCCATGGCCGGATCCCAATAAAAGTCGCGCTCGATGCGCCAGGCTTCATGGAAGATCTGCTTCCATTCCTCGCGGGGGTCGATCTGCACCTGCAGGTTGGAGGTGTTCAGCTTGCCGTCGCCGACCTTCTTGCCGGGCTGGGCGTCGACGACGCCGTAGGTCTCGCCGGCTCTGTAGATGATCTTGTTGCCTTCCTTGTCCAGGTCATAGTCGTTGATGGCGGTGAGGAGGACTTTGTCTTCGCGCTTCTTCAGGTCGTAAAGATGCAAAGTGGCCGAAGGCGGCAGGGGGTTGGGCATGCCCGCCTGCGTGATCTCGAACGGCACGGAGACGTAGAACAGCTTGTCCTTGCGGGCGCTGAGGCCGCCGTACAGGCCGGCCGGGATGGGCAGGACCGCGATGCGGTTCCCGATGCCCTCGACGTCCACCTGGATGGGCTTGACCTCCGGCTTCTTTTCCGCCGCTTTCTCCTCGCCCTTTTTCTCCTCGCCCGCTTTCTTGGCCGCGGGCTCGGCTTTCTTGTCCTTCTCCTCGTCGGCTTTCTTCTGGTCCGCGTCCTTCTCGTCATCGCTCTGCGGGGCAAAGGGCGAAGGCTCGTCGGCCTTCAGCGTGATGGCGAAGATGCCGTCGGTGCTGTAGTAGTTGAACCGCGGATCAAAGCGGCTGCTGCTCGGATAGAAGAACCGGCTGGACAGGAAGAACAGGTATTTGCCCGTGGGGTCGAAGGCCGGGCGGCCGTCGGTGTAAAAGCCCTCCGTGGCGCGGAAGACCTTCTTCTGATCGAGCGAATACAAGTAGATGGAGCTGTTGCCGTTGGCGCCCGGCTTGGTGTAGGTGAGCCAGCGACTGTCTGGCGCCCAGGCCGGTGTCAACCCGCCGCGGTATTCGCTGCGGTCGGCCTGCACCGGCTTCTTCTCATCGATATCCACGTACCACAGCCGCAGCTTCTTGTCCGTGTAGGCGACCTTCTTGCTGTCGGGCGCCCACACCGGGTCGTAGCGGTAGCAATCGCCGTCGCTGGTGACGCGGATTTCGTCACCCCCTTTCTGAGGCCGCAGGTAAATTTCGTATTCGCCGGTCTTGTCGGAAAGGTAGGAGATCCACTTGCCGTCCGGCGACCAGCGCGGGTACAGCTCGTGTACGCCGGGCGTGTCGGTCAGGTTGCGGGTGCTGCCCTGCTCGACGGGAACGGTGAAGATTTCGCCCCGGGCCTCGAACAAGGCACGCACCCCGGACGGCGACAGCTCGAAGGTCCGGATGGACTTGTCCACGGTCTTGATTTCCGGGCGCGCGGCAATGGCGTCGGTGGCCGCATGCACGGGAATCTTGCGCGTCTGGCCGTTCTGCAGCCCGTACTCATACAACTGGCCGCCGTTCTCGTACACGACGGCGTCCGGGCCCAGGCTCGGCCATTTGATGTCGTACTCGGTATAGGTGGTGACCTTGGCGGTCCTCTTGCTCTCCAGGTCGTAGCGGAACAGGTTCATCACCCCTTCGCGGTCGGAGATGAAATAGACGGAAGCGCCGTGCCACATGGGGAACATGTTCAGGGCGTTCACGCGCGGCAGCGGCTGATAGGCGCTGGTCTTCAAATCGAGGATGTCGATCTGGTTGGTCCAGCCGCCGCGGTAGCGCTTCCAGGTGCGGGACTCCTGCGAGGTGGTATTGAAGGCGATGCGCGCGCCGTCGGGGGAAAAGCTGGCCAAGCTGGCGCGCGGCACCGACAGCATCTCCGGCATGCCGCCCTCGGGTGAAACGGTGAACAGGCGGGTGAAGTTGGGCGGGGCGCTGTAGCGGTTGGAGCGGAACAAGATCTTCTTGCCGCCGCGGGTCCAGCCCAGCACCACGTCGTTGCCGGGGTGGAAGGTGAGGCGGCGCGGCTCGCCACCCTCGGCCGGGATCACGTAGACACATCGGCTGCCGTCGTACTCGCCGCTGAAGGCCACCCATTTCCCGTCGGGGGAAAACTTGGGATGCAGCTCATCGCCGGGGTGGGCGGTCAGGCGGCGCGCTTCGCCGCCGGCGCGGGCCACGGTCCACAGGTCGCTCGCGTAGCAAAACACCACGCGGTCGCGCGAGATATCGGGATAACGCATCAGGCGCGTCTCATTCGGCGCCGCCGTGGTCAGCCCGCCCACCAGAAGGCCAACCAGCACAAACACCCCCACGCAAACAACAAGTCGCATGCGGCTCATGTTTTTCTCCTCGCTCTTGTCATTGGTTTTTTGAATGGGCAATCTGACCGGCCATGGTACCACCGTTGGACGGCCGGCCTGCCATTCCGATAGCAACAAAACTGCGGATTGCACCTGTCGCGGTTTGATTTGCGTAGCAGTCGTACCATTCGTTGTTTTTTTAGCAGCGAATTCAGGCAGCCCCTCGCCCCCCTCAAGGATGGACCAAACAACCGATCCGCAGATTTCGCAGATTACGCAGATTAAGATCCAATTCTGGAATCTGCGTAATCTGCGGATGGGTTCCGGCTCGGATGGTCCGGGTTTATCCGCCTCTCATTCTGCGGCGTGCTTTTCTGCTTTTCCTCTGCGTCCTCAGCGCCTCAGCGTTGAAACCTCACCGGGCAATGCGGTAGCCGATCTTGGGCCTTTCCAGGCGGCGAACCTCCACCTTCAATCTGCCGGTATCGAGCGGCGGTCCCGGCAGCGCCAGCTCGTAGTGGCCCCGGAACGACTGCGACATGTTCTCCACCACCTGCTGGATCTGCTTCAACTGCCTGCCCCGGTAATAGAGGCCGGCCGTCTGATCGGTGATCTTCTCCAGGTCGCTGTCGGAAAGCAGGGAAATGGCGAACACAGAAACGGCGTTGCGCCGCGCCTGCGCGATCACCTCGGCGGCTTTGACGCGGTCGCGCCAGTCCAGCCCGCTGCCGATCACCATCAGCACGCGCCGGCCGGGGGACCGCTCGAAGGCCCCATCGACGGCGGCATAGATGGAGTCCAGCACCGCCGGTTTGTTCCCGTAGCGGAACTCGGCGACGGCGCGCCGCAGCAGCGCCTTACTGGAGGTAAAGTCCTGCACCAGGTCGGCGGAGGTGGCATAGCCGATTACTGCCATCTGCTCTTTCGCCTGCAGGCGGTCGATGAACAGCGACGCGATCTACTGGATATCGCCGCGCACCTGCGCGCCCGCCTCGCTGGTGTCCAGCAGCAGGGCCACGTCCACCAGCGGGTCGTTCTGGTACTCGGCCGATTGCACGGCGCGCGCCGCCTTGTCCTGGGTGACGGTGAAGTCGGCGGCCGCCAGGTCCTTGATGGGAAACCCGAACTGGGTGGCGACGGTGACCATCAGCTTTGGTTCCTGGGCGGCGGCGGGAAAAGACAAGCAGCAGATGAGGAACACGAAGCACAGAAGGCGTCGCATTGCGGCAACTCCTGACGGAAGGCAGAAGGCGGAAAGCGGCCGACGCCCGCCGCCTTCTGCTTTCCGCCTTCCGCCTTCTTGCGGCTCGTTCTCTGCCGCTACTTTTCCTGGATAAGCACCGGGGTGCCGTTATCGAGCTTCTCGACCTCGGTCAAGGCAATCTGCTCGCCGCCGCGCAGCCCTTCGACGACCTCAACCTTGTTGCCAATGCGCTCGCCCAGCTTCAGCTCGCGGGCGCTGGCCTTGCCGGAATCGATGACGAAGGCCCGGTTGGTTCCGTAGG
>Ga0315285_10004308_pt1 | contig 14762 bp, 22 predicted proteins | sample YL17G09_36_MG_FD_203698 | JGI IMG/M metagenome (GOLD analysis project Ga0315285, IMG submission 203698) | Sediment microbial communities from Yellowstone Lake, YNP, Wyoming, USA - YL17G09_36 | ecosystem: Environmental > Aquatic > Freshwater > Lake > Sediment | place: USA: Wyoming | collected...
TTTCCATTAGGTAATAGGTTTCGCCATGCTTTTGGGCATACCGTTGTGCCTTCGCGAGTTCGCCGAACATTTCAGGGACATTCACAACAGGGTTAAGTATAAACGTGGTTGGTAGGTCATTTCAGTTGTTTGTCCATCTCCTGCTTTAAAATCTGAGCCACAGTGATAGGCTCTATTTCTAGCCCTTCGTCTCTTTCAGCACGTCTAATCTCAGCTTCCGCATCACGGCTATAGTCAAAGCCAATGAAGATGCCTCTATTACGCCTGTCTCGTTTCATGGCCACTTCAAAGTTTTCGATGTCTGGTCTACCTACTTGGTCTGTCCGCTTAACCTGAACGGGGATATATCGGTCTGTATCACCGAATAGGTCTATCCCTGCTCCCTTTTCCTTCTTAATATGCTCAATGGGATATACCTTTCCGTCTATCCCTCTATCTCTGACCTTTGTTTTGCTAGACACTCCGCTAATAGCAGTGAGAGCCCAGTTTTGAAACTCAAACGGCGGGTATTGTCTTAGTTCCTCAACTGTCTTCGGCAAATCTCTTATTACAAAGTCCGTGCCTTCACTTACCCTGCATTCGTCTTTGAGCCGCTTCGCTACTACGTGGCAAGCTGTCGGCGATATATCTATCCCTATCCAGTTCCTTTTTTCTCTTTGAGCTACCACCAGTGTAGTCCCACAACCACAGAAGGAATCTAAGACAATATCGCCTTCATTTGTGGACATAGCAACAATACGCCGTAGGAGTGCTAAGGGTTTCTGCGTAGGGTAGCCCAAGCGTTCTTTCGCCTGTGCTTGTATCGGCGGTATGTCTGCCCAAATATCATCAATTGGAGTGCCTTCCTGTTCGTCCAAATAACGCTTCAATCTTGGGACACCACCTGCTTTGTTTTGGACAACAAGACCTTGCTCATATGCTGCCTGCATTCGTTCCTTTGTCCAACGCCATACTCTTGTTACTCCTAAAAACTCATACGTCAAGTTGGGTCTGTCTTGATTAGGGTTAGTAAGGTTGTCTAGGGTATAACGCCGTCCTGTGCTAGGTTCTACGTAGCGGTAAAACTTATCTACGTAGTCTGGGTCATGCTGGGTATATTGAGGATGCCAAGTGAACGTATCGCTTTTTGTATAACGAAGGATAGTATCGTGGTTGGAAGCTAAGCGTGTAAAGGCTAACCCTTTTGCACGTGTTCTCCTCCAAATGATTTCATTGCGGAAGTTGTGGTATCCAAAGAGGTCATCTCTGTCGAGCATGATTTTGATATAGTGAGATGCGTGATAGTCGCAATGATAATAGAAACTGCCAGTCTGTTTTAATACCCTATAGAGTTCCTTAACTCGTGGGTACATATACTCACGATACGCCTGAACATTCTCAAATCTATCTTCAAAATGGCGTGCCTCTTGCTCCTGCCAGAAGGCTACATAGTTGCGGTTAGAACTGAATGGCGGGTCTATGTAGATTAGGTCTACGCTTTCATTAGGCAATTCACTCAACTTTACTAAGCAGTCGCCACAGTAGATTATGTTAGTATCCATTTAGCACCTCACCCTTGAAACATATTCGGCTGTGCTTGGTCTGGAGCAAATATTACTTCAACTACCTTCAGTATGTTGTAATGTGTTGCTATCAAGTCTCCATTTTGGTCGTATTTGTGGCTGATTCCCACTCTGACACGAATGGAATCTTGGGGGCGGACATCTACCTTTCTAGACTGGAATTTGTCTAGCCATTCTCTGTCTAGTATAGTCGCAGATATGGTGGATGTTCCGTGCCTGAAATCCCACATTGATTCACCTAAGTAGTCGGGTTTCTTTACTTTGAGGAGCATTTCACCTTCAGATGACAGTGTTTCTTTAGCTATCAAATCTTCGATGCTTTCAGGGGCTAGGTAAAACGTCAGGTTGAATTTGGCTTCAGGTTCATTGGGTGCAATGTATTTAGCGCTATCTTCTTTCGTCAAATAAGACAGACTAGCCGCAATATCCTTCATACTTTCCAACAACTGACGTGGTTGGATACGAGTATAGGCTGGCAACCATCTCACCTGTGTTTCTTCAGCCAACCTGTATATGTCATCCTCTAGGGGTTTGATTTCATCAATGTTTGTGATTGTTGTCTTCTTTTCTAAAAAGTTGATAATGAATTTCTTAGTCCTAACAAGATATTGACCAACTATAGGTTTCCAATCTAGATGGTATACCGAATCATCAGGAATCGCCTTTAGTAAATTGTGCAGCCATACCTTTATTGACCCTACTTCAATATCTTCTAGCAATAGGATAGTCTGAGTATTAACGTCAATCGCTTTTACTAAATGCTGGTCTATTCTCTGAAACGAGTCTATAAGCTCGGACATCGACCGAAATACTCTTGAGGGATTTTCCGATTCCTTCTTGTATTGTATTTCTATACAAAAATCCGCTTCAAGACTAGCATCAATATTAGATTTGTTGACCATTTAGTACCTCACTATTCAATATACTCTCTTCCAGCCTCGATGTGGTTTTCTTGAAAGCCTCTCGCTTTTCCTGTCTGCGTAAACGCCTCTAGGTGATGTTATAGCCACTTGTGCATAGGCTTTCCCAAGTAGGTCTTTAGGCCGCCTCGTTGGGTGTTTGAGCCTTAGGGTAGGCTTTGCCATTGTGACTAAGATAGGTGGCTTGATAGACGGAAGCGTCTTTGTTCCACTAACAACTTCAGCCCAGTTCTTAATTGGTGTAGCACCCATCTTGACGGCTGGCGGTATATTCCCTAGTGTTTCGTGTTCTTTGAAAAAGTTGTAATGCACGAGCCACGCCTGAGTAAGTAATCTAGCAGTATCCATATTCTTGAAGCCACGTATAACCTTTGTCCTGTCCTTCAGTGTGCCGTGAAACCGCTCAATCACGTTGGTTGAATTAACATCCGTGAAGGGCTTACCTTGAACGTGCTTGGTATCTGCTCCGAATACTAACTCTATCCCATCTATGTAGGCTGCTAACTTATCGGTAATAATCCTCTTTGGTGCTTTGCCAGCCCTGCGTTTGGCTTCATTCATCACTAAGGCTGCTTCTTTAGTTGTCCTACTGTTTGACAGCCTAGAAGCTAGTAAATAGCGTGTCTTCTCGTCTATCACGTCAAAGAACCAGACATTCCTACCACCTACCTTCAGAACGGTCTCATCTGCAACCCAAGTATCGCCGACGACAGGCTGAAAGTCCTTTACTCTGTTTACTGCTTCTTGTGAAAACCGCCTTATCCAGTTATAGATACCCATCTCGGTATAAGAGGCGGTGTATTGTTGCTGTAAGTGCCTCTGGATGGCATCTAGAGACATACCGCCGAAGTAGCAACTCAAGGCTGTGGATATATGCTCAACAGGTGTTTTCATTGTAGGCAAGGCTCTGTTATCAGCGAATTTCCGCTTGCAATCCTTGCACCAATAACGCTGGATACCCTGAAAAGTACCAAACTTCACTACGTTTGGCGAACCACAATACTTACAGTCCACTTTGATTTGTTACCCTCATTTAATATTAGTTTTGCAATAGGCTATTTCTGTTTCATCGCCAATTATATTAGCGTCCACGAACCAACAACCGTCGAATACACAATCAATGAATACTGTTACTATCCCCTCTGGCATTGTATTCATAGACGTAACGTAGAAGCCCGTCGTCCCCTTTGCAGAACAATTTACAATTGTGCAGTCTCTGATGTATAGATAATTCTGGATTAGAAACAGGTCGCAATTATTAAAAATCCTATCATGGACTACCGCACCAGTGCTTGAGAACAAAATGTTTTCACTGTTAATCTGTGTTGGCATTTGTTCGCTGTATGGGGTACTCCCTGCTTTCGCTAGTATCAATACCTTACTTGTTAGGACATCGACTTCATTGTACATTTGCGCTAGATTGGCTTGGTCTTCCAGATATAAACCTTGATACAGGCTGTATGAGGAATGTACGAATGCCACAACAAACACAATCGCAAATGTTATCCCAGCTATTTTCCACGCTGGGGCAATGTATTTTTTTGCACGCTTCGCCCAATGTGGTTTCATGGCCGTAATAACTCCGCCAATGACAGCAATGGCACTGAGTATAGCCTGCAAAATATTCCACGGATATGCGAAGGCCGTTGATAGCCATTTGAAAAAATACTGTCCAAATTCCATGATTCTATTTTACCACTTTGTGGTGGCATCAACCACGAGTATACTGAACCCACAACAGCACACGCTAGACATCCGCAAGGTTTCAAGAATACGTGAGTCTTGGGTTCTTCTTTCGTATTCATTTTCCCTTCACCTCTAGGCGCTTCTGAATTTCGGCGGCAAACTGTGCCCTCTGTTCTGCTGTTAGGCTTGCTACCGCGTCGCCTATGGTTTTGCCTTTGGCATTCGGATAGGCTTTGCGTATATGGTCCGCAACATCCCAGCCACTTGGCCTTAACGTCTTGAGAGATTCACTGAGCCAGCCTGGGTCTATCGACGCCTCGACGACCATATCGTCAAACAATGGCTCATAGTCCTCGTCCATGGGTTGCGGGTAAGCCTCGGTTGCTTTGGTTTCTCGCTGTGCAATCGTGCTATCGACTCTCTCCTTGACACGCCTGAGGTCTTCCAAGGTCGGGCGTTGTTCCTTTGCCAACTGTTCCAATTCTTCTACCGAAGGCGTATTGTTTTGCCTTAGAATGGCTATTGCATCGGGTAGTGTATGATTGTCTGCCAGCCAATCGTGCATACTCGCTACCCCTAGTTTCTGGTGCGCCTCTTGTTGGGTAAATCCTAGTCTTGTTACCTCGCCCCAAAAGCGTTGCCAGCGCGGGCTGGTGTAGTCGTCTTGGGGCATAGCCCTATCTTGCCGGGGCGCCTTGCCAGAGAATATCTGCCTCAGCACCGATGAGACCCCGGGTAAGCTCTCGGCCGCATCCACCTCGGCGCGCTTTGATGCCATCTTGATAATGGTGTTTAGTAATTCGGAATGTTCAGGGTTTGGGATTCGGTATAACATGGTTTCCCTGCCATCTTCCCTTCCCCTCTTTGTCTTGAAGGTCTTAATGGCAGCATCGTCATAACCCCAGTCTTGTGGCTTGGCTACCCAGCGATACTTGTACTTGGTTTCAAGAGTAGAGGCGGCACCGATGCCGGAGCCTACTTCCTGTTGTGCCCTCCGTGAGAGGATAGGCACTTCAATGCACACTGCGATCTTGGAATCACCATCCTCAAGTTTCAATATGCGCCGTTGCCCACAGTAGCAGTTGAAGCTACCGATAATCATTGATGCACCTGGGTCCCACAAAGAGTCCTGCGGCGTCCCCGGAATGCGTCCATAGTCCACATCACGAATTAAGGTATGGCGCACCATATCCTGAAGAAGGGCGATGCTTTGCATTGTCTCTTGGATGGTCTCCGGCGTGACTTGTGGGGACCTCGGCTTGTCTATTACTAATACGTCTTGGTCTGCCATCTATCCCTCCTGTGCGGATATCACACACCTGTCGGCATACTCTTTGCATCCCATATTATCTGGCGTGGCATCCTGACTATATTTGTCCTTATCCCAGTGGCGGAGAAAACAGTTGCCCCGGAACTCGGCTGTATAGTGCCACTGGACGCAGTTCCGACAATGTTTTGGGCCGCCTACGTTCTCCGTAATCTCCTGCCAATGTTCCTGGGCGTCTTTTATGATTTCGCTCATGTCTACCTTGGTCTGGCCGTAGTCGTTGATGAAAGCCTCCTTGTAGTAGAGTGCAACGCCTACATCGCCATCCGTGTCTCTGAGATTGTAACCCCTACTTTGGAGTTCAGTCCATCTAGGGTCTATTTCTGTCTTGGTTGCCATTTCTCACCTCCTTTTTAATGCCCTGTCTATCGAACAACTTGAGTCCCTTATAGACAAAGTAGAAGAACCACCACATCGTAGCGATAAAGATAGATATGACTGCCAAGTGATATACCCAGGCTAGGCTAAAAGAGGCGAATTTGGTCAATACGACAATAGAGCAAATGCCACCTAGCATAATAGCTACGCCTGTCAGCACGAATATGATTGGGTATACCGCACTTAACAATCTGGTAGTTTTCTCAAATGTTGCCATGCCTTTCACCTCCCTAATTCGTGATTGTGATTTCGTCTTGCCTGGCAAACATCATCCGGTAATACTTGTGCGCCTGCTCTTGCCCAGCCTTGTAGCCCGCATTGACGGCGATACTTATTACTGTCGCCAGTGTTTGCGGGCGCTGGCACATGACTGCCAGCTTGTCAAGCGGGACCCTGAATACGTCCATCTGTTCTTGTTTGTCTTCTTGCTGTATAATACTCATGGGGTTTTATACCTCCGTCCTTTCTGGCGGGGATTGCTCGGGTGTGGTTTTCTGGGCAATCCCTGCCTCTTGCGTTTTATAGCCAATCGACCTTTGGCTGCGTGTCATACTACTAACTCCAGTTGTTTCTGCTGTTTCATTTCGCACCAAGATTGCCAGCACTTGGTTACGATGCCTGTTCCGGTGAAAAGATCGTAAAACTCATCATTGGGTTGGGCTCCTAGCAGTTCAAATAACCAATAACAAAAACTCGCTGGCTTGGCCCCAACTAGTCCTTTCTTTATAGTGATATTTGCAGCCACCCAATCCCTAACGGTTCGTTCCTTTCTGTCTCTTGTCTCCCGAGCTGGCTTGAATATGACGGGTTCCCAAGCGTATCCCGGATTCACATTAGGCTTAAAAGATGCGAATGGTTTTACCCATGCGGCCACACGCACAACCCCAGTCTGTACTCTACCCTCCACAAGATAGTGGTTAAGCAGAATGCCAAGACTCGGTGTGCTACAACTCAACGCCCAACCTTCATAATTCCAGGACAAATTCTCAAGTAGTTTCTTATGGTCAACTTCTTCGTGCTCTGGATAGTAACCAGAACACCCTAAATAAGGCGGGTCTGCATAAGCTATCCTACATATATTTGTCATTTATCTTCCCTCTCTTTTTTGCACTCATCTATTCCCTTGCACATCTCGCTTAGTCTTTGTTGTATCTGTTCAAACGGCCTTATGAAGATGTACCAGAACGTGGCCTGCACCAAGAATGCACCGTCTCGCCATATTCGCTTCCGCAGCGGAGGCCGCGGTAGTGGCTGGGGGTTCTGGATTTCGACTGTCACGGTTGTTTCCTCACAAACACAAGAATGTCCTCTTTGTCTAACACCGGCGCCTCGGGATACTTCTGTCTGTAAATCACCCGCCAGAATGATTGCGCTGGTAGTTTCCGATAGTGTCTTTCCACGAATTGAAAGCCCGCCTGGTCGCAGAGTTTCATAGTGTCCTCGTCGAGGCGGATTTCTTTTTTGTTGCGGATGAAGTTCTTGGTAACGAGAATCATCAAGCCCTGTGGCCTGAGCACACGATGGCAGCCCATATAGACTTCTAACATGGCGGAGAGATAGGATTCACCCTTGAGGTTGCCGATGTTATCTTGAGATTGGCCATATCTTGGATTAACCACCATTGAACCGCTAGTCAGTGCCCTAGATGCTTCTTTGGGTAGTAGCCCTTGCTCAATCTTCGCCCGCAATCTATCGCCAGATTTATCTACACCGCCTTCACAAAATCCCTCATACGGCGGGCTTGTTATCACAGCATCAACCTGATAACCCTGGGCGGTGTGGGGGTGAGATTTGCGCCCAAACCTTGCCGATGTCGGGTCCTCAGACAGTTTCTCCCAGAACGGTGCTCTATCTTCCCCGGTGGCACTTTGTTCATAAGGTGGTGAGCTAATCACAGCATCTATTGAGCCGTAGGGAAGTCGTGATATCTGGCCTTCGGTATTCCCGGTATTCTCAGGCATATAAGAGCGTTTACCCACTAAATCAGTCGGGCTATGCTTATTGCCCTGATATCCGTGCTTGGCAATTCCAGCACCTTCTTGTGCCTCAGCGTAAGGCGGGCTAGTGATTATGGAATCAATGTCGCCATAAGGAAGGTTGGAGATATTACTAGGATTATCACCCTGTCTTGCATCAAAGAAGCGAGAGCCACCCTTGCCTTCCCATCCCTGTTTCAATTTAACAGTTTCGGTATCTAATCTTGCAGAACGGGCATCAGCATAAGGCGGTGAGAATATGGCATGGTCAACAAGGACATTCCCCAAGTTCCTTGCATCGCCTTGAATTATCTGGCACTCCCCCATTTGGCAACCGAGCTGGGGCCCTCGCTGTTTTATTCTCCCCCAATTTCCTTTCATGAGTTCAATAAATTTAGCTTCCAGCTCTACGGCTATGGCATTTCTACCCAAGCTACAGGCAACCAAAATCGTGCCACTCCCTGCCATTGGGTCAAGTAAGGTATCGCCTGGCCTTGTATAGTTTTCAATAATCCAAAGCTGCAAAGGCAAAGACATTTTTGCTGGATGCGAAAATGATACGCCAGTAAACCATTGCTTGCGGTGTTTTGTGTCTACTTTAAACTTTAGTTCCATCTCGACAGTAACCCTTTTCTTGTGGTATAATATAGATATGGCTACAAGGTTTGTGGCGATATGCCCAATATGTAACGAAGAATTTGAATCTACGGGTAATCGGCTGAAGTATTGCCTTAATTGCCGTGAAGAGGGGAATAGGCGTAAGCGCAGAGAGAGCCATTATGACTGTTGCCCCAGATGTGGGAAACCCAAATTTAAGAGGTCTAAATTTTGCCAGAAGTGTTATGGGGAAACACATCGTAGAGAAAACAGTCCTCATTGGAAGGGTGGTAGAACCATTGATAAAAATGGAGGCTATGTCAAAGTTAAGACAATGAACGACAAATGGATTGGTGAACATACGCTTGTATGGGAACAACATCATCAGCGGCCATTGCCTGCAAATTGGATAATCCATCATATCAATGGGATAAGAGCCGATAACCGTATAGAAAACCTGGTGGCCATGCCCCGTAACAAACATACTACCTGGACCCTTTTGCAGATTAGTCAAAAGCGTATTAGACAACTTGAGCAACTTCGCATGGCTATATAGGGCAGTGAATAATTCCTTGCGGAAACTAGTGTCTCGCTTGAATGTAATTGCGCTCATTGTTGCTCCACTATCACCTTGATAATCTCATAAGCTATTTGTGGAACGATTGCATTTCCGAGACATTTAAGTCTGTCAACTCGGTTCTTGATTCCTGTGGCGACCCTTGGGATGTCGGGTTCTCTGTCAAAATATCCGTCCAACCCACTGGGAAGCCCATCAGCCACTCGACAAAACCCGGATTCAACTGCCCGCCAATCGGCTTGCCGTCTCCCCTGTCCTGATTTGGTAAGGCATCCTGCGGGGCATAAATTCCCCTTTGTGTTCGACCCATCCAATCCCGCTGTTTGGGTGTCGGCAACATCTTGACCTGGTTGCTGAGATTCGTTGTCCATTGGTCGTATTCTTTGTTCTTGTAGTCTGAGCTCATTGGTGAAGCCCACAATCCAAACTCTGTCTCGTCTATGCCAGGCGTTGACGGCGCAAGCTGGAATAATAAGCGTTTCTGTGGAGTAGCTCGCACCTTCCAGGTCAGATAGCACAGTGTCGAGTGCCAGGTTGATGATTCCAGTAACATTTTCAAGCAGAATCCAGGTAGGCTTGACGGCTTTAATAACTGTGAGAGTTTCAGGCCAGAGGTAGCGGTCATCTTCCTTGCTTCCTCGCTTCCCGGCAACACTGAAAGGCTGGCAAGGGAATCCTGCGGTAATAAGGATGGCTGGAGATTCGGACACTGAAGTCTGTATTGAGGTGGCAATTCCTGTTCGGTTTCTAATTCCTTCGGCAATATCCCCATCCCGACTTCTATCGCTTGCTCCAACGACAAGTCGCTCTTGTGCTTGCCCCCGCCCTTCGTATCCACTATCGCCTGCCGTGAATTGCGATTGCTCCCTGTTTTCGGCGTTGGTAAGAACTTCCTCAACCTCGCCTGTTCCTGCCATGCTACTTGCTCGGCTAGATTCCCCTGCGGGTGCTTCTCGTATCGTTTGGCTAGGGATTCCTGCTTCAAGTTGCTTCTCCAGGCATCCTTCGCCTGTGGCGTTAGCAACAATCCCCTTGATTTTCTCGACATCTCTAATATCCTCTATTATCGGCACATCGGGCCAGTGTTTTCTCAATACCTTCTGGCAATACTTGTCTATCTCCACAAAGCCTATCGTTTCTATGCCTGCCCATTGGCAGGCTAGAGAAAAGCCACCTATGGATGCCAGAGAATAAATCTAGGTGTCTAATCTCTGGCATCATGCACCTCCCTTTCCTTGCAACATCCCAACTAATTTGTTATAATGTAGATATGAGCAAGGATTCTGTAAATAGAACCAAATACTGCATAGTTTGTGGTAAACCCTTTGAAGCTGAAACCGCATGGCACAAATACTGCTCTCGCAAATGCCAATCACAAAGATACCGAGAGAATAGAGGGATAAAGCTAAAGGATGGAAGATTTTGCCGTCAATGTGGCAAGCATTTCTTTCCTGAATTGGGTCAACGAAATAGACAGCACTGCTCTGATGAATGTGCAAGGCAAAGTGCAAGGCAGTCTCGTTCCAGGTTCTATGAACGCAATCCCCAAAAGTCCCTAGAATACTATGCCAGAACACGAGAGAAGTGTGGCATGGATGGCAATATGAAACGGTTTCTATTGAGATTCCCTGATGCTCCAAAGGCTTGCCAATCCTGTGGTGAGGCTCGTGTCCTTGACATTGCTCATAAGCCACAACATCGGCGTAATGGTTCTTGGCGGTCAAAGAAGAATACAACTCCTGATAAGGTATGGATTCTTTGCCCGACTTGCCATGCCCTAATTGACCGCAAGCATTACAATCCTGCCGATTTAGGTTTGTCATAGGCTTAACTCCCGAAAACAAGTCCAGATGTTTCATTCATTGTTGCTCCACTAAAGTCTTTCTCGGTTTCACCAGCAAGGTGGCGATAATTCCCGCAAAGGCCAGAAACATCAGCACGTCGCCGGGGCTTACAAATGTCCAAATCCAGTCGCCCAGGAAGGTAAGTTTTGCGCCTTCCATTGGGATATAGAATCCGTCGGCAACGTCCTGACAGGTTGAAGGCATGAATCCTCGGTTGGCGAGCACGACGGCGTAGTTAAGGAAGCCGCCGAGAATGAATGGTGGTATGCACATCATTAAGGATTGTTTTTTGGGGGTGTAGGCGATGGTCTTGATGGAACAGAAACACGCCAGGGCGAAGATCGTCATACCCATTATTGCGGTGGTGATACCCGGCCAGGTGTTCTGGGCGATTTTACAGAAAAACCCACAACCCATGGCCAACAACCCCCGGGTTATCCATAGTCCCTGCTCCGGGGTGACTTGCCCCCAGGCTTTTTGTGCCTTTTCTTTGAGTGTTTCTACCATCGTTGTTTGCCCTGCCATGCCACTGAGAAGCCCTACAATGCCCCTTGATGGGGGTTACCCTACTGATTGCACCCCCTGGCCGATTTGCCACCCTTGTTTTCGTCAAGGTTTTCCAACAAGTTCTTTGGTGAAGGTTTCTCAGGGTCATTTTCTGTATTTTTGTTGGGATTTGGGTGGCATCGACCACAAACCCATGCCGGACGCCACCACCAGGCGGTGGATTTGCAGACTGGGCAGGGGTAAGTCGGTTTGCCTGGTATGGTTTCGGGGATAATTGTCATTGTTCTATCTCTCTTTCTGGTTATTGTTCCCCTGGCTCACCCTCTTATTATTTCGCAGCGTGTCCCAGTATGGTGATTTACAGGCCGGGCAGACCTTTGGTTTCTGTGGCCGATTTGGATACCACTTATGGCGACAGCGCAAACACTCTAGTTCGGGTATTTCGGTGATGTCCATAGCACCTAGAGTATCATAGTGAAGGTAAGTTCACCAAGACTACGGTTTACATAATACAGGAAAACTTTGGTACTAGGACTTTTGGGATGGTAGGAAGGCTCTCCCGGGACCATCTTGGTGGCAGAGGTTATTTGGTAGAAGAGGTGGATAATATGAGGCTATAAATCAGGAGATGTCTTATACGGTGCAAGGTAGGTAGTAAGTTCGCTTGCAGACATAGATGCGATTGCCTTGGCGAAATCCTCCAAGTACGCCTGCATTATAGATGCGGCATGATGTCTGTATATCTTCTTATCCTTGATTGTATTTGTTGGGAGCATCAAGGTTGTAACTAATTCCAGTTGCTCTAGCTCACCAGCCTGTAACCATTTTACCCAGAATGTCCTTATCTTATCCTTTGTTTCTATTGGCATTCTTTGGTTCCTCTTAAGTTCCCACAATCATCGGGCTGGCAAACAACTTTCTTACGGTATAGGAGTTGGGGTAAACCCCATCATACAGAATTGAGCTTGCTGGACTTTTTTGGATGTATAATCAAACTCTCTCCAGGTGTCTTCCCATTGCCGTACAACTAGCCAACTGGGGTTCATATCTGAGCCTTCCCAAACCCAAGCCCAAGCATGCACAAAACACCCTACTACTCCAGGGTCACGTAAATAGGAATCTATTTGGTCCCTAGCAATCTCTGAATCTATTGGGTAGTGATACTGGAAGTTTTGGTCTACATCTTCACGGACTTGGCTCATCATGGTATCAAATTCATCTACTGAATGAACCATAGGGTATTCTTTATGGTATAGATACCAAGTGGGTGCAGTACCTACCCAATGGTATATGCCTACCGACACCAATATAACTGCCAAGGCTATAAGTAGCCACTTTTCTTTTGTCATTCCGCTCTCCTTTAATTATACCATAAAAAGGTTCCCCGATATAACTTTTAAAATGTGCAAAAGTTAGCTTTGGGGATTGGCGACCCCTTTTATAGACCGATTTGACGGACTATGGTAAGTTCACGGCGTGTTCGGCGTAGCCTTTTTCTTTTGTCTGGCCCGCGCTTACCTATGGGTTTGCCTTGAGCCCTAGCTCTCTCCATGCCAGCCTTGGTTCTTTCTGATCGCCGCTTGCTTTCCATTTGTGCTACCCAACCCGTTACGGCATAAAGAAGGTCGGCCAGCTCCCCTGGAGCCTCAGTCCAGGGTTCCTGGCGACTGATAACCTTCACCCCATAGCGCTTTAACCTGTGGACTAGGCTCAGAATGACTAAGGCACCCTCTCGGGAGAGGCGGTCCAATGCCCATACCAGTACCACCTGGAACCTGCCCATGCGAGCATCCTCAAGTAATTGGGCTAGTGCTACTTGATGTCCATTCTTCCACCCTGTTTCGTTTTCCTTATACACTTTGAAGACCTCGAGGTCGTGTTGCTTGGCATATTCCTCAAGAGCAGGTAGTTGATTGGTGGTGTCCTGCTCGTTAGTGGAAACCCGGAGATACAATGCTGTTTTCATATCTAAAATTATGGCTCAAACCAAGCATTTTGGGCAATCATCGCTTGTTTTAGTTCATGTAATGGCTCAAGTTCTGCCTCTTTCGGTAAATAAAGAGGATGTCTCGGATTGCCCTGAGATGTCAGGCCAAAACACATTGGTTTTCGGAGAGTATTTCTCACTGTGTTCGCCCTGCTGAAGCCGTAGGCGGCCTTTGCTATACCATCGCCCCAGCCGCACACGGATAGTGTGGTAAGTTCCATTGCCATCTGTAGGGTATGCCAGTCAGCAGGGTGATGAGCCCCTATCAACTGCCTGGGGTTTGGAGTCACCTGGCTGAAGACGTTGCAAACATATAATCCGCCGTAGCCCCAATCTCGGGCAAACCCGCAAAGTCTCCGCACAGTCGGGTCATCTTGAAGTTCATTGGCTGTTGAGGGGTTCAGGCCGATAAAGAGCATCTTGGGCCGTTCGTCCCAGAACCGCCATAATAGAAACCGATGCGTTCTCTCATCGTTTAGAATTGCACCACTAAACTGACTTAGCATTCTTCCTCCTATTTCTCAATATAGCCCAAGTGAGCCATAGCCTATCCACTTTCTCCTTGTGTTAGTTGTAGGTGGTGGTTGACCATGACTTCATAGAGGGTTTTGCCCTGATTCCCAACTTCCATATACGGCAAAAACACTTGATCTATCGTCACCATTTCTGTGTCCAATATCGCCATCTGGGCCCTGACCCAATCCTTCAGGATTCGCCAGGCGACTTGGGCAGCTTGCGCCGTGAGTTTTGCCTTACGCTGTTCCTGGTATTGCGTGTCCCACCGTCGGCGAGTTGACGACTGCAATTCCTTCATAAGCACCACCCCAACCTTATCTATATTAGCGGGAAGGCGGAACGGCTTTTCTCCGTATGGTGTGGCAATAATGAACGCTATGCCAGTTGGTTTGCCGTCCTTGTAATCTGTTAGAATATGGCTCGCACCGTGAGACACGAGCATACCATGTATCTCACCAATAGACTTCTCGGCCGACACAGTTGTTGTGTAATTAGCTAGTGGCATTCCTTCTCCTTCTTCGGTTTATCCCAATAAGGATTATTGCACTTCGGGCAGCGCCGGACATCTTCCTGGATTGGTAAATTAGTTTTCACCCAATTATGTAAAGTTCCAAGCAAGTTAAAAGGATTGCCAGTACCGTGGCTGATGAGAGACCATCTACTATTAGTGTTAGTGTTGCAAAGTTAGGGGATACGATTTTCAAGGTCTCTAAAATCTCAGTCAATGCAGCCCAAACTATGGATATGATAATACCGCCTGAAATCGCCAAAGCTATAAGCATTTCATTCCCCCTTGTTCTTGCCTTGCTCCGTAAATATTCGACCACATCCTAGACAGCGCCAACGCTGGACCCTCTCTCTTTTTCTCCAAGTCTTACCGGCCTT
>Ga0315285_10004309_pt1 | contig 14759 bp, 9 predicted proteins | sample YL17G09_36_MG_FD_203698 | JGI IMG/M metagenome (GOLD analysis project Ga0315285, IMG submission 203698) | Sediment microbial communities from Yellowstone Lake, YNP, Wyoming, USA - YL17G09_36 | ecosystem: Environmental > Aquatic > Freshwater > Lake > Sediment | place: USA: Wyoming | collected...
TGGTTCTGCCGGCTGCGTTGACATCGGCGAAGCTGGTTGCGAAGTACACGTCATGCTTATCTGCATAGGCTCCCGGCGTCCAGCTAAGGATCACATCGCGGGGCACATCTTCGGCTCCGTCAGCCGGGTTCGGGTCGAGAGCTGACACCGGAAGTCCTACAGTCTCGCCCTCAAGAAATGTACCGCCTTCCGAGTGTTCGCTCGACCGAATGATCCCATCATTCTGCCCCGCTGGTGGCGCAAAGACAAACGTTACAATTCCATCCGTATCGCTGTTGAGGAAATCCGCCAGGGCCTGATTCGGCTCGGTTGACTGTCTTACACCACTGGCAGGCAGTTGAATCCTCATTAACAGGTCGGTCAGATCGGCATAGTCAAGTTGAACCGGGGACCCAACAGGTGGAGTGGGGCTATTCATAACACCAGGAGCGTTATTCCAAGTGAGTGAGCCTTCTAAATCGAGGTCATCTAGATCCTCGATAATGCCGTAAACAAGCGCAGTACCAGCGTTGTAGCCATAGACGCTAAAGCTCACATTCGAGAACAACTTACCGCCGCCTTTAAGCTGTGAGATATCATACCTGATATATGTCACCCGGCGTCTGGCCTCAATGTCGCGTATATGCAGACCTGTCGCGTTCTCTCTTTGATTCGGACCAAGGGTCGCATCATTACCGATATGCACATCACTTGTGGCCTGTATACTAAAGTGTTCGGCTTGAGCACCGCTGGCGACAATTAGCAGCACGACTGGGAAAATCAAACGGATTAGTTTCTTAAACATGCCCATAACCTCCATTTCATAATATCAAGTAGATCTGTCCCGGATTGTCACATCTATATTAAGTGCAAAACCCACTGGTGTCAAGAGGTTTTCCCCCTGACTTGAGATGGGAAGCGAACATCGTATCCCTTCTTTTGAGGAGAATTTGTATCCGGCAAAGGTGTTTTCTTTGATTGAGCCTCTGAGATATGGAGGCTGGGAGGTGGAAGATTATTCGATGCCGGCGATGTCGCTCTGCGGTTTACCAACCAGATATATCCTGTTTTTGCCGCTGCGCTTGGCTTCCAACAAGGCCTTATCCGCCCGCAGAAAGAGCTGCTGGGCTGTCGATCCATCGCGGGGGAAGCTTGCCAGGCCGCCGCTTATGGTCAAAACCCCCTCACCATTCGGACCTAATAAATGAAGTTCTGCCCTCTCAAATTCTTTTCTGAAGCGATTGGCTATGAAGATCGCTTCTTTGGGCGGCTCCACAGTCGCCAGGCGTCTGTCCCGCCGAGCGGGAATCCCTCGGCTTGGCTCGGGATAAGTTCCGAATTTCGTGCCGACCAAGTCGGGGTCGAGTTTTCCGGCCTTTGATCGGACGGGCTGGTCGTCCCAGAAAACGACTGCAAATTCATCCCCGCCGATCCTGCCCACAACATCGTGTGCCCGGCAGCATCGCCGCATCAAAACAGCAGCCTGTTTCAGGATATTGTCGCCGACCGTATGACCATAGACGTCGTTGTAATGTTTGAAGTTGTCGATATCAAAAATAAGTAGCGTCACCCGGCCGCTTTCATCCCGGGCGTGCTCTAAAATTTGCCTGGCAAACTCCCAAATATAGCGTCTATTCTTCAAACCAGTCAAATCGTCTTCGGTGGCCAATTTCTCGAGCTCTTTTATCTTCCTTTCCAGAGTGTTCGATGCTTGACGCCGGATGCCCGATGTTCGATGCTCAATGCTCGCCAAAGCGACCGGACAAATCAAATAGTCGTCCGCAAGGCCTGCCGGAGGCCGCGAATCGAGGATCGAGGATCGAGGATCGAGATTAACGAGTTTTCTGGCTATCGGCTCTTGATACATCTGCGCCAACAATATGATTTTAGCCGCGGCGTTGGCCCGCCTTAACGATTGCAGAGCCGAACTCAACGACCCACGCGGAAGCGGGGACATCACCACGCCGATCACCGCAAAACTATTTTTCGCCGCAGCATCAATTCCATCGACCATATCCGCGTGGACTTCGCATCGCTGCTCTGTAATGGAAGCAGGATCCAAAAAAGCTTTGCTTACGTCACCTATGAGCAAAATCTTCCGAGAACCCCCGTTTTCGCGGGGGTCTGAGGCTGGCATATTGGCAGTTGGCATATATTTATGATAACAGATTCGATTAGGAAGGTCAATCCTCGCTGTCTGCCTTCGCAGGCGCGACCCCCCGCTTTGTACGTGTTCAGCCATGAAAGAAACCATGCCCAATCCGCCCCCGCTCTCCCGCAAGGGATGGCTGGCGCAATTGTCTTCGACAAGAAGACGCGGGGGCGGATTGAGGCTGCCACCCGATAGGACCGAGAAGATACGTGTGGCATCCTCAAGCGCAGCTTGGGGATGGCTATGTATGGAGTCCGTAGTCCGTAGGGTATGCAGGTTTCTGCATACCAATTTTTGGACATTGTCTGTGAATGTTTAGCCGACGCCGACACGGCGTCGGAACCCCGCAGTAAACTGCGACGGGTGCGGCAGCCCCAAGCCCTGCACCTGCTCGTACACTCGTCTCTGCGACTCGTCTCGGCGAAGCGCCAAGCCGTAGCCGGAGGAGCAGGGCTTGGGGATGGGGCTGCCATAGTTGGCTAAACACGTACCCCGCTTTCGCGGGGGTGACGTCATTCCTGCGAAATCAGGAATTACCCCCGCGAAGGCGGGGGCGGGGACAGGCTTGCCGCTGGGCAAGCAGAGGGCACAGGAGAGCTGGTGCCAGGCTACTGAACTGTCGGCAGGCCAGCGAGAGTCTTTTGCACCTGCTCGGCATAAATACTGCCGGGATACAAGCTGATGAAGCTGGTCAGAGTTGCTCTGGTTTCAGCCAAAAGTTTCTTCTTAAGCTCTAAATTTGTCGCATCCTGCTGGGTCCACTGTCGCCGCTTCAGAAGTCCTAATTCGTACAGTGCCTGCATTGCCCCGTCGGTTGCCTGGAATTTTTCGTGCAATTCTTTTAGCTTTTCGGCCCTGGTTTGCTCATCGGCAATGAGTGTGGTTTGGGCCAACAGAATATTGTCCCGCAGCGGATCGGCATCGCCGATCTGCGCGAGTATTCTGCTCAAACGCCAGGAATAGTCCTGGCTGTGCGGGTTCAGCATTACGAACTCGGCCAAACGCTTTCGGGCGGCCGGGTCTTGTGTTTGATTCTGCGGGCTTATCAGGGTGCGGGTCTGACTTATTCTTCGAGCCAGGTCAATTAGCTTTAGCTCCGTCATTACAGAATCGGAAGGCTCTCGAAAAGGGATCAGAAGTGTTTCACCGGCGCCCGGCTCTTTTTCGACCAGCTTGAGCTGTTGGGCGGCCATTTTCTGGGCCTCGGCAAGAAGCTCGTCTGCCTCGGTGAATCTGCTCAGACCAGCCCAACGCACGGCGATACGCCATCGCGCCTCCAGCGATTCCGGGGTATTTGCGAAGTCCCTGTACAACCTGTACCAGAACTCCGCCGAACGCTCGTGCGGATAGTCAGTGTAAAAATGCAGCACTTCCTTTTGCCCCAAGAGATTGATATCCGGCGCGTACTCGCCGAGAAGCGCCTTACAGTAAAGTGCGATGAGCATTCGCTTGCTGGTCGAGCGCTTTTTTATCCATTCTGAGTACAGAAACACCGGCATCCACCTGGGTCTGCGCGGGCTCATAAACAGCTCGTACTGCTGATTGAGCCATTGCCTTTTTTCCTGATACTTTATCTGGTCAGATACGGCGAACCAGCTCGGCCACCGGTCGTAGCTTAACTGAATCTGGATTTCCTTTTTGAGCTCTTCTCGCAGCGGTATCGGTTCGGTAGGATAGAAAAAGCCCTCCAGATACCTTCTGACCACAGGGTCTGTAATGGTCTTATCGAGCGCTTCGGTTATGCTGTAGTCCCGAAACTCGACGACGTTTTCGGGATTATTCTCGGCGACGTAAAATTGATAGTCCAGCTCGTTAAGTCCGATTTTCGCTTCAAAGACAAGGACGGCTACCAGAAGAGTGGCAGCAGTAAATATCCAGACTATGCCCGGCCGGTAACGCGTGAAATGGCCCGTGGCCAGAACTTCCGCCGTTATTGTCAGGCCGACCAGCCACGCGCAAATCCAGGGAGCAAAAGAGAACCCCCACTTGGTGGGTTCTACGCCCCTTGCCCCGCCGAAATACCCCCAGTATAGAAGCTGCGGAGCCATGCACAGGGCTATCGCTACAAAGCGGGAGCGAAAACGAAGCGGACGACACGCCGCAGCAAAACAACTTACCAAAAGGCAAACCGCAAAGCCCGGCAAGTTGGCCAGAAAAAACACCTCCAATATGAATATAAGGCTGTAGTGAAAGCTCAGAAGCTGAGATATCAACACCGGAACCGCCGCCATAATCCCCATAAGCAGACCCAAAACAAGAATCTGCCACGGGTACTCAAATATGCTTGCGCCTGTCATTATAAAGCGGTCCAGGCGCCAATTTGGGTCAGCTTGGAGGTCAAATGACCAGAATAAGCCCGTAACTATTCTTGACCAGAAGAAGCAGCATAGCCCGAACACTATAACCGCAAGCAGCCAGCATCTCTGGACATTCTTATGGCTGTAGTGCAGCGTAGGCCCGACAGTCATAAAAGACTTCGAGACTACCTTTGGAGGCTTTTCCTTCTGTTCTTTGGCCATAGACTTGACGCTCGATTCTTGATTCTCGACGCCCGTATCATTTCCAGGAGCATCCGGCATCCCGTCAGGGGCGGCAGGGCCGCAGCTGCCGGACCTGAACGGCGAGTGACAAGTATCGTGCTATGTCCCTTCACCGCTGGTTGTAAGATAACCAACCTGCTCGGCGGTAAGTTTGTCTATCTCAATCGACATTGATTTCAATTTCAGCCTGCTCACCTGCCGCTCTATCTCCACAGGGACATCGTGGACGGCGACAGCAAGTTTGCCCTGGTTTTTTACTACATATTCGGCTTCCAACGCCTGGGTTGAGAAGCTCATATCCATCACGCTTGCCGGATGTCCCTCAGCCGCCGCCAGGTTAATCAACCGCCCCTCAGCGAGCAGATAAATCCGCTTGTTGTTTTTCAGAACATACTCGTCGACGTGATTTCGGATGCGGCGAGTCACCTTTTTGCTGAGCTTTCTCAGAGCGGGTATATCAATCTCAACGTTGAAATGTCCGCTATTGGCTACCACCGCCCTATCTTTCATCACACGGAAATGTTCAGCACGTATGACATTCTTATTGCCGGTCAGTGTCACGAACATTTCCCCCATTCTCGCTGCTTGCGCCATGGGCATTACTTCAAAGCCGTCCATAGCTGCCTCAAGGGCCCTGATCGCATCGACTTCTGTAACGGTAACGATGGCCCCCATTCCTCTTGCGCGCATAGCAAAGCCTCGGCCGCACCAGCCGTAACCTGCCACCACCACTTTTTTGCCGGCCAGAAGGTGGCCGGTCGCTCGCATAATACCGTCAACCGTCGATTGACCGGTGCCGTAGCGGTTGTCAAATAAATGCTTGGTCGCAGCATCGTTTACCGCGATAACGGGGAACTTTAACCTGCCGGCATTTGCCAGCGCACGCAGACGAATTACTCCTGTGGTGGTCTCTTCCATACTGGCAATAATCCGATGGGCTTCTTTTTTTCTGCGGGTGTGCAGCTCGTTGACCAGGTCCGCGCCATCGTCAAACGTAATGACCGGCTGATGGTCGATAGCTGCGTTTATGTGCTTGTAATAAGTGCTGCGATTTTCCCCGCAGACAGCAAACACCGGTATTTGATAGTCCTTCACCAGCGAGGCAGCTACGTCGTCCTGGGTGCTGAGCGGATTGGATGCGCACAGCACGACATTGGCCCCGGCGGCTTTGAGGGTCCTGGCAAGATTAGCCGTCTCGGCGGTTATGTGCAAGCAAGCCGAGACATTCTTGCCCTTTAATGGCTTACTCTTTGCGAACCGCCTGCGTATCGTCGTCAGAACGGCCATATCGTTATCAGCCCACAGAATTCGCTTTTTGCCCTCATTTGCCAAGGATAAGTCTGCTACATCGTACTTCATTCATGAACCCTTTCCATTCGACAAGCTCAGGATAAATCAAGAAGCAATCAAAAACCACATTCTAAAGCCAACTGTACAGCTTTGCAATCCTTTGTTCCAGCAAATGCAGATGTAGCCGACGGCATGCTGTCTACCGGAAATTCAGCTCGCCTGGGCGGAAAAACGTTATTTGAGACCACAATAGCTTTTATCTTGCAGGTTCTCGCCGCCAAGAATTGTGCTGAGCTTTCTCTTGAATACGCTGATGTCCACAGGGAGCATGCGCAGAATGTCGGATTATTGTGAAATTGGTCCGGCTATGCTGAGAAAGATAGTCGGGCAGGAATTCCGTAAGAAGAAGGTTTTCGTTTAGCCCCGCGATTTATCGCGGGGTCCGTCGCCGTACCGGCGACGGCTAAACTAATCTGGGCCTAATTAACGCCTGGCTGGACCTCGCTGCTGCATATTCATCTCCTCCTGCATCATCATATACTCCTCATCCTGCATACCTTCATATTCTTCCATCATCGTTGTGCGCTTTTTGGCTGCACTGAGCCGGCTATCCCAATCTCTAAAAGGCTGGGGCGGCTCCCGTTGAGCTCTTTGGATGTCATAAAACGCCGCCAGTATTTGCTCAGGCCAATTTCTCGCCTTAACCGGCATGTGTTCTATGTCCATACCATCATAAGTGTAGAGCATATCATGATAAAGCCTGGGATGTAATTGTCCCGGACCGGCCCAATCATTCACAGCTACCGCATCCACTAACACCGCTCCGGTGCCGTAGTCTATCGTCTCAGGCACCACGGGCTTGTCTTTCATAGGCATCAGAGCACTCATAGCAAAAGCAGCTCGGCGCTCTTTGGCGCGTTCCTCCGGCTTTGGAGCCTCGGTTTCTACGACCTTGCCGATAACTTCTCCCGGCTTTACCCTAAACTCCTGACTGTGCCAGTACCCTAAAACGTATTTGGAGACCTGCACAGTGACGGTCTTAGCCGCTTCCTGTATCTCATTAGCAAAGAAGTACAGTCTTGCCGGAATATGCACGGCCTCAGTTACGTTGGAAAAATTGCTCCAGAAAAGAACCTGGTTCTTTTCCGAATTATTTTGTTTGCTTGATTGACTCGCACCGGCTGCCGGGTTAAAAACACCCAATCGAATTCTATATCGGTAGGTTTTTGTCGGCCCGACCGTATCATCATGCGCCCAGAATACCAGCGGCTCACGCATCTTAGAAAGGTCTGTCCTTCGCGTAATCAGAATATCTTGATAGTCATAATAGACGTCACCTGTCGAAGGTCCGGTTGGAACCGCTCGAGGATTTAGCAAATAGTCTGCATCGATGTCACTCTGAGCTGGAGTCCTGGACCTTCCCCGGCGGTCTTTGTTGTCATAGACCCCGGTCTGCCCGTAAAGTCCGGTATCATCGTAAGCTCCCTGGCCTGTTCCGCGATCAACGCGGGTTCTTGGGCGTCTCTCTCTGGTGCCGCGCAGGCCCTCTTGACTCTGGGACCCGGATGTTGCACCGGGCCCAGTTATCGCGCCCGGCCTGGTTGTGGTGCCCGGTCTGGTTGTGGTGCCCGGCCTGGTTGCGGCGCCCGCCCTGGTTGCGGCGCCCGGCTGTGTTGCGAATATGCCGCCGCGCCGGTCTTCGGGCCTTTGTCCAAGCTGACGCTCCTCCTCCTGCTTTTTCTCCTCCAGAGCCTTGCGTTTATCCTCCAGCTTTTCTTTCTTCTGCAAGTCCTCAAACTTCCTGTGCAGTGAAGGAGGGAACCACTCCACATTTGCCGATGCAATCTGATAAGCCATCGGCTGCAGCAAATCCATTCTCACTTCGGGATTATCAAATTGAAGCAGTTGCACTTTTATTCCGCCGGGCGGCAGATTCTCTGTGTCCTGCATAACCTCAAACATCTGCTTTCGACTGTCAATTCTGGCACGAGGAACAGTTTGCCAATCACCCCAGCTACCGTCCTGGAGCAGCTCCTGTCTCTGCAACTGCACGGCGGCAAAGACAGGACTTGCCAGGCATGGGTCGCGCCACTCGATTGGAACATCCGCGGCTGCAAAACACTTGCGCCACTCATCATATAACGCCGCTACACCAAATTTCCCTTCGACCGTGACCAGATCGATATCGTTCGGCTCGCTGTTACCCTTATCATAGACCTTCTGCTGAGTAACCGGTACGACAGGTACGTAAGCCGCCGCTCGGATATGCCCTATTGCGACGTCGGTGACACTGCCGATTTCAGGGACCCTGTACGGTGCTCTGCCCGCTACTGCCGTGGAGCTATTGTAGGGCAGAGGCAGAAACAGATTCGTATTGACATCTTTTATCGAACAGTCCATCATCGCCAGGAAGCGGTCAACCTGAGGCTCATAAGCCGGCCCGGCTGTGGCCGACTGCTTCAGGTCGAACTCTACCTTCTGGGCTTGCGTCCTAATGTAAGGGTCGATTTCGCCAGGACTAAATTCCCTCTTTTCGTAAGGGACCATATTGGGGCTAAAGACGACCCGCGTCATCAACAGCCAGATACACGCCAGCCCCACCACGCCCAGAACCACCTTTTCAATATGCTCTTCGAGAAGATTGCTGAGTTTTTTACCTATCAGATTCATATTTGGCGTCTCTCATCTCAACTTCATAGGTTTTCAGTTTTTCGCCCTATTACCGTTTGCCCGTTTTGACCTCCGCCTTTAGTTCATCTTTGATCGCTTGGGGCTTAATCGGCTCGTAGCCCGCCTTATTAAATACGTATTCGCCGATCAAATCCAGCTCCACCGCGGCATCTTCGCCATAACGATAGTAATAATGGTCCTGGCTTTCCGGGTCAACGGCCTTGATGGTGCTTTCCAAGATCGTTATCTGATTATGCTTAAAAGTTTGCTCCGGGCCGTCCCCGAAATAGCCGTTGAACTTATGCTGCCTGGCACTGCACAGCTCCTTCATAAAAGGCAGAACTGCGCTGACGCCAACCACAGCCCGGACGCGGAAATGAATTACGTCAATATAGTCGTCGCAATACCTTTGTGTGCAGGGCACGATAAGTGCATCTTCAACCGAACGGACATACCGGGGCTTCTCAACAGTATCTGTCTGCCTGGTGCTTCTTCTGAACCCCGTATAAGGGCCTCTGCGCCTACCGTCGCCCATACTGAAACTCACGTTCATAAGCCGTTTGACCGGCGAAGTGAACACACTTTTTGAGCCGGAGTCCATAGAGTTGACCGTATTGACAACATCTTCGATGACCCAGTAACCTAATTGCCAATACCAGCAGTCCTTGACCGCCTCGTCTGCACCTGAATATTTGTACGCTGCCCAGAATTCGTATCCGCTCAAATCAGTCGCAAGAGTGTAAACGGACGCGGATTTGGCCCTCTCAAGGCAAATCTCTTCTACTATTGTACGGTTGATCTCAGCCGCCTTGCCGTATCCATACCCCCAGTAGGACGACATTGTACGAGAAGATCTACTGTATAGCGATGGCCGCGGCACTCCTGCCCCCGTACGCGAACCGGTAGGTGACTGCTGCAGACTTCTATCGAACTCGGCATCGGTGGGACACGTACCGGCTTTTACCTCTGTCAGCAGCCGGTTCACCGATTCACGAAACCGCTGACCAAATTTCTCGAAAATCAAAGCAGAGGTGGAGCGAACATTCGGGTCAAGGAATATTTGGTAACTTAGAAGCTCTCTCTGAGTGGTTTGCTGTGCCAACAGAGCTATTTGATTGGCGTCCTGTGCATACCGCTCGTGATATTTTTCCTTCTGCTCCAACTGCTCGCGCGGAACAACCTCTATGCTCTGGACGCTTTTTCCCTTATTGACACTGTCACTTTCAATTTGCTGCTTGAGCCTGCCGCTGAGCAACTGGTTTGGAATAAAAAGAACTACGGCCACAAGCCCTATTCCAATCGGCAGCAACAGCGACGAATTAGTCCTGATGACACTCAATTTTTTTACAAGGTCTTTGAAATTGGGGATATTCATTTTTGACTCACCAATCTGCTAATACTCCGGAATGTCCAATGACTTTCTTTTGCTTTTCTCTGTGGTAGTAGATGGGGCGCGCTGCATAAGCGGGCCTTGCGCACGCAGCACAGTCGCACCGGCAGGTGGCTCAGGCGGTTTGGGCGCATCTTTCCAAACAAACTTGGCATTTAACACAAACCAATGGTCGTTGACCTCATACACCGGCTGGCCACGATCCAGCTTCGGCTGTCCGTATTGGTCTAGTACAGCCAGCTTGTTGATAACCTCCTTTGTCATAGGATCCAGCAGAATTCTTGTGCCCGTAGTGGCGGGCTCAGGGCCTTTTGCGGCAAATCTGACATCCAGAACACCCACGCCCCCCGGCACTCCGGCCTCCAAATCTACCGGCTGATAGCGCAGGTCAAAATGGTTGACATCGGTTCGCTCGTACAGCTTAAACGGACTGTTGCCGTCGGCAACCATCTCGTCCAGGTGCAACAGGCGAGTGACAAGCCCCCATCTGCTCGCCTGATTGTCCACGCCCACAGGATCAAGCAATTCACCTATGTTTTTGTACGGGCTGTAGCCGACTATAGTCACCACAAATCCAGATTTCTTTTCCTCTTTTTTAGCTGCTCCCTGTCCTGCCAGCCACGGCGCGTAGGTACCTTGGGCGCCCCCCTCACCCACCATTGCGTAGTCCTCCATCATCGCCATATATTCCTCGTCCATCTGATCCTCACCCGTCTGCATGGGGGTGCCCCTTCTCATCGTGGCTGTAACGCCGAACTTCGCCTTGGCAAGGTTGTCTGAAAAGTAAGCAGACATCTCCGTTATAAATAGCTGTTTTCGCTCCTTCCGCGGAATCTGCACAATCGCTTCAACATCGCCCTTGGCAAAAGCCTCGTAGAGCACCTTCTGCTCGGGGTTGTTCTTAGCGTTGGGTAAGACCGACATTACGGCCTCGTGCAGGTGCGGAACTACCTCACGATACTCAAAAGGCTTACTCGCTTTTTCTATTTTCTCTTTATAGTCGGTCTCTAGCTCCTTAAGTGCCACTATATTCTTACTCACATCCGTAGCTTGGCTCACTATATGGCCTATCTCCTGCCGGATTGGGCTGTTTTTCGCATAACTAACCTTATCCAGAGCAGTTCTAGCCAGGCACAGCAATGAAACCACAAGCACCAGGCAGGCGGCGGCGATGAAGTACCTGCGTTTGCTGGCCCAGGCCATCGACCGTGCGATACTACGCGGCAGCAGATTGCTTTCAATCCGGGCAACGCCCAGAGCCTGCAAAGCAAGGCCGTAGACCACTCCGAAGTCGCAGACGTTCTCGTGGAATTTCGCCGCTGAAACCGCCGGGCCCATCGCCAGCCTCTTAAATGCGTCCGGCCTTTCCACCGGTATCTGCAAAGTCTGCTGCAAGTACTTCAACAAGCCCCGCAGCTTTGTCCCTCCACCCACAGCGATAACCTGTGAGAACTTGGTGTTCGCATTGGCACTGGTGTAAAAGCCCAGCGACCGCTGAACTTCGGAGGCAAGATCTGTAAAGACCGGCCTCATAGCCTGAAATATCTGCCGGGCATACTTGCTCATCGGCGCGGTCCGCTTCAGTTTTTCAGCCTTTTCAAAGTTGAGCTTAAATGCTTCAGCTATCGCCTTGGTAAAAGCGTTGCCCCCTATCAGAATACACCTTTGCCAAACCGTTGATTTTGTACAGACAACCAAGTCGGTGTTTTCGGCGCCAATATTAAGAATGACAACTGCTCTATTATCGGAACCGAACAAATCCGGACGGTCATACAACAGGTAGTTGTATAGAGCCATTGGCGCCATCTGAACATAGCTAACCTGCAGTTCCTCTCTGCTGAAATGTTCCAACGCCGAGTTGACAACCTCATTTTTAATGGCAAAAATGCCTACTTTCTTTTCGGGAGTGTCGGATTCTGTCATCAACTGCCAGTCCCACTGCACATCGTTGATGTCAAAAGGAATCTGCTGGACGGCCTCAAACCTGACAATCTCAGGAATGCGCTTCTGCTCAACCGGCGGCAGGTTCACAAAACGCGCAAAACTATTCTGGCTCGGCACAGAAATGATTATCTCCTCGTCTTCACCCAGCTCGCTGCGCTGCACAAACTGGCGCAAGCTCAACGCGGTCAGCTCATCTCGTTCGGCAGCTTTGATACCGCTTCCAGAAAGGATTTTGCCGTGCTGGATATTGTCGAAGCCGATCACCTGCGCCACCCCGCCGACAACCGCCAAATGCAGCGCTTTAAGGGAATTATTGCCCAAATCTATTGCCCAGACTGTGTCTGATGGTAACGCCATGACAAACCTCCTGCTTTATCTGACCGCGCTCGACTAACTTGTAAATAAGGACCACAAACTGTAAATTATTGTATCATACTATGATGACCTTTTCTATCGATACTCTTGGCTGTAAAGTTAATCAATACGAAAGTCAGCAGATTCGGGAGCTGCTCGAACGCCTCGGTCTTGAACAAGTCCAGACGTTCGACAAACCCGACGTGGTCGTTGTCAATACCTGCTGCGTGACCCACATCGCTTCTGCCAAGAGCCGACAATACATTCGCAAGGCCCAAAAGCTAAGTCCTGATAGCGCCGTCGTTGTATGCGGCTGCCTACCTACCGTCAAAATAGGCGAGCTGCACAACTTGAATGAAAATGTCCACCTTGTCACAAACAGGGACGAGCTTGCTGGTGCACTGCTGCAAATAGTCACCGGCAAAGTCCTCGCCTCTAACTGCCAAGCCCTGCGATACCGGCCCAACTTCACAATTAAACCAGAAAACGTCTCTAAAGTCAAGCGTAAAAACGAGTTGCCTTTTTCCGCTGCGCTTGAGCCACTTAGCTCATTCAAGGGCCAAACCCGAGCTTTTCTCAAGGTTCAAGATGGCTGCGATGGGTACTGCACCTATTGTATTATACCCCAGGTTCGCCCCTTTGTTCATAACAAGTCACCTGCAACTATTTTGCAGGAAGCGCACGCCCTTATTAAGGATGCGCATAAGGAAATTGTCGTTACAGGAATTTTTCTCGGCGCTTACGGCCAGCCCACCGTCAGGCGAAAAAACTGGCCCAGCGGGCAAAATGACAACCTGGCAGATTTGCTCGATAAACTGGCGGAAATACCCGGCCTGGCAAGGATTAGACTAAGCTCGCTTGAACCGGCTGATGTCACGCCCCGCTTACTCGATAGTTTCTGCGAACATCGTAACATTATGCCGCATCTGCACTTGTCGCTCCAGTCCGGCTCGAACGCGATCCTGAAGAAAATGGCCCGCCAGTACAACGCCGATGAGTTTCTGGCGAAGGTGGAGTTAATTAAGTCCCGGCTCAACAGGCCCGCTATCAGTACTGATATCATCGTTGGCTTTCCTGGTGAGAAGGACGCCGATTTTGAGCAGACTGTTAAAATAGCTAAAGATGTGGGCTTTGCCAAGATGCACGTCTTTGCCTTTTCGCGGCGAAAAGGCACCGCCGCAGCAGGGATGCAAGACAAGATAGACCCTAAAGTTATAAAAGATCGCTCGCAAATCCTGCGTGATTTAGACGCCCAACTCCAAAGAGAATTTCGCCAGCAATTCATCGGCGAAACCGCAACGGTCCTGATAGAAAACGGGACGCGCCAGCCGCATGGCCGAGCCGAGAGATACTTCATGGTCTATCTAAAGAACCCCTCGCAACAAGTTAAGAGGAATGATCTGGTTACTGCCAGGCTGCTTGAAAATAGAGAAAATGGCGTAATTGGCGAAGTTCTCGCCGAGGTCAATCCGTACCTTTGACTTGGTCCTTCCACTGCCCAGCAGATGGCAGTTTTCAGCATTAAAAACGGGGCGCGAGTATCTGGCATCGGCGGTTGATTTTGGACACCTGGTTTTTAAGACTTTTCTGTAAAATTTTTATAACTCCTTGCGCAACAAGAGCATAAGCGCAAAAGCAAAAAAGTTCAAAAATGAGCAGAAATGCGCAGAAATTGACAGAAACGCGCAGGTTTTGAGCAAAAATGATCAAGAAATGCGCACTTTTTGACATGGGCCAAAAAGGTCGACTTGACTTTTGCCGGGCACATTCATTTCTGGCACGCAGCTTGCTCCAGCACGGACAAACACGGACTCGGACACCGACAGACACGGACTGAAATTGTGACTCCGGGATCTTATTGGATTCCGCCGCGGCGGATTTCGCGTCGTCAACGGATAGAATAGATCTCAGGTGTTTTAGGTATTGACAGCACTCCTGATTTATGCCACAAGATCTCATCTGTCCCACTGAGAGGGCTGTTATTTGAGGAGTGCGAGATTTATGGCAGAAACCAATCAGAAACAATTGTCAGGTGACAGGCCACTAAAGGATCCACGGGATGACCGGCTCGGGTACGCGACTTTCGCGCGTCACATAGCCCGATCTTTATGTGAAATGATCCCGGTCGATGGGTTAGTTGTGACGATATATGGCCCCTGGGGTTGTGGTAAGACGACTGTGCTAAACTTTATTGAATACTACCTCAAGCATAACGGACAGGCAAAAAGTCCAGAGGTCATTTACTTCAATCCCTGGTGGTTTTCCGGTAGCGAGAACCTCATGCGGGATTTCTTTAATCAAGTGATTGCTTCTCTAGACCCTACACAAGCGTGACTTCTTGAATTCAATTTTCCAGGCCTACAAAAAAAATACTCGAAATGCCCCGAATACTTGCATATAAAGGACTTTAGCAAAATAAACCTCAAAAGCAATGTTCAGG
>Ga0315285_10004311_pt1 | contig 14759 bp, 11 predicted proteins | sample YL17G09_36_MG_FD_203698 | JGI IMG/M metagenome (GOLD analysis project Ga0315285, IMG submission 203698) | Sediment microbial communities from Yellowstone Lake, YNP, Wyoming, USA - YL17G09_36 | ecosystem: Environmental > Aquatic > Freshwater > Lake > Sediment | place: USA: Wyoming | collected...
GCCTGTCGAAGGGCATGGTCGAGGGGCCACCGGGGGAGAGGGAATTGAAACAGCCTCTAAAAGCCTTGGAAAAGCGGAAAACCGCTCTGGCGGGGCGCGAAAGGTTGGTGGGCAGGGCCGGAGTTGAACCGAAAATCGTAAGTGCCGAAAACACAAAGACTTGTGCCCTACCCCACCAGCAGCGCGGCGCAAAAAGCGGCGCACTTGCCCACGATTCCGGCCCTGCCAGGCCAAAATCGGCCCCCTCGGACCTGCCCGCCTCGGCGGACTCGCCGCCGGGCGAGGCCGACGGGCCCCCGGACGTGGCCGATCTGTCGCGCCGCCTTGCGGCCCTGCCCGAAAACGTCCGGGCGGAACTCCTGGCGAGGCTCAAGACCGACGAAGGGGGCACACGATGACGGTACGGGAACTAGCCGAACGGAAATGTCCCACAAAGTCGCATGTAAAAAAGGGCGCAAAACCGGAGGAAGCGGACCCCTCGAAGCGGCTGACGCCGAAGCAGCGAGCGTTTCTGGAGGCGTTCGCCTGCGGGGGAAGTATCCGGCTCGCGGCCGAGTCAGCGAAGGTCTCGAGGCGCAACCATTGCCGCTGGCTCAAAAGCGACCCGAAGTACGCCGAGGCGTTCGAGGACGCGCGGGAGCGGGCGATCGAGGCGATGGAGGCGGAGGCGCGCAGGCGGGCCGTCGAAGGGGTCCAAGAAGCGGTCTATTACGAGGGGGCGGTCTGCGGGCATCGTCAGCGATACAGCGACAACCTGCTGATGTTCCTGCTGAAGGCCGCGCGGCCCGACGTGTATGCGGAGCGGGCGCAGGTGGCGATGGAGCACCGGGGCCAGATTGCCCGACAGATCCCGGAGTTGGCGAAGCCGGGGCGGGCGGCGGCGCGGGCGACGATGGCGGCGGCAAGACAGGCAGATTGACGCGCGCCCCCCGGTCGAATCGCCCCCCGGCCCGCGCCCCAGAAAGGGAGGTAAGCCAAGAAAACCGCGCTGCTGATTTCGGGGGTCCGGCGTGGTAGAATCAAAAGATGACGGCGTGGGGGCTAGGCCGTGCAAGCCGAAAAGCGGAATCCCGACCGCCGCCGCCCGCTTCGAGATCCGCCGTGTCGGCATCGTCGGTCATCGCGAGATCACAGACCTCTTCACGCCCGCGCTGAGCCCCCGTCCAGAGACTGTTGCATTGCGTGCGGTCGCGCGGCATAATCTGGCAGTCATTTGCCCCTCGGGGCAGCATTGGACGTGGGGGACGTGAGGCATGGCAGTTGCCAAGCAGCGCCAGGGAAGCGACCTCTTCATCGTGGACAACAGCGACCAGGACTGGAAAGTCCGTCGCTACCTCCGCGATTGGTGCGACCTCGCGCAGCGGATGGACATCGCTACCGGCTACTTCGAGATCGGGGCCCTGCTGGCCCTCGAAGGCGAGTGGCAGAAGGTCGATCAGATCCGCATCCTGATGGGCGATGAAGTTGCCCCACGCACCAAGAAGGTTTTCGTCGAAGGCCTGGGTCGTGTGACTGGCCGCCTGGACGGGAGCATCGAGGCCGAGAAAGAAAAGAATGACTTCCTGGCGGGCGTCCCTGCCATCGTCGAGGCTATCCGCTCCGGCAAGATCACCTGCCGCGTCTACCGCAAGGACAAGTTCCACGCCAAAGCCTACATCACTCACGCGCGGCAGGAAGTCCTCGGCTCATTCGCGCTCGTGGGGTCCTCGAACCTCACCTATCCCGGCATCTCGGAGAACGTCGAGCTCAACGTCCAGATCACCGGCCGCCAGGTCGGCGCCCTCCAGGACTGGTACGACCAGCACTGGAACAACGCCGAAGATGTCACGCCCGAAATCCTCCGCGTGATAGAGCGGCACATCCACGAGTACACGCCGTTCGAGGTCTATGCCAAGGCTCTCCAGGAGTTCTTCCGCGGCCATGAGATGACCGCCGGCGAGTGGGAACTCGCAAGCCCGGAAAACGGTGGCTCCCGGATGTACCCCGTCCTCGACCTCTACCAGAAACAGGGCTATCAGGCGGTGATGCAGATCGCCCGCCAGCACCGCGGGGCCTTCCTCTGCGATGGCGTCGGCCTCGGCAAGACGTTCATCGGCCTGATGATCATCGAACGGCTCATCCATGACCGCAAGAACGTGGCACTCTTGGCCCCGAAGACAACCCGGCTCGACGTGTGGGAGCCGGCTCTGAGGAAATACCTCGCCTATGTCGGAGGCGTCCGCGGCGGCGATTACAGCCGCCTCTCCGTTTTCAGCCATACCGACATCGGACGTGGCGGCGACTTCCCTTATCGGATGGAGCGGGTCAAGGAGTGGGCCGACGCCATCGTCATTGACGAAGCCCACCACTTCCGCAACACCGGCGTCAAGGGCACCGCCGAGAAAGAGCCGTCGCGCTACTGGCAACTTTTCGACCTGATCGACGGACCGCGCGGCCCCAAGCAACTCTTCATGCTCACGGCAACGCCGATCAACAACAGCCTCGACGACTTCCGCCACATGGTCGAACTGTACACCCGCCAGCAGGAGGATTACTTCCGCACCACGCTCGGCATCCATTCCGTGCGCGGCCACTTCATCCGCATGAAGCGCGACCTCAAGGAACTCTCCGGCACCGAGGAAGAGGACGAATCAACCGAGACGAACCTGGCCGAGGCCGAGCGCGTCCTCTCCGGGGATGCCCTCTTCAGGGGACTTGTCGTCCAGCGCAGCCGGGCTTATGTGAAAGAGAGCCAGTTGCAGGAAGGCGCCACTGTCGCCTCCTTCCCCACTCGCGAGCCGCCGCGCGTGGCCGACTACTCGGTCAAGAAAACCTATGGCCGCCTCCTGGACCTCGTCGAGAAGGCCTTCGACAAGGCCCAACCGCTCTTCGTTCTCGGCACCTACTACCCCCTGGCTTACTACACAGGGAAGGACGAAACCATCGACCCGTGGGTCGAGGGCCGGCAGAAACAGGTCGTCCGTCTCATCCGCACGGGGTTCCTCAAGCGCTTCGAGAGTTCCGCCCACGCCTTCGCCTGCTCCTGTGACCACCTCCTTCTCAAACTCCTTGCTTGGGCTGAGCGGCACGCCGAAGCCGACTCGGAGAAGCGCCGACTCGAACGCTGGAAGCGCCAGCACGCCGACCTGATCGGCTGCGTCCATGAGCGCCAACTTGAACTCTGGGGCGAGGAGGGAGAAGAACAGGCCGACGAGGACCTCGTTACCCCCGAAATGCTGGAGGCGGTCGAGCACCTGGAACGCGACGAGTACAAGGTCGAGGACATTTTCAACGACACCCTCGACGACCTCAACCAGATCGCCGAGTTCCTCGAAGAACTGAGCAAGTTCAAGCCTGAGCACGACGACAAACTCAAGGCGCTAATCAGACTCCTGAAGACCGATCCGGTCCTCAAGCGCGAGAAGGTCCTCATCTTCACCGAGTTCGCCGACACGGCTCACTACCTGAAGAAACAACTCGCCAAGGCGGGCATCGAGGGCGTCTCTCAGATCGACTCCGGCACCAAGGCGGACCGCAGCCGGATCATCCGCCGCTTCGCGCCGTACTACAACGGCTCTTCGAGCGCAGGGCTGGCCGCCGATGGGGATGCGGAAATCCGCGTCCTCATCTCCACCGACATCCTCTCCGAGGGCCTCAACCTCCAGGACGCCACGCGCCTCATCAACTACGACCTTCACTGGAACCCCGTGCGCCTCATGCAGCGCATCGGCCGCGTGGACCGCCGAATGAGCCTGGACGTGGAAGAGCGGCTCGCCGCCGACCATCCCGAGCAGCAGGACCTCCGCGGCAATATCGTTTACTGGAACTTCCTGCCGCCCGACGACCTGGAGGAACTGCTGAGGCTGTATGGGAAGGTGTCGAACAAGGTCCTGCGGATCTCGAAGACCTTCGGCATCGAGGGCCGCAAGTTGCTGACACCCGAGGACGATTACAACGCCCTCCGCAACTTCAACGCGACCTACGAGGGCACCACCACGCCCATCGAGAAGATGCACCTGGAGTTCCAGGAGATGCTGAAGGCCGATCCGGGCCTCGAAGCCCGGCTCAAAGCCCTGCCGGGCCGGGTCTTCTCCGGCAAGAAGCACCCCTCGAAAGGCGCCAAGGCCGTTTTCTTCTGCTACCGCATTCCCCGGCCAGACCAATCGGCCCAGGCCGAGGATGGCGAACTGCCCTGGACCGAGGACGCCGGCGACACGAAGTGGTACCTCTTTGACCTTGCCACCGAGAAGATCGCCGACGATCCGACATCCATCGTCGGCCTCATCCGCTCCGCCCCCGACACACCGCGCAAACACGACATCCCCAACCCGACGCTCTCGGAAATCCGTGCCAAGGTCGAGCGACACATTGCGGACACGTACCTTAAGGCCGTCCAGGCCCCCTCGGGCGTTCGCCCGCTGCTGAAGGCCTGGCTGGAACTCAGTTGATCCGTGCTGCATGAAAGGGGGGACCGACTTGGGATTGGTCGAATCCGTCCGCCGCGTCGATGGTCTGGAACCGCTCCTCGCGCTCCTGCGCGATGAACTGGCGTGGCCGGTGGAGCCTGCCGCCGCCCAGGAAGACTACACCTTCACCTGGAACGCCGACGAACTCCGCCTGGACGAGTGCGCCACCCGCCGCCTCTGTCACGGCGTCGTTCGGCAACTGAGACCCTTTGCGGCCAGCCAGCCGTGGGGCGTCTTCCTGGTGGAGTTCACCGACGGCCACGTCTATCGGTCCGCCCTGCGCCAGGTCCTTCGGGGCTTGGTGCCGAGCCGCCGACGCGCCGCCGACCTTCCGGCCTGGCAGCACGAAAATCTCCTCTTCCTCTGCACCACCCGCGAGTACGACTGCTTTACCTTCGCTCACTTTCGCGGGGAGAGACTCCAGAAGGCTCGCCTGGCCACCTTCGGCTGGGAAGCCGGCGACGACTACATCCGCACCCTCTGCGAATACAACCTGCCCGCCCTCAGGTACCCCGAGGACGGCGGCCGCGACTCGGCCGCCTGGCTTTCTTCGTGGGCCAAGGCCTTCGACAAGGAACCCCTTACGCGCGTCTTCTTCAAGCGGTTCGAGGCCGCCCTCGAAGCCGTCCAGGCCGACCTCCAGAACTTCCACAAACTCCCGTCCGCCCAAGCCTACAGCCGCGCCCAACTCCTCCTGGAGCGGATGATCTTCTGCTACTTCCTTCAGAACCGCGGCTGGCTGGCGCAGGACCGCAACTTCCTCATGGGCCACTTCGAGCCGTTCCGCGGCCGCCCCAATGAGTTCTCCTACAGCGAGCAGTTCATCGAGCAACTTTTCTGGTCCCTTGCGTCGGCGCCGCGATCCGACTCCTTTCGGTTCAGCGACGTGCCGTTCCTGAATGGCGGCCTCTTCGATGACGACGAGTTCTCCCCTCTACGCAAGAAACAGAACCCGCCGCTCAAGGTCCGCAACTCCACCTTCGCTCAGGTCTTTTCAGACCTCCTGGAGGCCTTCAACTTCACCGTCTGCGAGGACACGCCCCTCAACCAGGACGTGGCCGTGGACCCCGAGATGCTCGGGAAGGTCTTTGAGTCCATTGTTCTTCATGCCGAGGCGGCTGACCCCGACGCCGTAGCGCCTGACAAGCGCAAGGCCACCGGCTCGTACTACACGCCGCGCATCGTCGTCCACTTCATCTGCCGCGAGACGCTCCTTCAGTGGCTGAAGACCCAACTCCCCGGCCCTGACTGGGGAAAGCGCCTCAAGGCCCTCTTCGACATTGACCCGACCGACGGCCTCCAGGCCGACGAACTGGCGCGCCTGAAAGATATCCTGACTCCCGCCCAAGGCACCCAGGTCGCGCGGCTTATTGCGGACCTCAAGTGCTGCGACCCGGCCGTCGGCTCCGGCGCGTTCCCCGTGGGCCTGCTGCACGAACTCGTCAACCTGCGCCGCGTCTGCGAGGCGGCAGCCAACGGCTACGTTGACCCCGTCCGCAAGCAGGGCACCGACTGGCTTCACAAGACCAAGGCCGACATTGTCGAGAACGCCCTCTATGGCGTGGACATCCAGCAGCAGGCCATCGAGATCTGCCGCCTCCGGCTCTGGCTCAGCCTTGTCGTGGACTACGACCTGGGCGTGGACCCCTTCGAGGCCGAGAAGGCGGCCTTCCGCGAGGCCCTTGGCCGCATATCGCAACTGCCGAACCTGGAGATGAATTTCCATCGCGGCGACAGCCTCCACGACCGCGTCTCCGACATCCCACTTCTCCTGGAACCCGGCCTGACACGGGAACACCGGAAGGAAATGGAGGCTATCCGCAAACTCGGTGTGGAACTCCACGGGGCCAAGAAGGGCGAACGAAAGCGCAACCTCCGCATCCAGATTCTCCAGAAGCGCCTCGACCTGACCGAAGCGGTGCTCAAGGATGAACTGGAAAAGTTCCAGAAGTTCGGCGGCGCGGGCTTGATCTTGATGCTCCCGGGCATCGGTGACGAGAAGTCCGAGGCCGAAAAGCACCGCCGCCTGGCCGAGGAGATCAGGCACGTCCAGGCCGCCCTTGAAAAGGTCATGGCCGACCGAAGGGACCTCGAAAAACTCGCCCCGCGCATCTATGACGCCGACTTCTACGCGCGACTCAGGAAACTCGAAGGCGCCGACTTCGACAGCCCCTTGAACTTCGCCTGGCGCCTGGACCTGCCGGCCATCTTTGGCCACGACCCGGCGGGCTTCGACATCATTGTCGGGAACCCCCCGTTCGTCACGGCCCGTAACCCGAAGAAACGGGAACTCTACCGCGCCCGCTGGCCCAGGGTTTGCCACGGGAAGTACCTTCTCGTGTGCCCGTTCTTTGAACTCTCATTCGGCCTCCTTCGGCCAGGCGGCCAGTTAGGGTTCATCGTCTCAAACGCATTCGCCAAGCGCGAGTTCGGCAAGCCCCTCGTCGAGAAGTTCTTCCCCACCGTGGACCTCCAGAAGGTCGTGGACTGCTCCGGCCTCATGTTTCCCGGCCACGGCACGCCCACGTGCATCGTCTTCGGTCGCCATCAGACGCCCGCCCCTGACTCGCCCATCCGCGTAGCCGCCATCCTCCCCGGCGGCGGCGACTTACGGACGCCGCCGGAGGAAAGCCCCCTATGGCACAGCCTTGAGGCGCACCACGACGAGCCGGGGTTCCTCAGCGCTCAAGTGATTGTAGCGGATCAACAGCGCCGCGAAATGCACTCGCACCCTTGGAACTTCGACGCCGCATCAGGCCCCACGAAGCAACTGCTTGAGACATCGTGCGCTCGAGTCCTCCGCCATTATCTCGATGACGATATTGGCGTTTGTACGATGACGAATTGCGACGACGTGTTCGTGCTCTTCGCAGATCAGGCTCGTAGGTTAGTTGGGGAGACTGCGGACATCCGTGTTTTCCAGGAGGGTGACACGCAAAGAAACTGGAGTGTTAAACCAGATCAGTTCTCCGTGTGTCCATATGGAAAAGATAACGAGGTGCTCCAGCCTGCCGAACTGCATGTAGCAACCCTGCGATACCTCAAACATTATAAGGGGCCGCTTGAGGAGCGCCTGTCGTTCGGCAACAAGACATTCAAGGAACTTGGCCGGCATTGGTATGAGTACGAACGCATGAACCGCACCAAGTATGCGCACGAGGTCATCGTGCCGTGGTCATTTATCGCCACACACGTACATGCTATGCCGGTGCCTACCAACCGCTTGTTCAAGCAGAGTAACGTTGCCGCCACTGTGGCTACGGCTGATGCCATGGTGCCTTCCGTAGTCTCCGCCGTCCTGAACTCCAGCGTCGCGCTGTTCTGGTTGAAGCAGGTGTGTTTCAGCAAACGAGAATCGGAGGAAGGAGCGACAGACACTTATTACGAGTTTGCAGGGAACAGGGTTCAGAGGTTGCCTGTCCCAGAGCATTTGTTTGAAGTTTCTAGCAAGGACGCCAACCAGTGGGCCGAGAGGTTGCTGCATATATCAGAGCAATGCTGTGATCTGGGACAAGTCTTGCCTACCTTAGCCACTGCCAGTGTACTGGAAAAGCCTGCCGAGGCATACGGTCAATGGCTCTGTTCCCTCCCTGGCCACGTCCCCCCGCACGCCGCTGTTGGCAAGCCCTTCGCGAGCGCCGACGACTTGCGGGCAGCCCTGTCACGGGTCATCGAAGCGCGGGAGAAACTCCGGACCGAGATGATAGCACGGCAGGAAGAGATGGACTGGCTCGTCTATCAGGCCTACGGCCTCATCGACGACGCCGGGCCAGCACTTCCGGATGAAGACCTGGTTCTTGCTCGCGAGGAGCGGCCGTTCTGTCTCTGGCAGGCGGCCGAGGGCGACTATGCCAAAGCCGTCGCCCGCATCCCCCAGGGCTGGTCCGAAGCCAAGAAGGCCCTCTGGAAGAAACGCCTAGAACTCATCCGCGACAATGAGCACATCCGCCGCATCGAGCAGCCCGTCTATAAGCGCCGCTGGGACGAGCAGTGGAAGGTGGGCAACCGCTGGCAGTGCGGCCAGCCGGCTTACGACGCCGAGTTTCTCGACGCCTTCTCCTGGTGGCTCTCGGAGAAAGCCGAGTGGCACCTGGAACACGTGGCGCGCGGCCCGATGGCCCTGGACGCCTGGGCGGCCGCCCTCTGGTCCGACGCGCGCATCCAGGCCGCCTGGCCCGTCGCTGCCGAGGCCATCCACCGCCTGGAGGTCTGGAAGGAGTCCCGGAAGGAGCATCCTGGCGCCGTGCCGCCCGCCCCCGATGCGGGCCTGCGGGCCTTCGAGCGGTTCTTCCGCGATCTCGTCAAGGACCAGGCCGTTCCCGAGAACATCCCCTTTGCCGTGCCGTGGGATGAGTTGGAGAAGAAGAAAGTCAAGGTTCCCGCCTACGTGAAGCGCATCCGCGGCAAACTGAACGTGCCGCGCGAACGGTTCTGGATAACGGCTGACGGCGCCTTCCGCCAAGCCCAGCCGTTCGGCCCGCCGGAGGAGGGTGCCGGCGGCCCTTTCCCGTAGAGGCCCCGCGTAAGCGTGGGGCCAACACGATGGAGAAGCCGGGCCGGAAACCTGTTGGCTTTGAACTTCGGCCCATGACTCGGACTGTCACCGGCCGCCTGGACATGAAGCCGGCCGCAAGGCCGCCTGCGCGGAGGGCGAAGGCGGGACCGGCCTCCATCCGCGACTTCGACCGCGATGCCTTGAAGGCGGCCCTCCTGGCCGTCGTGGGCAAGGACTGGATCGAGCGCGACGACGCCATCCGCGCCGCCGCCCAGCGCCTGGGCTTCGCGCGCCTGGGCAAGCGCATCCGCGCCGCCTTCGCCTCCGCCGTAAACGGCCTTATCCGCCAGGGGCGGCTGGAGTACGATGGTTCGCTTATCCGGAGAACTACCTGATTGCAGAACGGGATCCGCTATTGAGGAGACGGGGCATGCCGCGGCTGAACCAACTCGATGAGGTCTTGTTTCCGGTGGAGGAGCATCCGGTCTTTGTGGCCGTCCGCATGGCGTCGGGCGAGCGGCGACTGCCGGTCCCCGAGAAGAAGGCCATTGTCAACGCCAAGAGCGGCCGCGTCCTGGGGGTCGTGAGCCGCGGCTACCGTCTGGTCACGAATCGGCAGGCCCTGGACTGGGCGTTTCAGTGCTGCCGCACCGTGTTTCCGGAGACCCGGCCGGGGGAATGGGAGGTCAGGACAACTGACGCCCCCGCGACGGGCGGCCACTGTTTCATAGACCTTGTCCACAACTCGACCGCCCTGGATTTCACTTTCGTCCCGGCGAAGGAACGGCCAGACGCCTTCGGCCCGTTCATGCGCGTGACCAACAGTTACAACGGCCTGAGGGCGCTGGCCTTCGACATCGGTTTCTTCCGAAAGGTCTGCAAGAACGGGCTGATCCTCCCGAGGTCCGTGATCCGCTTCAGTTTTGCGCACCTGCAAAGGCATATCGGCGAGACGATCAAGTTCGAGATCGCCCATGACCAACTGGCGGAGATGAAGGCCAGTTTCGGGGCGTACCTCGATGCGCTGCGGAACTGCAGAGTCTGTCGTGCTGAGTTCGAACCCCTCGTCTGTGGAGTCCTCCTGCTCCGCAAGCCGAAGAGCGCGAAGCCTGGCAGCCGCGAGGCCAGGGATTGGGACGCTCTGCAGGCCCACCTGAAGGAGATGTGCTGCCGGTATGCGGACGAACTTGGCGAGAACGCCTATGCGGTCTTCAACGCCATCACCGAATTCGCTTCGCACCCGCCTGACAACCGATGCGTGCACCGTGAGCACCACAGTTTCGAGCGGCAGGCCGGCGCGTGGCTATATGATTTCAGCCGCGAGTGCCGTGAGCCGGACTTCTCGCTGGCCAAATACCTGGAAAAGGTCGCCAAGGGCAACGGCAACGCCAAGACGGGCAGCGAGCCGGTAACCAGGAGACGGGCATGATCGGGTTTGCCCCTTGCGCCGCCACTGAGCGCCTGGGCTTTGGGCGCCTGGGCAAGCGCATCCGCGCCGCCTTCGCCTCGGCCGTGAATGGCCTTATCCGCCAGAATCGCCTTGAATACAACGGCTCCCAGATTCGGAGAAAGAAATGAGCGAAGAACTGTCTCCTCTCCCATCCGATTCCCCCTTCGCCTCTATCAAAGCACGTGACCTTGCCGTCAAACACGACCTCCGTAACCTCAAAGGCAGCGGCAGGAACGGCAAAGTCACCTTGGCCGATGTCCGAGTTGCCCTCACAAACCTCACACGCTTACGCGCGCGCGAAGCGGGTTCCAGCCTTGCGGAGGCCCTTAAGAAGGATGGTGCGGCCAAGGGCCTCCTGCCCCCCTGGTGTGATGTGTTCATCGCGTCCCTAATCGCCTGTCCGAGCGTGAGCCGAGCGGCCGCGGCGGCCGGTATTGCTCGACGGTATGCCTACGAGGCGAAGAAGACGAACCCGGCCCTGGCCGAGTTGTGGGACGAGGCCCTTGAGATCGGTCTCGATGAGTTGGAGGTCGAGGCCCGGCGTCGAGCGTTGGAGGGCGTGGAAGAGCCCATCTACTACGACGGTATCAGAGTCGGCACGCGAACCATCTACTCCGACAAACTCATGGTCCTCCTGCTCCGGGCCCACCGGCCGGCGATGTACGCGGAGCGCAGCATCCTGGAGGGCACTTTCAAGCATGACGTCCCAGGCAGGGTCGTCCGTCCAAGCGACGAAGGCGAACGGCGCCTCGCCGCCCTTGTCGAGCGGCTCGCGTGTCAACCCACCGAAGGGTGCCGAGGACGCTGAAGGCTAACGTCGCGTGGCGATCGGAGTCTTGGCGGCTGCGGGAAGGCGTGGTAAAATCTTGGTGTAAGGAAGCGGCGGGCTGATCACTCGCCGTGGCGATCCTGGCGGGACGGCGCTTTCCTGCCCTTTCGCGCCGCCCGCCGGGGCCGCCGCAGGTGAAAGGGCAGAACATGAGTTCGGCCTCATCCGTCGCCGACCTGAAACACCTCCAGGACATCGCCGACGCCATCAGGCAGTTGTGCCATGTTACCGAGGAGCACGGACAACGTTCTCCCGAGACCCAGCAGGCTGCGATTGCCGCTCTCGACGCCCTGGCAGACGGACTCCCCCTGCTCAACAAGTGCCGAAGCGACTTCGGCTGCTACCGCATCACCCCGGAACGACTGGCCAGGATTGAGGAATGGGCCACCTTGGACCCCGCCGAGAAAGCCGAGGCCTACGACTACTTCTGCTGCGCGGTTGATCTTACGAGCCCACCAATGCATGAAGGCGGGCCCTACAACTCGCGTTCCTGGGGGGAGCAGTTGGACTACTGGATGGGACAACTGTCAGCCTCCCCCAAGGGGGCGCGGCAGGCGGACGCACTCCGAACGGCGGCCCCCACGAACGATGCTCAGAAACTCCGCGCGGTTGCTGCCGCTCTCCGGGAGTGGGGCAGGAAGGCGGCTCCATCGGATCAAGACCCCTCGACGGTCCCCGACGAAAAACGCGAGGCGGCGCGCCAGGCTTTGCTCCTGGCCGTCAAGAACCCGGACACCCTCGACATCATCGACCAGGCGCGCACCCGATACGGCTGCGCGGAAGGGGTCGTCGGCGCGGGGGTGTTCGACCGGCTCAGCACGGCCGCCGCAGCGCACGACCTGGGCCACGACCTGGGCGACTACTGGTTTTGGGTGGACTTCCTGACCGGCAAGCAACTCCGGCGCGGCATCGACGTGTCCTTCCCTGACGAACTCGACCGATGGGCAAGCAGGCTGGAGCAGGAACCCGCCGAGGTCGGGCAGGTCGAGGCCGAGGGCAGAAACGCGCCCGCTGAGACGCCAGAGGCCCGCGAACCGCCCGAGCGATTGCGCACGGCACACGCCGCGTTTGAGCAGGCCATGGAAAAGTGCCCCCGCGACATGCTCCCGAAGTCGGAAAAGGTCCGATACACGAAAGCAATGCACGAGTGGGCGCGCGAGAACTGCGAAGGCGTGCCGGATGATTTCAACACGTGGACTCGCTACGTGCGAGAGTATGAGCGCCTGACAGGCCGCTCCAAGAACACACCGAAGGCGAGGCGGACCGGGCGCAGCATCGTTTCACCTGGCGCGACCTAATCCCTACCCATCAACACGCCAGAACCGTCCGCGCGGACAAAACCAAAAAATCCGCGCGGCTTCTTTGCGCGCCAGAGGCGTTCCGCGCGGATTCCGCGCGTCCGTTTCCGGTTTGCGGGATCGCGTGAAAGGAGACGGACATCATGGCGGACGAAGAGACGCTGACGGTGGGCGAACTCGCGCGGCGGCTTAAGGTCACGCGGCGGACGGTCCGCGCCTGGACGGCAAGGGGGAAGATTCCGGCCATGCGGATCGGCGAAAAGACCCTCCGCTACTCGTGGCCGCGCGTGGTGGAGGCGCTGGAGCGCCGGGGGGCGACCCATGCCGACTAACGCTCTTGACCGCCCGACTGACGCCCCTGACCGAATACCGGCGGACCGACTCTGTTACTCCGTCGCCGCCGCCGCCGCCCTGATCGGAGTGTCGCCGCGACAGATTTACACGCTGGCGCACAAGGCCGGGTTGCCGACTATCCGCCTTCTCGGGCGGCGGCTGATTCGGCGCGCGGACTTGGAGCGCTGGATCGCCGCGCAGCCGGTGGATCGCCCGGGCGCGGACGGGCCAGAGGCGGTCCACACGCAAGACGACTGCCATGCCGAAACGTGAACCATCGTCGGGCCATCAAGACGGCGCGCCTGCCACGACGCCCGCGGCGCGGCTGCGGCGCATCGAGGCCGTGCTGCGCGACGCGAACTTGACGCGGGCCGAAGGACAGGCGGTTATCGCCGTCGTGCTCCACGCGAACGGGTCCGGCCTCGCTTGGCCAGGCCAGCGCCGGTTGCGATCTCTGTATCGGCTGAGCGGCCCCGCCGTCACCGGCGGCTTGCGCAAGGCCGTCGGCAAACACCTGGCCGAGGCCGGGATCGGCCCGCGCGGTGTGCGGCGCTACCGCGTCCTGGACGTGCCACCCAACACCCCGCCTGGGCGGGAAAATGAACTCGCCAGCGTGCCGGTCTCTGGCGCGCTGACTGACCCGCCAGCGCGCCGGTTTTCGCCGTCCAGCGCGCCGGTTTCAGAATCCAGCGCGCCGGTTTCGCCCCGCCAGCGCGCCAGAGACCGGCACGAAACCAAGAAGAACCAAGGAGAACCGAAGGAGGGGGAACCGGAACGGCCCCCGCCCCCTGTCGCTGCGCTTGGTGACGAAAACAGCGACCGGCCCGACGCCGAGCCTGCGGACCCTGGCGAGGCCCTTTGGACTGCCCTCGGACGCGAGCCGACGGCGAAGGAACGGAGCAGTTTCGATCAGGCCGTGGCCGAAGCGTTGGCGGCAGGCGCGACCGACGCCTTGATCGCCCACTTCACCCGCCGGACCCCGCCGAGTGAAGGCGTCTGGACCGGGCCGAACGCGGCGCGCAGCGAAGCGCGGCGGCTGGTGGAGTCCTGGGCGAACGCGGGGATCGAACCTCGACGCGAGAGCGTCGCGGCGATCATCAAGGACGTGCTTTTCGCAGAGGAAAACATGCGGCAGGAGGGTTTGCCGTCTTGGGACGCTGGCAGGGCGAGAAACGAAAAGGTCTTGGCCTGGGGGCGACGGGAAGCCGCGGCGCTACAGGCCGCAGATGTCCGGGCAGCGCTCTCACGCCTCCAAGGTCAACGCGCGCGCGAGGGGAACCGGGTCAAGCGATCGGCGACGCCCTGAAAGGAGGCGAGGACCATGACGAACTGGAAAACGTTGACCTGTGAGCGGTGCGGGCGGCGCGTCCTTGTCGGCGTCGAGGCCGAGGCCGCGCGCTGCTGGGCGTGCTGCGGCTTCATCGGCGATCCGCCGGCGGGAACGGCCCGGAGCCTGGAGACGCCGCATCTGGCGGACGTGAAGGAGTGCTGCAACTTTTCCGCCGGGGCCTGCATCGTGCGCGCGGCCGGGCGGTGCGTCGTCCTGGACGGCGGGCGCTGCGGATGGTGGGAAAAGGCGGTCCGGCCAGGGGGCGGGTTGAGCGGGCGCATCTGCGCGGCGTGCGGGGGTGAAGTGCCGAAGCGCCGCCGGTTTTGCGATCGCTGCCGCCAGGCCCACCGCCGAAGCGCCTACCGCGAGTCGAAGCGCCGGAATCGTGTCTCATGTCCACAGTTAGCCGCGCCAACCCCCCCGAATTGTCAAGAATCTGAGGCCGCACAGGGCACTTTCCGAGAGGGCCGACCTGGGGTAGCCGCGCACGCGCAAAGTGTGGACATGCCGACTGAGCGGGCGGTCGGAGACGCGCCGGATTTTGCGCTTGACAAGATATAGGGCATCCTTTAGGATTCA
>Ga0315285_10004313_pt1 | contig 14748 bp, 16 predicted proteins | sample YL17G09_36_MG_FD_203698 | JGI IMG/M metagenome (GOLD analysis project Ga0315285, IMG submission 203698) | Sediment microbial communities from Yellowstone Lake, YNP, Wyoming, USA - YL17G09_36 | ecosystem: Environmental > Aquatic > Freshwater > Lake > Sediment | place: USA: Wyoming | collected...
GTGGGAGAGCGCTCGCAAGGACTTCATGGCGCAGTCGCACGAGGCGCTGGGGCTGGCCGCCCTGGTGCGCAAGAAGTACGACGTGGCCATCGCCGAGTTCAAGACCGCCACCGAGGTTGCCAGCAGCCCCGACCCCGCCACCATGGTGCGGCTGGGCGCGGTCTACAACCTGGCGGGCCAGTACGACGAGGCCGTGGCGCTGCTCGATAAGCTCATGGCCCAGACGGATGTGCACCCGCAGATCAAGCAGTTCGCGCAGGCCGAGCGGGTGCGCGCCATCCAGCTCAAGTCCGCAGCCGCCAAGCCGGCCGCGGCGCCGCCCGCCGCCTCCGCGCCGCCGCAGGTCGAGATCAAGACGCCGTAGGCGCGGACGCAATGCGCGCGGATCTGGAGGCGCTGGAGGCCGCCATCGGCCACACGTTCCGAAACCGCGACCTCCTGCTCCGCGCGCTGACCCACACCTCGCACGCCTACGAGAAGAACCTGCCGCTCTCCGATAACGAGCAACTGGAGTTCCTGGGGGACGCCATCCTGGGTTTCCTGGTCAGCGAGCACCTGATCGGCCGCTTCCCCGCCTACCGCGAGGGGCGGCTGTCGATCCTCAAGAATTTCCTGGTCAGCGCCTTGCACCTGCACGAGGTGGGGCAGAAGCTCGGGCTGGGGGAGTACTTGTTGCTGGGGCGGGGCGAGGAGCTGAGCGGGGGCCGCGTGAAGAAAGGCCTGCTGGCGGACGCCGTCGAGGCGCTGATCGCGGCCATTTACCTGGACGGCGGGCCGGAGGCGGCGCGCGAGTTCGTCGGGCGGCATATCTTGGGCGACACGTCTGCCATCGCCGGCTACGCCGATTCGCTGTTCACCAACTACAAGGGCGCGTTGCAGGAGATCGCGCGCTCGCTGAACCTGCCGGCGCCGCGCTACGTGGTCATCACCGAGCACGGCCCGGCCCATGCGCGCACGTTCACCGTCGAGGCGCGCATCGGCGAGGAGTGGGTGGCGCGCGGGGAAGGCGACTCGAAGAAGAGCGCCGGCCAGCAGGCCGCCCAGATCGTTTTGAAGCAACTGATGGCGCGGGTCGAGTAGGGGCGAGGCCGTCCGCATGAGGGTCTACCTGTACTTCGTAGGGAGGCCACGAGACCCGCACGCCAATGCCCTGGCCGCGGACTACGTGAAGCGCACCGGGCGTTGCGCGCGCTGCGAGATGCGGCAGATCCAGCCGGCGCGCTTCGACCCCTGGGCGCGGCACGCCGGGGCGAGGGTGATTCTGCTCGACGCCGGCGGGCGGGCGATCAGCTCGGCCGAGTTCGCCGCGCTCCTCGCGCGGGCCCAGCAGGCGGCCCAAGACCTGGTGTTCGTGGTGGGCGGCGCCGATGGCCTGCCCGCGGGCTGGCGCGAGCGTGCGGACCTGCTGCTGTCGCTCTCCGCCCTGACCTTCCCCCACGAGCTGGCCCGGGTGATCCTGGCCGAGCAGCTCTACCGGGCCTTCGCCACCCTGCGCGGGCACCCGTATCCGCGGTGAGGGGGCGCGCCGCCTCGACTCCAACTCTAGACGGTCACTCATTTTTGCGCCCCTTGGGAACGACTAGGCAAGCAGCCGGCACGGGGCCGCGCGGGAGGGCCCCTGAGTGCACCAGAAACCGTGTCCCGCGCTCGCTGTGCTAGCCTAGAACAATGACGGATCGGCGCGGTCTGCTGATCGTTTTCACCGGCGACGGGAAGGGCAAGACCACCGCCGCCAGCCGACCCTGACAGTGGAGTCATAGCCATGGTAGTGCGAGCCAGGTACGAGGGCGGCGTATTCAAGCCGGTGACCAGCGTGGACCTGCCGGACGGGACTGTGGTTGAGGTGTCGGTCCCGGGCGAAGAGCCCACCCGACGTTCGGTCAGGGAGTTCGAGTTTTGCGGAATGTGGAGAGACCGCGACGACGTTCCCGATGGCGTCACTTACGTGAATCGGCTGCGGGAGCGGAACGGGTCGTAGCGCGTGCCCTATCTGGTTGACAGCGACATCCTCATCGACGTGTCCAAGAACAACCAGGGTGCTATTGAGTACCTGGATTCGTTGCCAGACCGCTGGTGGATCTCAGTGGTGACGGCGTTGGAGACTATTGTCGGCGCTCGGAGCAGGATCGAGGCCGACAGAATTCACAGGTTTCTCTCTGCCTTGCCGATCGTCCCGCTGGGGGCCGGCACCGGAAAGAGGGCATACGACCTGTTGCTGCAGTTCGCTCATTCGCATGGGTTGAGGACCTTCGATGCGCTCCAGGCTGCGGTCGCCCTGGAAGCGCGATACGCCTTGGTGACGCGAAACGAGCGGCACTACCGCATGATCCCCGAGATCGAGCTGGAAGTCCCGCCGTACTGAGAATCGAAAGGCCACAGCGCTGTGCTAGCCTAGAACAATGACGGATCGGCGCGGTCTGCTGATCGTTTTCACCGGCGACGGGAAGGGCAAGACCACGGCCGCTCTGGGCACGGCGTTGCGCGCCGTGGGCCAGGGCTTGAAGGTGCTCATGATCCAGTTCCTGAAAGGATCGTGGCAATACGGAGAACTGGAGGGCGCCCGGCGGCTCGGTGAGAGCTTCGAGATCCGGCCCATGGGCCGCGGCTTCGTCAATCCGCGCGAGCCCCAGCCCGAGGACGTGCGGCTGGTCGAGCAGGCCTGGGAAGCCGCCCGGCAAGCCCTGGCCGCGGACCGGTGCGACCTGCTGATCCTGGACGAGATCAACTGCGCGGTCCACTACGGCATGATTGCCGTCGAGCGGGTGGTGGAGGATTTGGCGCGGCGTCCGGAGCGCCTGCACGTCATCTGCACCGGGCGCCAGGCGCATCCCCAACTGGTCGAAGCGGCGGACCTGGTGAGCGAGATCAACGAGGTGAAGCACCCGTTCCGGCAGGGGCTCCCGGCCGCGCGGGGAATCGATTACTGATGCCCATGCCCTGGTTTACCCGAGACAAGTCCAGCCACCCGCAGCCTCCGCCCGAGGAAGAGCGCAAGGTCAAGACCGAGGGCCTGTGGGTCAAGTGCGACGGCTGCCGCCACATCGTCTGGAAGAAAGCCCTCGAGGAGAACCTGCAAGTCTGCACCCAATGCGGCCACCACTTCCGCGTCGACGCCGCCACGCGGCTGCGCCTGCTCTTCGACGGCCCCTTCCAGGAGTTCGACCCGGGTCTGGCCTCGAACGACCCGCTGGGGTTCGTGGATTCGCGGAAGTACACCGAGCGGCTGGGCGCCATGCGGCAGGTCACCAACCTGCCGGACGCCGTGATCTCCGCCGGAGGTGCGCTCCAGGGGCGGCACGTGTACATCTGCGCGCTGGAGCTGAAGTTCATCGGCGGCAGCATGGGCGCCGTGGTGGGTGAGAAGATCACGCGGGCCATCGAGCGCTCGCTGGCCCAGCGCGTGCCGCTGGTCATCGTCTCGGCCTCGGGCGGCGCGCGCATGCAGGAAGGCGCGGTCAGCCTGATGCAGATGGCCAAGATCTCGGCGGCCCTGATGTACCTGGACGAAGCCCGCGTGCCCTTCCTGAGCGTCCTCACCGACCCCACCACCGGCGGGGTGACGGCCAGCTTCGCCATGCTCGGGGACCTGAACATCGCCGAGCCCGGCGCGCAGATCGGTTTCGCCGGGCCGCGCGTCATCGAGCAGACCATCCGCCAGAAGCTCCCGCAGGGTTTCCAGCGGGCCGAGTTCCTGCTGGCCAAGGGCATGCTGGACGCCGTAGTGAAGCGCGCGGAACTCAAGGCGTACATCGCCAAGGCCCTGGATTTCTTCTGCGGCCCCGCGGCCTGATCTCAAGGTAGAATTCAACCATGAGACTGCTGCTGGGTTTGTGTCTGGCCGCCACGCTCCAGGCGGCGGATTTCGACCTGCTGATCCGCCACGCCCGCGTGGTGGACGGCGCCGGCAACCCCTGGTTCCGCGCGGACGTGGGTATCAAGGACGGCAGGATCGTGGCCGTCGGCCGCCTGAGCGGGGCCACCGCCGCGCGCGAGATCGACGCCCAGGACCGCGTGCTGGCCCCCGGTTTCATCGACATCCACACCCATGTCGAGGGTGAAGTAGAGAAAGTCCCCGGCGGCGACAACTACGTCATGGACGGCGTCACCACCGTGGTGACCGGCAACTGCGGCGGCTCCTACGGCGATTTTGCCGCGGCCTTCGCCGGACTCGAGAAGCTGGGCATCGGCCTCAATGTGGCTTCCCTGGTGGGCCACAACACCGTGCGCAGCCAGGTCATGGGCCGGGCCAACCGGCAGGCCACGCCCGAGGAGATCGCGCGCATGCAGGAGCTGGTCGAGAAGGCCATGCTCGAGGGCGCGGTGGGTTTCTCGACCGGCCTGATCTACATCCCGGGCACGTACGCCAACACGGAAGAGGTGGTGGCTCTGGCGAAAGCCGCCGCCAAGTACGGCGGCATCTACGCCAGCCATCTGCGCGACGAGGGCGAGCGCGTCATCCAGGCCATCGAGGAAGCGGTCCGCGTGGGCCAGGAGGCGGGCCTCCCGGTCGAGCTAGCGCACTTCAAGATCGACAACCGGCGGCTGTGGGGCTCGAGCGGGAAGACCGTCGAGCTGATCGAGCGCTCGCGCCGCGCCGGCGTGGACGTGAGCGTCGATCAGTACCCCTACGACCGCTCGAGCACCGGCATCGGCATCCTGCTGCCGACCTGGGCGCTGGCCGATGGCGAGGCCAAGGTCAAGGAGCGGCTGGCCCATCCCCCCACCCGCGCCAAGATCGCCAAGGAAATGGAGCACATGCTCAAGCGCCTGGGGCACAAGGACTACTCCTACGCCGTGGTGGCCGCCTGCGAGTTCGACCGGTCGCTCGAAGGCAAGAGCATCCGCGAGATCAACGTGCTCAAGGGCCGCAAGAAGAAGCTGAAGCTCGAGATCCAGACCATCCTGGACCTGATGGCGCAGGGCGGGGCCTCCATGGTCTACCACTCGATGAGCGAGAAGGACGTCGAGCGCATCATGCGGTATGCGAACGCCGCGGTCGCGAGCGACGGCGGCCTCCGCGAGTTCGGCGTGGGCGTGCCGCACCCCCGCTCATACGGCACGCGCGCGCGCGTGCTGGCCGAGTACGTGCGCAACCGCGGCCTCATCTCACTGGAAGACGCCGTCCGCAAGATGACCTCGCTCCCGGCGCGCACCCTCGGTTTCCGCCACCGTGGCCTGGTGCGCGAGGGCTTTGCCGCCGACCTGGTGCTGTTCGACCCGGCGCGCGTCCAGGACAAGGCCACTTTCTTGAAGCCCCACCAATTCTCCGAGGGCTTTGACCTGGTCCTGGTCAACGGCGTGGCGGTGGTCGAGAATGGCAAGCTGACCGGCGCGCGCCCCGGCCGCGTGCTGCGCCGGCAATGATCCGGCTCGCGGGCGCCGCCAAACATTACGGGCAGAAACCACTCTTCCAGGGCGGGGACTGGCTGTTGACGCCGGACGACCGCGTCGGGCTGGTAGGCGCCAACGGCACCGGCAAGACCACGCTCCTCAAGATCCTCGGTGGGGTGGAGAGCGTGGATGCGGGCGCGGTGACCCGCGCCAAGGGGCTGACCACCGGCTACCTGCCGCAGGAAGGGCTCGAGCTCAAGGGCCGCACGGTCTTCGCCGAGTGCGTCTCCGTCTTCGCCGACCTGCGCGCCATGGAAGAGGAGCTCGAAGCGCTCACCCGGCGCATGGCGGAGCTCGATCCGGAGAGCCCCGAGTACCGCCAGGTGGCGGAGCGGTTCCAGCGCCTGGACGGCGAGTTCCGCGCGCGCGACGGCTACGCCCTCGAGGCCGAGGTGGGCAGGGTGCTGACCGGGCTGGGCTTCCCCAAGGACGACTGGCGGCGGCGGACGGAGGAGTTCTCGGGCGGCTGGCAGATGCGGGTCGCCCTGGCCAAGCTGCTGCTGGAGAAGCCCAACGTGCTGCTGCTCGATGAGCCCACCAACCACCTGGATCTGGAGGCGCGCAACTGGCTGGAGGAGTATCTGACCGCCTACCCGTTCGCTTTCGTGGTGGTCTCGCACGACCGCTACTTCCTGGACGCCACCGTCCGCAAGGTGGTCGAGATCTGGAACCGGCGGCTCCATTTCTACAGCGGCAACTACTCGCGGTTCCTCGAGCAGAAGCAGCAGCGGCGCGCGCAACTGGAGGCCGCCTTCAAGAACCAGCAGGTCCGCATCCGGCAGCTTGAGGCCTTCATCAGCCGCTTTCGCTATACGGCCACCAAGGCCCGCCAGGTGCAGAGCCGCATCAAGGAACTCGGGCGCTTCGAGCGCATCGAGATCCCGCCGGAGGAGGAGGCCATTCACTTCTCCTTCCCGCAGCCCCGCTCCAGCGGGCGCGTGGTGACGGAGGCCGCGGGCCTGGCCAAGCGCTACGGCGGGCGGCCGGTTTTCGAGGAAGTGAGCTTCATCGTCGAGCGCGGCGACCGCGTGGCGCTCACTGGGGTGAACGGGGCGGGTAAATCGACGCTCATCCGGCTGCTGGCCGGGCTGGAGCGGCCCAGCGAGGGCGACATCCGGCTGGGCCTGAACGTGCAAGCCGACTACTTCGCGCAGGACCAGTACAGGGAACTGGACCCGGAGGCGAACCTCCTGGACGATCTCTCGGCGGCGGCCCCGCGCGTGCCGCAGACCCAGTTGCGCACCCTGCTCGGCTGCTTCTTGTTCTCCGCCGCCGACGTGTTCAAGAAGATCGGGGTGCTCTCGGGCGGCGAGCGCAACCGCTACGCCCTGGCGCGCCTGCTGGTGCGCCCCTCGAACTTCTTGCTGCTCGACGAGCCCACCAACCACCTGGACCTGCGCGCCAAGGACGTGCTCCTGGAGGCGCTCCAGGAGTACACCGGGACGCTGGTATTCGTCTCGCACGACCGCTACTTCATCGACCGGCTGGCCACGCGGGTCTTCGAGATCGAGGGCGGGCGCCTGAACGCCTACCTGGGCAACTACGAGGACTACCTCTGGCGGAAGGAGAACCAGCCCGCCCTTGACGCCGTCCCCACCCCTTCGGAGCCGCAGCCGTCTTCTGAGCCGCGACCGTCAGGGAGCGGAATCTCGCCCACGGCCCGCCGCCTTAACCCCATCCGGCTGCGGCAGTTCAAGGAGCGTGCGGCCGCGCTCCTCGAGGAGATCGCCCGGCTGGAAGCGGAAATCGCCGGCCACGAGCGCGCCCTGACCGGCTTCAAGAGCGCCGCGGAGACCCGCCGCCTGAGCAGTCTGCTGGAGGAGAGCCGCGCGGCCCTCGAGGCCCGCCTGGCCCAGTGGGAGCAGGTCTCGCGGCAGGTCGAGGAGGGCTGCGGTTGAGTTAGTCCACTTGTTGGTCTACAATAGGACTATGTTGCGGGTGAACGTTCACGACGCCAAGACCCACCTGTCGAAGTACCTCAACCGCGTGGCACGAGGCGAGACCATCATCTTGTGCAAACGGAACATCCCCTTTGCCGAGATCCGGCGGCTGCCTCAGCCTGGCAAAGCCAAGCGCCCCATCGGGCTTGACAAGGGAGCCTTTGAAGTGCCACCCGAGTTCTTCGAGCCGTTGCCGCCCGACCTGCTGGCCCTTTTCAATGGTGAGGAGCCGGAGAAGGGCGCGTGAGGCTGCTGCTGGACACCTGCACGTTCCTGTGGTGGATGGTGGACGCCCCAGCGTTGTCCCATCGCGTCCGGCTCTTGCTGGCGGATCCGGCCAGCGAGTTCTATTTGAGCGCGGTTTCGAGTTGGGAGATTGCCCTCAAGTACTCGGCCGGCCGTCTGCCGCTGCCCCTGCCGCCGGCGGAGTACGTTCCGAGCCGGAGGCGCGCCTGCGGAATCCGGAGCCTGCCCTTGGAGGAGGAGGCGACCCTGGAACTACCTCGTCTCCCGAGGATCCACTCCGATCCCTTCGACCGCATGCTGGTCTGCCAGGCCATCGTCCACGGCTTGCCCATCCTGACCCCGGACCCGCAGATCGCGCAGTACCCCATCCGGACGGTGTGGTAGGGTTTGAACGTTGAGTGACCTCCAGCAGCAACTCGAGGCCCTGCGGCGGAAAGTCGCGCGCATCGACAAGAAGTACGGCGCGGGTGCGCCGCGGCCGGACACGAAGCCCGCCCGCTTCTTCATCGAGGAGTGGATGAGCGGGCAGGTGGTCGAGACGCCCTACGGCTTCCACTTCGAAACCGAGAAGCTCTGGGAGCGCCACCGCCTGCATGGCAGCTTCGAGATCTCGACCCTGGCCGAGCTGCCCGAGGACCTACTGGGACCGCTGTCGAGCGGTGACGTGGGCAACGTGCCGCCCACGCGCTGGGCGTTCCTGGACACCGAGACGACGGGCCTGGCCGGCGGCACGGGCACCTACGCCTTCCTGATCGGGGTCGGCAGGATCTCGCCGCAGGGGTTCCGGCTGCGGCAGTTCTTCATGCGGGACTACGGCGAGGAGTCGAGCCTGCTGTGGGGGCTGACGCAGCACCTGGAGGAGTTCGACGTCCTGGTCACCTACAACGGCAAGGCCTACGACCAGCCGTTGCTCGAAACCCGCTACCGCATGGCGCGGCAGAGGCCGCCGTTCGCGCGGCTGTCCCACCTGGACCTGCTCTTCGGCGCGCGGCGGTTGTGGAAGCTGCGCGTGGAGAGCTGCCGCCTGGTGGATCTGGAGAACCGGATCCTGGGAGTCGAGCGCGAGGGCGATCTGCCCGGGGAGATGATCCCCTACGTCTACTTCGAGTACCTCCGCACCCAGCAGGCCTTCCGCGTGGTGCCGATCTTCCACCACAACGCCATCGACATCCTAAGCCTGGCCTGTTTGACCGGTATCGTGCCGTTCGCCTTCCGCTCGCCGGGCGAGGCGCCGCTGGTGCACGGGGCGGACCTGGTGGGGCTGGCGCGCTGGTTCCAGGACTCGGGCGGGCGCGAGCAGGCGCTGGAGCTGATGCGGCGGGCGGTGGGTCTGGGCCTGCCCGACGAGCTGCTGTTTCGCACGCTGTGGGACACGGCGATGCTCGAGAAGCGGCTCGGAAGGCTGGCCGCCGCGCTCGAGATCCTCAACGACCTGGCTGGGAGCCGCAACCCCTACCGCGCCGCGGCGCTCGAGGAGCTGGCCAAGCACTACGAGCATCGGGAGAAGGATCACGCGAAGGCACTCGAGCTGGTGCGGGCGGCCATTGCGGCATCGGACTCGGCCGAACTCCGCCAGCGCGAAGCCCGGCTGGAGCGCCGAGTGGCGAAGCCGCGGCCGCAGCGCCTGCTGTGAGCCGGGGGGTGCTTCGCTACAGTAGCATCTCCGCCGCCACCCACTCCCGGCTCTGTGACTCAGCCACTCCGGGGCAGGTCAACTGACCCCTGTAGGTGTTCAGGCCCTCGCGCAGACCGGCGTGCTGGCGGCAGGCCTGCTCCAGACCGTGATTGGCCAACTCCAGCAAGTAGGGGAAGGTGGCGTTGGTGAGCGCGAAGGTCGAGGTGTGGGGCACGGCGGCCGGCATGTTAGACACGCAGTAGTGCAGCACCCCGTCCACCAAGTACACCGGGTCGGTGTGCGTGGTGGGGCGCGAGGTCTCCAGGCAGCCGCCCTGGTCGATGGAGACATCCACCACCACCGCGCCGCGCTTCATCAGCGGGATCATGTCGCGCCGCACCAGCCTGGGCGCCGACGCGCCGGGGATCAGCACCCCGCCGATCACCAGGTCCGCGGCGCGGAGGGTCTGCCGCACGGTCCAGAGGTTCGAGGCCAGGGTGACGACCCGGCCGCCGAAGATGTCGTCCAGCTCGCGCAGCCGGTTGAGGTTCTTGTCGATGATGGTGACGCGCGCCCCCATCCCCACGGCCATCTTGGCGGAGTTGATGCCCACCACTCCGCCTCCCAGGATCAGCACGTTCCCCGGCGCCACGCCGGGCACGCCGCCCAGCAGCACCCCGCGCCCGCCGTTGGGCGCTTCCAGGTACGCCGCGCCGATCTGGACCGCCAGCCGGCCGGCCACTTCGCTCATGGGCGTCAGCAGGGGCAGCGAGCCGTCCTTCTCCCGGATGGTTTCGTAGGCCACCGCGCTGACCCCGGCTGCCAGCAGCTTCTCGGTCAGCTCCGGCAGCGGCGCCAGGTGCAGGTAAGTGAACAGGGTCAGGCCCGGCCGCAGATACGGGTACTCGGCGGGCTGGGGCTCCTTGACCTTGATGAGCAGATCGGCCTGGGCCCAGACTTCGCGGGCCGAGGGGATCAGCCGCGCGCCGGCCTCCCCGTACTCGCGGTCGCTGATCGAGCTGCCCAGGCCAGCGCCGGACTCGACCAGCACCTGGTGACCCGCCTCGCGCAGGGCGATCACCCCGCTGGGCACCAGGCCCACTCTGGTTTCGTGATCCTTGATCTCTTTGGGGACACCGATGATCATGGCTGTTTCGGCTCGCTCGTTGGGGGAACCTGACGGGGAGGGGTGGAGGGCCGCGACCGGTTGGCCTCGCGCTTGGGACCCAGCCCCAGCGCGATCAGCGACAGGGAGTCCAGCTTCCCGGAGGGTTCGAGGTTCTGGTCGGCCTGGAACTTCTTGAGCGCCGCCGCCCACTCCGGTCCCCAGGCGCCGGTGGCCGGTCTTTCAAGATACGCCCGGGCGATGAGCGCCTGCTGGATTTCCGTGTAGCGCTCGCGCGTGGGGGTCTGCTGGCCGGCGCGCCAGGCCGGGCGCTGCTTGGACGGGGACTTCTTGCGGGACGGGGCGCGTTTCTGGGGGGTGGTCGCGGCCTTCTTGGCCGGCTGCTTCTTGGCGGCGGCCGGGGGCTTGGCCGGCGGCGGGGAGGACTTCTGGGGGGCTGAGGGGCTGGCCACCGTCAAGCACACCACGCCAGCCAGGAGCGCCAGGTTGCGCACGGGTCGCACTCCTCTTGGGGGACAGGATCGGAATCCTGTTCCCCAAGAAAGCCTATGCTATCACGGTTTGTCGGGCAGCGTGCCGGCCAGGAACAGGGGCTGCCAGTCCGCGCGCGCGCCGCGGGTGGTCAGCGGGCGGCGCATGAGGCGGAAAGCCGCCGGTTGGCCGGGCTTCAGCGTGCCCTGGATGCGCCGCACGTCGTCCGCCGAGTTCACCGGCTGGCGGTTGATGGCGGTGATGACGTCGCCCGGGGCCATCCCGACGTCCTCGGCGAAGGAGTTGGGATCGATGCGGGTGACCAGCACGCCGCCCTTCTCGTCGTAGCCCAGCCGCTCCCGGTCGCTGTCGCGGAAGTTGCGGAACCAGAACCCGAACATCGTCTCGGGGGTCTCCGTGCGCGGCGACTCGGGCTGGCTGCGGCGCGCGCCGAGGGTCTGGGCGAAGATCTCCGCCCGCTCACCGACGGTGACCTTGAACTCCAGCTTCTTGCCGTCGCGGAGGACTTCGACGGGCACCTCGGTGCCGACCGGAGTGGCGGCGACGCGGTTGACCAAGTCGTCGCCGTCCTGGATGGGCTGGCCGTTGTAGCTGAGGATGACGTCCTCGGCTTTGAGGCCCGCCTTGGCGGCCGGTCCGCCGGACTCGACCGCATCCACGAAGACGCCGCGCGTGGCGCCATAGGCCTTCAGGAGTTCCTGCGGCGCGCCCTTGCGGAACTGTACGCCGATGCCGCCGCGGGAGACCTTGCCCGTCTTAATGATCTGGTTGTAGGCGTGGACCGCCATGTTGATGGGCAAGGCGAAGCCGACGCCATTGTAAGTGCCGGTCTCGGTGGCGATGGCGGTGTTGATGCCGATGACCTCGCCCTTGAGGTTGATCAGCGGCCCGCCGCTGTTGCCCGGGTTAATGGCCGCGTCGGTCTGGATGAACTTCTGGAGCTGGTGCTGCCGGTCGCCGACCTCGCGCCCTTTGGCGCTGATGATGCCGGCGGTGACGGTGGCCTCCAGGCCGAAGGGGGAACCGATGGCCACCACCCAGTCGCCCACCTGGACGCCTTCGGAGTTGCCGATCCTGGCGTTAGCCAGGGAGCGGCCCGCATCGATCTTGATGACGGCCACGTCTATCTCGGGGTCGGCGCCGATGAGCTTGGCGTCGTATTCCTTCGGGTCGTTGTTCAGCTTCACGCGGATCCGGTCCGCCTCCTCGACCACGTGCAGGTTGGTCAGGATGTAGCCGTTGCGGTCCACGAGGAAGCCGGACCCGGCGGACGCCCGGCGGAAGGGACGCTGCGGCATGTCCCCGAACGGGCTGCCGAAGAAGCGCTGGAAGAAATCCATCCCGAAGGGGTCCTGCTCGGGCTCTTCGGAGGGGGCCTGGCGCTGGCGCGGGGCGCGCTGGGACTGCTGGGCCTCTCGGGCGCCGTAGGTCGAGGTGATGTTGACCACCGCAGGCTCAAGTTGCTTGGCGAGCTGGCCGAAGGCGGTGGAAAGCTGCACCGGGCTGGGGATGGCCAGCGGCGAGGCGTCCGGCGCGGGCGCCTGGCCCTTGTCTGCCCAGACGGCGGTGTTGATCAGCGTGCCGATCAGGATCCCTAGCGAGAGGGTGAAGATCAGCAGGGCCAGCGAAAGCAGTTTCTGTTGACGGAACTTGTCCAGTACGTTCATAGATACCTATCAGGCGGCGGGCTTTACTCCATTCTACCAGTTCTGTTATCGAGGACGCTGCCCCCCCCCAAAGGGTTTCAACTCGACCAGCAGAATGCCGGCCAGGATCAGCCCGGCTCCCAGGCTGACCCGCAGGGAGAGGAGTTCGCCGGCCAGCAGGTAGGAAGTCAGCCAGGCGAAGACGGGTTCCAGGGCGAAGATCAGGGCGGTGTGTGTGGGCGTGGTGTACTGCTGGGCCCAGGCCTGGACCGAGAAAGCCAGCGCCGTGGCCAGCAGCCCGGTGACGATCAGCGCCACGATGACGCCCGGAGTCCACCGGATCAGGGGCGGCTCGACCCACCAGCAGGCGCCCAGCCCCAGCACCGCGGCGGTGGCCACTTGGACCAGCGCCAGGGCCTTGAAGCTGACCCGCGGAGCGTAGTGGCCGACCACCAGGAGGTGAGCGGCAAAGGCCACGGCGCAGGCCAGGGTCAGCAGGTCGCCCCGCTCGATGCGCAGCGTCTCGGGATTCAGCGTCATCAGTCCCAACCCCGCGGTGGCGGCCAGCACGCCGAGGACTTCCGCCGCCACGGGCAGTTGGCGGCGCCAGGCGGCGCCGAAGACCGGGACCATCACGATCGACAGCCCGGTGATGAAGGCGGACTTCGACGGGCTGGTGTAGCGGAGGCCCACGGTTTGGAACAGGTAGCCGGCCGAGAGGCACAGGCCGGCCAGGGCGCCGCCGGCGAGCAGGGTGCGGGGCGGGGCGAGCTTGCTCGCCAGCGGGCGGAAGGCCACGGCCAGGGCCAGCGCGGCCAGGCTGAAGCGCAAGGCCAGGAACAGCAGCGTCGAGGCGTCCTGGAGCGCCTGCTTGACCAGCACGAAGGTGGCGCCCCAGATCAGGGCCACGCCGACCAGCGCCAGGTCGGCGCGCCAGGCGGGGCGATCGTGGGTGCCGCGAGAGAGGGTCAAGGCAGGTGTTGTTCTTGGAGCGCCCAGGCCAGCAGCAGAACGATCCGCTTGAGGCCGAGGTCACGGCCCTGGGGGTGGAACCATTCACCCGGAGTGTGCATGCCGCCGCCGCGGCCGCCGGCGCCCAGGGCCAGGGCGGGCCGGCCCGCTGCCAGGGGAATGTTGGCGTCGGTGGAGGAGCACTCCAGGCGCGGCCGCAGGCCCAGGTGGGCGTCCACGGCGCGCAGGGCCGCCAACAGGGGCGCGTTCTCGTCGAGCCGCCCGCCGGGCCGCGCGCCGATGTCCTTGATTCTGGCGGCCAGCTTGCCGGCGGTGGCGCGCTGGTTCTCGATCTCGAGCGCCCGCTCGACGGAGGCCTCCAGCAACTCGAGCATCTGCTCGATCTTGCGGTCGTCTTCCGAGCGCAGATCCACCTTGCCCCGCGCCAGGTTGGGGATGGCGTTGACGCTCCAGCCGCCCTCGACGACGCCGAAGTGGCACGAACAGCGTGGGCTCTCGCCGGCGGTGCGGCCGCACTGGTCGGTAAACAGGGCGATGGCGCGGCCCAGCGCGTGAATGGGATTGGGCGTGCCGGGATCGCTCCAACTGTGGCCGCCGGGGCCGGTGAAAGCGACTTCGAGGCGGCGGCTGGCCACTGCCTGGTGAATGATCCGGTCAGTGCCCGCACCCTCCAGCACGACGTAAGTCCGGATTCTCGCCCCCAGCAGGGACTCCTGCACCAGGTGGCGCATGCCGGTCAGGTTGCCTTCGCCTTCCTCGCCCACGGTGGCCACCAGCAGCAGCGCAGAGCGCGTCTCCTCGAGCGGCGGAGACGACTTCAAGGCCTGCGCCATCGCCAGCAGGGCGGCCAGCCCCGCGCCGTTGTCGGCGACGCCCGGGCCGCGCAGGACGCCGTCGGGATCCACCGCGATGTCTTCCTTGTTGCGGGGCGCGAGCACTGTGTCCAGGTGAGCGGTCAGAGCGATGAGCGGCTGGTCCGGATCCTCTTCCGGCTCGAGGCGCGCGACGAGGTTGCCGGCGGCGTCGAGGTGCGCCTGGCAGCCCATGGCCTGGAACTGCTCGGCCATCCACTCGGCGCGCTGGCGTTCCTGAAAAGTGGGCGCCGGGATGCGGCAGACCTCGAGGTGCCGCTCGTTCACCCACTGCTTCTCGCGGGTGAACCAGCGCAGGCACTCCCGCACGCCGCCAGCCTGGGCCAGCTCGTCGATAGTTCCCCGCAACTCGGCGCCCGTGGTCAAGCTACCGCGCCCTGTTCCCAAGTTCGGCGGCCGCGGCGTCGATCAGCGCCGCCTCCTTCATGAGGATACCGCTGACGCGAGC
>Ga0315285_10004315_pt1 | contig 14741 bp, 34 predicted proteins | sample YL17G09_36_MG_FD_203698 | JGI IMG/M metagenome (GOLD analysis project Ga0315285, IMG submission 203698) | Sediment microbial communities from Yellowstone Lake, YNP, Wyoming, USA - YL17G09_36 | ecosystem: Environmental > Aquatic > Freshwater > Lake > Sediment | place: USA: Wyoming | collected...
AAAGAAAACATAAATGTATATAAAGGAATAAAGCGCGCATGAAAAAGGTTAATCTTTTAATAGACGACTTTTATCCCGGCGTTTCAAAAAACAGCCGGGAATGGAGGGCCATTGAACATCTTCTTCTGTTCCAGCCGCGCCTGAAGATCGCGCTCTTTACTGTAGCTGACATGTGGGAGGATCTCCAGAACAATGTGGCGTTTGCCGTAAGCTCCCGTCTTTACCGGGATTCCTTCCTGCTTACCAAACATCCAGAGTGGTGTGAGTGGGCCATATCTCTTGATCCTGAGAGGATAGAGATCGGCTGCCACGGCCTATATCATTGGGACTTAAAGCATGATAATTGCCAGGAGTTCAGGCGGATAGACAAGACCGCAATAGAGAAGAAGATACTTATAATGAAGAACGTCTTCAAGCAAGCCGGGCTCTGGAAAGACGGCATGGGATTCAGGCCCCCGGGCCACAGATATAACCCGGATCTCCTTGGTGTCCTAAAAGACCATGGGTTTGGATACATAAGCACGCACGATGACCAGGACATGGATTATGATCCGACTTACGGTTTTCCCGCTGTTCAGACGAGAGAGGATAAGACGAGGTGGTTTGTTAACGCGCACTTCGGGCCAAAGGCAACAGACAACATAGCCGCGAGAGCACCGCTTATTGAAGACTGGCTTGAGTTGTTTGAAAAGCAGGGAGAGGAATTACAGTTTAGGACCTTAAAGGAGGCCAACGATGAGCCATAGGGAAAAGATTATCGAGGTTTTGAGGGGGATTGGGCCGATCAGCCCAGAGGACTGTAATTGTGTGACTTGCAGAGAAGTTAGAGAGAAAATGGCCGACCACCTTGAAATAACGGGGGAAGGGAAAGAGTCCACTTTAGGTGCATGTCGCCCTTCCCTCATTCTGCTTGATGAGGATAAGTTGGTAGAGGAATTAGTGAGGGAAGGTGAAAAACATGGATTGCCCGATAAAACATCTCAACTGGGAGAAAATATTTATATTGTAGACCTTAAGTTTTTTGCAAAAAAAGTAGCCCACGCCCTCATTTCCGCCTACAAAAAGGGAGGGATAACGATATGAAGAAGTGGAAGCCTAAAGCAAATGAGGCGTTTTTTGTGGTGGTTTTAGCGATTCTTGGCGAGCCTTCTGTAATGAGATACTACTGGTCGGGGGATAGATTTGATAGGTTATTTTATGAAATTGGCAACTGTTTTTCCACCCGTAAACTGGCGAGGGAGAAATTAAAAGTGATATTGGGAATTTTGAAAGGAGGTTCCCGATGACCATAAAAAATGAGAAGGAGATAAGGGACGCCATTGAAAAGACGAAGGTGGTAAACGCAGACATTTTTTATCAAGAAAAGGTAGGAAACTATTTAGCTTTGGTAGATATTGAAAAACTGGTTCAAGCCCTCACCCCCTACCTCGCACAAGTGCCAGAGTGGGAGGGGAAAGTGTGGATGACCATTGATGGCAATATGGGCTGGATGGAAATTAAGGATAAGAAGATGAAAAAGTTCGCAGGTCAAACCGTCCGAGTAAAGATATTCAAGGACTAATCGCTGGGTCGCCGATGGGTGGGGATAAAACGGTATAGCGGGGCGTAATTCGGCTTAAAGGACGAGCTTTCTATACTGCTCGAGACCGCTTTAAGCGTTGCCCTCCCCGCCCAGCTTGAAGGAAAGGAGAGATAAAATGAAAGTTTGGCTGTTAGGGCATTACTACCCCGAAAACAATATGGGAGATGAGGCAATACACCGGCAAGTAATGGCCGATATTAAATCCATCCGCCCGAACGCTGAGTTTGTCGGAGAAAACGACAACCCGGGCATCCTTATCCTTGGCGGAGGCGGGATGTATTCCGACTGGCAGCCGGAGGCTTTCGATACCTGGCTCCCGCCGATAGAGAGGGCTAACCGCGAGAAGATCCCGGTCGTAGCCTACGGGATAGGAGTGGGACCTCTGTTTAACAGCCAGAAGAAAGCCCGGCTTCAGACCGCGCTCGCGGATGCCGGTCTTATCATGGTCCGGGATGAGTTCTCGAAGACAGCGCTCGATCTTCCAAACACGATAGTCACCGGAGATCCGGCCGTAAGATTCCAGAATCAGAAACTTACGGTCGGACTTAACATGGTAAATATAAAGACAATCCCGGGCTTGGAAGAGTTCGGAATAGAACTTGTACAATATCTTTCGGGACTATTCAATATAAAGCTCTTTTCTTTTTGGAAGTCGCACCTGGCTTTCGCAATAAGAATAGCACATGCAGCCAACCCGGTTTCAACAATAATAGACGCAAGCGATCCGTTAACCGCAGTCACAGAAATACGGAAGATGGATTACTGGATAGGGATGCAGCTTCACGGTTGCATATTTGCGGTGATGAATGGGATTAAAACGCTTAGTCTTAGTTATCATCCAAAATGCTGTGAATTTGCAAAGATCGCGGGGATTGACGAGGTTATTCTCGGTGACGGGAAAAATCTTCCGGCGGAAAACCTTTCGGTTGTTTTGCAATTAGTAAAGACAATAATTGAAAGAGATTTTCCGCAAGCTTACTTACAGTGTCAATCTCAAAAGAACGTAAAGATACTTGCAGCATTCTTAAAAGAAAGGAGGATGATATGAGAAGAATAGACTTGATAATCATTCATCATACGGTATCGCCGAGGGATACGACCACGATAAAGCAGATAACAGAATGGCACATGGAGAAATTCGGAGGAAGTTTTGACGGATGGATCGGATATCACTATGTGATCCTTGGCGGCGGAGAGATCATCAAGACCAGGCCGAACGGAGTGGTTGGGATGCACGCCTACGGAAGCAACTACAACTCCATAGGCATAGCCCTGGCCGGCAACTTTAAGACTGAGAGCCCGTCGACAGAACAAGTTTCGGCTTTAACAAAACTCTTGAAAGAACTGTATACCGCTTACTGGCCGGTCGTTACCCTTGGCCATAAGGACACATGGTGGGCCAGAATTAAGCCGACGCTGTGCCCCGGGAAAAATCTGTATGAAGTTATCGGCAGGATAAATAAGAAGGAGGTAAATGCGTAATGAACCAAAGACAGATAGCGAAACAGGTGGCAAAGAACCTTGGGATAAACCTGAAGGACTCTTTTAAGCTCTTCAAAGAAACCATAAGTGTTATCTCGAAGGCTCTAAGCGAGGGAAAAGACATACGGATCGTAGGCTTCGGCCACTTCATAGTCAGGAACTATAAGCCAAGAACAGCTTGGAACTTTGAAACGCAGCAGGCAGTAGCCATCCCGGCCCGCAGGTATCCGGCCTTTATGCCGGGCAAGAACCTGAAGGCTGCGGTGCAGAAAGAGCAGGCACAGCAGTGAATCCTTTAGTGTCCGTAATTATATCCACAAGGAACAGGTTTGAAGAATTTCAAACATGCCTTGATACGGTGCATACATTCACCGACGTGCCCTATGAGGTCATCATTATAGACGCTGGATCCACAGATCAAACACGGGAGTGGCTTATAGAGAACGAGGAAGAATATAATCTCGCGCTTCTTCTTTCTCCGCCAATCCCGGGGTATACAAGCGGGAACAACATGGCCATGAAGACGGCAAAAGGAAAATATATCTACCTCCTCAACAACGATAATTGGGTGACGGAAGGTTGGATAAAACCAATGATAGATCTTTACGAAAAGGACCCGACGATAGGTCACATGTCAAGCGTTATCCTTTGGCCGGACAGGAAGATCCAATCAGCCGGCGCGAACATAACGAAAGATGGCGCCAGCGTATCTCTCCACTCCGGAGCTCCTTACGAAAAGGTTAAAGATATGGAGCCGTTCGTGTGCGACTACGCAGGTTTTGGGCTTTACAGGAAAGACGTGGCTGAACAAGTTGGCTATCTTTCGGAGTGTTATTACCCGATCTATTTTGATGATCCTGATTATGCGTTTAAGGTGAAAACACAGTTAGGCTTAAAGACCGTGTGCTGTCCAAAGTCGGTAATTTATCACGCCTGTTCTCCGTCGGACAGGGAGCACCATAGCGACGCATACAGCAGGAACCACAAGATCTTCATGGAAAGATGGAGCGGCTTCCTGGCAAGGAGGTAAAGATGAAAGTTAAGGAATTACTATCAAGAATCCAATTCCTTCTTGATACAAAATATATTGCCGAAGATGATTATCTTATTATATGTGGAACTGAAGACAGTTGTGGTCATGCAATTACAGGAATAGCAACTTCTATACTTGCACCTCGATTGTTATTAAAAGACAAGGTTAGAGAATATCAGTTCGGCATAGGATTTGCGACTGATAGAATTGAGCTTAGCTTAGTAAAGGAGAAAGAATGAGAATAGGAATATCGCTTCTTACTTGGAACTATTTCGAATACACTGAGCGCTGTCTTGAATCGTTGGTAAGAACACTTAAGCATCCGTCGGAACTGGTGATCCTTGACAACGGATCAAGCGACGGGACCCCGCTTAAGATTACATCTATGCAGCTTGCAACCCGATGCAAGCCGTTGATGTCTGCGAAGTTCATCTTTGAAAAAGAGAACCAGGGCCTTATCAAGGGACGGAACCTTACGCTCGGCCCGCTTCTGATGAGCCCGAGCGTGGAGTATATCCTCTTGATACACAACGATCATATCCTGACGGAAGGGATGATAGAAGGGCTCCTCGAAGTATTCGAGGCAGAGCCGAAGGCCGGGATAGTGGGGACCGAGATCTTCCAATCAAAGGATGTGCCGGTAATAGAGGACCTGGAAAAGTGGGCGAAGGAAAAGCGCCAGAAGAAATGGCATAGGGGAAACTGTCATCCGTGCCTTATGAAAGTTTCGGCGCTTAAAGAAATCCTTATGCCCGACGGAAAGCTTTACGATGAAAGCTTCGGGGCCCAGGATAACGAAGATATCGACGCGTTAGGAAGGTTAGAAGACGCGGGATATAAAACCCTTGTCACGGAAACGGCCTGGGCCTGGCATAGAGGGGAGCTTTCAAGATCTCTAAGACCTGACGCGCAGCAGGAAAAATACCGGTCACGGAGCATATACGAAAGAAAATGGCATAACATGAGGAAGGTCCCGTGGGATCACCGAAAGGATGTCAATTATGAAAGAACGCCAGCTTGAGATTTTCATTATGCTTTGGACATCTATCGCGCTGACTGTCCTGGCCGCAGCTTCCGTGATCGGGTTACAAGGGCAGGTCGATAAGATTTCCGAGCTTAGGATAGAAGCCAGGTTTTATAAAGCACAGGCTTCGTTCTATACGGCAATGATGTGGGGAACGAACGCGGAGGCAGACGAGGCATGGAAGCTCGTTGAGCTTGCCTATCAGGATTTTAAAAGGTTGGGAAAGCCAAAGTTATTCCGGCTTTAGCAGAAAACAAGGGGGTGACGCATGATGACAAATGAAGTATTCCTGGCGGGAGTGATCCTGGGAGCTCTTGTCGGGGGATCTATTTCGCTGGCCTTAGACTTCGCGAAAAGATTCAGAAAGGAAACGAGATAAAGGGGGTGAAAGATGATCTCTTTAGGCAGCAAGGTTAAGGATTCCATGACAGGATTCAGCGGGATCGCTACAGGGCGTACCGACTGGATGTATGGGTGCTCGCGCATTTTGATTCAGCCTATCAAGCTCAGCAAAGACGGAAAGACGATAGAATCAGAATGGTTTGATGAACAGCGCGTGGAATTGATCGCTGAAAGAAAACCTAAAGTCAGCGCCCAAAGCAAGGCAAGAACAGGCGGGCCGCAAAAGGATCCGCAGCGAAGCATTGATCCGAAAAGGGGGTAAGGTAAATGGAAAGCAACGCTGTATCTATAAGTTTGCAGCAGATAATAACAATACTGCAATGGATCGCGGATAATCAGGGGATCATTGGCGCCGGCGCATTTGTTATCGCGTCAGTATTAGGCAGTGTGTTCAAAAAGAACGAGGTCATAGCCCGCGCTATGATGGCCGTAGAGCGCGCAAACAAGGAGTACATGAGAGAGCACGGCAAGGATCTGCCGGATGTCCTCAGGGTGGAGCTTGCTTACTGCAAGGTCAAGGAATACATCCTTGATAAAACGCCGGGGCTTTTCCGACCTATGATGAGTTTTTTGATCGGCTTAATCCTGCCGTATGAGAAGGTGAAAGCGGAGATTGATAAGTATATCGAAGAGAGAAAGAAAGAAGCGGCGCGGATAACGGTGCTAGTAAGATAAGAAAAGGCGGGGTGCTTTGCAGGTGGTCACCCCGCCTTAATTCTTTTTACCACCAAGGGATGAGATATATCCCGTCGCCCTTGGCTGCCTTAATGCGTTTCTTGATTTCCTTATAGTCATCAGGATCAAGTTTCTTCTTAAAAAAAGGCATGTCCTTCGGGCGCACAAAATAGACAGGCACATCAAGATCATAAGCTCCAGTACAAAGAACGTCCATTATTTTATCTCGATCAGCGGGCCGGAACATATCCTTGTAAACATACTGACACATATCAAGACCCATGTTTAATAACCTCCTTGTTTTTATTCGACTCTCTGATACTCTTCTGCGTAACCGGGGTCCAGCATGAACGCTTCAACAGCATCGTTCCACGCTTCATCAGGATCCTTGCCACAGCCGACAAGGTTAAGGGAGAACAGGAACTTAGGCATTTGTTTCCTCCTTATTATAATGGCCAAGCGCCGACAGATATAATACAGTTTACTTCCATGTATGCCCGTCTTTTAACGGGCATTGTTCGCAGCTGAGGCCGGTCCTATCCATTGTTTCCTGATCGCACATCTGACATGGAAGCACCGGTCTCTTACAGGCAGGACAGATCTGGGCGTGAAACTCAGCCTTCAGTTGCACTTCTTTGTCACACAGCGGACACCATTCAAAGATCTTTCCGCCTCCATAGTTATGCAGGGGCCATTGAATTTTGGTCTTCATATTACCTCCACTTCGGTTCCATTATTTCCCTTCCTCAGATTCACCCTGGAAGGAAGGGTTGTTAAGAGCTCGTCGTTATGAGAGATCACGATGATCTTCTCGAAATAATCGCGGAGCCTCCCGAGAACGATGAGCAAGCGCTGGGAATTATCGGCGTCCAGATCATCAAATATCTCATCGATAAAGATGGTCCGAAGCTTCCGGCCGCTATGCGTGGCCTGATAGATAGCCAGGGTCAGGCGGATGATGGTCTTGATGAGCTTCTGTTCTCCGCCTGAGAACTCGGCTATGTCCTGCTCGATCCCATCGCGGGTGACGATTATGTCCAAACTCTCGGACACGTCCCCGCTCTTGAGGGTCTTCTGGGTCTCGAACCGGATCTGCATCCGGCCATCGGTAGCCATCTGGAGCAGGTCGTCCGCTATGCTTTCGAACTTCGGACTGGCCGAGTCTATGATAAGTGGTTGGATCCCGGACCTTCCAAATGCTTTGGCGAGGACCTCGAAGATCTTTATCTGTCCTTGCGCTTTCATTCCTTTCTCGCAAAGGGCATCAAGTTTCGCCTCTTTTTGCAGGAGAATTTCAAGCTCGCGCTTGCACTTTCCTATCTTCTGGTTCAGCTCGGACATTGTCCTGATCTCATCCGCTTGAGCGTGCTTGCCTGCGACAAGATCCCTGTTCAGCGTTTCCATCTGGGCTGTGAGGTTTTGGGGCATGGTCCCCAGCTCGCAGCGCAAGGTATCAACTTGAGCTCCTTTGTTCGCCTTGTCCGTTAAGAGATCTCCGAGAGTTGATCTAAGGCGCAGCATTGCCTCGGATGCCCCGGCTATGGCCGCCAGCTTGCTTTCAGCATCAGACAGCTCTCTTATCCTTCGGCGCACGTTATCGTGCTCCTGGAGGTTATAAGAGGGCGTAACCAGGGCCTTTAGCGCAGCGGCCTGTGTTAATATCTCGTCTCTCAAAGGCGGGATCTTATCCGCGGCTTCATAAGCTGACTTGGCAAGAGGGCAGGCAGGACACGCATCAACATTCGGGATCCGCTCTATGAGCCCAGCCTGGTCATTAAGGACCCGCAGCTCACGCTCAAGGCCGCCGATCTTAAGCTCGGCCTGCTTGACTTGAGAGCGGAACTGATTGCTCTCCTGCTCGGCGAGCCTCAGTTTTTCCTCTACTTCCCGCATTTCTCGAAGCTCTTTAATGTCTTCCTGTACCTTGTCAGCTGTCTCAAGAAGCTTCTCGTTGCGGACCATGTCGGCTTCCGTAGCAGTGATCCTCCGGCTTATCAGCAAGATCTCGCTCTCAAGCGCAGTGATCTGCCGCTTAACAGACTGGATCTTTTCGGTCTTAGAAGAGAGCTCGACTATCGCCCGCTGGACGCGCTCGATGTCTTTGTCGATCAGTTCTTTCTTTTCGGCATAGCGGACAAGATCCTTCTCAAGAGAGGGCAGGAGATCCGCGCTAACCTTAAGCTCGTCGATCTCTTTCTGCAAGGAGTCGCGCTCCCGTGCTTCAAGATCGTCAGACAGACACAAGTCTTCGAACTTTTCTTTGGCGGCCATGGCCAGCTTGTCGAGCTTATGAAGCCCGAGCATCTCGCCGAAGATAGCTTTCCTCTCGGCAGGACGAGCGTCGCACAGGTCTCCGGTGTTCCTTTGGGAAGAATACACGGAAGCCAGGAACGCAGCCTGATCTCCAAGGAGGACCTGAACCGCACGTTCAAAGTCTTCGACCTTCGGGCCGGCGATAGCTTTGTTCTCGCAGAACAGTTCGCCTTCGGCCTTACCGGTCTTGGTAGAATTCTTTAGCCGGCGGACGGCGCGATAGGCTTTGCCTCCGAACTCGAAGACAACTTCCATCTCAGCCTGGCCTTTGAACCCTTTGGTTATCCGGTCGTAGAGGGACCCGGGACGGGTGGGGAAGGCGCCATAGAATATGGCAGGGATGCTTTCCAGAAGGAAGGTCTTACCGCTTCCATTCTGGCCGGTAATCGCCACGATAGGATCGAGCTTATCGAACTCTATCTTGGTGTCCCGGTGGGCCCCTATGTTTTTGATACTGATAGATTTAAGAATCATAGATTCCCTCCTTGTAATATTGTTTAAGCATTTTAATGCCTTCATCATAAGTAGAACCAACATCTCCCATAACTGAATCGCCTTCGGCGGAAACAATCTCGAACCAATTATTATTACCAGAGGCATCAGTCTGGTAGAGTTTATGGATATCTTTGTCGGTATATTTTCTTTGATAGGCTTCTTCGACAGCCCACTGATTCTTATACCAGACATCAGAACCTGGGAAGGAAACTCGGATATCCCCATTGGCAATTAGTATGCAGTTGTCTAAGCGAGCGATTTGTCCGTCATACCAGAAGCTATCTACGTGCTTCTCGTCATACTTGAGTTGAAAGATCTTTAACTTATCTTTGGTCTTCTTTTTAAGAATCATTTTGTTCCTCCTCGTTTATGACCTTAACAATCTCAAAAGAATCTGTAACATATTCAGACGGAAGCTCATACTCGCAAGCGAATTGCCTTGCTTGCTTGGCCGTCTTGGCTTTGGGACAAGGGATGCAGAGATTAACATTAACGATAACAGCTTTCATTATTGTCTCCCTTCACTTGTGAACATCTTATCGACAGCTTCGTCGATATCTGGATAATCGAACTCGATCTCAAAGGACTTGCCTTGCGGAATCTTGGCGATCACGTCTTCTTTAAATTTTTGATAGCCGTCAGATTTTCCTGTAAGCTTTAAGACGATAGCCAGAGCAAGTTGAGCCGGCCCGGAACCGCAATATCCCCAGTTGAATCCATCCGGGGAATGATTGTAAGCTCTTTGGCTTGGCGCCGGGTCAAGATAACATCTGTCAAGATATACGCTTCTTTCAGGATAAAGACCTGATAATTTGTGCATCATTGTTTTTCCTCCTCTAACACTCTTGATAAGAGATTATAGGCTCCGCCTTCAAAGGTATCGTCGTCAACACTTACATTCCCTGGCTGGGTTTTTTCAAAGTCTGCAATCCATTTATTGATTTCAGTTTTTAATTCCTTCGATATTTTCATTCCTTTACCTCCTCAATAGTTTCGTTGGCCCAGCCTTGGACATCCGGTTGCTCTTCAAGTTTCCCTTGTGCTGCAATGTTTCGGGCTTTATTAAGAGCGTGCTTCTCGTCTATGGCCTCAATGTCAGCGTAAAAATAGGTCCAGAATTTAACACGGTATTTCATTTTACCTCTTCTTTCGCTCGGTCGATGCGATCATTAAATTGTTCCAGAGTAAGCCCTTTCACAATCCCCTCTATGCGATCAAATTTCAACCTATCTAATACCTTAATTATTTTCTTTTTCTCTTGCTGCCGTCCATAGTCATGATCCTTTTCAAGCTCAAAATGTTTGATGATGCACTTCTTGTGAAAGTATCCACCGCACCCGACGCATCGATATTCATCCCCATCCTTTATTGTCTTTCCGCATCCACCCTTGAAGATTAGTTGAATATTGCCCTTAGGATTTGCATTCCCACATGATGGAGAGCCGGATAGATCGTCTTTAACTTCCATTTATTTTATCTCCTCTATTAAGCTCTTCGCGACTTTCACTAAAGCAGGCTCCATCGGAATCAGCTCCGGCGTGTTCTTAATATATGCCTTAAGCAGGGAGACAGTGTCGTCCTGCGCGGTAAGCTCTTCCTCTGTACGGGAAGTTGCTTTCCTTTGGACGACCTTCTCGATTATCACATTCGGACTGTCCTGATAACGGGCGATCTCGTCGGGCGTGAAGTCCCGCTCGAAACGGATCTTGTAATAGTCCTTGCTTTGACAGGTCGGGACCTCGCCGTCTTTCACATCAAATGTGAGATACCGGAGCGAGGGCATAGCTTGAAACGTTCTTTCAAGTTTTCCTCTGGATATTTTATAGAGATCATATCCAGTTGGATTTCCTTCCTCGCCGAAGTTAAGCTGAGTGAGGGCCCCGACATACGGGCCCTGGCGATTATGGATATGGCCGCAGACAACAATGTCAGCGCCGACTGAGCTGATCTGTCCGGGCGTAAGCTCAAAGGACCCGCCTATAAGCTCATAACCCTGCGGAGTTTTGGTTCCCGCCACTTCGCAATGAGCGAGAAAGATCTTGAGTCCATCGCTCATAGAAAGTTTAAGGCGGAACTCTTTGAGCAGAGATTCTGTCTCTGTCTTATTGGACTTTATCAGCCAAGGAAGACAGGCAACGGTAACACGGGAGAAAGGATTGATTACTCGTGGGATATCAACATATTCAACCCCGAGATCTCTTAAAGGTTCAAGCGCAGACTTCTGGCCTTGAGTTGCTAAATCATGATTCCCGTCGATAACAACGACGGCAACGCCGGCAGCCTTAAGCTCCATCAAAGGATCTATGAAGGCACGGTAGACGGTCCCAAAGGACGCCTCCCGCCCGGAGATATTCGGATGATCGAATACATCCCCGGCTATAAGGCACAGGTTCACGCGGTTCATAAGCATATCTTTGACCGCGGCCTTCCAGGCATCAGCGATATCAGATAATCTCTTGGCCCGGAAATGAAGGTCAGCAACAGCGGCTATTATCAAGTCAGACATTTGTTTCCTCCTTATTTTTTGTAAACATCTATTCTTTCAATGCGATTGTCTATGGTTTCGGTAAGTATATCGAAGTAAACATCCTTGTATGTATCGAGGATTTCTCCTTTCTTATTAAGAATATAAACGGAATAAGTATCGTCCCATGCCAAGGCGATAAGGACATAGTCTTTGTGATGATGCCCGTTGACCTTAAGAAGCAATCCTTTGTCCTGGATGTTGAGTATTTTTGATACTCCCCATGACAAGAAGACGGGCTGATTACAGCTCAAGACTTGCATGGTTTCTTTCGTATTAAATTCCCTTTCCAATAGTGATTGAACAACCTGCTGAAGTTTAGTCATTGATGTTCTCCTTTATCTTTACGTTGCGGTGCAACTTGAAGTCGTCTCCGGGGTGCTCTGTACCGATGCGGGCTTCCCACGCTCTGTCCTTGTCATCCGTGTAACGGACAGTATAATAATCCCGCTTTGGATGATAATCAACAAAATGAACCCTGGCTTTGTCTATCTGTTGGATAAGCTCAACGAGCCACTGGTTCTTCATGCTTTTTCTCCTTTTGTTTTGGCTCTGCCAATACCATATTGTATCCGAGCTTGTTCCAGCCAAAGTGCCAGACTTTCCATATAATAGATGCAAGAATTCTTTTCATATAATTATTTCTCCTTATAATATGCCGACAATGGTTCGGGATACACAGGCTCAGTTGTAATGTTGTCTTTGTCGACGAGAGTTATTTCGTAATCTCTGATGATCTCCCGGTCGGCATAGACCGCCTGAAGGCATCCGCCTTCAATGAGCAAGACAATGTTTTTCTTACAATTTATGCTTCCGGAATACTTGTCCTTCATAATAAAACGCTCCTTTCTTTATTGCCTTAAGGATATTAGTATCCTTAAGACTTTTCAATTCTTCCTCACTGCCGTCTATTGAATGAAAAATATAAAATAATTTTCCGTCATAGCTCAGAGTTTTTGAAGATCTAAGCGCGCCGCCGGCAAGAAGCATAATAAAATCATAACAGTTACCATCTGAAAGGATCTTTTTAAGATGAGCAACTGACCTTACTTTATATTGCGGCTTCATTTAACTTATCCTTTCCGGAAGAACGATCTTGTTCTTCACAATCACGTTGTTGACGAGCTTTTGCTGAAGCTCGAGATCCGGTTGCAAGGCCGCAAGCACCTTAGCTGAGAAGCGCTTGGCCTCAAGGACAAGGGCTTTGGTCCCGGAGAAAGCCGTGAATTCAGAATCTCCATTTGGATATCTTGTTACTGGCGTTGCGCCTAAATAATATCCGCGGGCTTGAACCATTCCCTGGAAGTAGTTCATCCCGCCTATGTCGTAGCGAAGTACAACTTCAATGGATTTATTTTCCCCGAGTGGGATCTTCTGGATCAGTCTTTCAAATCTGTTCATTTACTTTCTCCTTTGTAATTGAATAACGCGGATATGTTTTGAGCCGATTACTTTCCAGATACGCTCGCCTGCATAATGATCGTCCGGAATTATTTCTATATGAGTAACGTTCTGTCCTTTATTGTCCTGAAGGTTCTCATAAATATTAACAATACAGCCTTCGGCTTCCACATGAAGTCCTTTTCTATGCCGTAACTTTCTGGCAGTTGCCATGCTTAGTCCTCCTTGTTTTATTATAACCGGCAATGATTCTCTTAATAACCTCACGGGCATAGAGATATCGGGAATCTTCAAGCCCATATGGCCTATGATATCCTCGTATATAGCGGCAAAGACTGGCTGCGTCTTTCCGGTCGAGGCGAACAGCGGACTCACAGTAAGAACATCTGATAACCGTCCAGAGATTTCCTTCGACCTGCTTCTGCCGAATGACTTCAAAGGGGGCGTCATTGTAGCGATTCGAACAGGTCTTGACCCACTCCTTGCTGTTCGGACACTTGATATAATTATTAACGTTATATCCGCCGTCTTTGCACTTTATTGAAGCGCAAACGTCCTGATGCTCGATCTGAAACGACCACTCCAATGGAACGCAGAAGTGGAAGCCGGCATCATAGTCTTTGTATCTTCCTATCCCAAGCCCATCTTCTTTGGGGAACGGGAATCTATATCGCCAGCCGTGTTCTTCTTTAAGGTACTTGCTTGGTTGAAGGTTCCCGTCCATGTAAGAAAAATGCGGCAGGTTATCGACAAAGTCCTGATACCGGGCATAGTAAAGATCTTCACAGGTTCCGATCTTTATTTGTTCGCTATGATACTTAACATATTCTCCCATTTACTTTCTCCTTTCCGCGAGATAATTCCTTTTCTCGCTCATGATCTTATCGACAATATAACGTGTTATGTTTTGATAAAGGATCTCGGTATCGTTGATCGCTTGAAGCTGTTCATAAAGATCTGCGCTAAAGGCGTCGTCGCTTGGTTCCCACCAAAGCCCTCCGCCTCGTTCCTGGATCTTGATCCAGTTCTTTTGATACCATTGATCGAGAAGTTTTTTCTGTTTGCTCATTAGGTCTCTCATTTCTTGCCTCCTTTAATTACAGATTCAATAGCCTTGAGTGGAGCCCATAGTTCTCTCTCTCGACCAAAGAGATCTTCGACTCCGGCTCCAGTCCGATACGCAGTCCGGACCTTTTGAAAAGAGCCGAGACCGAATCTATAGAGGGCGTTCCTCAAGCTTTGGAAAGATGTTGACTCAAAGTCAACAAGCTTCGACGACGCATGGCCCTTGGCCGGCAGCGTCTGGATCTGAATACATCGGGACCCGAGGGTCCCTGGAAGAGGGTTAATGGAGCCGAGCGCCTTCGGGCTAAAGATATTAAACTCTCTTATCCCGAACTTACCGCCTTCTCCCTGTTCCATTCTGTAAACGCAGGCTCCCTTCTTATATCCTCCATTGAGGAGGAGCTTATGTTCGACACCGAAGTCGGTGCCAAGGATTTCTGCTTCGTCAAGCAGAACGGTCCCTGCGGTGGCTTCGACCACTCTGAACATAGCAGCCAGCGATATATTCCCGGTAAAGACCGGGTTATAAACAAGCTGGGATAGCACGCTCAAGAGTTTGGTCTTGCCTGACCCGGCAGGACCGAACAGATGAAGATAAGGAAACGCGTTAAACAACTCAAACATATAGGTGGCCATTATCCAGAGCGCTACAAGAGCCGCTTGCTCCGGCTTCGGGAAAACCACGAAGCTGTTAAGCAGATCCCGGATCTTTGTAGCAAGATGAACGGGATCAGGGACCCTTCCG
>Ga0315285_10004317_pt1 | contig 14740 bp, 9 predicted proteins | sample YL17G09_36_MG_FD_203698 | JGI IMG/M metagenome (GOLD analysis project Ga0315285, IMG submission 203698) | Sediment microbial communities from Yellowstone Lake, YNP, Wyoming, USA - YL17G09_36 | ecosystem: Environmental > Aquatic > Freshwater > Lake > Sediment | place: USA: Wyoming | collected...
GCAACTGATGTATCTGTGTGCGTGCGGCAGTGGCGGTGGGACGCAAACGGCGGGGAGGGGCAGGGCGGGATAAAAAACGAGACGACTTGTTGATGGGGAAAAAAAGACATGCGACAAAAAAAGCAGACGCTCACTCGTGACGGCGCTTGGGGGTGTCTGGTGCAAAAGTAATAAAGAAGCGTCACGGGAGTCCCGCGAATACGCGAGATTAGGGGGGGGGAGGGGTTCACAATCTCGCTCTCTCTCAAAATATTGAGTGCCGGAGTGTGGAGGTGAAGGAGAAAAAAAGTTTGGTTTTTTTGAACAGAAAAATAAATAGAAAAGGAAGACTGAGGCGCCGAGGCGCTTCCTAGTCTTTTTCTCTTGCAACGCGTTGACGCATCTCTATAAGGGGATTATGGGGATAAAAAATTAAGGGGATTAAAGCGGGGAAGCGCCACGGTCGTGGTGGCGGTGGTGGACGAGGGGGCGGAAGCAGGAAGGAACTTTTTTTCTCGCCCAAGTTCCCTATGTCTTCGCCCCCCAGTTCTCGGGTTTTTGAACGAGAAATAGAGCGCCTTTCTAATTTTGTCGAGGTCGAATCGTGGAGGGCGTTTTAGAAAGAGGACAGCGGGACCACCGCATCGTCGTCCGAGGAGGACTCGCCGCTCGTCTTGTTGTTGCAGCCCTCGTCGTCGTCGTCCGAGGAGGAGGAATTAGTGGCGCGAGGGGAGGCACCGTCGCCGGAGGTCATCATCATCGTCGAGGTCGAGACGGAGGCAGAGGCGGGCTCCACTGTCGCCGCCGCCGTTGTTGTTGTTCTCGGGCGTCCTACCTTTTTCGCGTCGTAGCTGGCGAAGAACGCCGCGTTCTGCTCGCGGAGCTTGCAGAGCACTTTTTGGAAGAAGGAAGAGAGAGGAAGGAGAGAGGAAGAGAGAGGAAGGAGAGACGAAGAGAGAGTGGGTGAGTAAGAGTTGTTTTCGATAAAAAGTGGTCGGTCGAGGTCGAGAGCGAGAGCAACTGAGAGCCTCTGCTTTTGTTTTTCTTTTCTTCCATGCCCCGAGCCCCCACACGTGGTCCTTCCAAACGCCAATGAGACCATTGCAAGGCCTCCGCGCTGAAGCATTACGCTATCTCACGCAAAACAAAGGAATCCGCGAGGACAGAAGAAGAGGAGAACGGGGGTGGACTCACCGATGCTGACGACGAGGGGATGGTGCTTCGAGCGAGAAGAAGAAACGCGGTCGACGATCTCGACGTCGCTCAGGGGCACCCCGGCGGCGAGCTCCTGCTCGAGCGCCAAGCGCACGAGGTCGAGATCCTCTCGGGAGACCCGCGCCTGGGATTGCTTGGGGGCGGAGGGCCTACGGACGGCCAGAGGGCGCGCAGAGCAGGGCGAGGGTCGGCTGAAGCGGTTCGTGGGAGGTCTTGGGGCGATGACATCTTTCGAGGCCTCGTCCAGTATCATGGGCGCGGCGCGAGCGACGTCCTTCGATGTCGGGGAGCAGCACATGGCAAACTATTGATCCTGGGGGCACCAAGGAAAAAATGCTCCCTGGGAGGCGACTCGCGGGGGAAGAGATGGGTCGAAAGAAACGTCACTTGAAAGAATTTTGAAAAAGAGCTAAGAGCAAAGAAAAAGTGTTTTTTTTTCTCAGTCAGCGTCAGCGTTCTCGGTCAGCGTCTCGGCGTCAGCGTAGTTTCAGCCTGAAAAGGGGCAAGCCCCGTGTCGAACTCGAGTTTTACAATTCGTGCAGCGCTCGCAAGAGAGAGCCGGAGAGAAAAGAAAAAGGAAGAAGAAGAAGACGAATCACGAAGGCTGCGAAGACTTCTCCTCACTCTCCCTCTCTTTCAAAGACTCCACCCCCGCCGCTGACAACCTCCGCTCTCGGCGGTCGGCCGCGCGCAGAACGGCCAGCAGCGTCCCGGCCCTCGGCGCGCAGGGCGACGCCGCCGCGGCCTGCTGCTGCATTTGCATCCGCTGCTCCTCCTCCTGGCTTCCTCCTCTCATCGGCGACGGCGGAGGGAAGAGGTGAGGCGGCAGAGCCAAGACCTCCCCTCCTCTTCCTCCTCCTCGTCGTCCTCCTCCTCCCTCTCCCCCGCCGCTCTTCCTCCTCCCCCTCTGCGGCTCCTTCTTCCTCGTCCACAGGCCCGTCGCCGCCGACGCGCCATCGTTCAGCGCCGCCGCGGCCGCGAACCTCGCCCACGCCCTCGGGCTCACCAGCATCTCGCCCCGGGTCGCCGCCGACCGGTGCGCGATCACGACGGGGGCCAGGTCGGCGGCGGCCTTGCCGAGCGTCGTCAGTGCCGACCCCGTGTCGAAGAGCGTCGCCGAGTCGGCGAGCGCCGCGGCGCGCGCGAACCCGGCCGCGAAGAGCCTGTGCGACCGGAGCTGCTCGGCGACGGGCACGCACCGCCCCGAGCGCAGGCGCCTCCAGACGCCGCGGGCGACGGCGAGGCCCGGATCGCAGGTGACGCCGACGACCTCGACGCGGTAGGGGAGGTGGCCGGCGGGAGCAGGGACGGTGCGCTGCCAGTAGATCGAATCGTCGGCGGGCTCGCCGTCCGCGTCGCCGTCGGAGGCGTCGCCTCCGCCCTCGCCGCCGCCGCCGCCGGCTCCCCCGCCCTCCTCGTCCTCGTCCTCGATCGCTCTCTCTGCGCCCCCCTGCCACCCGGGCCCCCTCCTGTAGAGCCACCCGTGGTCCCTCACCATCGCGATCGTCGCGCGCACGAAGGGGAGCCACGCCATCGTGCCGTCGAACACGACGTCGCGCTGCTCGTTGACGGCCGCGACCAATAATTCCTCGGCGGCGCACGTCGAGTACTCGTGCACGAAGCGGCCGAGCCTCTTCTCCTCCTCCTCGTCGTCGTCCTTCTCGTCGGTATCCGAGGGAGCAGCGGTCCCGGCGCCTCCGGCGACGCTGCCGGCACTGTCGGTCGACAAGCCCCGGCTGCGACGTCCTCCCTCTCCTCCCTCTCCTCCTTCCTGCCTGGCCCTGCGCGAGCGTTCGGCCGCGGCCCTCGCGGCGGCGGCCGTCGCCTTGATGGCGTCGGCCTCGATCACCACGGGGGGCGCGGCGGCGGTCAGGCGCGTGAGGGCCCACAGGTCGTCCCGGGCGACGACCTCGCGAACCGTCGACTTGCCGGCGGCCATCCCGCCTAGTTTTTTTTGATTTTTTTTGGAGGAACAAGTTTGAGAGATGAGTTTTTTTTGGAATTTTTTTCGCCCGAAAAAAAAGAAAAGAAAGCTCACCTCCGAGCAGTAAGAGCACCGGGGGCCGCGGTTTCGCCGGAGGAGGGGACAGGACCCTCTCCGGGGAAGGGAGAGAAGAATCATGCGGCTGCTGCGGGGTTCTCAGCGGCGGAGACTTGTGGCTTCCCGCGCTCGCCGGCCGCCTGCGGCGCTGCTGCTGCGATGGCCGCGGCGGCGGCGGCGGGGGCTGCGCCGGGAGCGGCGTCGAAAAGGTCTCTTCTTCTTCTTCTTCTTGCTCTTCGTTTGCATCTTCCTCGCGCTCGTCATCGTCGTCAGAAGAAGATGACTGCGGAGAAGGAGGAACAAGCTGAGGAAGAAAGGCAGTCTCGGACGCTGCCCTGGGCATCGCCGGAGCCTTCTCTTCGCCCTTTTCGCCTTGGGCGGCAGCGGCAGCTGCATCGGCTGCGACAGCATCGGCGGCATCAACGGCGGCCGCTGCCGGCTTGTCAAAAAAGGCCTCCTCGAGCGACAGGAACCTCCTCCGCGATCCGAGCATATCTCGAGTCACCCGCTGCTTGCTGCCCGCGCATTTCGTAGTTCCTGCTCCCGCTCCTCCGCGGAAGGGCCCGAAGCCGGGCAGAGACGGGGAGAAGGGGCTACTCGAGAGCGCCGCGGCGACGCTGCCGCCGTTGCCGCCGCCGACGCCCCCGCGCCGCTTCATCTGGAAATGGTTGTTGGCCTTGAGCAGCCTCGTCGCGGGGACGGCAGCTGCCACGGAAGGGTTCTTGAGGAGGCCGCCGCCGCCGCTTTTGGAGGAGGAAGAGGAGGAGCAAGAAAAGGAGGAAAACGGAGAATGGGCGCGAGATAGGGAGGAGGAAGGAGAAGAAGAAGAGGAGGGAGGCGCGCCGCCGCCGCCGCTTCCTCCCCCTCCTCCGATGTCGAGCGCGACAACGGCCCGTTCGGCCGCCGCCCTCGCGGCCTCGCTGGGGCCCCTGGAGCCCGCGTCGGCGTCAAAAGCCGGCGGGGGCCAGGCGGCGGCGAGCGAGGGGAGCTCCCCGACGCTGGCGGACCGCCTCCTGTGGCCCAGCGCGGGCGGGAGCGGCGCGGCGGCGGCGGTGGAGGCAGGCGCGCCGCCGCCGCCGCCGCCGGAGGGGAGCGGCGGCTGCGGCGAGGGCGTCCCCGGCGAGCACGCCCCCCACGAAGGGAAAGGAGGAGGGCCGGCGCCAGAGGCGCCGAGCAGCCCGCGCCGCCGCGTGTCGGCGGCGTTGGCCGCGACGACCCTATCCAGCGAGTCCCAGTTGCAGCTGAGGTAGTCGAGCAGCAGGCGCTCGAGCTCGGCCATGAGGGCCCCTGCGACGCGGGCGAGCGAGGCCGCCTCCTTGTCGTTTTCGTCGTCGTCTTCGTCGTCGTCGTTGGCAGCGGCGGCGGCGGCAGAAGAAGAAGAGCTCGCTCCTCCTCCTCCGTTTGCATTCTCCGCGAAGACGTGCCTCGCGTCCCTCCTTCTGCTCCTGATGGAGACGGAGACGTGCGCCGGGGCCGGCGGGAGCAGGCTGAGGCGCAGCGCCCGCGCCGAGAGGGAGAGCGACGACGAGGAGGAGTTCGAGTTTGACGCGTCGGCAGCCTCGGTCGGCGAGGTCGGCTCTGTGCTGCCTCTGCTCTCGCTCCCGTTGCTCCTCCCTCTCCCGTCGAAGTTGGCGAGCTCGGCCGCGACCGCGGCCTCGAGCACGGAGGGAGGGAGCCTGTCCGCGACGCAGCGGGGGGAAGGGGGAGCGCCGCTCGAGGAGGAGGGGGCGGGGCCAGGAGGGAGCGGGAGGAGGGAGCTCCCTCCCCCCCTGCCCGCCGCCGGCGCCGCGCCGCCTCCCTCCGCCGCCGCGGACCCCACCAGGAGCCTCTCGAGCTTCGCCGCGGCCACCAGCAGCGGCTCGAGCCCCAGCGACGCGAGCCCGTCCGCGAGCCCGGCGGCGTCGGCGCGGAGGTAGAGCGCCGCGAGGGTCTCCAGGGCGCGGCGGGTCCTGGTGTCGGTCTTCAGCTTCGAGGCGGGGGCAGGGGACGGGGTGGCCGTCGCTGCCGTCGCTGCTGCCGCTGCCTCGGCTGCCGCCTCCCCGCCCTCTCCCTCTTTCTCGTTTTCGCCGCCGCAGCACCCGAGCAGGCGGTCCGCGGCGTAGACGCTGAAGGGCACGTCGGGGAGCGGGGGCCTCTCGGTGGCGTCGGAGGGCGGCTCGGAGGCGTGACGCCAGGGGACGAGGAGCACCGAGGCCGAGGGCGCCGAGGGCGTCGCCGATTGTCGCCCGGACGAGGACGCCGAAGCGTCGTCGCCTCCGGGCGCCTCTTTCCCGCCCCAGCGCACTTGTCTGTCTCCGGGGGCCTCTGGCTTCTTGTTCTGACTCTTCTCGAGGCCCCTCAGGGAGAGGAGCCTGTGGGGCGTGTTTTGTTTGCGAGAGAGAGGAGAAAGGGCAGGTGACGGTGATGACCAGAGTTTCGAATGCCCCATCGCTTTGGTTCTTCGCCATCACATCTTCTCTCGTGTTTTTTACCTTCGTCCGGCCTCTGATGCCGCAAGCCCAGCCGCGAAGGCAGCCACGAGCATCGCGCTCGCCGAGCTGCCCGGCGAGGGCGACATTTTTTGGAGAGCGCGAGAGCGCGAATACTGAGAGAGAGAGAGAGAGAGAGAGAAACAAAGAAAAAAAAGTGACTGCGAATGAGATCCTTTTTGTTTTTTTGCACGCCACCCAAAAGACTCCCCTTCAAAACTCTCCTCTCAAAACTCCCTCTCTTTGCCTTTTCTTTTTTTCTACTTGTTGTTGTCCTCCCCGCCGCCAAACTTCTCGATCAGAGCCGCGGCGGCCACGTGCGACGGGCTCTTTCCCTGCGCCTCCGCCGCCGCAGAGACCGCCTCGAACACGGAGACGGGCAGCGACACCTTGGGGAGAGACTCGCTCTCGCCGCCGGCGTTTTCGGAGACAAAGCCCTTGGCAAACTCCCGCAGCGCCGCGGTCCCCGCCCGCGCGCAGCAGTCCCCCAGCGTCTCCCCGGGCCTGCGGGCGCTCCTCCAGTGCGCGAGTAAAGGTTCCAGAGTGGACTCGAGCTTCTGGACCTTGACGCGGTCGAGGTAGAGCTCGTTGAGCCTGGTGCCGGCAGCGGACCCGCCGACCCACAGCTGGTACGAGTTGGGCCCGTCGCCGACGAGGCCGATCTCGGCGGCGTATGGCCTCGCGCAGCCGTTGGGGCACCCCGTGACCCGCAGGGCGAAGCCCTCGGTCTCGGCGAAGCCCATCGAGGTCATCAGGGAGCGCACGCGGCGGTGCAGCGACGGCAGCGCCCGCTCGGCCTCGGTGACGGCGAGGCCGCACAGCGGCAGCGCCGGGCAGGCCAGCGAGTTGGCGTCGAGGAAGTCGACGTCGTCGACGTGCGCCAGGCCCGCGGCGGCCAGCTCCGCCTGGATCGCACTTTTCTTGGAGGGGTCGATGTCGGAGAGCACGAGGTTCTGCTGCGCAGTGATGACGACGGGGATCCCCTCCCGCTCGATGATGCTGCGGAGCGTCTTCTTCCCTTCGCCCTTGATGCGGCCCCCCGGCACGTGGATCCCGTAAGACCACCTGCCGTCGCCCTGGTCGGTCCAGCCCAGGAAGAGCTCCTCTTTCCAGGCGGGCAGGGCCCTGAAGGGCTCGAAGGCGTGGCCGAGGTACTGCTCGACCGTGGAGCGGAACCGGTCGACGCCCCACTCGTCGATCAGGTACTTGAGCCGCGCCTGCCTGCGGTCGTCCCTACGGCCGTAGTCGCGCTGTTTTGTTGGTGTTGTTTCGTTTGTTGAGCAGGGGGGGTAGGGGGGGCGTGAGCAACGGAAGAAAGAGGGAGATGAAAAGAAAAGAAGAAGAGAAGCAAAAAAAAAAAAGCCCGAAGAAACAAAAAAAAACCCGAAGCCTCTTCTCCATCCCCCCCCCCCTCTCTCTCTTTCTCTCTTTCTCTCTCTCCCTCTTTCTTTCTTGCTCACCTGCGTCGCCACGATCGCCTTGACCGCGGCCAGGATCCTGTCCCTGGGCACGAAGCCGATCGGGTCCGCGAGGCGAGGGTAGGTCGTCGGCGCGCGGTGCGACCGCCCCATCCCGCCGCCGGCGACGACGTCGGCGCCCAGCACCTCGCCCGGGTTTTGCGGGTCCATGATGACCACGAGGCCGAGGTCGTTGGTGAACAGGTCCACCGAGTTGTCGCCCGGGACCGTCACCGCGACCTTGAACTTCCGGGGGAGGAACTGCGCCCCGTAGATCGGCTCCGGCGAGCCCACAAAGTTGGTCCCGTGCTCGTTCTCGTCGCGGGCCGCCGTCACCTCGGGCCTCTCAAAGACGGAGCTCGCGAACTTCTCCCCGTCGAGCCAGACATCGTAGTAAGCGCCCGACTGCGGCGCGAGCAGGTCGGCGACGTCTTCCGCGAGGCGAGCGCAGGCCGCGTAGTCGGGGCGCGATGCCTCGGAGAAGGGGGCGGCCGGGGCGCAGACGTTTCGGTTGACGTCGCCGCACGCGCCCAGGGTCGAGCCCATCGCCTTGACGACCGACGAGAAGGCCGTCTTGAGGTCGCCCTTGAGCACGCCTGTTTTTTTTTTTTTTTTTTGGACAGAGAGGATTCGGAAACGATCGAAAGAAAGAGGAACGATGAGTTTTGTCGGGGTGGGCCTCTGTATCATCTTTCCTGCCGACCTCGTGCCCCGAAAAAAAAAATCACGAGTGAAAAAAAAAAAAATCGCACCGTGCAGCTGGTAGGCCTGCCTCGTCGTCAGCCTCAGCGTCCCGTTGCCCACGTGATCCGCCAGGTCGTCCATCGTCAGGTAGAGCCCGTTCGACACCCTGCCCGCCGGCTGCCTGGTGCGCATCATGAACTGGTACGCCTTGCCCCTGCCCGCGCCGCGCTTCTCGCGGTCGTCCTGCTGGTAGCTGCCGTGGAACTTCATGAGCTGGGCGGCGTCCTCCGAGATGTTGCCGGGGGCAGTGGTGAGCTCCTCCATGAGCGGGTGGCGGAGGTAGTCGGACTTCTCCTTGAGGATCTCGACCTTGGAGCTGTGTTGGTGTGGGTCGGTTGACGGGGTTGGGTGAGATGGCGACGATTCAGGGGAGGGTACAGGGTCGAAGGAGAAAAAAGAGGTGTTGTCATCGTCGTCGTCAACATCGTCGTTCAATTCTCTTCAGCCCAGGCGCTCTGGACACTTTGAAATCCGATTCTGCCGACATCAGCGCACGCGGCTCATTGTCTCGAGAGTGCTCGAGTAAGCAATCGAAAAAAGACAGGAGAGCGTCGAAGGCTTAGGGGGCGCAAATACTGAGAGCTCGAGCGACGGCTCTCTCGCCCTCCAGAGAGAGCCACCCCATGCCACGAAAAGAAGACACTTGGAGGTGGCACCAAAGCGCTTTCTCGATTCGGAATTCTTTCCTCCACCGGGCGACATGACGCCAATATGTCGGTCTCCGGCGAGTGAGGAAGACTCGGAAGAGGAACTACGAGCGCGTGAACTTTTCGAGAGCGAAACAATGAAAATCCCCACTCACCGCTTCGGCGGCTTTGATGTCGGCGGGCGGGCCGGGGTCGCGACGGCGACGACGTGGAGGGAGCCCCTTCCTGGTCGTCGCTGCTGCGTGGAGGAGGACGCTGCCGCAGAGGAGGGTCCCGCCCTAACGGCTGGGAGGGAGTGGGCGTGCATCTTCGGAGCACGAGAGAAGGAAGAGAAGGAAGGAATGAAGAACGAAATCGAAATGCTTGGCTCTCTCGCTCGCCACGGCCAGCGTCCTCGGAGAAGAAGGAAAAGAGTGAAGCCCTCGACTCGAGCTTTTTCTCAAAGCTCTGTTCACCAATTCAAAAGGTCGCGTTCGAGGCCTCCCTCTGCTGGTCTCCTCCTCTTTACCACACGCACGCAGCCGAGCACTATGGGCGCCTCCCCCAGCCCCTCTGCGCCGCCAATGACGGCTGCTGCTGCCTCGGCGGGCGGAGCGAACGCGACGTTTGACGTCCGGCGAGCGGCGGCGAACACCAGCAGCAGCGCGAGCGGCAAGCCGCCCCTGCTCCCTGCCAACGCGCGCCTGGCCGTGGCCCCTCCTCCTCCTCCTTATGCGTCTCAGCCTCCATTAACTCCCGTGCAAGCCGCTGGCGGTGGAAGGAGGAACAGGAGGAGGACCATCAGGGAGCGGTGCGGGTAAGCATTCGAAACCTCGTCGGGCACGAAGTGAAAATTGGCGCATCGAATTAGAAACATTTGCGCGTCTCCTTTGCTCGTTTACCGCCTTTTCGGCCCGTTTCTTTTGCGTTGAAACGAGAGCATGGACAATAGAGAGAACGAGCATCCTAAGGGAAAGCAACTCAGAGGTCGAGAAACGGCGAAAGCCAAAAGAGGAGGCGAATGGTTCCTCTCGCTCGTGTCACGCTTTTTTTTCTTCTCTTCTTCTTTCACCTCTTCTCAACCCCAACCTTCGCAACTCTCCAACTCCAAACTCTCCCCCACAACAGCGGCCGCTGCCGCTACGTGCCCATCCTGGGCCTCGTAGGCGTGCTCCTCTGCCTGGCCGGGCTCGCAATCTACGCCGGGGGGGCCGTCCCTGCGGGCAGGACCATCGCTGCGCTCGTGTCGAAAGTCGATACGAAGACCAGTGCCGCTTCTCCTTCTTCTTCGAGCAGCGGCGGCGAAGAAAACTCTACTTCTCCGCCTCGCCCGACGGGGAGAGGCCCTCTATCCCGCCTCGTGGAAGCCTACATCGTCACGACAACGGTCGGTTTTACATACGGCCTTAATTTTTTGAGAGAGGAAGCGGAGGTTGGAAAGAAGATGAACAGAAGAAGGAAAAGGAAAAAAACTCACCGCTTCTTTTTTCTTTTCATTAAAAAAACAGGCCTCCGTCGCTGCGGCCACCATCACCGTCGTTCTCGGAGCCGCGGCGCACGCCGCGAGGGCGAGGCAGCGGGCGGCGCTCGACGAGCACTGCGAGAGCGTCTCCGTCTCGGGCTACGGGAGCGGGAACAATGGCAGCAGCAGGAACGGCAGCAGCACCGGAACGCCGCCGCCCTCCGCCTCCAGAGCCAACGCCGCCGCTTTCACGGCCCCCTCCTCCTCTGCCTCCCGCCCCCAGAAGCCCAGGCGCCGCGCCTTTACCTGCGTCCGCCGCCTCTCCGCCGCGGCCGCGCTGTCGGCCTGGCTGCTCGCGGCCTGGTGCGTTTTGCTGGTCGGCGCGCACGTCTCGGCGAGCCTCGCGATGGAGCAGGTCGTGCGGGGGAGCGACACCGCGATCTCGACGCTGAACTACTTTGCGGGCACGGCCAACGAGACGTTCGCCGCTGCGAGGCAGGTCGGAGGGGGGATCTTGGACGGGGTGGCGAGGGTCGGGGCGAGCCTGGGAGGAGGAGCGGGGGCGAGCGGAGGCGGCGTGGGGGGCGGAGGAGGAGGGGGGCCGGCGCTCCCGCCGGGGCCGGCGCCGGGGGCGACGCAGCAGCGGTCGAAGCAGCCGCAGCAGCCGCCGGCGGCCGCAGCGACGGGCGACGCCGAGGCAGCCCCTTCCACCGCCAGGCCCTTCATGGAGTCTGCGCGCCAGGCCGCCTCGGACCTGGGCGCGGCGCTGGGACCGACGGCGCAGAGGATGGAGAGCGCGCTCGCGGCCGCGGCCAAGGCGAGAGGCGACGACGCCGAGGGGGGGCCCGCCGCCGCTCCTCGCGACAAAGCCGGGAGAGGAAGCGCCGCTGCTGCTCCCGCGGAAGGAGGAGGAGGAGGAGGATCCACCATCAAGAGCATGGCGAACGCGCTGCGCGGCCTCGTGGGCTCCGCCGCCGCCGCCGCCAACGCCGCGGAGCACCCGGGGGCGGCGGCGGCGGCGGCGTCGCCGGCTGCTCCTGCAGCCCCGGCAGCGGCTGTCGGCCGAAAGATGCTCCAAAAGGGGGGAGGATCCCCCTCCGCTGCCGCTGCCGCATCCCCGGGAGCTTCCGCCGCTCCTCCAGAAGAGCACCCTGCGGCGGCCGCGGCGCGCTTCCTCGACGCGCTCGCGGCGCTGCAGCCGACGAGGGAGGACATGCTCTCTGCCGCGGCCGGGGCCTCGCGCGCCGTCGAATCCGTCCGACGCGGCGGCGGTGGGGGGTCCGGGCCTGCCGCCGGAACGGGAGCCGGCGGAGCCGGCCTCGTCTGCCCCTCGGTGGTCTGCCTCGACGTGCGCCTCTTCCCGGCCCTGGCCTCCGACGCATGCGTCTGCAGCGCGGGCGACCTCGACGCCGTCGGCGGGCTCGCGGCGACGGCGCGCAGGCAGCTCCGCGGCTCGCTGGTGGGCCTGGCCTGCCTGTACCTGGGGGCGTCGATCCTCGCGGCGAGGCTGACGGCCGAGGCCGCGAGGGCCGCGCACGACGGCGACCTGCTGTTCTCCGACAGGCTCGAGGGGCTCGTGGCCGCGGCGGGCGCGAGCGCGGCGGCGGCGAGGGCGAGGGCCGCGGCGAGGAGGGAGCACAGGGAGGCCGTGGCCGCCGCGACCGCTGCGACCGCTGCTGCTGCTGCTGCTGCTGCAGCCGCAGCGAATAACAACACTTTGACGCCCCTGGCTGCGACGGCGATGAGGTGGCCCGGGACGGTTATGTGAAAAGAAGAGAGGAGGAAAAGAAGAGAGAAAGAGGGGAAGAAGTTTTTCCGTTTTTGCAAAAAGAAAAAAGAGAAAAAAGGAAAGAAAAAGAATCCTTCTTCTCTACCTCCCGACCCCGGCCGCGCCGCACCCGCGCATCCACCCAACCGCCTGCCTCGGAGGCGCCAGTGCGATCCTGAAGAAGCCGCTTGCCGCCGCCGTCCAAGCTTCCGCCGCCGAGGCGCCGCCGCTCCTCTTGGCCTCGGACGCCGTGGTCGTGGCAGAGGCCACGCTGCCCCTCCTCGCCAGCGCCGCCTCGAGGTCGATCGAGGGCTTGATGCGCGCTTCGGACGTGCAGCTCTCTTTCCTCCTTTTCTCCGCCAGCAGTGAGGCTCGCCGCGAGAGCAGCGCCGCGGTCCTCCTGGCGGCGGCGGCCGCCGTCGCCGCCCTCGCCGCCGCCGCGGCCTGAGCCTCCTCGGCCTCGGCCTTTTCAAACGCCGAGAGGGCGGCTTCTTTTCGGGCGAGCTCGGCCTCTCTCGTCCGTCGTCTCCTGGCCTCGGCCTCTCTGGCGCGCTGCCTGGCTCTGCAGGCGTCTTCCGCTGCAGCAGCAGCGGCGGCGCCGCTGCCGCTGCCCTCGCTGTCGTCGGCGGCGCCGCCGGAGGGAGGGGCTCGCTGCCGCTGTTGCCTCTCTGCCCTCGCCGCCGCCCTCGCCGCGGCCCGCCGCTCGAGCTCCTCTTTGCGGGCGAGGAGCTCCTTCGGAGAGAAAAGCCTCCTTTCGTTTTCTTTCTGCTTCTGCTGCTGCTGCTGCTGCAGCTGCTCCGCCTCCGGCTTGCCGCTCTGCCGCGGCTGCTGCTGCTCTCGCCGCTTCCGGAGAGGCGTTTTCTTTTCCTTTGAGGAGGAGGCCGCCACGGCCGCCACCCTCCTCGCTGCGTCCGCAGCGGCGGCCTCGGCCACCGCAACGCGGAGCTCCCACTGTCGCTGCTCTTCTTTTTCTTCTTCTTCGTCCCTTTTGTCGTCGGAAGCGCGAGGACGAGGAGGCGGCGAGGACATGGTTTTTTTTGGTCAGTTTAAAAATAGAAAAAAGAAAAATGAAGAAAAAGAGCGAGAGGGGGTCTCGGGCGCGTCACCGGTTTTCACTCACTCGACGACGAAAAGGAGCGTTGCTTGTTCTTCTTCTATCTCTCCCACCTCCACCTCTTTCCCTCTCTCTGCGCTTGCGCGCCCCTGCTGCCTGCCTCCAATGCAGCCCCGCACCGTAGCGGCCGACGAGGAGCAGCAGCAACACTCTGCTGCTGCCCCAATTGCTGCTGATGCGTTGCGCTACTCATCGTTCGGCCTCTCCAAAAATCCCTCCGCCGCTGCAGCAGTAGCTCAGCCTCAACAGCCTCAGCAGCAGAAGCAGCAGAAGCAGAGCCGGCTCAACAAGGCCCTGCGCACGGGTCCCGCACCCTGGTCCGTGGCTGCTCCCGGGAGAGCATCGGGGGCCGTCGCAGGTGCGTGAGGAGAGAGAGAGAGCATCAATCGAAAAACACCGCGCGAAAAAAATCAAAATGAATGGTTTCATGTCTCTTCTTTCTCCTTCTCTTCGCGTTCCTCCTTCCCTCGCTCGTGCTTTTCCGAGGACCAGAAGAGCTCTCTACAATGTCTCCTTATCTCTGACGTTGAAAGAATAATGAAAAACAAAGCACAAAAAACAGCAGACGACCGCATCGCAGCCCGGCATGCGCATGCGCATCGGTCGGGCGACGCCGCTTTCGCCGCCGCCACTGAGGCCGCTGCCGCTGCCGCAGGAGCAGCAACTCCTACCCCGCGCGACCCTGCCGCAGACTTTTTCCTCCAGCGCAGGCCCGCTTCTCCCGACTCCCCGACGAACGACGGAAATGGTGAGGACGTCTCCGAGATCGCCCTCGACCTAGAGTCCACGCTCAAGCTCTCGGACGCGCTCGCGGCCGCCGGGCTGAGCAGCAGCAAGCCTGCGAACCCCGCTCCCGCTCCTGTTGCTCCCGCTCCGGCTCCGGCTCCCGTCTCGCGCCGCTGGTCGACGCTCCTCAGCCCGGCGGGCTTCCTCAAGCGCGCCGCGTCCGAGGAGAAGGAGGCGAAAGAGAGGGCCGAAGGAAATGAGAGCAATGAGGCTGCCGCTGCCTCTCCGGCGAAGCAGCAGCAAGAGCGGCAGCAGCAGCAGCAGCACCAGCGCCGCCCTCGCTCTCCGCTCGCGGCTCTCATTAGCCGAGCCCGCCAGCAGCAGCAGCAGCAGCAGCGAAGCCCGCAGCAGAAGCCCGCCGTCGCAGCGGCGCTCCGCTCCGACCTCCTGCTCTCTGCCTCGACGCCCCCTCCCCCTCCTCCGCCGACGGACGCCTCGACGTTCGCTGCGGCGGAGGCGGAGGCAGAGGCGGCGGCAGCGAAGCAGCGGCAGTGGGCTCTCCCCGCGCTCTCTCTCGCCGTTCCCGCCAAGAAGCCAGGCTCCTTCTTCGCGTCCCCTCCCGCTGCCGCCGCCGCCGCCGACCGGCCCCGCCCCGCTTCCTCCTCCCCCTCGGGCCCCGCCACGGCCGGGAAGCGCGCCTGCCCGCCGGGGCAGAGCTCGGCGCGGGGGGGGAGGGGCGTCCACCGCGCCTTCTTCGGCTCCTCGCCCTCCCCGCCCCGCGCCGCCGAGGGGGGCGAGAGGAGGGAAGAGGAGGAAGGGCACCGGGAGCAGCCGGGGGCGGGCGGGCGCGAGCGGTCGCCTCCTCCCGCACCTCCTCCTCCTCGCGAGTCCACCCCGCCCGCCCGGCACGGCAAGGGGGCGGTGGCGGGGACGGGGGGCAGCGGCGGCCCCTCCTCGATGGGAAGCATCCAGAGGCGTCTGCTCGCGTTCAGGCGGAGGAGGTCGCTGGCGACTGCCGCCGCCGGCGCCGGGGCCCCGCCGCCGCCGGAGCAGCCGGGCGCGGCGGCGGCCCCCCCGGCAGGGGAGGCAGAGGAAGCGGGCGAGGCCGCCGCGGCGGCGGCGAGGGCCGCCCGCGCCGCC
>Ga0315285_10004321_pt1 | contig 14734 bp, 10 predicted proteins | sample YL17G09_36_MG_FD_203698 | JGI IMG/M metagenome (GOLD analysis project Ga0315285, IMG submission 203698) | Sediment microbial communities from Yellowstone Lake, YNP, Wyoming, USA - YL17G09_36 | ecosystem: Environmental > Aquatic > Freshwater > Lake > Sediment | place: USA: Wyoming | collected...
ACAAAACATTATTTATTGTAACGCGAGCTTTAGCTCGCAGTTCTTGCGAAAAAAATACATATACCCCTGCCATATCAACAGATTTATCTGTGTTAAAAAATGGTGGTGAAAATAAATTTTTGAAATTCGTGATTAATGATAATGGAACAATAAATTTATATGACAAGGGTTCAGGGATTAAATATCCAAGCCTGCATTATTTTGAAGATACTGAGGACGCGGGTGATGAATATGATTATTCACCGATTGTGAATAGTGATACAATTACCTCTAAAGATACAAAGGCGAAGATTGAAGTTGTTGAATCATCTCCTGTCAGGATTACTTATAAAGTAGACATTATGTTGAAGATTCCTGAGTCATTGTACGCGGATAGAAAGAAACGCAGCGAAAAAAAATGTAATTTAGATCTTACAACTTATGTAACTTTGAGTGCCAACCAAAAGTTGTTAGTATTTAAAACAGTGTTATTTAATAATTGCAAGGACCATAGATTGAGAGCGGTTTTCCCGACAGGTCTGAATACTGACAATGTATTTGCTGAGAGTAAATTTGATATAATCAAAAAAAGAGTTGAGTTGCCGAATCAAAAGGAAGTAGAGGCGTGGATGCAGAAACCTATGCCAACAACTCATCAGGAAAACTTTGTGGATGTAACAGATGGAAAAAATGGACTGATGTTTATAAATTTAGGATTACCTGAATATGAGACAAAAAATTCCCAGAACGGCGTTGTGTATTATCTAACACTATTCAGAAGCGTTGGATGGCTAAGCCGAGCTGATTTACTCACGAGACCGAATAATGCTGGACCGTCGTATGAAACACCTGAGGCTCAGTGCTTAAGAGAAATGGAATTTGAATATGCAATTTGTCCTCATAAAGGGGATTATAAAACAGATAATGTATTTCGACTTGCTTATGAATTTAAAAATAGACCTCTTATCTCATCATTAATGTATAAACCATATGAAATACTAAGCAACAAGCACCTTCCTTTAAATTTGAGTTTTATTAATGTTGATTCAGATAGTATTATCGTTTCTGCTATCAAAAAATCCGAGAAGGATGATGCACTAATTATTAGATGTTTTAATTTAACTAATGAGAAACAATCAGGGATAATTCATTTTTATAAAAACATCTTAAAAATCTTCAGGACCAATATGAAAGAAGAAAATATCGAAGCAGTTAAATTGACAGGAAAGAATAGTTTTAAGATTGATATAAAACCAAAGAAGATAGAAACATTTAAGATATTTTCCAAATGATACACAATATTAAATTAGCCATCCCTTAAAGCCATTATAAGTGGAGAGAAGCTCGATATATTTTGTGTAGTTTCCTTCAGGTTCTGACCACTGGGGATTTTGTTTTTTTAATGTATTAATTACGATTTCTTCTTCAATTCCGTGCATTTCAAAATCAGATTCATTAATAAGTTTGAAACAAATTGGGCAAATGTATTTAATCATTTGAATCACTTCTTTTATTGTCGATTTCCAAATTCGATAAAAACCACAAATGAAAATAAAATGTTATAGTGGGGACAGAACATAGTTCTGTCCCTCCAAAGTGTTTTATGTTATCCATTGGTTGTTAAGCGATTCCCATAATTTTTGCCGTAGACAAAAATTAATAAGATAATAAACATCGCTTAACAACCTATTAATTTAATAAGCAATATTAATGCCCATTACAATATAAATGGAATCGTTTCTTTTTGTCTTTATGGACTTTGAGGTTACTAAGTTGTTTGTATTAGAATAATGAGACTCTCTATAAAAAAATATCTGCGCATTTTGCAATTTATTGCGCAAATTGTGAAAATAAATTCACATATGGATAAAAGCCATAGGTTGTCACCTATGGTTATTAATATTCAATCCCCTCAGGATTGCATTGTTATTTCTTATCATACCATAGGTGAAACCTATTTGAAAAAACATAAATTTCCTTTTAATCATTGAAAATTGTTAGATTTGAATAGGGAAAAATATTTTATTGATTTTAATTATTAGCTAAAATATGAAAAGGCTAATTGTAATGAAACAAAATATTGAAGTTTTTAACTAAGATTAGATTAATGAATCCCGTAGAATAGAAACATTTATATGAGAGCTACTTTCTATATCTTAAACATAATAATATTTATATTATTTTCTGAGTTATTATTTTGCCAAACTCAGCCAACTATACCAATCCAGATGCAGGTTTCGGCAGGATTTGATGGTAAATATAAAGAGAACCGTTGGTTTCCCGTAACAATTCAGCTAACCAATGGAGTGGTATCAAATCAAATCTCTGCGAAGAATATCTCAGAATTTAAAGGGATATTAACGATTTCGACAACTGTTTCACGAAATAAGAATGCAGAGTATATAAAAGAAATTCAGCTTCCAGCCTTATCCAGCAGAAGATACTATTTTTATGTTAAAGACCCATTAGATAGTAAAATTGATATTAGTATAAAAGATAATAAAGGAAACGAAATTTCAAGCAATTCTATTGTTCTTAATCGACTGTCGAATTACGGGAAGTTAATATTGCTTATAGGAACCCCTGAAACTCAAATCTATTTCAATACTTCCAATCATTTTAATGGAGTTGATTCAGTAGTTGTAAAACCTGAACTTCCTAATTTGCCAGATAAATGGTTTGGATATAATAGCATTGATTTACTGATTATCTCAGATTTTCAAAAGAAGATTCTTAATGAGGAACAGATGGACGCCATTAAAAAATGGGTTCAGAATGGGGGAAAATTAATTGTTTCTGTAGGCTCTAAATGGCAGTTATTCAAGGATTCGTTTATAGAGGAAATGCTTCCTGTTAAAATAACAGATTCAAGTGTTATTAATACTTTGAAGATATTTAATGAAGAGTTATCAGGTTCGGAAGGTGACATTGTGATTTCAAATTCTGAATTGAAAAAGGGATTAGTAATCAACCAGAATGGTGAGAAACCATTAATTGTTAAGGGGAAGTATGGTTCAGGAGAGGTCTATTACTTGGCGTTTGATATAGATAAGTTTCCATTTAGGGGATGGAATGGTCAGGACAAATTTTGGTTAGGATTTTTAGGTGAGAGTAGCCATTACAAATTCACAGAATTTGCCATTGGATATTTTAGAAATTTCATTTCTAAGATTAAATATTTAGAGCCACCCAAAATTGAGACTATTGGAATTATCCTGCTTCTTTATCTTATTCTTGTTTGTCCAATAAACTTTTTCATACTCAGAAAAAAAAAGAAATTAGAATTGGCTTGGGTTACTATTCCGATTATTGTAGTAATCTTTAGCATTTCGATTTATTTTTATGGTTTGTTGCAAAGGGGTGGAAATCTCATTTTAAGAAATGTTTCCATTATTAATACTTCTGAGGATTCGACCTATGGGAGAGTTAATGGTGCAAGTCTGTTATTTACTCCTAAGAGAAATAAATTTGATATTCAAATAAAAAATAAAGACAGTATAATCTCTGAAGAATTCTATTGGGGAAATCGAATGGAGATGGGATGGACTTCCTATCCACGGAGATACCCTAAAAGTGATTTTGAGTCGGTTCAAACTCTGGATGAAACAGATGAGGTATTTTTAATAAAAAGCAAACCGATGAAAATCTGGACGACAGTTTATCTTGAGTATTTAAATCAAATAGACCTGGGTGGTTTTATAGATGCTGATTTAAAAATATCGTCTGATTCCTTGTATGGAACTATAAAAAACAAAACAAAATACAAGATAAAAGATTGTATGTTTTTATGCGGAATAACAGGGGAATTCATCGGCGATTTAGATTCGGGGAAGACAATCGAAGTTAAGTATACAATGAAACAAATTGAAGGTTTTAAATCACCGAATATTTTATATTCATCTCAATCCTCAAGAACAACAAGTTTATTGCAAAAAGAAGAGGAAGAAATTATTGAATTAAAAAAAGAATTATTGAGTAATTTATTTATCAATTCCAAGCTCGAATTATCAAGAAATGGAATTATAGCTATTGTAGGTTGGATAGAAGGGGAGCTCAGTAGTATAGATGTTGGGAGGAGTATTGGTAGGAAAGAGAATATCAATTTATTAATAGCAGAACTCGATTGCAAATTAGTTCCCTCTGATATTTTGGTTTCTGGTGAAAGAGAGGGATTCTATTTGCCTGTTAATTTGATAAGCAAGACATTGGTAGATTACAAAGCTGATAGTCTTAAATTTTCTTCCCAATCAAATTTATTTTTCAGCAGTCTTTATGTTGAACCTATAAGAGTATCAAATGGTTATGTGATTTATAATTTTGCTCCATCCTTTGATTATGATAAGATACGATTATTAAATGCTTCTATTACACCTAATATTTCAAACATCGAAAGTGCGATATACAATTTCGAGACTAATGAATGGGAGAATATAATTTTGTCTTCTAATACACCACTCAAACCTGGTCATTTTAATCCTGAAAGAAGTGAGCTCTGGATAAAATTAAGTTCTGAGAAAACTCAGCAACCTTATGTTCGAGAGGGGCAGATTTCGGATTTGAATATAAGTTTTACAGGATTGGTGATGAAATGATTGAAACGATAAATTTAACAAAGCATTTTGGGAATATAAAGGCTGTGCAGGATTTGAATATATCAATTGATCAAGCTGACATTTACGGTTTTATAGGACCGAATGGTGCAGGGAAGACTACGACTTTACTGATGTTAGCAACATTATTAAAACCAACATCAGGAACAGCAAATATTTGTAATTATTGTATCAGAAGAAATCCTGAGGATGTAAAAAGGCATATAGGACTTATGCCCGATAGTTTTGGTGTTTATTCTGATATTAAGGTATGGGAATATTTAGATTTCTTTGCTTCTGCATATAAAATTAATGTTCCACAGAGAAAAAAGATTATTGATGATGTTCTTGAACTTACTGACCTTCAGATGAAGAGAGATTCTTTTGTAGAGCAACTATCAAGAGGAATGAGACAGAGATTATGTCTGGCTAAAACGTTGTTGCATAATCCTGATGTATTATTATTGGATGAACCCGCATCAGGGCTCGATCCAAGGGCAAGAATAGAGTTGAGAGAATTATTGAAAGAATTAAAGAAGATGGGAAAGACGATTTTAATTTCTTCTCATATCTTAACAGAGCTTTCAGATTTTTGTAATAAGATTGGGATAATAGAGCAAGGAAATTTGCTTGCAACAGGTGAGGTGAGTCTTATTATTGAAAAAATGAAAGGTGAGCGATTTATTTATCTTACTGTCGAATCAAATTTTGAAAGAGCTATTGAATTGTTAAAGTCACAAGATTATGTAATTAATGTGGAACGAGACGGTTCAGAAATTGAAGTAGAATGCAGTTATAAATTAGAAAACATTGCTCCTATTCTGGAGTTGCTCATATTGAATGGATTGAGAATTACGTCTATTCGCGAAGAGACTCTTGATTTGGAAGATGTTTTTATGAAGATAACGAAAGGCGTAGTCCAATAGCTTTGTAGGGAACAGGTATGCCTGTTACCTACTATAACCCGAAATAAAATAAGTTAAAAAATCCATTGATTAATTGTTATTGATTTATTAAAGATTAATAGGTTAATTTTTCACAGTTTGATGATTTAGGTAAGGAGTATTAGGTTTGAAGATTTTACAGAAATATGTTTTAAAGGAATTAATTGGACCGGGATTACTCGGTCTTATAGTTTTTACATTTATGATATTTATCAGAGAGCTTTTTTCAATTACTGATATATTATTTTCTAAAGGTGTCGAAGCGAATCTTGTTTTTGAGCTTATAGTGTACCTTTTACCTACCATTTTTAAATTTACGATTCCGATGGCTTTACTCATATCAGTTCTGCTGACGTTTGGTAGACTTTCTGCTGATAGAGAGATTATGGTTATAAGGACCTGTGGATTAAATTTATTTCAGCTCTTTCTTCCTGTAATACTGATTTCTATTATATTATCCGTAATTCTTTTTTATTCTGATTTTAGTTTTTTCCCCAATCTGATTTATAAAATGAGGAATATCCAGTATCAAATCGCATACAAAATCATATCCAATTTTGAGCCAAGAAAATACTATGATGATTTTTCTGTTGGAAAAACCGAAACCATCATTTATTTTAAAGATAGAGATCCCAAAACAGGAGAGATGTTGGGGATAAGTATATTAAATAAGAAAAAGGACAGCGGTGGTAAAAAAATAAAAGGGAAAGCAAAAGAGGGCTCAGAAGACATTGAACAACCCCTTCGAATTGTAGCTCAGAGAGCTCAGGTTATTCCTGATATAAAAAGAGACATAATTACCATAAAATTATTTATTGGTAGTATTCAAACAATTCGAGATGTCAAAGAAAGCACCAAAGGTTCTGAGGGAACTAATAAAGAAAAAAAAGGTTCCACCATTCAAATAAATCCTAAACAAAAAGAATATGTAGTTTCTTTTTTTGATGAGGCTGAAAAGGAAATTAACCCAGGGATAGCAAAGCGAGACCAATACGGTCGCTATAAAAAGGGGAGAAAAGAAATGACGATGGCAGAATTAAATAGCGTAATCAAAGCAAGTCAATCTCTCAAAAAAAGTAATGAATTAATTGTTGAAAAATACAGAAGAATTGTTATACCTTTCTCCTGTATTGCTTTTGTTTTGATTGGAATTCCTTTTGGAATTATGGTTAAACCAACAGGTAAGTCAATGGGTTTTGGCATTACATTTATTCTTGTATTCTTATATTATGTTATTGTACAGTTTGCATCAGCGGCTGGTGAAGAAGGAAATCCTTTAACTTTATTTTATATATGGTTACCTAATATTTGTATGTCATTATGTGGTGCTTTTCTGTTGTATAAAACCATTAATAAATAGGGGAACCTATGAAACAAAAGAGAATCTCTATTAAACCATTTTTTCTGTTTCTTTCCTTTATATTTATATTTAAATTTTCTTATTGTATTTATGATGAATTTACAACTCAAGCTACCCCTGAATCCCCAATCAATATCACCGCTGAAGAAATCCTCGATTATGATACGGAAAACGAAATGATATATGCCAAGAAAAACGTTGTTGTCACACAGAAGGATATGAACTTAACAGCCGATATGGTCATCATTGACCTGCGTTTGAAGGAGTTGCAAGCAAGTGGAAATGTGTTTTTACAAACACCTAAGGAAATGATGAAAGCTGATAGATTAATGTTGAATCTTGATACCTATAAAGGAGTCGCTTACGACACAAAAGGTGAATCGGGAAAAACTTATTTCAAAGCACCAGAATTAGAGAGATTAAGTGAAAAAGAGGCATTCTTTAGAGATACAGATGTTACTTCCTGTGAATTCGAGATACCGCATTACTTCTTCCGCGCTAAACAGATTCAATTAGAAATTGGAGAACGATTCTTTGCTAAAAGCGCTGTGTTATATGTCAGGAATATTCCTGTGATGTTCTTTCCTGTTTATACAAAATCATTAAAGGAAGGTTCACCCTGGCATTTTCAATTTGGGTATGGGTCAAGAGTGGGAGCATATGCGAGAGTTTTTTATTCCTATCATCATAAAAAAGAATATGAAGATGAAATGTATAATAGAGGTCATCTCACCTTATTAGCAGATGTATTGTCAAAACGTGGTATTGGCAAAGGACTTCGTTATGATTACAAATTCTGGGGAGGAAGGTATCGTGGATTAATAGACATTTATCAAATTGATGACAAGAAGTGGGAAGAAGATGAGAAGGAAAATAGCTTTGCTAATCGATGGAAAGTCAATATCAAACAACGCCTTATGATTACAAAGGATTTGTATGCTCAATTAGTTCTGGATATGGTGAGCGATCCTCACGTCTATAAAGACTTTTTCAGTTATTCAGAAGAATATCGAGGAAGAGTTGCTGAAAGATCAGGAATCGGAGCCATTACCTTAAATAAAGAAGCTTTCATTGCAAGAATCTCCGGTTCTTTTAAAGATAGATTAACTCGTGATAAAAGACAGAATTTTATAGACCCAAGCGCAAATGATAATGAATGGGATGATATTAAAGAAGATTCCTTTGATGTAAGAAGATATGGGAGAATTTCGCAAAAGGCTCCTGAATTCAATTTTGCTACAAGATATTTGAATATTAAAGGAACGCCATTCTGGTTTAAAACAGAATTAAAGGCAATAAATGCCCTTGACCCAGGGTTTAACTTTTATAGGACAAGTGATGACGCTTATCTCCGTGGAATCGATATTTATAACATTTTTATGTATCGATTAAAGCTAAGTGAGAAATACACTTTTACAGCCAAGTTCGGATTAGGAGCGAATTACTTTCAACGTTCTTCTGATGAGTTGGATTTTCATTTTATGTCCCATGCTGAGATGGTCAATGCTACCTATAATCCTTTAGACCCTAATTGGCAAGATCCACTTTATCAAGCGCTAAAAAGAGCGCGGTATGGAATGATTAGAGTGGATGATAATTCTGTGTTAATAGGAAATAAAGTAGTCAGTTATGATGATATAGATGAAATAACTTATAGTGGTGATATCACTTTACGACTTCAGGCACGATTTAATCCGAATTTAACGGGTGAAATCAATTATATGTATAGGAAAGTTTCTGGTTTTTCCTACGGTGATTTTCAAGGTGCTATAGGGAATTATTTATATCCATGGGATGTTTTCAGTTTCAGGACTGATGCGCATATAATTAATGCATATTTAAAATATTTTAATCCCAGCCCATATTATGAAATTTATGGTGGTGGAGGAATTAATTTACAGGGAAAAAGCGATATAACACCCAATGAAAATTTATATTTTGCCTTTGCTGGTTTTAACACGGCAAATAAAAAGAAAACAAGAAAATTTTCTATTTATTCTCAACTTTATTCGGACCAGATTCGAGACCCATCAGATGAGTTTAATTTTCAAAGGGATACAATAGTTGCAGGAAGCTCAGTTGGCTTTAATACTCCTGACCTTAAATATTATGCCCTTGTAGATGTTTTCTATATAAAATATCTAAATAAAGACCCTTTAAAAGAGGAACTAAAGAAAATTTATCATTGGATGGATGATGAAGATGATTACGATAAAGGGCAAGGTTACCTTTCAGCACGATTTGGTCTCCCTGTTGGTGAAAAGTATAGAATGGAGTTAGTCAGCAGAGTTGACCTTGATCAAGGTAAATTGGAGAGACAGGATATTTCTATTTCAAGAGATTTGCACGATTGGGTTGCTAATCTTTTGTTGTCTTACGAATTCGCCGATGAAATTGATAAACAGAATAAGATAAATGTGCAATTCAGTCTTATGATGAAAGAATTTCCGGGTAGAGGATTAGGAAGAACAACATCAGTAGCCGCCTTTACAGAACCCAAAAAAGAATCAATAGATGTTTATCATTAATTGAGTCAACCATAGGTATCAACCTATAGTAAGGAATATATCCAATCCTAACAACCCTGCGAGGATCGAATTAAAATAATTTAATTGAACCATTCCAGTCAAATTTTTTGATGATTCAACCCTTTTAGGGTTGAATGTTTTTATGTATATGCCTGTTTCCATAGGTTACACCTATGGTTATTCATATTTAACCATTTTCAATGGTTAAATGTGTTTAATGTTTTTTCAGTAGGTTACACCTATGATTATTCACATTGAATCATATTGGCGGTTCGTATCGTTCAACCCATTTAGGGTTGAATATTAGTAGCCATAGGTGAAACCTATGGTCAGTAAATATAAAAGATTTCCAACCCTAAATGGGTTAAATTAAACTGAATTATTCTAAATATTTTTCCTCATATTTTATGCCCATCTCCATTAATAATTCTTTTAATTCTTCTTTAAATGTCTTTTTTTTATGATGCTTTTGTTGATTTTTAATATAATTGATAACATTTTGTTTTTCTTTAATTGAATAAGTAAATGCGGCATAACCGTTCTGCCAACCATCGAAATATTGAAATGTCTTATTATCTTTTATCCATATTGTTGATGCGACTTTTATGTCTTTTACAAATTCAGATAAAGAAATTGTAGGATGCAAACTTGTCAAAATATGAATATGATTTTCTGCGCCATTTATCCTATATAAATAGCAATTTTTGTTTTTAATGATCCCCCAAATATATCGGTATAAATCATCGCACTTTTCTGATTTTAGACAATTAATACGATTTTTTGTAGAAAAAACAATATGATATAAAATTTGCGTATATGTTGCCATAATTTTGTCTGTTGTGTTAATTTATTATTATGATTCAACCCATTTAGGGTTGAATATTTTTATATATATGCCTGTTCCATAGGTTACACCTATGGTTACTTATATTTAACCATTTTCAATGGTTAAATTTGTTTAATTTTTTTAAGTAGGTTACACCTATGATTATTCACATTGAATCATATTAGCGGTTCATATCGTTCAACCCGTTCAGGGTTGAATATTAGTCAATAAATTATGTTTATTCACATTGAACCGTATTTGTGGTTCATATCGTTCAACCCGTTCAGGGTTGAATATTAGTAGCCATAGGTGAAACCTATGGTCAATGAATGAAAAAGTTATTCAACCCTAAATGGGTTGAATAAGAATAGTCATAGGTGTCACCTATGGTAAGGAATTAAGAGATATTGAGCATTTTCAAGACAACTTCTTCATTTTCAGTGTAATAATCTCTAATCTTTCTATTCAACTCTTTCAACTTCACATCAAAGGTGTTTTTGGGCGTTCCAAAATAAGTTGTTAAGTCAAGCCAGATTTGTCTTTCATCCCCAATAAAAGTAAAAATGAACACAGCAGATTGTCTAATTTTATCTCCCTGTGATTTCATAATTTTTTCATATCGTGGCAAATTGGTTTTGGGAATAAGCCAGTCAGCACGTTCACCAAAATACTCTGTTACTACATTAATGCAGTCTCGTATAAGGAGTTTTGTTTTATAATCAAGATTTGAATAGGCAATGTAAAAGTCGTGCTCGGAATCTTCTGGTAAATTGATAATAGCGTTATAAGAAAATTCATTGTAATATCGACTTAATTTTAAAGATTCCTGAAGTTCTTTATCTCTCTTTTCCTTAATTTCTCTTTGTTCTTCTTTATATTTAATTAATTTTTCTAAGACATCTAAACGAGTATTGATTTCTTTTTCATACTTACAATTAGGGTATTTATTTTTAACATTTTTCATTCTATTATAAGCATCAAGGAGCTTGTTTTTGTTTTTTAGTTCCCAGGCATCGTCCATTTCGCTCTTGATTTTTTTATTGTCTAAGTCTATCAACAATTCTTTTGCTCTTCGAGCCTCACGAGTATAAGGGTATTTGTCTATTATTGTTTGTAGTTTTTCTTTTGCAGAATCGAATTTCTTCTTTTCTATAGACAACTGTGCTGATTTGAATAATGCAAAGGCATTCTCATCATAAATATACTCTTCTGCATTGATCAGATTATTTCGAATGAAGATTATTAATAAGAGGATTAAGACAAAAATTATTTTCAATTTGCTAATCATATTAACTTATCTCATAGTTGGGGACGCATATATGCATCCCCAACAAAAGAATAACTTAAGTTTGACTGTTACGATTGTCCAATGATGGCAACTTCAATTCAGTGAGTCTGAAGCCGAGTGAGAGGATAATCCAGAATAAAAGAGCTCTCTCGGGAGAATGAAAGGGAAAATTAACCATAGCATGCAAAAGATAACAAAGCATAGATAGAATCAAGCCAATAGCAAAGAAACGCCTTTGAGGGGAAAGATTCTTTTCTTTTGTGAAATTATAAACATTGTAAAAAAATAAGACAAGGACATAAATAAAAATAAGAAATGTCGGAGTTCCTCTTTCAGCCCATATCTCTAAAAAATCGTTATGTGTATGTTCTGCAATTGTCTCAGGATATGATTTTAGAATATTATCAAAGGAATTGTGTAAGGAAGGATTCATTGATAACTTTTCTATATAGTTGGTATATTCAATCTTATACATTCCGACACCCACACCAAGAAAAGGATGGTCAAATATCATTTCATTCGCAAGAATATAAAATATGCTTCTTTCCTTATGTCCCGAGACAATTTTGAAACTTAACAGTTCTTTCATTCTACTTATTACAGTTGATTTGTAGACTGTAATGAACAGCAATGAACCTATTACGACTAAGATGACTAACACGATACCTATATATTTCACCTGATTCTGGTTGAAGTATTTAAAAAGAGGGAGTTCTTTGCTATAACGATAAAAAAAGAAAAAGAGTATTATAATCCCAATAATCAATCCTAATAAGTTTGCTCGAGACTCTGTAAATAGTAATGTTAAAATTAGAATAAGAGAAATTACTAAAAGTAAGAAAAAAGAACTGAACTTTTTTACTGTTAGCATACAGGAAATGATAATAATAATAATGGGAGTTATGTAACCTGCGAGATAATCCGGATTTCCTAAAGTCGCTAATATTTTGAATCTTCTTTCTTCTTCGGTAATAATATATCTGAATAGGAATCGTAGGATATCGTAACCGAAGTATTGTAAAATACCAATAATAGAAATTGTAAGAGCTGACAGGATTACCATAGAAAGAATTTTTTTGATACTTTTAATGTCATCAGTCAGGTAATAGGTAAAAAAGAAGAAAATGATGATTGAAAAGGACAATAATGCTTCAATGATGCTGAATACTATGTTTACAGAGTTAAAAGAAGATAGGAATGTCAGAAAGGCAAATATAAGAATAAGGATAACAGGTTTTGTTATAACAATGTTCTTAGTAAAAAATAATGAAAAGATGAAGAAGAATAGGAGCAAATAACTACTAAAGGCAACAAAGTATTGTTTAGCCAGAACGGTATGTGCATCTAAAGATATTTTTGGAAATAAAAAAATGGGTGCAAAAAAAACTGTTATCAATAACAAAGTGAAAGATATTTTCCTGGTATATAGGATGATATTTTCTCTCATACCATTTTGATGTGGTGTGACATTTATGTCGCAACAATATGCGAGATAAATCTCGCACCACTGATTAGAATAATTTGATGAGATGATTTAAAAAAGTCAGGTTTATTGTCAACATTTTATTGAGAGGCTTTTATTCAGTGTAAATTTGCAAAGAAAGAATATCAAGAAGGATTTTTTGAGAAGAAGTATTATCAAATACTTCAATGCGATAGATGTAGTTTTGTTTTGGAGAAACACCGAAGTCTACAAATTCTGAACCTGAAAAATCCGTTATAATTTCATCACCGAAACCAAATAAATCCTCCACTCTTCTCTTTTGAATATTATAAGCAAGGGATTTATCATTTATTAGAGAAATGTGAACCGCATTCATAATTGGATTATAAGATATAATAAATGGCATTATATTCAAAGTACTATGAGTCAAAATTGGTTTTATATCTGCTAATTTCTTATAATATATAAATCCATCTCCACCATCAGGAAAACTCGAATACCAGACAATATACGCAGTTCCTGTATTATCAACGTCAATGTGTGGTGAAGCAAAATATTTATTTTCGTCATCTATCACTATTTCTTTATTTGAAGAGAGATCAGCATTGATGGATTTATATAATATTTTAGACTCATTCAGGTGTGTTGAACACCAAACAATATGTAAATTATTATTATCCAATATCCCGAAAGGAAGTATATTATCTTCATCCGGATTTTCATCGATAATTGACACCTTCTCATCCATCAGTAAAAATATTCTATCGTGATTATTATATGTGTCATACCATAATGCTATTAGTTGTTTTCCATCTTTTGTGAGTAATTGTGGAAGTCTATTCGTAATGAATGTATCAAGGTCAGGATTAAAATAGCTTTTTATTAACACTTTTTCTTTATCAATCTCAACAGCTTTCACAATGAAGTTCGATTTGATAGATGAAAAGTAGGTAAGCCATAGTCTCTCAATGTTAAACAACTGCGGAAACCAATTGTAACTATTAGGATTATCATCAAATGGACCATAGGTCTCGAAATGTATTTTATCCCTACAGATTCCGTAGTAAATTCTATCATTAATTCCGTTCCCGGAAAACCATACAAGATGAATAGTGTTGTTCTCATCCACTATGGCATATGGAAATTCATTGTCTTGTTCAGTTAGGTTATCTATAGGATTTTTATCTTTATACCAATATCCATTAATTCTGTATGAATGAAAAATCCTGAAATTAGAATCGAGCAGTCCTGACCAGAAAATATGGATGTTAGAATTATTATCTATGATAATAAAGGGATTTTTATTTTTTCCACAGGTTTCATTATCGATAATTATTGTCTCTTCCCATCTATCATTTCTCATCTCTCGATAGAGGATATGAGCTTTTCCATCAACAATTCCCTGCCATACAATGTGAACATTATTATCATTATCAACCTTGATTTGTGGTTTTGAATTATTCACCGAGAAAGTGCTTATAGCCTCATAATCAGAAGCAGAAATTTCGTTTGACACACTACTCCATAAAATAAATAATATAGAGATAATGATGAAATGAATAATGTGTAAAGTTGAACGATTATTTTTTCTCATTATTGTTAATTACTTGTTTAAGATTATTCAGTTCTTTTTCTATTTGATTTAGTTTTAAGTTCAATTCAGTTAAATAATTAATAATTTCAGTATGGAAATTACTTTCATTAATGAAGATTGAATCTGTGTATTTTCTAATAATAACTCTGCTTATTTTTTTCAGAAACTTTATAACAGAACCC
>Ga0315285_10004322_pt1 | contig 14734 bp, 13 predicted proteins | sample YL17G09_36_MG_FD_203698 | JGI IMG/M metagenome (GOLD analysis project Ga0315285, IMG submission 203698) | Sediment microbial communities from Yellowstone Lake, YNP, Wyoming, USA - YL17G09_36 | ecosystem: Environmental > Aquatic > Freshwater > Lake > Sediment | place: USA: Wyoming | collected...
CTCACTCACTCTCTCTCCCTCTCTCCCCTCCCCCGCCACTCCCCCCCCCCCCCCTCCTATTCCCCATTCCGGAAACGATCCCGAGCGACCGTCAGAATGTGCCTCCTCATAGCCAGGCGCGAGTTCGAGGCCAGCGCCAACCGCCTCCTCCTCGACCTCCAGCGCGGCGCGGCGGGCGCGGCCTCGGCACTCCAGGACTTGCGAACCGGCGTGGGCGCCTCGGCGGCGGCCCTGGACTCGCTGTCGCTGGGCATGCAGTCGCTGCGCGACGAGCAGCGGAAGAAGGCCGCCGAGGACGCCGAGAGGGCCGCGGAGGCGCTCGCCCGCGTCGAGGAGCGCGCGCAGGCGGCGAGACTCGCAGCCGAGAGGGCCGCCGAGGGCGGCGAGCGCGTGCTCGCGCGGCATTCGGCGCTACGGGACCTGCTCGCAGGCGTCGAGGCCTCGCAGGCCGACCGCGCCGCGGCGGCCGCGGCTCGCGCCGAGCGGCTCGAGGCGGCCGTCGCGGGGGCCGCGCTCTCGGCCGAGGCGGCGCGGGGCGCGCAGGACGCCCTGGTCGAGGGCGTGCGGGAACTCCGCGAGGGGGCCTCTGCCCTGTCGGAGATGCTTCGCCGCAGCCTGAACTACCAGAGGAGGCTCGAGGCCGCCCTGCACGCGAGGCTCCTCGGCAGGCTCGCGGCGGGGGCGGCGAGGTTCTACGGCGGCGCGGCCGCGGCGCTGGCGGCGGCGGCCGCCTCGGGGCCCGGGAGGCTCCGCGCAAGCCTGGGACCGGCCGCGGCGACGCTCGGGGCTGCTCTCGGAGGAGAGCTCGCGCTCGACGCGGTGAGAGAAAAAAAACGTGTTTTGCGTCGGCGCGCGCAGCCCTAATTCCGACGCACACTGACAATTTCTTACTTAAACCCTCGTATCAAGCTTCTTCATTTTTTTCCCTCTTCTTGGTACAAAAACTCTCTCAGCTCCAGCACGTCGTCCCTCCCTTCCTCTCCTCGGCACTCCCGCGCCTCCTGCGCCGGGCGGCCGCCACGCTCGCCCTGCTCCTGGCGCTGCGAGTGGCGTGGCGCTGGGAGTCGAGCGAGCGCAGGCACTACCGGAGGGGTTTTGCCGCGGCAGAGGCGAGCGCGGCGGCGGCAGTGGAGGCCGACAGGAGGAGGTGGATAAGGCAGCAGCAGCAGCAGCAGCAGCGGCGGTTGATGATGCAGAGCCAACACGAGGAAGGAGAGGAGGAGGAAGAGCCGCGGCGGCGAGCTGCTGCTGCTGCTGCTGCTGCTGCTGCTGCTGCTGCTTCGGCGGCGGCGACCCCACCTCCCGCGGCGGCGGCAGATCTGGCGGCGGCACCTCTCTCTCGGCCCCTCCCGCCGCTCCTGCCCTTCCCGATGACGGCGGGGAAGACAGCGGCGCAGCAGCAGCAGCATCAGCAGCCCGCGGCGCGCCTGGAGACGCCCCCGACGGCGAGGAGGACGTCGCCCCGGCAGCAGCAGCAGCAGCAGCAGCAGGAGCAGCAGCGGGCGAGCCAGCGCAAGGCGAGCGCCGACGAGGAGGAGCGCGGCGCCACTCTGCCGAAACCGACCGCGGCGCCGAAGAAGGGGAGCTGCGGAAGGACCCCCTCCTCCTCTCAGCAGCAGCCTCCAGCGTCAAAGGCGAAGATGACGACGACGACGCGGAAGAGGAAGGCCGTCAGCAGCCCCGCGACGGGGGGCGCAGCCAGGACGAGGAGCAAGACGGTCGCTGCTGCTCCCTCGGCGAAGCGGCGCAAGTGAAAGGAGGAAAGTTGAAATTTTATCTTTTCGACCTCTCTCTTTCCTTCACTCCCTCTCTCCATTTCCTCCTCCAACTTTGCACTCCCTCCCCCGAAAGCCCACGATGAACTGCGCCCTCGCCACCCGCTCCACCTCCGCGCTCCGCGCACCGACCCGCCAGGCTCGCTCCGGGCGCGTGACCGTCGCGCCCAAGGCGTTCAGCGACGTCAACCTCGTCATCGGAGGGGGTAAGAAGATCTGAAGAGGATGGGCTCGCGTTGCTCGTCTCCCTTTCGCTCGTCATTCTCCCTTTGCTGGACACCTTCGCGCACCTTGTCCACCTCACCCTAGTGTCCGAATTGCCGCTTTCGAACAGCACGCGTCGAAAGGGGCGAAGAGCCCGGCGATTCGCTGCTTGCAATCGACGGTCGCCGCACCCTCGCGAAGGAGGAGCCATTTCTTCTTTGTCGTCGAACGGAGAGCCGAACAAAAAAAACTCGACCCTTTTCCCCTCAAACTCGAACTCAAACGAAACCTTCTCCCTTCCCTCCAAAACCACAGCCACGGTCGCGTGCCTGACGCTCGGCCGCTTCGTCTTCACCCCCCAGCAGCGCAAGGCGTCGGCCAAGGCCGGCCCGCCCATGCAGAACGGCAAGACGCACAAGGAGGCCGGCGACCGCCTCGCAGAGGTACGGTCGTTGAATTGCGATGTTTCATGCAGTTCGTACCTTTCCCTCTCTCTCTAGCCATAGCTCGGCGCAGAGGGGGAAACTGCAGCTCTAAAGCTTGCGAGGTCGCGGGGAAGGAGAAAGCGAAGCGTTCGAAGAGAGAAGCGACGGCGAGCGACCAATCTCTTCGACGTCCGATCGCGTTTTCCTCCTCGGCGCTCACCACCCCACCCCACCCCCGTTACCCATTCGACCTCTCTCAACAACCCCAACCCCAACCCCAAACCCAACAACAACAACAACTACCAACACACGACGACGACAGGAGGCCTCCTTCGCCCTGGCCACCAACGACCCCTCGGGCTTCAACGCCATCGACACGCTCGCCTGGGGCGCCATCGGCCACGCCCTGGGCTACTTCGCCCTGGCCACCAACTCGCTCTCGGCCGCTGGGTTCGACGCCAAGCCGTTTTGAGAGAGGAGCTTTTTCGCTGGCGATGAGAAGTTTCGACCCCTAAGAAGGGGGGGGCGAGTTTTTGACCAGGGAAGCGAGAAGTGGGTAAGCCGCGTGCATTTTTCTTTCGCCTCTTGCTGAGAGCGCGACGAGGCCCAGAAAAAAGAAACGAGAAGAAACAAACAAGACAGAAAAGGGGAAGAGAGATGATTTTTGCAACAAAACTCTCTCTCGATGTTTTCCTTCTTCTGTTTTTCATAACCACAGCACTTTCTCTCCCTGTCTCTTCCGCTTCGCCCCCCCGTTTCCCTCTCTCCTCCATTCGACTAGTAGTGCTGATGTTTTTTAGGGGTGCTTTTGGTTGTACAAAAAGGGAGAAACACAACAACTTTTGCTCTTCCTCTTCCAGCAACGAAACGCGCAACGCGAAATTTCTCGTCTCGAAAAAGAAGAAAAAAAAAGAAAAAAAAAGAAACGACAAAACTCTCTCTCTACTTCTCGTCCGCGAGCTTGTCAGCCCGGTAGAATCTTTTCCTCCAGGCCGTGAGCCACGTCCACGTCAGCGCCAGGAGGACCGCGGCCGCCGCACAGGGGAGGCCGACCTGCGCGAGGGCGGCGACGGTGAGCGGAGGAGGAGGAGAAGACGCGGCGCCCGAAGCCGCGAGCAGCGCCGCGGCGACGACGCCGGCCGCCGCCGCCGCCGCCGCGGCCACGCCCGCCGCGACCGCGACGAACGCGCGCGCCCTCTCGAGCCTCCCCAGCGCGGCGAGGCACACGGAACAGTGCCTGGTGTGTCTCTCCCAGTGATTCAATAGCTCCTCTTTCGGGAGGGGCTTGAGGGACGCGGCGGCGAGCGAGGAGGCCCCGAGGTTGGCGCCCCAGGGCCCGCCGCCGCCGTGCCGCTCGACCCAGTCGTGGAAGGCCCTCACGCCCGAGTCTGCCTGCGTCGCGAGCCAGTAGCTGGACTTCCACCTCGAGGAGGGGGAGGGGGAGGGGGAGGGGGAGGAGGAGGAGGAGGCGGCGTCTGGGTCGGGGGCTGCTGCCGCCGCGCCAGACGAGGGGGAAAAACCTCCCTTCTTCGGAGGCCCGCCCTCCGAAGCCGCCAGCGCCATCATCCTCTTGTAGATCCCGTGCATCACCAGAACGTCCTGGTCCGCCAGCGACTGGCCCAGCACGTGCGCGAGGGACGAGTCGAGGAGCTTGGAGATCAGCGACGACTGCAGGCGGGACAGCAGGGGCGGCCTCTTCGGCTCCGTCTTCCTCTCCTTCGACAACGACGACGACGACGACGACGGCGGCGGCGGCACAGCGGCGGAGGAGGTGCTTTCTCGCCAGGCGTCCGTCAGGGGAGCCCTCTTCGCCTCCCCTTCCTCCTCTTCCCCTTCCACTCTCCTCCTCCTCGTGAAGAACTTGGCGAAGATCATGCTGACCCCGGGCTCGCTCGGAACGAAGTAGATCAGGGCGCAGGCCTCTTTCCCCCTGCTGGGCCCCGAGTCGAAGGTGTAGCGCGTGAAGACGCTGCACGGCGGTTGGAACGAGCGCGTGGCGCGCATGCCGTGGAGCTGCTGGGACTTTGTGTAGCCGCCTGAGAGCGGAGGAGAGGGAGATAAAGAAAGAGAGGGAAAAGGTGAGCGCGTTTCTAGAGAGAGAGAAGAGAGAGAGAGAGGCGAGGGAGAAAACGTTGAAATTTGTGAAGAAAGAGAGAAAGAGGAAGTCCCGAACTCTCTCTCTCTCTCACCGTGCTCCACCTCGAAGCCGGCGAGCGTCACCGGCCTCTCTGCTGAGATCCGCATCTCCATCGGACGCGCACTCTGCCTGGTGTTGGGCCCCATCGTGGTCTCGTGCTGCGAAGGATTTTTGTTTTTTGTTTTTTGAGGTTTTGTTGTTGTTCGTGTCGAGTTTGTTTTCTTCGGCGCGAGTTTTTTTCCCCTCTTCTCTTTCTCTCCTTTTTCTCCGTTCTCTCCTCTCCCTCTCTCTCTCGAAAGAAAAACTGCTCACGAGGAACGGCGCGTGGTTGGGGTCCATGCTGTTCTCCGCCATCAGGAGCCAATCCACGGGCGGCCTCTGGAAGCCCCAGTCCCCTCCGACGCCCGAGGCGCTCCCGCCGTTTTCGACCGCCGCCCTCTCGGGGTCGCAGTCTCCGACGAGCGGCAGCGGCGTCCCCGCGGCGTTCTCGAACCCTCCCTCCCGCTCCTCCTGGGGCCACACGAAGACCAGGTTCTGGGCCGCCCTGCAGGGCAGCGAGCGGAGCCTGGACCGCGGCGACGCGAGCACCGCAGCCTCGGCCCTGGCATCGCTTGCCTGGGGGCACCTGGAGCACAGGCCGCGCTCGCCGCCAAACTCCCAGCCGTGGTAGCGGCACGAGAGCACGCCGCCCTCGAGCCTCCCGTCCGACAACGCCGCGAGGCGGTGCGGGCACTCGTCGGCCGCCGCGCGCCACGAGGGGGGGGCGCCGCCTCCCTCGCTGCCGTCGAGCCACACGACGAGGTTCCTCCCCAGGAGCGTGACCTTGTTCGGCTTTGTGGGGTCGAGCGTCGAGAGGATGGAGCCGATTGGGTACCAGTGCGCTGTCCAGTCGAAAGAGGAGGAGGAGGAGGCGGAGGAGGGGGAGGAGGAGGAAGAGGGGGAGGAAGACGTGGAAGGCGGGGGAGGGGAGGCCGCGGCGGCGCGGGCGGCGAGGGAGGTGAGGTGGCGAGGTCGAAGCCGCGGCGACGACGACGACGTCGATGACTTTGCAACTCGGCGGAAACATCCTTTCCCTTGCGCATTGGTCGGCCTGCCCGCGGCCTTCGGGGACCCGCGGCCGGCAGCAGTTCCTGCAGGGCACTGAGAGGCCCTCAGCATTGGTGCGAAGCTAGAAAATCCGGGGAAACGCGGGGGTTTCTGACGAGAGAGTGTCGATCGACCGCTGTTCGTTTTTTTTTGTTTCGCGAGATGAACGAAGAGTCACTCAGCAAGAGAGAGGGAGAGCGAAAACAAAAATTCATTTTTTTCTCTCTCTTTCTCTTTCCCCTCTCCCTGCAGCCCGATTGCGCGCACCGGCTAGCAGGCACCTTTTCGCCGTCTCCCAAGCACACGCGACGCGGAAAGCATCATCACCAGCATCATGGCGCAGCCTTTCGCCGACCTGAGCAATCTAGGCAGCAGCGCTCGTGCCGCTACTGCTGCTTCGCTCAAAGGAAACATCGTCGGGAGCAGCACCGCCGACGCCGACGACGTCCCCGGAGCCTCGACGCAGGCCGCCCTCGACCGCCTCCTCGGCGGCTCGAACGCCCACCAGCTCGCCCTCGACGCCACGGCGGGCCACTCGGGCTGGCAGCCGCGAGGGAGGGCGGTCGTCGCGACCAAGGCCGCCGCAGTCGCGAAGCCGAGCGCCGCGAATGGTGTCTCGACCTCGGCGGCGGCGACGCACCCATTGAATCCTTCTTCGAGTTTGAACGCTCGAGCTCCTCACGTTCCTGCTCAAGCTCATGACGACGCCGGCGCCGAGGCCGACGACGACGCGTCTCCGCCCAGCAGCGAAGGGCGCGTCACCCGCGACGCCGGGGCGACGCCGCCGATGAGAATTGGCGGCGGAGGAGTGGAAGCGGCGGGGGCGGGAGATAACGGCGCCGCTGATGAGCTCAACGGTCGCGACGACGAAGAAAATGCCTACGGCGACGACGGCCACGAGAGCGGCTCGAGCGGGCCCTGCCAGCTCCCGCCCTTGGCCGCTCGGAGCGCGATCGTCAAGCGGAGGCAGGCCGCCGCGGCGAACAGAGTGAGTGGTAGTTGAGAGAGAGAGAGAGAGAGAGAGAAAGGGCGAACGAGCATTTTTTCAGTTACGGAGAGAGTTGCCTTTTTTTCCCCCCCTTCTGAACCTCGACGACCTCTTCCTCTCTCTTCTTCAAAATCGCTTTTCTTCAACAGGCCGCGAGAATGCCCATGCTCGAGGCTTCCAGCGGAGGCGAGGAGGAAGAAGAAGATGAAGATGAAGAAAATGCTGCCGCGCCCTCGAGGCCTCTTGCTCAAGCTGCTGCCGGAGCCGCAGCAGGGCGGCGGCGGCAAGCAGCAGCTCCCCCCGCTCCGGCAGCGGCAGCAGCGGCAGCGGCAGCAGCGGGCGGCAGCGGCGGCAGGAGGGGCGCGGCGACCAGGAGGAGACCGGCAGCAGCAGCGAACGCAGCATCGAGCGCAGCAGCGAACGCAGCACCAGCTCCGAAGCTCCCTGCCTTGCCCCGCAACGACGCGCTCGCCGCCGTCAGCGAGCTCAACTCGCTCGCCGACGCCCTGCTGCCGGCGCCGACCCCGGTCGCCGAGAGGAGAGGGGCCGGCGCCTCCGCCGCCGGCGGGCCCGAGGGAGGCGCCCCGCGCTTTGCGCCCGACGGCACCCCGCTGCGCGAGAGGCTCGCCCGCGCCTGGAACGGCAAGTCGTACTACGACCGGCTCGTCGAGGCCGCCGGCGCGCCGGGCTCGCCGGCCGCCAATGCGCTGCGGAGGGCCGGGGGGGGAGCGGGCGGCGGTCGGAACGGTCCCCCCTCGCCTCCGCCCTCGCGAGCGACGCTGGGGAGCCACGGGCACCCTCTCGTGCCCCGGGTCGCGGGCCTGGCCAAGCCCCCGCTGGCCTCTGCTCGCGGCGGGGGCGCCGCTCCCGCCGCCGCCGCTGCTGTCTCCGCCGCGGCTGCTCCGCCTCCCTCCCCGCGCCGCGCCGCGGCCGTCTCCGTCGCCGCGGCGGGCCGCGCCCGCGACGCCGCCGTGCGCAGGGCCAGGGACGCCGAGGCCGCGCTGGCCCTGGAAAGGGCGAGCTCGGCCGCGAGGTTAGAGGCGCTCGAGGCCGAGGTGGCGGCGCTGCGGCAGCAGCAGCAGAGGGCGGGTGCGCTGGCAGGCGTCGGCGTCTCTTCCTCTTCCGCCGACGCCGCGGCCCTCCGAGCGCTGTCCGCCCGGTTCCAGCGCCTCAGGGAGGAGCTCGAGGGCGCTCAGGCCGACGTCGAGAGGATGCTGGCGGAGCGGAGGTAAGGCGATTTGTGAGAAAAAGAGAAAAAGAAAAAAGAAAGAGTGCTGGTTTTTTAATTTTTTGAAGAAATTGATCGTGAAAAAACGAAAAATTGATTTACTTTTTCTTTAGTTTTTTTTCTTTTTTTTTTCCACACGAGAAAAGAGAGATATACTGATGGAGGAAATTCTTCAAGTGCTTTGCGTTGTCGTTGTTCCCGCTGCGAAGGAAGAGGAAGAAGAAGACGTGAAAGAGGCCCCTCTCGTCTTTCACCGCCTCACTCTGGGAAGCTCCACCGACGTGAGCGCCGCCGGAGGCAGCGCCGCCGACAGGTCGCGCGCCTCCGCGTCCCCGTCCGCTTCCTCCTCGCTCGGCGGCCGCGGCCTGTCCGACGCGGGCGACGCGACGCGCGCAGCGCCCGCGGCGACCCCGCGCGCCACGCGGGCCGCCGCGGCGGCGACCGGCCGCGCGAGCGCCGAGGCCGCGGCCGACGCCCTGGCCGAGAGCGGCGGCGGCGACGGCGGCGCCTCGTTGGCGTTCTCCTCCTCCTCCTCGAGGCCCTCGGTGATTCGGAGGCCGGCGTTCCCCGAGCGAGCGGCGGGAACGGCAGCAGAGCCGCCGCGCTGCTCCCGCGCCGCCGCTGCTGCCCCCGCGGACTCGACGTCTCCCGGAGCAGACCACCGATTCTGCAGCTGCTGCTGCCGCTGCTGCTGCTCCCGTCTCAGCGGCCTGTGCTGCTTCGAAGAGGGAGCCAGCCTCGGCCCGCAAGAGCCCGCGTTGTTGGAGGCCGGGAGGCAGGGGTCGTCGTCGTGGGACGCGACGGAGGCCGCGGCGGAGCCAGCTCCTCCTCCTCCTCCTCCGCCGCCGCCGACGGCGCCGCCGCCGCCGCGCGGCAGCAGCCCCTCGTAGGGCACAGAGAACAGCGACACCGCCGCCATGGCCCCTCCCGGCGGGCCGAGACCCAGCAGCGGCCTCAGCGAGCTCGGCGCGTCGACGGAGAAGTCGTCGGCGAGGTCGCCCATGAGCGAGTTGCAGGTGCGGCGCCTGACGCGCGACAGGGAGGAGGAGGAGGAGGCGGGGGCGGCGGAGGGCCGCGGCGCCGAGGCCGAGGCCCCGCTGCCGCTGCCTCGCCCCCAGGGCCCTGCGCCTTCGCCTCCTGCTCCTCCTCCGAGCGCGACGTCCTCCCACCTTGGGGGAGAGGACCCGGCGGCTGCGGCGGCAGGCGCCGAGCTGTGGGAGCCAGCCCCCGCCGAGGAGGCCGGAGAGAGGGCCTGCTGCTGCTGCAGCTGCGCCCGGCCCCACTGCTGCGGAGGGGAATGCCCCGCCGCCGAAGCAGGAGCCCCTGCCGCCGCGGCGGCGGCGGCGCGCTGCTGCCGCCAGTGCTCGTTCGCAAACGGAGAGCGGGGCGTGCCCCTCCCTGCCCCTGCCGCCTCCGCCGCTGCTGCTGCGACGCCGCCGAGCTCCAGCGGAGGGACCCCCGCCGCCGCGGCGACGGGAGAGCCGCCCCATCCTCCGTCGAGTGACGACGCGGCGGTCGCCGCCGCCGTCGATGGTTCGTCCCTCCTCTGCCTCCGCCTCCGCCTCCGCGCCCTCTCCCCGTCGTCGTCGTCGCTCCGCACTCCTCTTCCCCCCGTCTCCTCGTCTTCTTCTTCGTCTCCAGAGGTGACAAGGGCCTCCACGCTGATGCCGTCGTCGTCGAAAACGGGGACGACGGCAGAGGCAGAGGGGGCGCCGCCACTGCCGTCGTCTTCTGCCCTCGCCGCCGCCGCCTCGCCCCCTCCGTCGCCCCGTCCCTCCTTCGCCTCCGAGGCAGCGGCGCCGTTGGCAGCGGCAGCAGCAGCTCTCGCCGAAGGAGGAGAAGAAGAGGGCACGACCGCCGGGGTCAGCAGCCAGACCCCCACAAACACCACCGCGACGCCCAGGGCGAACATGACCGCCGAGAGCGTCGAGAACGAGCGGTACTCCTGGTAGTAGACCATGCCCGAGACGATGGAGAAGAGCGTCCACGAGATCTGCATCGTCGGGACGATCACGACGGCGGGGAACAGCCTCAGGCCCTTGTTCAGCCTCGAGACCCAGAAGAGCGCGGTGACGATCAGCGCGAGCAGGCTCGTCCAGAAGAACCACGAGCCGAGCTGCGAGCTCCCGTGCAGCGTCGTGCGTAGCAGCGTCGAGAGCGCCTTGCAGAAGAGCACCGACTGCGTCCCGAGCAGGCCCGAGAAGAGGGCGTAGGAGACTGGCAGGGACCGGGACCAGCGCGAGCGGGCGGCCGCGGTGCGGCGCGGGTCGAGCGAGGCGGCCTTGCCGTGCCTGTAGAGGCAGTAGGCGACGGCGACGCCTGGGGTCGAGTTTTTTGTTTTGTTTTGAAAAGTTTGAGTTTTTGGAGTTTTTTCCCTTCTTTTTTTTTTTTCGAGGAAAAAGAAAACGAAACGGGAAAGAAAGAAAACTCTCAACTCACCGACGACAGCCAGGACCAAGTAAGCGATGTACGCCGGGTTCGTGTAGGCCTTCATGAGCTGCTTGGCGCTCAGGAGCTCGGAGCCGTGGTTGCCAAAGGTGACGAGGAGGACGCAGCCTATGAAAAAAAGTTTTTTCCCGTTTTTTTAAAATTTCCGTCTCTTTTAGTTTCTCCGTTTTCTTCTTCTCTCGCCTTTTCGCCGCGCTCTTTAAAAGAAAACGGAACTTGCTTGCTCTCACCTGTCACGATCAGCGCCGTGGCGCACAGCACTCTCCACGTCACGGCCTCCTTCAGCACCAGCCTTGCGAACACGACGTTGCTCACAAACTGGACGCTACCCAGGGCCGCGAGCAAGGACTGTGCCGCGAAGCCGAAGGAGACGAAGTTAAAGACGTTCCCTAGGGCGAAGAGCGCGATGCCTGCCTGCCACTCCCTGAAGGAGCGAGCCGGGCGAGGCTTTGACGCGCGCTGTCGCCGGAGCTTGGCCGCGAGGACGGCGGAAGGGCCCTTCCCTCCTGCTCCGAGCGAGGAGGGCGGCGGGGAAGGCACGGTCGAGGAGGAAGGGGAGGCCGGGGCGTTGTTCCTCTCAAACTCTTCGAGGGCCAGGGACTTGTTGTGGCCGAGCTTCATCAGGTTCTGGAGGGCAAGAGGGAGAGCGAGGTGTTCGGGTTTTCGATCGGAGGGCGAGAGAGAAGGGAACGAGGAGGAAAGCGGCGGCGGCGTGAGCGAAAGCAGAGAGAGCGTCAGACGAAAAAGAGGTGGAGCCTTTTTCCCCCTCTCGCACGAAGAAAAAGGGGAAACAACAAACAATCAAACGAACGAACGCACCGTCCCGAGGTTAATCAGGATCGAGCCGAGCTGCGACGAGATTGCGGAGTGATGTTAATCAGACGGAGAGGGGCGGGAGAGAGAGGGTGACGAGTGAGTGAGCGAGGACAAAGGAAGGAAGGACGAAAGAAAGGAAAAAAAACCGCCGCTTTGGTCGCGTTTTGATTTCGTCGAGAGCATGGAGCCATCATCATCGTTCTTCAAACTCCCAATCAGCTTCCCGTCGACACGCCTCATCGAGGCGTCTTCGGGCCCCGTCCGCGCGCCCCTGACGGTGCCGAATCTGATTATCAACGCGACGCACCAGGTTGACTGTCGCCCCGACGACCCAGGTCGGCGCCATCGCGACGAAAAGAAACGGGAAAGAAGAGAGCGAGCGTCGTCAAGTGAAAAAGCGATGGTTCTGATCGGAATCTTTGGTGCTGCTCTCTCTTTCACTCTTGGCGCCCTCTCCCGCGCGCGTGGCGTGCGCCAGGAAAGTAAGTGGAGAGAAGAGCACTTCCCTCTCTGCTGCTACAGGCGGCGAGCAGAAGGCGAGCACACGGGGAAACGAGAACGCGAGAGAGAGGAAGAGAGAGGAAGAGAGAGAGAAAGAGAGAGCGAGTCTCTCTCGCTCCGTCGAGAAGTGTCGTTTGCGTCGAAGAGAGAAGAATGCCGACGCACAGTGTCTTTCGCCGCCGCCCCTCTGCTCTCTGCTCTCTGAAAGGGCAGAGGGCCTTTCGCGTTCTCTTCCTCTGCTTTCTCTCTCTCTTTCTCTCTCTCTTTCTCTCTTGAGAGAGAGACAGAGAGAGACATTTGTCTGCTCTCGTGGGCCGGAGCACGACACTCGAGAAACGGAGAGAGAGAGAGAGAGAGAGAGATAGAGAGAGAGAGAGAGAGAGAGAGAGAGGGAGAAAAAAGAGCGAATGTCGTCTGATGCAGCAGCAAACGCTGCAGTCGGCGGCGAGTTCCTCGCGCGCGCGCTGGGCACGGTGCTCGCGGCCAGGATAGGAGGGCCTCTGGTCGTGTCGAGCGATGCGAGAAGCAGCAGCGGCAGCGGCGCAGAGGAGAGGCTGTGGGTAAGGCAGTGCTGTTTTCGTCGTCCCTCCCCGACGCTGCATTCGTTTCGTCGTCGTCCCCCTTGTTTCTCTCACACTCCCTCCTCTCTTCTCTAAATCACCTCAGTTCAACCTCGACTCGCCCCTGCCCGTCGCCGCGGCCGCAGCTGCTGCAGAGGCTCGGAGCTCGACGACACGCGGAGGAGGCAGAAAGAAGGCAGGCTCCGACAGCAACACCAGCTCTGTCGTCGTCGTCGTCGACGTCCTCCTCGAGCCCGGGGCATCATCTTCGTCCTCGTCGTCGTCGTCGTCGTCGCCCGCGACGGCGGCGGCGGCGGCAGCAGCAGCAGCGCCTCCTCGCGATGACGGGAGGCCCCCGCCACTGGGCGAGGCGGAAAACGGAGGTAAGGAGAGAGAGTTGACGATAGAAGCAAAATAGAGCCCTCAATGGAAAGATAAAAACCTCGTTCCGAGAGGGTTTTCCCGCGGCGGTCGCACCTTACCCTTCTCCCTCTTTCTCCCTCTCTCTCTCTTACGCACGCAAACGAAACCCCAGGCCGCGCCCTCCTCGAGCGCTGGGTCCTCGAGTACGTGCCCCCGCCCCCAGCAGGAAGAGGAGAAGAAGGACAGAAGACTGGAGGCGGCTCGAACCTGATGTACAAGTCCCTGGTTGTCGCGCTCCGGGCCGTGCACGCCTCGGCGAGGGCGCTCCCTGCGCACTCCCTCTTCCTCTCTTCTTGCTCTGCCGCTGCTTCTCCTTCCTCCTCCAGCTCGTCGTCCAGGCTCCCGCCGCTGCTGCAGTTCCGCTCGAGCCGCGCCGGCTCGTTCCAGGAAGCAGCAGCAGCAGCAGCGGCGGCGGGAGGAAAAGAAGGAGAAGAGGCGAAGCTGTTTTCGGCGGCCACCGTCGTCGAGGCCTCACCCTCCGTCGGGGGCGCCACCGTCAGGGTCCTCTACCGGCCCCCGGCCGCCGTCGCGGCGCTGCGGGCGAGCAGAGAGGGTCAGAGAAGCAGTGGGAGCAGGAGCAGCAGCAGCAGTAGCGGCAGCAAGCAAGCGCCGCAGCCTCCTCCGGCAGCGCTCGCCCCCCACGAAAACGACACCGGCGGCGGCGGCGACGGGGGGGACCCGGCGGAAGGAGACTCCTTTGTCTCCGGCCTCGGCAGCGGCTTCGTCGTCAGAACTTCTTGTTCTTGTTCTTCTTCTTCTCCTTCCCCTTCTGCTGCGCGCAATAATGAAGGGAGCTTCTCCTCCCCGTGCCGTTCTCTCGGGGGGAGGAGCAGCAGCTACAACAACAACAACAACAACAACAACAACAGCGGCAGCAGCGGCCGCCTGCCCCTTGCTCCGCAGGCGCTCTCGGCGTCGTTCCGCTCCACTCCTGCTTCTTCTCTCCCGACAGAACCGCCGTCGCCGCTCGCCGCGGCCGTGAGAGGGGCAGCGCACGGGGCCGTGTTCGCTCTGGCGGTCGCGGCGAGCGGTGTGAGCGGGCTGCTGCGGGGGAGCGGAGGAGGAAGCGGGGGAGGAAGCGGAGGAGGAGGAGGGGGGCAAGCGACGGCGACGGTGACGGCCTCTTCGCCGCTCGCCTCCTCGCCTCTTCCCTCTTCCCCGTCGCTCGATGCGACACTGCGGCAGCAGCCTTCCTCTTCTTCTCTCTCTTCGGCGACGAGACTGCGGCAGCAGACGGCGCCGATGCTGATCCCCGGAGCAGCCGCGGCCGCGGCCGCGGACGCCAACGGCCAAGCCCTGGCCGCCTCTGCCTCTGCCGGCGGCGGCGCATCTTCCTCCCGCAGCGGCGGCGGGAGCAGCCTCGGGAGGCCGCCCCTCTCTGGCCAGCAAACGACTGTGGGGTCTGCGCCCGCCCTTCGAGGAGACGGCGGGAGCGGAAGCGGCAGCGGGATGCATGCGCTCTCTCCGCTGGCAGCCTCGGGGAAAGCCGCTCTGCCGCCGCCGCCGCCGCCGTCGGCACTGTCCGCCTCGCCGTCGGCGGCGTCGCTGGGCTCGTCTTCTTCCTCTTCTTTCCAGATGCAGCAGCAGAAGCAGCAGCACCATAACCAGAGCTACGTGCGACAGCAGCAGCAGCAGCAGCAACAGCGAGCGCCGTCTTCGTTTCTGCGCTCCAGCTCGATCCCCGCCTCCCCGAAGCTGCCCTTTGCGCCCTCGTCGCTCTCGGGCTCGCCCGGCGGAACCCGAAGCGGCAGCAGCAGCTACTCAGCAGCGGCCGCCTCCGCCTCCGCCGCGGCGGCTAACGCCCTCTCGGACCTGCTGGGCTCCTCGCCGGCGACGGCGCTGCTGGGCGCCGCGACCGCGGCGGGGAGCAGCGCGCTGGCCGCCTTCAGGACCAAGGGCGGCGGCGCCGGGGGCGGAAGCGGCGGCGGCGGAGGGTTTGGAGGAGCGGCCGCGGCGGCGGCGGGACCCTCTTCCTCTTCCTTTCCCTCTCCCTCTTCCTCTTCGCCGTCTTCTGCCCTCTGGGCCGCGGCCCGCGGCGGGCTCTCGCTGCTCGAGCAGCGAGGGGACGGATCCTCTCGAGCGGCGGCTCCCTCCCACTCTCCTTCCCCCGGGGGCGTAGGAGCGGCGCTCGCTTCCTCTGCCG
>Ga0315285_10004323_pt1 | contig 14733 bp, 13 predicted proteins | sample YL17G09_36_MG_FD_203698 | JGI IMG/M metagenome (GOLD analysis project Ga0315285, IMG submission 203698) | Sediment microbial communities from Yellowstone Lake, YNP, Wyoming, USA - YL17G09_36 | ecosystem: Environmental > Aquatic > Freshwater > Lake > Sediment | place: USA: Wyoming | collected...
AGCCCCCGGTCATTGTAGGCTTTTGCAAGTTTTGGGTCTATTTCTATTGCTTTCGTCAAATCCAATATAGCTTGGTCCAGTTTGTCCTTAAGTGCGTAAGCATTCCCTCTACGATAGTAGGCTTCAGCAACTTTTGGGTTTATTTCTATTGCTTTCGTCAAATCCAAGATTGCTTGGTCAAAGTTACCTTTAGCTGCATAGGCAGCTCCTCGGATAGTGTAGGCTCCTGCAACTTTTGGGTTTATTTCTATTGCTTTCGTCAAATCCAAGATTGCTTGGTCAAAGTTACCTTTAGCTGCATAGGCACCCGCTCGGCCGATGTAGGCTCCTGCAACTTTTGGGTTTATTTCTATTGCTTTCGTCAAATCCAAGATACCCTGGTCAAAGTTGCCTTTTTTTAAATAGCAAGATCCTCGGCCGAGGTAGGCATCTGCATATTTTGGATTTATTTCTATTGCTTTCGTCAAATCCAAGATAGCCTGGTCAAAATTGTCTTTACTTACATAAGCAAGCCCTCGGTAGCTGTAGGCTTCTGCATATTTTGGGTTTATTTCTATTGCTTTGTTAAATTCAGAAATAGCCTGGTCATACATACCCCTTTTGCCGTATTCCATCCCTTTATTAAATGCCTCTTCTGCTGTTCCTGCATAGACAGTACCTGCAACTAAACCCAGTGATGCCAAGACAAATATGGCCAATAACAAGTTTCTTTTCTTGTCCATTTTTTTCTCCTTCCAAACACAAAAGAATTGATGCGACTTAATTGAGCATGTCCATGTAGATTTGTTATTTTCGGGTTTACCCATTTTGAGAATTGATACGACTTAATTGAGCAGGACGTAGGAAATCCGAAGCGGCCATGGGCCAGCCTGATATTACTTGTAGCTGGGAGTGAGGATTTCCTCCGAGCGCAGATTTGCCTCGGCGGGGCAAATCAAGCGGTCCTGCGAGATTAAGGAGTAGCAATTCTATAAAACCGAGAAAGAACAAATCTTAAACTCCTGCGAAATTAAGGAGTAGCAATTCTATAAAAGAACCAGGTTGTCCCTGTGCACGACCTCGTCGTAATATTTATAGCCAAGCAGGGATTCTATGTCCTGCGTCTTCTTGCCCTTTATCTTCTTTAGCTCATCTGATGAATAATTTGTCAGGCCCCTTGCGATCTCGCTATGCTTGCTATCAAAAATAGCGATACAATCACCTGCTTTAAAATTTCCGTCAACAGCGGTTATCCCTGTGGCAAGTAGGCTTTTTCCTTTTTTAGCCAGCGCTTCTTTGGCGCCTTCATCGACAATGACTTTCCCTCTTACTTTTGACGTGAACGCAAGCCACTTCTCCCTCGAGCCCATCTTTGATTTTTTAGCGTAAAAAAGCGTGCCTATGTCTTCGCCTTCCAGTATCCTTGTTATCACGGAATCAGTCTTGCCGTTGGCGATGACCATGTAAACGCCGGAAGAAGTCACCATCTTGGCGGTCTTTATCTTTGTTATCATCCCGCCCACGCTTATCTCTTTATCTGTGCCAAGGGCGTGTTTTTCTATTTCATGCGTTATGTCTTTTACCTCTTTGATCAGGTTCTTCTTCTGCCCCGCCTCTTTCTCGTAAAGCCCGTCGATGTCGCTTAAGATGACAAGGACATCCCCTTCGACAAGGTTCGCTACGAGTCCTGACAATTTATCGTTGTCGCCGAATTTTATCTCATCGGTCGAGACAGTGTCATTTTCATTTATTATCGGGACTATACCTTCGTCCAGAAGCGTCATTATAGTGTTGCGCGCGTTAAGGTACCTTTGCCTGTCGACCAGGTCTTCCTGTGTTATCAATATCTGCGCGCATAAAACGCCTTTGGCGCGGAATATTTCATTATACGCGTCGATCAGTATGCCTTGGCCTACAGCTGCCGCTGCCTGCTGCTCAGGCAATGCTTTAGGCCTTGTCTTTTTTCCCAAAGCCGCCATCCCGGCGCCTATCGCCCCGGAAGATACGACTACGACCTCGACTCCTTTTTTCTTTAAAGAGCAGATGTCATCGGCTATTTTTTTCATCATGGCCTTATCAAGGCCCGCGCCGTGCGATATGACGCTTGTGCCGATCTTGACCACCATTCTTTTTACGTTAGAAAATAATTCTTTTCTCATTTTTCTTCTTTTATTTTTGAAAGTTCATCCCAGATTTTTCTCAAAAGCTCTTTTACCCCGTGCCCCGTAAGGGCCGAGAGCTCCAAGACATCCTTTGAATGCTTCTTAAATATCTTAATATTTTCCGCCGCGTTTGGCAAATCCATTTTGTTCGCGCAGATGATCTGCGGTTTTTTCGAAAGCTCCTTGCTGTATAGCTCGAGCTCCTTGTTCACCGAAAGATAGTCATCGTAAGGGCGCCTGTTATCCACGCCTGCCATGTCGACCATGTGGACCAATAGGCGCGTCCTCTCAATATGGCGCAGGAACTCATGCCCCAGCCCCTTGCCGTCCGAGGCGCCTTCAATAAGCCCGGGGATGTCGGCAACGACAAAAGTCCTGTCTTGGCCCAAATTGACTAAACCCAAAACAGGACTTTTCGTTGTAAAAGGATAACTTGCTATCTTTGGCCTTGCGTTAGAGATCTTTGAGATCAATGTCGATTTGCCGGCATTGGGATATCCTATTATGCCGACATCCGCGATAAGTTTTAATTCAAACTGGATAATGCGTTCATCGCCCAGCTCGCCCTGGGTCGCGGGTTTCTTCCTCTGGTTGCCGAGGCCGCCGCGGCCGCCTTTTGCCACCACGATCTCCTGGTCGATCGCGGTCAAGTCTTTTATAAGAAAACCCCTATCGGCATCCCTTATAATCGTGCCGCAAGGCACGCGGATGACAAGGTCTTCCCCGTTTTTTCCTCTTTGATTTTTGCTTGAGCCGTGAGTGCCTGACTTGGCTTTGAAATGACGCCTGAATTGGAAATCATACAGGGTCTGGAGTCCTTTGTCGGCTTTTGCTATGATGTCGCCGCCTTTGCCGCCGTTTCCTCCGTCGGGGATCCCGCGCCTGGTGTACTTGTCGGTGTATAAACTTGTACAGCCATTCCCGCCGTTTCCGGCTTTTACGGAGACTCTCGCCCTGTCTATGAACATGGCGTTATGGGGTGATGCTTATTAAGCGGTTCTTTGGGAATGCGACCTTGCCGGCTATCTTGGCGAACAAAGTGTAGTCCCTGCCCATGCCTACGTTAAGCCCTGGCCAGATCTTTGTCCCCCTCTGCCTGACAAGGATAGCGCCGGCAGAAACGCTTTCTCCACCGTAATGTTTCACTCCCAGTCTTTTTGATTTGGAGTCCCTGCCGTTCTTTGTGGACCCCATACCTTTTTTATGAGCCATTTTATTCCCCCTTTAAAACTCGTTTATCGTTTTTCGGTTACGATGCCCGTTTCGTCTTCCGGTTAACGTCATACGTTACCGATACGGGCTTCGTTGCCGTTAGACTTTTATTTTCTTTACCAGTAATTTAAACAACTTCTGCCTGTGGCCGACTTTGCGCTTGGAAGCTTTCCTTTTTCTGTACTTGAAGATTATTTTCTTCTTGTCCTTTACTTCGGAAACTAATTCGCAGACCACCTTGGCGTCCTTAATATAAGGCCTGCCCACCGTGACAGATTTCCCGTCAGACGCTAAAAGGACTTTATCAAGAGTGATTTCCTTGCCTTTTACTTCGTTCAGCCTCTCGACTAATAAGGAATCGCCTTCTTTTACCTTATATTGTTTTGAACCTGTCTCAACTACAGCGTAAGTACTCATTTAACCCTCCGTTAACTTATTAAATTCCAATCACCAAATTCCAAACACCAAACAAATATCAATACCCAATAACCGAATGACCAAACATTTGGTTATTAATGTATTGATTATTGGTTATTATCTGGTTATTGGTGCTTGGCTATTGGTTATTTTCAATAAAACACAAGGAGCAAAGTATACCAATAAATCCGTGTCATGTCAACACATTCGTGCGCCTTTATACAATATCAAGCGTAGGGCACGTTTAAACGTGCCCTACGCTTGCTCGGAAGACAAAGCCAACAAAGAACGAATCGAGCGCTTGGAGCAAACTACCTGAGCACCTGAAATCACTCTATCCTCACGTCCTCTAAGTGCAAAGAGCTCTCAGGCTTTATCACGATCTTTGCCCTCAGCATCCTTTCGAGATTCTCAATCAGGACCCTGTCTTCGTTGAAAAGCCTGGAGGCTAGATCAGGATGCACGCTTACCTGGGCCTCTCTTTTTCCGCTTTGCTTGAGGAAATTCTTTATCATGCGCATCGCGGTAATAGACATCGTCGTGATAGATTTGACGATACCCCTGCCCTGGCAGTAAGGGCATTGCCGGTAAGCAAGGCTCCCGACGCTTTTTCTTACCCTCTGCCTGCTCATCTGCACAAGGCCCAGCTCTGACCATGAAAATATATTTATTTTGGCCTTGTCCCTTTTCGTCTCTTCTTCCAGGACAGCCATGACTTTTCTTCTATTGCCCATCGACTCCATGTCGATAAAATCCGTGATTATTATCCCGCCCAAGTCCCTTAAGCGTATCTGCCTTGCTATTTCCCTGGCAGCCTCTATGTTGACTTCAAATACCGTGTCCTCAAGCCTCTTTTTCCCCGTGTAGCGCCCTGTGTTTACGTCTATGGTTACAAGGCTTTCAGTCGGCTCAATAACTATGTAGGCGCCTGATTTCAAGTCCACCCTTCTCTGGTAGATCTTCTCTATTTCTTTGTCTATACCCTTTTTTACGAACAACGGCTCGTCCTGCGCGTGCATCAAAAGCCTGTTGCGCATCTGCGGGACAAGTATCTTTAAAAACTTGGATATCCTCTTGTATTCAAGCTTTGAATCTACGACGATCCTGGATATGTCTTCCGTCACAAAATCCCTGACTACCCTCAAGATCAGGTCCTGTTCCTCGTGGACAACAGCCGGCGGGTTTTTCCTGGCAGCAGTCGCCTTTATTTTCCTCCAGAGCCCGTACAAATATTTAAAATCCCTTATGAAATCTTTTTTGGTTTTTCCCATGCCCGCGGTCCTTACTATAAGGCCCATATCCGGCGGCATCTTTATCTCTTTTATTATGCTCCTTATCCTGTCACGCTCCTTCGGGTCATCTATCTTCTTGGATATGCCTATTTGTTTGCGTGTAGGCGACAACACAAGGTATCGCCCGGGAAGCGAGATATTCGTGGTAAGGCGCACGCCCTTTGTCCCGAAAGATTCTTTCACGACCTGCACGATGATCTGCTGGTTTTTCTTCAAAAGGTTCTGGATATTATTGTGCCCCTGCCCTAAATTCCTGCCAGGCCTCGGCTCCTCTTCCTCTGTAATATCCTGCATCTCGGGGGAAGGCCCTATGATGTCCGCGACGTACAAAAATCCGTTTTTCTCTAAGCCCAGGTCTATGAATGCCGCTTCTATGCCGGGGACTATAGTGCTGACTTTTGCCTTGTAGATATTACCCACGATAGTTTTCTGGTCAGCCCTCTCGACATAAAACTCCTCCAGGATATTGTTCTCGAGCATCGCCACTCTTATTTCCTGCGGTTCCGCGTTTACTAAAATCTCTTTATGCATTTCTACCCCGCCCTTCCTTTCGTATGCCCCGGCTCTCCCTATTTAGGAAGGGCGGGGTGTACTCCTAAAATTGTTATTCCTTCCGGTAATTGGCCCTGTAGATCCCTTTTAAAACTTTCAGACTCTATTTCTTTTTCAATGACAAATACCGCTTCCAGGTTTTCCGATTCCAACCCCAATTTTATCGCCGGAAAAATCGATATCTTGGGCCTGGGGGAAAATCCTTGCGATATGGCTACTGGGATACCCGCCCTTCTTGAAGCTCTCTGGAAAAGCCTCATCAAGTCAAGGTGGGACACGTACTTCATGTCCCCCTTCTTTGAAAATTTAACTGTCAGCTTCATCTTTAAAAGCCGCTTCCCTTTCCCTGGCCAACTCTTCTTTGGGTATCCCCACATCGATAAAATCCCAGGCAAGCCTTTCATCAATGTCTCTTTTCCTGTTGACGTAATGCCCGGGATCCACTCCTTCTTCCTTGAAAGCGTTCATCCACAAGTCAAAGTTGAAAAATTCGTCCCAGCCGTCGAATTTCGCGCCGTTTTTCCACGCCCTGTAGATCACTTTGCCGATAGCGCGGTCGCCCCTTGACAGCGCGGCTTCCAAAAAGCTTATCATGGGTTTATGGAAATCAAGTTTTACGTTTTTACTCTTGACTTTTCCCCTTATAAACTTTTGTTTTTCTAAAAGCGTGTTTATATCGTCCATGGCTTCCCACTGGAACGGCGTGTGCGGCTTGGGGATAAAGCAAGCTACGCTTGCCGTGACCTGGCATTTCCTGTTGTCTTTGGTCCTTAAATTCGCCACCTTGCCTATCAAATCGACGATACCCTCCAGGTCTTTTTGCGTTTCCGTAGGAAACCCTATCATGAAATAAAGTTTCGCCCTTTGCCAGCCCATCGACAAGGCTTGGGTGATGCAATTTAAAAGATTTTCCGTGTTTATGTTTTTGTTTATGACTTTCCTCAAACGTTCTGTCCCGGCTTCAGGCGCGAATGTCAGGCCTGTCCTTCTTCTTTCGGACAATAAAGCCGGCAGGCGTTCCAGGGAATTCTCGACCCTTAGCGAAGGAAGCGAAATTGACACATCTTTCGAATCAAAATTCTCCTTTAAATCGTTGATGATCTCGTCTATCCTTGAATGCGTGCCGCTTGACAAAGAAACAAGCGAAATACTCTCATAACCCGTCGCGGAATATATATCCCTGACTGATTTTACAACACTTTCTTTCGAGCGTTCCCTTTTCGGCCTGTACACTGCCTGCGCTTGGCAGAACCTGCACCTGAAAGGGCAACCCCTCATTATCTCGACGCTTATCCTGTCGTGTATTATCTCTATGTTTGGCACAAGATAATTATTTCCATCCATGCATGAGCTGTCCAGGTCTTGCGCGATCCTTTTCTTTACTGTTTTATTCCCATCGCCGGTCGACGGGACGTACACGCCCTGGATAGATGACAATTTTTCTAAAATAATTTTTCTTGGGAGATTTTCTTCTTTTGCTTTTTTATATGCGTCTATTATTTCTTCTATCACCTCTTCAGCTTCGCCTATGACAAACAAATCGGCGAAATCCGCCAAAGGTTCTGGGTTAAAACAGCAGAACCCGCCTCCTATTATTATGGGGTCATGGTCCGCCCTGTCTTTACTAAAAATGGGTATTTGCGCGAGATCAAGCATGTTTAACATGTTTGTGTAGCTTAATTCGTATGAAAAAGAAAATCCGACAATGTCAAACTCTGAAATAGGAGTTTTTGATTCAAGGGAAAACACAGGCACCGAATTTTTTCTAAGCTCTTGTTCCATATCGACGCCCGGCGAAAAGACCCTCTCGCATACCACGTCTTCGCGCTTGTTTAGTATGGAATATATTATCCTGAAACCCAGGTGGCTCATCCCCACTTCATAGAGGTCAGGAAAGCACAGCGCGACCTTTACGGAGCCGGGTTTCGCGGGTTTTTTTCTCGCGTTCCATTCGTTACCGAGATACCGCCCGGGTTTTCTTACTTTGTCCAGTATGTTTTCCAATTTTTCCATAAGATCTTAAAATACCGGTTTATTCATCCCTATGTTTAAAAGGATGCCTATGACTATCATGGATGTCACAAGGCTTGAGCCTCCGTAGCTTACAAACGGAAGCGGAAGCCCTACAACAGGCATGAACCCCATGGTCATGGCTATGTTTATCAAAACCTGCATCCCGAGCATCACCACAAGGCCTGTCGCCAAGAGCTTGCCGAAAATATTATTTGTCTTTTCAACTGTCTCAAGCCCCCTTGTGATTATAATAAAATATAACAATACAAGAAGGCTTGCCCCTATAAAGCCCCACTCTTCGCCTATTACTGAAAAAATAAAATCCGTGTGCCGCTCGGGAAGAAAATTCAACTGGTTCTGCGTCCCCGCGAGCCACCCCTTCCCAAAAAGATGCCCAGAACCTATAGCGATTTTTGACTGGATGATCGTGTACCCGGCTCCAAGCGGGTCTATGTTGGGGTTGATAAAAACTAACAACCTTTTTTTCTGGTATTCCCTAAGGAAAAGCCATGCCAAAGGAGCGGTTGCCGCGCCCAATACTACAGTCACCAATAAATGTCTCAATCTCAACCCCCAGACAAAAAGCATCGCTAATAATATCGGCAAAAATATAAGCGACGTGCCCAGGTCAGGCTGTTTTAATATCAATAAAAACGGTACCCCAGTCAATAAAAACGGCACAACCAGGTCTTTTAACTCATACCTGCTGCTGTTCTTCACGCTTAAGTGCCTGGCAAGGGCGAAAATAAATCCTATTTTAGCTAATTCCGAAGGTTGGACATCAAAAAAGCCAAGATCAAGCCATCTCTGCGCCCCGTACCTTGTCTGCCCCACAACTAAAACAGCCAACAATAAAACGATGCTTATCCCGTATAAAGGATACGCGAAATCAGCAAGCACTATATAGCTTGTCGAAAGTATAGCGGATAAAAAGAAAAGGCCAACAAGCATCCATATCGCTTGCAAAGTTACGAAATTTTTATTTATCAAAATACCTTTCTGGAACGACGCGCTGTACAGGCATATCACCCCTAAAGCGAAAATGGCGAACATGCAGAAAAACATAAGATAATCAAAATCCCTGAAACGCCTTGTGTCTATCATCCTTCGACGCGCTCCTTATTCCATTTGTCGCTTGCTCAGGATGACCCTGAGCGTAGTCGACACTTCGATTTCACTCAGTGTCGATGGTGAGTGCAATCGAACCATCGAATGGGTCATAGCATCTGTTTCTCTCTCATTTTTTCAAGGATCCCTCTGACGATATCAGCGGGAATAGCGCCTCCGGAGCCGCCGTGCTCCAAAAAGACGATAAAGGAAACTTTCGGGTTGTTCGCGGGCGCGAAACCAAGATACCAGGCATGGCTTCCGCCCCTTGCCTGCGCCGTGCCTGTTTTCGCGGCAAAAGTCAATCCTTCTATTTTTGCCCTGGCGCCTGTGCCGCCTTCATTTTCAACCGTGCCTATCATAGCTTGCTTTATGCTTTTTATGGTAGCGTCGGAAATGGAAATTTTTCTCATCTTGACTCGGGTCGCTTCGACATTATCGATCTTTTTAATTATAAAAGGCTGGACCGCGTATCCGCCGTTTGCGATGCAGGAGACTGCCGAGACCATCTGTATAGGTGTCACAAGAAGGTCGCCTTGTCCTATAGAAAAATTCAAAGTATCGCCTTCATACCAGTTTTTCCTTGTCTTGGTCTTTCTCCATAAACGCGAAGGTACAAGGCCTTTTTTTTCGCCGGGCAGGTCTATCCCTGTCTGCTTGCCCAGTCCGAAGAGTGTAGCGTATTTTGATATATTATCCGGCCCCGCGGCCCTGCCTACATTAAAAAAATAAACGTTGCAGGAGTGGGCGATGCCTGATGAGAGGTCCTGCGGCCCGTGGCCATCAGTATTCCAGCATTTAAATCCTTCCCGCCCGGGATAAAACGACCCGTTGCAAGTAAACGTGGAATAAGGCGTTATCGCTTTTGTCTCAAGAGCGGATGTCGCCGTAATAATTTTAAATGTAGAGCCTGGCGGGTAAAGCCCGCCTATCGCCCTGTTAAGCATGGGCCTCTGAGAGCTTTTGATAAGCTCTACGACCTTGTCTCTTGAGTCAGTGTTTAAAAAATCGTTCGGGTCAAAATCAGGATAACTTGCCAGCGCCAGTACCTCGCCTGTGTTCGGGTTCATGACGACCACAGCGCCCTTATACCCTCTTAAAAGCTCTTCGGCGCGCTCTTGTATATCCAGGTCTATCGTCAAGGTGATGTCCTTGCCCACCTTCGGCTCTTTGGAACCCAGCATCCTGACGATCTTCCCCCTGTTGTCTACTTCAAGCTGTTTTCCGCCATCCTCGCCCCTTATATAAAAATCATAAGTCTTTTCAATGCCGCTTTTTCCGACCAGGTCCTTCATCTTGTACCCGTATTCCCTCAGGCGATGGAGCTCTTCCTTGCTTATTTCCGACAAGAATCCTATGACATGCGCGCATGTCCCGTTATCCACGTAGAACCTTATCGGTTGCGGCTGGACCATCACGCCCGGCATCCAGACCTTTTCCTCTTCTATTATCATCGCGGTCTTTTTATCGATATTGCTTGCCAATGTTATCGGAGCGAAAGGAGCAAGGTATTTTTTCTTGTATTTCGCGTACAACTCCTCTTCCGGGACTTTTAATATTTCGCTCAGCCTCGCGAATGCCTGTTCTTTATCTTTCAGTTCCTGGGGCACGACGACCACGTCGAGTGAAAGCTTGTTTTCAACTATGATCTTTCCGTTCCTGTCCTGGATTATCCCCCTGGGCCCTTTTATCGGGACAAGCCTGATCCTGTTTTTCTCGGAAAGCTTGTAATAATAAGTCCCTTTTATTATCTGCGTGTAAAAAAGGCCCGCGACCAACAGGAAAAAACCGAAGATTATGATACGCTTTAATGTCTTTGATCTCATATCTGCCTGTATTTTGGCGAAGGGGAAAGCCTGCTTAAAATAAAAAATACGACCGGTGAAAACGCCGCGGTATATATCGCGTAGGGCAATATCAGATTAAATAAATAATTTCCAAGGCTTGACGTCTTTAAAAACAGGTTCAGCACAAAATGATAAAACGCCTGCCATAAAAGCGCTACGATAAAAGTCAAAACGACCTGTATGGCCACAGTGTCCCTGTCTAATTTATTTTTGTACGACCCGATTACAAGCCCGGTTATCCCTAAAGTAAAAATGCTTAACCCGAACAATGTCCCGCTTAAGACATCTATCAGGAACCCGCACAAAATTCCGACAAAAAGCCCGAACAGCGCTCCTTCGCTAATCGCGTAGAATATCACCGCGACTAGCAATAAGTCGGGCCTGATCCTTCCTATTTTTATGATATTTAAAACAGATGACTGCAAAATCGCGAAAACAACACAGGTTATTATTAAGACTAGCTTATTTACTTCACGCATAATATCTCTTCAAGCTTTCCCAGGTTAACGGCAGGTTTTATATAGGCGTATTTATAGAGCTTGCTTTTGTCCATTTCAACTTTTATGACTTTTCCTATCAGGATCCCTTTCGGAAAATTACCGCCAAAGCCGGAAGTCAGGACCGCATCGCCCTCTTTTACATCCGCGTCTATGTTTAAATATCTCATTTTTAAAATACTTCTCAGCGTCCCCTCGACTATCCCAAGTTCCCTGCTGTCCTGCAGGATCGCCCCTACCCTTGACTCCGGGTCCGTGACTAATAATACCCTGCTTACAGTAGAGCCTACTTCCGTGATCCTGCCGACAAGGCCGTCTTCGGTGACTACAGCCATATTGGGAGTGATGCCGCTTTTTCTGCCCTTATCGATGATCGCTGTATCCGACCAAATAGACGCGTCCCTGGCTATCACCTGGGCCGAGATAACAGAAAATTCCCTTCTTTTTTTAAAATCCAAAAGGCTCCTGAGCCTCTGGTTTTCCTTCTCGATCTCTTTAAGTTCAGAGATCTGCGCGTCCAATTCTTTTATTTTTTCTTTAAGCAGGATGTTTTCTTTGACAAGCTTGCTTTTGGGGAATATCGAAGGAAATTTCGGTATGGCGTCCGCGATCTTCAAAGGCGCCTTCAGGACATGCATGAAGAATATCTTTGCCGCGCCTTTTAACCCGGGCGAGAAAAGAAAGATTAAGGATACTACAACTAGGAAAAGAAGGACAAACGCCTTCTTTCTGAAGAAAACCATTTGGAACTCAATTTAAAATTTTAAGAAACTTTTATTAAAACTCTACCCTGGTGGGCACCACGACTTTCCTTAAATACTTGATCTCGGATAAGACCGTACCCGTGCCCAACGCGACCGCTGTTATGGGATCATTAGCGATATGAACAGGCAACCCTGTTTCTTCGGTAATGAGTTTATCTATCCCTCTTAAAAGCGAGCCGCCCCCAGCCAACACAATACCTTTATCTATCAGATCGGCGGAGAGTTCAGGAGGCGTTTTCTCAAGCGTCATCCTGATGGCTTCCAGGATCTGCGCCATGGGTTCGGACAACGACTCTCTTATCTCTTCCGACGTGACTGTGATCATTTTCGGTAAACCAGCTACCAAATCCCTTCCTTTTACTTCCATAGTCATTTCCTCATCCAAAGGATAAGCCGAGCCGATCTTTATTTTTATTTCTTCGGCTGTCCTTTCCCCTATCATGAGGTTATAAGTCTTTTTCAAATGCTGTATGATGGCTTCGTCCATTTCGTCGCCGCCTATCCTTATAGACTTTGAAAATACGATGCCTGCCAAAGAGATGACCGCCATTTCAGTGGTACCGCCGCCGATGTCAATGATCATGTTTCCCGATGGTTCCTGTATGGGAAGCCCCACGCCTATTGCCGCGGCCACAGGCTCTTCGACCAGAAATACTTCTCTTGCCCCCGCGTGTTCAGCTGAATCTTTCACAGCTCTTTTCTCGACTTCAGTGATGCCTGAAGGAATGGCTATGACCATCCTGGGCCTTACAAACTTTCTCCTGTTATGAACTCTTCTTATAAAATACCTGAGCATCGCTTCAGTTATCTCAAAATCAGCTATGACGCCGTCTTTCATGGGCCTTATGGCCACTATGTTGCCTGGCGTCCTTCCAAGCATCCTCTTTGCCTCTTCACCGACTGCCAAAACATGGTTTGTCCCTTTTTGGATGGCTACAACAGACGGCTCGCATAGCACAATACCTGCCCCCTGGGCATAAACAAGGGTCGTGGCTGTGCCAAGGTCTATACCCATATCATTGGAAAATAGGCCTAAAATCTGGTTGAACGCGTTTTTAAACAAATCCCACAAAGAATTTTTGCTCGCCATCTTATCTCCTTTTTAAATGAGCACATAACTTACACAACGAAGCGACGTAAGTTATTAGTGCGAATTTAACCCTTGACATTTTATTGTACGCGCAAATTAGAAATGTCAAGGGTAAATTCGGATATTATCAAATTAGGGGTGTTTTGTCAACACATTCGTATCAAAATTTGAACAAAAGCATTTTACGGAAGTCTGCCATGCGCTTTTCAACCTGCTTTTTTGAAAGGTTGGACACGGCATTTACTCCAAAATCCCCTATATTATATGAAGCAAATATCGTCCCGTAGGCAAGAGCCTTTACAATAGTATTTTTGTCAAGTTTGCGTGTTTTTGCGAGGTACCCCATAAATCCTCCCGCAAAACTATCTCCCGCGCCTGTTGGGTCCACCAGGTTCTCAACAGGATAAGCCGGAAGCGCGCAAATAACATTGTCGTACGAGAGCATCAAGCCATGAGGCCCCATTTTGATCACGACAAACCTCGGCCCGAATGAATGAAGTTTCTTTGCGGCGACCACAAGGTCATGGCAGCGGCAAAGGCTTCTGGCCTCTGCTTCGTTGGCGACATATATATCGACTTTCTTTAAAAGTTTTATCAGGTGTTTTCTTTTGCTGTTTATCCAATAATTCATGCTGTCGCAAGCCACAAGCTTTGGCGCGCGTATGCTTTTTAAAAGGTGCAGCTGTATCTCGGGATCCACATTTGCTAAAAATATATACTCTATTTTTCTCTGGTGACGCGGTAGTTCAGGCTTAAAAACGGACAACACGCCTAATTCTGTTTTCCGCGTAAGCGCTGAACTTAAGTCCCCTTTGTATTCGCCTTCCCACTTGAATGTCTTACCCTTCTCCTTGGTCAGGGAAGTAAGCACAATGCCTTTTTTGCGGAGGAACTCCATGTGTTTCTGCGGAAAATCTTCGCCCACAATAGCGACCAGGTGCACTTCCGTAAAAAATCTCGCGGCCAGTGAAAAATGCACTGCCGAGCCGCCCAAGATATTTTTCCGTATTCCTTTCGGCGTCTTTATCGTATCAAGCGCCGCCGTGCCAAGAACTAGTACTGACATAATTTATATCTCCTAGGCCGTTGCTCGCAACGGCCATGCCGGATTCTGCGCAAAAAATATGGCGCTGTTTTTTAGCGACAGATTTTTAAGCGTCTAGAATTCGGCACCCTTTTAGTGAAAAGCTTGCTCAGGTAATTTGTTCGAAAACGTTTGCTCGCCCCAGCGTGGCTCGCTGCACTCGGCATACGGCCTCGCTCTCGCTATCTCCCTGCATCAGGCGAACCGTGCCCGCTCGGCCTCCTGACGTTTCTCACAAATTACCATTCGCAATCTTTTCAAGAATTCTTTGCTATCCGCTAAATTTACTTTTCTTTTCCCGACTCCTTCTTAAGCTCTTCTAGAAATATGGGATTTATTTCATAACCTAACGACTCTGCCATGTGCACATCCTGCCAGGCTTTATCGTATTCTTTTTTCCCAAAATATGCGACTCCTCGGTCATGGTAGGCCTCGGCAAGTTTTGGGTTTATTTCTATGGCTTTATTGTAATCTTCTATTGCCTGGTCAAGGTTGCCTATCATGCCATAAGCAAATCCTCGGTTGTTGTAGGCGTTAGCATCATTTGGATTTATTTCTATAGCTTTATTAAATTCCTCTATTGCTTTATCATACATGCCTTTATCAAAATATTCGTTTCCTTTTGTTAAATGTTCTTTATCTGTCTGGCAAAAAGCAGGGCCAACAAGCAGGCATAAAAATAATAAAGCGCTTATGATTAAATAAAACTCTTTTTTC
>Ga0315285_10004325_pt1 | contig 14730 bp, 17 predicted proteins | sample YL17G09_36_MG_FD_203698 | JGI IMG/M metagenome (GOLD analysis project Ga0315285, IMG submission 203698) | Sediment microbial communities from Yellowstone Lake, YNP, Wyoming, USA - YL17G09_36 | ecosystem: Environmental > Aquatic > Freshwater > Lake > Sediment | place: USA: Wyoming | collected...
ATCTAACGAAGTGTTAGATGCACTACACTAGCTACCTAGAAGTATATCACACTAGAAGCAGTGGGTGTTAGCCAAGTGACACTTTACTTGATATACTAAGGTTAACAGGCTATTTTAGGAGGTTATAAATGGTTGAGAAGACGGTAGTTGTTTACAGCACTCCCACCTGACCCTGGTGTCACCGAGCGAAAGAGTATCTTTCGAAGAAGAATATCAAATACACCGAGTATAATGTGGCCCAGGACCGGGAAAAAGCCCGGGAAATGATTGACAAATCAAAACAGATGGGCGTGCCGGTAATACTGGTGGATGGCGAGGTAGTGGTGGGGTTCAATCAAGCTAAGCTGGACACTCTGCTGGCATCATAGTTGACATAGTTCAGGAGGCGAGCCGTGTACGATTTGATTATTATTGGTGGCGGTCCGGCGGGGCTGGCCGCCAGCGTGTTTCCCCCTGCGCGCGCGGGCGGATAGGGGAATTCCGCTAACTAAATCGCTAACCTGTCAAATCAACGTGAGGTCGGAAAAGTGCCATGTTGAAGCTAAATTAGAAATCAGCACGTTGCCACAGTTTAGCCTCAAACTAACCACATTACACTCGTAGTCGCAAACTAAGTGTGTGATGTATATCACATACACCAATTACGAATACTCCTAGAATAGGCTTGAATCAAACATATTAGCATAGCAGTCGGGGTTACTCGCCCGTCCTGCTTTGTGCTATACTTAAACAGCTATTGAGGGTAGGTCGTGAGAGTCAGTGTAGACCGGGACCTTTGTACGGGCGTGGGCAATTGCGCGGCGATTGCCCCGACTGTTTTTCGCCTTGATGAAGAAAACAAGGCGGTGGTCTTAGACCCATCCTCGGTCGATGAGGGGACGTTGTGGGATGCGGTGCAGAGCTGTCCGGAGAAGTCAATAATCCTGGAAGATGATTCGGGTACTCAGCTTTATCCCTGAAGCCAAATAGTAATGCCGCTAAAGTCCTGAGGAGGCAAGATGGAAGTCGCAGAAGCTCTGGCTTTAATCCAGAGGATAATCGAAGAGCACTGTGTATACTTGACCGGGCTACAGAGCATTGAGCAGACGGCGAATGACGCGGTGGCGATGAAGGGGTTGGAGATGGGCAAGGAAGTTTTTATGCCGGGCCGCCTTGACCAGAAGCAAGGGTTGCAGAAGCTGGGGGAGCTAATGAGTTCGATTGCCAAAGGGCTGCGGGCGCACTTCAATCGAGAGGAGACCACCCTGCCCGGCGTCGTGACGCAATACGGCAATAAAGAAATGGCGTCTAATTTGCGTTCCATACTTCTGGAGCATGAAGACCTGAGAAACCGTATCACCCAAGCGGAGAAACATGTCACCGAGCTGACGGGGGGTGGCTTGACCCGCCAAGTCTGGGAGGCAACTGCCCACGATATGCGCGCTCATATGACCCACACCCGGAAGCTTCTGGAAGCTCACGCAAACGTCGAACGGACGCTCTTACGCGGCTTAGAGAAAGCGCTGAAAGCAAGCTAAACCAGCCTGACGTCAAAGTTGGAGGTTATGGTGCGCAGGGTCTATTTCGATAATGCGGCGACCACCCGGATACTGCCTGAAGTCCGTGAGGCGATGATGCCTTATTTCGATGAGCACTTCGGCAATCCGTCCTGCCTGCACGACTGGGGCGATGCCACCCGTCAGGCGATGGAAGAGGCGAGAGTGCAGGTGGCGGGGCTGGTCGGCGCGGAGTCCGAAGAAATCATCTTCACCAGCAGTGGCACGGAGAGCAACAACTTTGCGGTGAAGGGCATTGCCCTGGCCCAGCAATCGAAAGGCAAACATATCGTCCTTTCGGCCATTGAGCATTTTTCCGTCCTGCACTCGGCGCGGACACTGGAAAAAATGGGCTTTGAGCTGACGCTGGTGCCGGTAGACAAATACGGTTTGGTTGACCCTGATGATGTCAAAAAGAGCTTGCGTAAAGATACGGTGTTGGTCTCCATTATGTTTGCCAATGGCGAGGTCGGCACCATCGAGCCGGTGCGGGAAATCGCCAGAGTCACCAAAGAGGCCAACATACCTTTCCACACCGATGCTATCGCCGCGGCCGGCACGATGCCAATCAATGTCAAAGAACTGGGGGTTGATGCCCTCAGCCTGGCGGCCAACCAATTCTACGGTCCCAAGGGCGCCGGCGCCCTGTATGTCAGAAGAGGGGTGCGCATTATGCCCCTGCTGGATGGTGGGGTGCAGGAGGGGGGACGCCGCGCCGGCACGGAGGATACCCCGGCCATCGTCGGGTTGGGCAAGGCGGCGGAGCTGACGCGACTCAACATGAAGTCGTGGATAGCGCAAATGACACCCCTGCGCGACCGCCTGCTTAAAGAGTTACCCGCCCGAATCGACCACGTCACCGTGACCGGGCATCCGCAGAACCGCCTCCCCGGCAGCGCCAGCTTCTGCGTCCGGTTTATCGAGGGCGAGTCGATGCTGATGCTGTTGAACAGCCAGGGCATCGCCGTGGCCAGCGGGTCGGCTTGCACCTCGCGGGCGCTCAAGGCGTCACACGTGCTCATTGCTATGGGAGTCTCGCACGAGATTGCCCAGGGTTCCATTGTGTGCTCGCTGGGCGTTGAAAATACCAAAGAAGATGTCGATTATTTCCTGGAGACTCTGCCATCCATCGTCGACAGGCTAAGGCAGATGTCACCGCTTTACGCCAAGTTCACCAAAACCAAAGGAGGCAAATAGTATGCCGATATACAGTGAAAAGGTGATGGAATACTTCATGCACCCGCGTAACGTGGGGGAAATCGAAAACGCCGACGGGGTGGGTGAGGTGGGCAATCCGGTCTGTGGGGACATGATGACGTTCTACATTAAGGTCAAGGACAACCGCCTGGCCGAGGTTAAGTTCAAGACTTTCGGCTGCGGGGCGGCCATTGCTGTCTCCAGCATGGTCAGCGAAATGGCGATGGGCAAGACGTTGGAGGAAGCCCGGAAGATTACTCCCCAGCTCGTCGCCGATGAGTTGCAGGGACTGCCCAAGAATAAGTTCCATTGCTCCAACCTGGGAGCGCAGGCCCTGAATAAAGCCATTGATGACTACCTGAGCAAGACAAAACCGGGGGGCAAGAAAGAATCGGGGAGCAAGAAGAAAGCAGGGACCAAGAAATAATGGTTGCCAGAATCCTTTATCCTGAGCTGAAGACTCCGGCGGTGCTGGTCGATATGGACAGGCTGGAGGCAAACATCAGGGAGATGTCTGACCTCTGCAAGAGCGCCGGCGTCAAACTGAGGGCGCACGTCAAAGTCCATATGTGCGCCGATATTGTCAAGATGCAGATGGCCGCTGGAGCTTACGCCGTCGAGCTGGGGACAGTCTACGGAGCGGAGGCGTTGGCCGAGGCGGGAATCAACGATATCCTCATCACGCACCCGACCTCTTACACCGGCGACAAGACGGAGACTCTGAAAAGGCTGCTCAAGAAGCGGGGGCAGAAGACCACCATTGTCCTCGATATGGTGGAGCAGGCGCAGACCGTCTCTCAGATAGGTCAGGAGCTGGGCAAGAAAGTGCAGGTGGCGCTCAAGGTTGACGTTAACGCGGTCATCAACGGCTTTTCGCGTTTCGGCGTTCTGCCGGAGGCAACCCTGAAAGTGGCGAAGGAGTTCGTCAAACTGCCCGGCATCGACTTCAAAGGTCTGTATGCCCATGAGATGCCGCTCAACACCACAAAGGAAGGGCTGGAGAAAGCCGCCCTGGACTGCTGCACGCTGATGGTGGACACGGCGAAGCTATTGAAAAAGGAAGGCATACCGGTCGAGCACCTTTCCGTGGGTGGCTCGCCCACCATCCGCCCCATTTCCAGATTCATGAGGGAGGGCAAATTCCGTGAAATCACCGAGGTGCATCCCGGCAACTTCATCATCGGCGATATATCTTATATGAAGGAAGGCGGTAACACCCGCGAAATGTGCGCCGGCTCGGTTCTGGTCACGGTCACCAGTACCGCCCATCCCGAAAAAGCCATCATCGACGCCGGTTTCAAGACTTTCGGTGGCGACTACATGGTCGGCGCGGCCAAAGAGCCGGACTACTGGTGGAACGGCTGGCCCACTTTCGGTGAAGCGCAGGGCCGACTCGACCTACGCTGCGGCTTTCTGAGCGCCGAGGTCGGTTCGATATACTATATGGACCCTTACCGAAAACTTGAGGTTGGCGAGCGTATCGAAATCGTCCCGAACAACATCACTCTGGTCATCGCCATGCACGACCAGATTTACGGGGTGCGGAGGGGTAAGGTGGAGAGGACATTTGCGGTGACGGGGCACGGGAGGGGTATTTAGCAGGAGGAAGTATGACAGGAAAGCAGAGCATTCTCTATCCGGAAATCGATACCCCGGCGGTGCTTCTCGATTTGGACAGGCTTGAAGCCAATATCAAGGAGATGTCACATCTGGCGGCGGAAGCGGGACTGCGGCTCCGACCCCACGTCAAAGTCCACGAGAGCGCGGACATCGCCAAACTGCAGATGGATGCTGGCGCTTGCGGCATCGAGGTGGGGCCGGTCGACCAGGCGCTGGCAATGGCCGAGGCCGGCTTCAACGATATTATCATTGCCCATCCCTTCTACGGCACGCCCAAGCTGGAAAAGCTCAAGAAGCTCGTCCAGAAGCCGGGCGTGAAAGTGGCCGTGGTCTTCGATATGTTCGAGCAGGCGGAGGGGATTTCCCAGGTAGGACAGGCGCTCGACAAGAAAGTGCCCGTCATCATCAAATTGGAGACCGGGGCGAATCGCTACGGCGTTCAACCCGGAAAAGCGGCCGTGGAGATGGCAAAGAGAATCCGCCCGCTGCCCGGCGTGCAGTTGAAAGGTATCTACACCCACGAGGCCGGCGGTGCCACACTGGAAGAAATCGATAAGATGGCGTTTGACGTCGCTGTGGCCGCCGAGGAGACGGCGAAGCTCCTGAAGAAAGAAGGCTTTACCATCGACCATGTCAGCGCCGGCGCCTCGAATACCTACCAGGCGACCTGCCGCTACGTCAAGAAAGGCAAGTTCACCGAGCTGACGGAAATCCATCCCGGCAGCTGTGTCATCGGCAGCATGATGCATGTCCACCGCCTGGCAATGACTCTGGACCAGTGCGCCATGACGGTGCTGGTTAGCGTGATGAGCACCTCCCATCACCCAACTCTGGCTGTCGTTGATGCCGGTATTAAGACCTTCGGCGGGGATTCGCTCATCTGGCGGCGCGACGCCCCCGACTTTTTCTGGGAAGACAAGCCGGGCTTCGGATATGTGAAGGGCCGTCCCGACCTCTGGGTGGGCTTCCTGCACGCCGAGACCGGCCGTATTTTCTATAGAGACCAGAGCCAGAAACTGGCGCTCGGGGAGCGGGTGGAGATTATTCCGAACAACTCGTTTGTCGTCATCAATTTGCATAAAGAGCTTTACGGTGTCCGTAAAGACAAAATCGAGAAAATGATTCCCGTGACCGGCATGGGGCGGGGTACTTAAAGGAGGGTAGAGCTATGGTAAACAAGCAAACGGCGGACAAAGGTCAGTGTTTCTGCCCTTACTGCGATGAAGAAATGGCGACCGCAGAACAGCCCTGCAAGGCGTGCGGTGTGACCGTATTCTACTGTCCTAGGTGCCGCAAATCGGTGGAGCGGAGCCTGCGAAAGTGTCCGCACTGCGGCGCGGCGATAAAGGGGGAAAAAACTTAAGGAGGTGGGGGTAATGGAAGAGAAAGAGAAGTTAACCATTGTTGTTTTCAGCGGCGATTTAGACCGGGCGCTGGCCGCCTTTATGCTCGCCATGACGGGCGCCAGCATGAGCATGGACGTGACGATGTTCTTCACCTTCTGGGGGCTGAACATCATCAAGAAGAACGAGGGCGGCTGGAAGAGCAAGGGGATAATGCGTAAGATGCTCGGCGTCATCAACCGCGGCGGGTCGAAACGGCTGACGCTCTCCAAGTTCAACTTCCTGGGCGCAGGCACCTGGATGATGAAACAATTGATGAAGGACACGAAAATGCCGTCGGTCGAGGAGTTCATCCAGATGGCAAAGGAGATGGGTGTCAAGATGATTGCCTGCACCACTTCCTGCGGGGTGATGGGATTGCCGGCGGATGCTTTCCGCGGTGAAGTGATGAGTATGGCGGGCGCAGCATTCTTCCTTGGCGAGGCGCGCAAGTCCAAGACAACCCTGTTTATCTAGGAGGCAAGATGAAAGCGGAAAAGACTCTCGATTGTGTCGGGCTATACTGTCCGATGCCTATCGTCAAGACCGCCGCCAAAATCAAGGAGTTGAAGGTGGGGGAAGTGCTTGAGGTGGTATCGGACGACGTGGGGATAAAGCAGGATATGCCGGCCTGGTGTGAGGCCACGGGCCACGAGTGCCTCGGGATGGAGCAGGCGGGCGCGGAAATCAAGTTCTACGTCCAGAAGAAGCACGATTAGAGCTTACCCTTAGTCGCGGCGCAGTGTGCCGTTCGGGAGATGTTGGTGGCGAAGTCAGTCAAGGCAGAAGAAGTGGAGCAAGTGGTCCGCAGATACTTGCAGAAAAAGGACTACAGTCTCTCCGAACCCAAAGAATATGGGCAGACAGGTGCGGACATTACCGCTACACGTGGCCGATCCACTTTGTTCATTGAGGTCATTGGCTTTCAAGATAAGCCGCCGACCCGTTCGCGCGAGTTCTATGAATGTTTCTTCCGTGTTCTGTCACGTGAAAGAAACAATCGCTCAGATACTTTGGTGATGGCGCTTCCTTATCGTTTCAAGAATGGCATGAGACAACGGAGGCAGCAGTATGCTGTGGCTTGGGAGAAGTTGGGCAAAGCTTTCCCGAACCTCAAGATATGGTATGTTAAGACTCATGCGCCAGAATGCGAGGTCGAGGAATGTTCTTGGGCGGAGCCCTTTCATCTGACGCCAATTATTGCAGGCAGTCCCTAGGGCTTCGCCAGCCAAGGCATCATCTCCCTCAGTTTGCTGCCTACCTTTTCCGAACCATGCTCGTCTTCCAGGCTGAGCAAAGTCAGCAGGTTGGGGTGTCCGGCCTTTCCTTCCAGAATCCATTTTTGAGCAAAAGAGCCATCTTCAAGCTCTTTTATGATTTTCCTCATTTCCATCCTGACGGCATCATTGCCCATCCGGTACTGGCTGAGCATTCCGCCGTACTGAGCGGTCATACTGCACCTTCTCAGCATCCCCGGTACGCCATAGGCATTGATGAGGTCGGCCACCGCTTTAAGCTCGTGGAAAAGCTCAAAGTAGGCGGCTTCCTTGGTGTAGCCCGCTCTAACTAATTCTTCCCATCCGACTTTGATTACTCCCATCACGCCGGCAAGAATGCCGCAGTGTTCGTTGAACAGGTCGCAGACGGTTTCCTCTTTGAAAGTAGACTCCAGGACTCCGGCTTTGGTGCAGCCGATACCCTTGGCATAAGCCAGAGCCAGTTGTAGCGCTTTCCCCGAGACATTTTGATGGACGGCAACAGAGGCAGGGGCGTATTGCTTTTCGACAAATAGCTTGCGGAGGAGGACGCCGTGGATGCGTGGGGCAACCATCGTGACGTCAACATTTGGGGGGGGCACTACCTGGTGGTAGTAGATATTGAAGCCGCTGGCAAACTGCAGGACTTTACCTTCTGTCAGATTCGGCTGGATATAATCGCGGAAGACCTGAGCGTGAAAATCGTCGGGTACCAGCAGGACGCTGATATCGGCGCGCCGGACAACTTCGTCTGCTTTCAGGACTTCGAAACCCGCTTTCTTCGCCGCTTTCCAGGGCACGCTGTTAGGCACCTCGCCAACAATAACGTTACAGCCGCTGTCCCTTAGGTTCTGCGACTGCGCATGCCCCTGGCTGCCCCACCCGATAATGCCGATGAGCTTGTTCTTGAGCAGGGATAGGTTCGCATCCTTATCGTAGTAAATCTTTGCCATTTTCTCCCTCCGCATGAATTTTCTAGGTTAGTCTAGGGGTTCAACTTAGCAATGTCAAGACCTGGACTTCCGTGCCAGGAGCAGGGAAATTACCGAAAGTGCGATGCTGATGAGAGCAACGACCTCGAACACCCGGACGATGCCATATAAATCCATAAAGTACCCGAAGATGGGCTGGATGATGCTGATGCCTTCCATCCCCAGTCCGAAATAGATGCCAAAGATGGTGGCGCGGAGGTGGGGCGGCACGTTGTCCATCAAATACGGCTGGACGCACGCTTGCCTCATGTAAAGCAGCAGAGCAAAAACGACGAAAACAGCAATCAGGCCAACGTTGAAAGGCAGAACGGTGAACAGGTAGATGACCGGTCCGGTGGCGACAAAAGACAGGAAGATGGCGTTGGTCCGGCCCCACCGGTCGGACAGCCACCCCCCGAACAAGCTGCCGGCAATTCCTCCCGCCCTGATAACGCCGATGAGCGTGACGGCAGAGGCAGGGGTGACGCCGTGCTTATCGACCAGGTAGACGGGAATGAAGGACATCACTGAGCCGCCGATGAGTTGGCTTAGCACGGCGAGGGTGAAGATGACGCCGACGGCGCTGATGACCTTGAGGATGTTATCGCCTTTCTTTGGGGCAGAAGCATCACTGGCGACTGTCCTGGTCTTCTTTTCCGATGGAAGGTTGCCGAACTTCTTCAGGACAAACGGGACGGCGATGATTGCCGGCAGGCTGAGGATAACGAAGGCGGGACGCCAGCCGGTGAACTCAGCGATGACGCCGCCCAGAATTGGCCCGATGGAAAAGCCCAGGCTGCCGCCGACCATGTGGATGGCGATGGCTTTGCCGCGCCGGTCGACCTCAAAATAGCTGGAGATGGCGGAGGCGGCGGCCGGGTGGTAGGCGCCGGCGAAAATGCCCCAGATGATGAGGATAGCCAGCATCGGGTAGTAGCCCGGGCTTAAGCCGGCGGCCACTGCCGCCAGTCCCACGCCACTCAGCCCGGTGGCAATGACCACGCTCCGCTTGACCCTATCGCCGAGCCAGCCACCGGGGAACTGGGACAGACCGGAGGTGACATTGAGCGCTGAGAGCAGGAAGCCGGACTGCAGGTAGTTCAGTCCCAGCCCGGCCTTGATGAGGGGTAGGAAGGCGGGGAGCAGACCGGTGCACAGGTCGTGGCTGAGGTGGGTATAGGTAAAGAAAAGGGCGGTCCCCCCGCCCCACCTCTGGAAGACTCCGCCTGGTTTCTTATTGGTAGACAAAGGTCAGCTTTCTGCGCGATTTGATGTTACTGGAGTTTATCTTAGTATTTTGGAGGCGATTATACAAGACTATGACCTGAGTGCTGTCCGAGAATTGTCATTCCAGCGCAGGCTGGAATCCAGTATTCAAACGTACTTCTGGTAATCTGGGTTTCTGCTCGGCTCGGGAATGACGTTTTCCTTAGCCTCATGTCTTGCCCGCACCGGAAGGATTGCCCCGAAGACCGTCCTTTACATAACGTCGGAAACAAATCGAAGCTAATCAGCTCCGAATCAGCTTCGATTTGTTTCCCTTAAAAAAACTTTTTGGGGCTGAAACGACCCACATAAGTCGGTTCTAGCCTCATTCAGTTGAATACGCATTCGCCGATACGATATAATCAGCAATGGTGTCTTGTTCCCTGAGGAGGTTGTTTTGCTAAAGACGCACAGCTGTGGCGAACTGAGGAAAGAGCATATTGGGCAGAAGGTGGAGTTGGCGGGCTGGGTCGACCGGCGGCGCGACCACGGCGGTCTCATTTTCATTGACCTGCGCGATAGGGAAGGCATTGTCCAGGTGGCTTTCAACCCGGAAATCGCCAAAACCGCTCACGATGTCGCTCAGAATATGCGCGGCGAGTTTGTCGTTAAAGTCGCCGGTGAGGTCGCCCACCGACCAGCCGGCACGGAAAACTTCAAACTACCCACCGGCGAAGTTGAAGTCATTGTCCGGGAAGCGGAGATACTCAATACCTCCCAGACGCCGCCGTTCTATATCAACGAGGAAGTCGAGGTCGATGAGAACATCCGCCTTAAATACCGCTACCTCGATTTGCGGCGGGCACGGATGAAAAACAACCTCATTTTCCGTCACAAGGTGGTCAAGTTTATGCGGGACTTCCTTGACGCCCGCGGCTTCATTGAAATCGAGACGCCCATATTGATTAAGAGCACTCCGGAAGGGGCGCGCGACTACCTGGTGCCCAGCCGCGTCCATCCCGGCAAGTTCTACGCTCTGCCCCAGTCACCCCAGCAATTGAAACAGCTCCTGATGGTGGCCGGATTGGAAAAGTATTACCAGATTGCCCGCTGCTTTCGAGACGAGGACCTGCGCGCCGACCGCCAGCCGGAGTTCACCCAGCTTGATTTGGAGATGAGCTTCATCGACGAGGAGGATATTCTCCATCTGCTCGAAGAGTTGTACACCTCGATGGTGGAGACACTCCTGCCTGAGAAGAAAATGCTCAAGCCTTTCCCCCGCCTGAAATACGCCGAATGTATTGACAACTACGGCTCCGACCGTCCCGATTTGCGCTACGGGATGCAAGTCCGTGACCTTTCTGATATTGCCGCCGAGACCGAGTTCGGTGTGTTCAAGAACGTGATTGCCAAGGGCGGCAAAGTGAAAGGCATCTGCGCCTCCGGCGGCGCCAGCTTCACCAAGAAACAGCTCGAGGAGCTGGGACAGGTCGCCCAGAACTTCGGGGCGAAAGGGCTGGTCACCATGTCGCTCGGGTCTGTTCCCGGGAGTATCGATAGCCTGACGATGGATATGGTGAAGTCGATGGCGGCCAAGTTTGTCACCCTCGGTCAGGTCAAGGCGATGGCAAAGCGATTTGAGGCGAAGTTGGGCGATTTGCTCCTCATCATCGCTGGCGATGCTAGGCCGACGGCGCTGGCGCTGGGCGGACTGCGCCACGACCTGGGCAAACGGCTCAAGCTGGCCGACCCCGATATGTTCGCCTTTGCCTTCATCGTCGATTTCCCTTATTTCGAACGTAACAAAGACACCGGCAACTGGGAAACGGTGCACCATCCTTTCACCATGCCCAAAGATGAAGACATGCCTTTCCTCGATAGCGATATCGGGAAAGTCAGGGCCAAGAGCTACGATATCATCTGCAACGGCTACGAGCTATCGAGCGGCAGCATCAGAATCCATAACAGCGATTTGCAGAAGAAGATTTTCCAGATTCTCGGTTACACGGACGACCAGATTCAAGCCCGCTTCGGGCATATGCTGGAAGCCTTTAGCTATGGCGCCCCGCCCCACGGCGGTATCGCCCCGGGCATCGACCGCACGGTGATGCTGTTGGCGGGCGAGGAGAGCATCCGCGAGGTCATCGCCTTCCCCAAAAACCAGAGCGCCGCCGACCTTACCTTCGATGCGCCGTCGCCGGCCCGCGAGGAGCAGTTGAAAGAGCTCCATATTAGAGTTGAAGAAGAGCAAGAAGAGTAGCATGGTTGACATAAAAGAAGTCGCCGAAAATATCTACTGCATAGACGATGGGGTTTATGGGGTCAAGGGGTGGGGCAGCGTCTACCTGATTAAGGAAGAGGGGAAAGCCCTCGTTGACACCGGGCCGACTACCTCGGCGCCGTTAGTTCTGGAAGGCATGGCCAAGGTGAGTGTTAGTCCGAAGGATATCAACTACATCATCGCCACCCACATCCACCTCGACCACTCGGGCGGGGCGGGTTTTCTGCTGAAGAAGATGCCGCAGGCACAGGTTGTTGTCCACCAGCGAGGCGCCAAACACCTCATCGACCCCAGCCGGCTGGTGGCAAGCATGGTCGCTGTTCAGGGGGAAGAGACGAAGCGGATGTTCGGCGAGGTGGTGCCGGTGGCAGAAAGCCGGGTGCGGGTGGTGACGGACGGCGACACGGTTGATTTGGGCTGCGAGCAGGTACTAAAGATAATCGATGCTCCCGGTCACGCCCCGCACGAGCTCTGTGTGCTGGAGAATAAGAGCCATGGGATATTCACGGGGGATGCCGGCGGGATGTACCTGGGAGAGGGCATCTCTGCCCCGCTGACACTGCCGCCCAGCTTTGACGCTGAATTGTATATTGCCACGTTGGAAAAAATGGCTGATATGGAGCCTTCGCGACTATATGTTGCTCACTTCGGCGTGGTCATGAGGGTCAAAGAGCATTTCGAGGCAGTAATTGATGAGCTGAGGCTGATGGAGGAACTGACGGGCAGGCTGGCAAAGACGAATGAGTTGGATAAGCTGGCCGAAAAACTGCTGGCAAAGAAATCGGCCAAGCTCGCCCGGATAAAGAGGTCGTCGCCGGCACTGTACAAATATGTTGTCGAGCACGGTATTCCAATGAATGTATCCGGTTTTGTAAAATATTATAAAGAGAAGCACGGTCTTAACTAGGAGGGATAGTGAAAGTCACCAAAGACAAGGTAGAAAATAGCCAGGTATTCCTCACCGTCGAGATGACGCCGGAAGAGGTCGAAACAGGTCTCGCGGAGTCGTACAAGAACCTGGTCAAGAGAGTCAATATTCCCGGCTTCCGCAAGGGTAAAGCGCCGCGGGTAATCTTCGAGCGGTTCGTGAGCAAAGAGAGCCTGCTCGAGGACGCCATCAACCATATGGTGCCGGACGCCTGTGAGAAGGCGCTCAAAGAGCAGAGCATCGAGGCAATTGCCCAGCCGCAAATCGAGGTAACGCAGACCGAGCCGGTGACTTTCAAGGCCACCGTCCCCATCGCGCCGACGGTCACGCTGGGCGATTACCACAGCATCAAGACGTCGCTGGAGTTGGCCACGGTGCCCGATGAGGACATCGACAAAGCCATCGAGCAAATCCGTCACCAGCACGCCACGTGGGAGCCGGTCGACCGTCCGGCCGCTCTCGAAGATATGGTGGTGATGGATATCGAAAGCCAGATTGGCAATGCGCCTTTCATCAACCAGAAGGGCCTCCAGTACTACGCCCGCAAGGAGATGACCTTCCCCGCCCCCGGCTTCGCCGAGCAGATTGCCGGGATGAAGAAGAGCGAGGAGAAGGAGTTCAAACTCCCGTTCCCGGCCGACTACCACCGTAAAGAAATGGCGGGCAAAGAGGCATCCTTCAAAGTAAAGGTCATTGAAATCAAGCAGGAAGTTCTGCCCGAGCTGAACGATGATTTCGCCAAACAGGCCAGCACCGATCTCAAAACCTTTGCCGAGCTCAAGGAGCGGTTGGCCGCCAATCTGAAGCTCAGGGCGGAAGAGAAGTCCAAACGCGAGTTCGAAGATAAAGTGGTTGACGCCGTTGTCGAGCAGGCCAAGGTTGAGTTCCCACCGGTGCTCGTCGAGGGTGAAGTTCATAGCCTGATTGACGACCAAGCGCGGCGCTTCCAGATGCAGGGTATTAACTACGAGGACTATTTGAAGAGTATCAACAAGACGGGCGAACAACTTCACGAGGAATTTCACCCTATAGCCGAAAAAAGAGTCATCCGGTCACTGGTGCTGGGCAAGGTCGCTGAAGAGGAGAAGATTGAGGTCAGCGAGGCGGAAATCGACGCTGAGGTCGAGAACATGGTGAAGGGCGCGACGGAGAAGAAGGAGGAGCTTCAGAAGCTCTTCAATAGTCCCCGCTCGCGCGAATCGATTAAACAGGTGCTGTTGACCCGCAAGACTCTAGAGAGACTCACCGAGATAGCGAAAACTCAGAGCGGTGAAATCGTGACGCCCGCCGTTGAAGCCGCAAAACCCGAGAAGACCACCGAGAAGAGAGAGGAGGCAAAACAATGATAGACCCAACTAATGTTATCCCGATGGTAATTGAGAGCGGCGCACGAGGGGAGCGCGCCTTTGACATCTATTCGCTCCTGCTGAAGGAGCGAATCATCATCCTGGGCAGTCCGATTAATGACCAGATTGCCAACGTGATTATCGCCCAACTCCTGTTCCTCGACCGGGAGGACCCGGACAAGGACATCAGCCTGTACATCAACAGTCCGGGCGGTGTCATCAATGCCGGCCTGGCAATCTACGATACGATGCAGTTGATAACTCCACAAGTATCGACTATCAGTTTCGGTTTGGCGGCGAGCATGGCCACTGTCCTGCTGTGCTCCGGCGCTAAAGGCAAACGCTATGCTTTGCCCAACTCGACGATTCACCTGCACCAGGCTTTTGGTGGGGCGCAGGGTAGAGCGGCCGATGTCGAAATCGCCGCCCGCGAGATTATGCGGCTCCAGGAGATAATCCGCAGTATCATCGCTAAGCATACGGGCCAGCCAATGGAGAAAATTATCCACGACACCGATAGAGATTTCTACCTAAACCCAGAGCAGGCCGTGGAATATGGCCTCATCGATGAAGTCCTCAAGAAGCCGGAGAAAGAAGCCAAAGCCAAGAAGCAGTCGTCCTAGCTGGCAATTCTGGGCAGACCTTAGAGCTGGGGGAGTGTCCGGTTATGCTCCTCCAGCTTTTTTATTCTTCTTCGCCGATTTTATGGTCAATCAGGGCGATGACCGAACCGCGCAGAGAAACCAGTTCCTGTTTACTCATGTGGTCAATATGCGCCAGTTTATGCTGGACTTCACGAATAGCGGGGTCGGGTCCGGTGTCCTCGGCGCGCCTCGCCGAGAGGAACGCCGCCAGGTTGGCGATGAGGATACCCCAGGTGACCAGGCCGGAGATAATGAGCACCAGACCCAGGATGTGCCCGCCGGTGGTCACCGGAGCGATATCGCCATAGCCGGGAGTCGTCCACGTGACCAGCGAGGCATAGAGGGCGTCCCAGCAGCTCTCTAT
>Ga0315285_10004326_pt1 | contig 14727 bp, 15 predicted proteins | sample YL17G09_36_MG_FD_203698 | JGI IMG/M metagenome (GOLD analysis project Ga0315285, IMG submission 203698) | Sediment microbial communities from Yellowstone Lake, YNP, Wyoming, USA - YL17G09_36 | ecosystem: Environmental > Aquatic > Freshwater > Lake > Sediment | place: USA: Wyoming | collected...
TATGCCTTCATCGCATCAATTATCCCGGATATCAGAGATCGGGTGGGGGATGAACATGCAGGTGTGCGAACGATTCCGGTCATCCTCGGTGAAGAACGAACGAGAAAGATCCTGATGGGAATAAACCTTACCCTGGGGAGTATCATTATCATATATAGCCTTCAGATGTTTTCAAAGATAATTATCGGAATTTTTCTCGCCGGAACCGTATATACTCAGTCCTGCATCAGCCTTTTTCATACTATGAGGTCGAAGGATATCGTTACCGATGTTCTAGCCGATGGCCAGTTCATCTTCTTCACCATGGCAATCTGTATCCTGAAGTCCGTCTCCCTCTAATATTTTTCAGATCACGTATTTCAGGAGTTCAAGAATGCATGAATAGACGGATTTCATTTCACCCCCGTTTGCCTTGGAGAGAAATCGAAATATGATTCCCCCAATTTGCCGTCATCCCATATTCCGTTGAATCTTTCGGGGAGTGAAATTATATATATATTCTCCATTCCATCCATGTATAATGGCAACTCTCGAGGTATACAATAAAATTCATAAATTGATACAATCCATTTATTCATCACGCCTGAAGATACAAATTTTACTCTCGGTTTCCCAGGCCCCTCAATCTTTATCAGATCTAAGGGAGGTTACCGGGAGCACCTCACAGGCCCTCATTCCCAAGATCCGAAGTCTTGAACGGTTTGGCTTTATCGAGGGACTGGACAAGGGGTATATTCTCACTCCTATTGGAAAAATTGTGGTCGCGAAAATGGAGAATTTCATTTTAACGATGGGGGTGATCAATAAGCATAAAGAATTCTGGTCCAATCATGATATTGAAGGTATCCCACAAGCTTTCCTCGATGATATTGGAGCTATTCTTGATTCAGAGCTCAAGTTCGACACGACAACCGATATCCTCCATGTCTATGATGAATATCTGAAAATGTTAAAGGAAGCTACCTCCATCTCCGGTATCTCCCAGGTGATGAGTCCCGGACTTGCTGAATCTCTTGCAGAAAGGGTTCTCGCAGGCATCCCGGTGAATCTTATCGTGAGTAAAACAAGTATCGATTTCCTTCTGAAGGACCCTTATATCCAGCAGCTCAGGATGCTGGCTTCCTATCCAAATTTCCATCTCTGGGTGACCGAAGAGCCCCTTCGTATCGGGTTCACGGTAACTGATAGACATCTCTCCCTTGGTCTCAACAGGCGGGATGGAGTCATGTATGATGCCTCCACTGATCTTAGCAGCAGCGATCCGAAGGCTGTGGCGTGGGGGCACCGCCTGTTCAATTATTATAAAGAAAGGTCGACCACGTTGACCCTGTAACCCGCCCGATTCACACGGGCAGATCCCGGCCAGGAATTCCTTCACAAGGACTTTCCTTATTCTCTTAAGCCCCTCTCACCACTCTTTCCTCCCCATAAAGACCGCAAAAGACCTGTTCTTATACACGACATCCACATCGGAGAAGCCGATCGCCTTCAGCCATCCCAGCTGAATGGAGAGCTTCTCCATCCGGTCAAGGGTCTTCCGCCGCTCGAACATGGCCCGGATTTCTGCCGTTTCGAGGGGGCCCTGCAGGACAAAATCGTTCCAGTATTCCAGGTAGCGCCAGTGGAGCCACTCCGACTCGCCCTCCACCTGGTCTGCATTGACGAATACTCCGCCGGGGTTCAGCGCATCGAAGACCTTCCGGTAGAGCCCGTATTTCTCTTCCCGCTCCAGGTGGTGAATGGAGAGGGCCGAGCAGATCGCATCGAACGGGCCACCCAGTTCCTCATGCCGGTAGTCCGCGGCGATGAAGGAGACACCTTCCTTCCCCGTAAACCGGCTCCTCGCCACCTCGATCATCTTCTCAGAAATGTCCATCAGGGTGATCGTGGCGCCCGGGTACGTTTCCAGGAGAAGCCCCGAGAGGAGGCCCGTTCCAGCTCCAATATCAAGGATCGCGGGTGTCTTTCCCGGTGGGGCCGCCGCCCAGACTGCAGCATGATAAAAACCCTGAAGATCGGGGATGATCCATCCCCTCTGTTCGTCATAATGCGAGGCTATGGCATCGAAAGTCTCCTTCAATCCATGCATCGGGTTCCCTCTCCCTCCATCCATTCTGGTGGATACCATAAAAGAATGGGTGCTTTTCGGGTATGAATCAAACCGGGCACTCTTCATGCGCGGGTGGGGGATCATACCGGTTTCCGACGGGGCCCAGGACTAGTTCCGGATTTCAACTCTGCGAGGTAATTTTCAAGGATCCGGATGAGGATCTCCCGTTCTCGCTCGTGATCCGGGTACTCCGTGCTCCAGTCACGCCAGTGCGGCCTTTTATGCGCAACCTTGTACTTGACCCCCTCCATGGAGGTCTCGTAGGCATCCTTGTTCAGCTTCCTGACCTTCTGATGGGCGAGGATGAACCAGTGGTACCCTGTCCCGACGGGAACACCCGAACCCTCGGGCGCTTTGCGGCCCCTCCTCTTCAGGGACGAGAAGGTGAAGACCCACCGGTCGGGGGCCGCCTTTTGCTCCCACCAGATCCCATCCGGATATTCCCAAATATGCTCTCCCCCGACTGGCATTCCGGAGTAGACCTTTCCCTGGAACTCCTTCAGGTCGTCATATGCCACAGTACTTCCCTGTTGATGGTACAAGAATAAGCATCCGTAAACGGAGCGTGAAAGTGGAGGGATCAGGGCACTCTCCGCCAATTCCGGATGAAAATGGGAGAGATGAAGATTCCAGCGGGGTGAACCGCCGGGAGAGCCTCGGGCGGGGGTTGTATTTGTTAGGTGCAAAGCCTTAAGATACGTCCTGCCCTATACCCTGTCATGGCATTCTACGATCACAAGACTTGGGGCATGGACCGGTCCTTCGAGAAGGGCCTGGACCAGGAGACCATTACGGAGGATGATGAACGTCTCATCCGTGATTACATCGCAGAGAAGAAGGGCAGCAATAAGAAGCTCTCTGCCAGCCGTGTGAACAAGATCGTCTCTATCCTCGTCAACTTCCGCCGGTTCCTGAAGACGCCGTACCGGGACGCCGAGATTGGAGAGGTCTTCACGGCCATCGACGACCTGAAGAACGGGGACAGTATCAAGGGCCGGGCATTCGCGCAAAATTCCTTAAACTCCTATCTTCGGATAACAAAGCCATTTCTTCAGTGGATGATTGAGAACGGGCACAGCACTCTCCCGGAGAAGAAGATCAATAAAATACAGGCTCCATCCGTTGATTGTGAAACGACGCACCCGGACCAAATCCTCACCCCGGACGAGATCGCGCAGCTCATCAAAGCATGCCGGCACCCGCGGGACCGGGCCCTCGTGAGTGTCCTCTACGAGAGCGGGGTGCGGGTGGGGGAGCTCGCCCGGCTCCGGTGGCGGGACGCAGTGTTCGATGATCTGGGGGTGAAGCTCTACGTCGACGACCAGAAGACGGGGAAGCGCCGGTACTCGCGGCTCACCATGTCCAGGGAGGCCCTGGCGAGCTGGCGCAACGTGTCCCCTCAGACCTCACCCGATGACCCGGTCTTCGTCAACCTGCAGAACGGCGACCCCCTGGAGTACGTCACCGTCCTCCGGCTACTCGAGCGCCTGCAGAAAGCCACCGGGATCCCGAAGAGGATTACCCCGCACCTGTTCCGGAAGTCGCGGATTACCCACATGGTGAGGCAGAACTACCAGGAGAGCGTGATAAAAGAGAGCATGTGGGGGAATGTCGGGACCGATATGTTCCGCACCTACGTGCGGCTGGCCGAGAGCGATATCGACGATGAGTTCCTGGCACGGGCAGGAGTGACCCAGGCGAAGACAAAGACAGAGAACCCTCTGGCACCCCGGCCATGCAGCGCCTGCCACACCGTTAATGCACCGACCTCGAACTATTGCTCGAAGTGCGGACAGCCGCTCACCGAGGAAGCGAAGGCTTCCCTCCAGGCTGTTACAAGGGCTGTAGAGGCAGATCCCCTCTACCGACACCTCGATGCGATGGTGCGGGCAGAAGTAGGAAGACTCGCAAAGGTGGGAGAGCTACTCCATTAACTCCCCCCAAGCTGAATCTCCCCTAATCTTCCTCCGTTTTGGTATCCGGGAAAAATAACAGTTTTACGAGTCCAAAATCACCCCTTCCCTGCCACGTTCAGGCGGTGGGTGGGATGATTCATCGATGGAAAACAGCCAGGCCGGGGCCCGGACCTGGACCGGGATCCCCGGAGCTCACGGCCTCTGCCGGAGCGATGCATCGCCCGGAGTGAGTTCATGACCTGGTGAGGAGGTCCTCGTCCAGTGGAAGTGAGGGCCAGGGGAGGACCTCCGGGCCCCCATTAAATCCACCCCCATCCCCATCAGAGAGAAACGATTATTCAGGCTTCTCTTCAAAATCCAGAATTTCTTTAGAGTCCTTTTTTAGAAAATAATACTGTAAAGCCCTTCCCAGGCCCCCTCCTTGGTCGGCCCGGGAATGAATCGACAGGTCTAGCGACATGTCAGACCCACATGTTCGGGACACTTGTCGGAACCGCCGCGGGAGTGGCCGTGTGCTCCCCGGCGGGCGCCGGCGCCGGCCGTCGCTCCTGGAATATATGGTACAACAGCCAGAGGAAAAACAACAGCACTACCCCCCAGATCACCACCTCCAGCATACGACCCCCTGACTTGTGAGCACTTGTCGCGGACGCCATCGCCAGTACCGGCAATAACATGGTATCAAGGGCATCGCCCGCCGGCTCCACATGTCCCGGGTCCCGAGGGGATGGCGGGATCCCCGTGGGGCGCGGACGGTCTTCAGGCGCCGGTGGAACCTCGTACACTCTGGCAGACTGTTTGAAGTCTTGGTAGCCAGCTAAGAACTCCGGGTAGCGGTCTCTATGCTTTCCGAGGACGTGCATGTTGATCCCCGGGATCGGGTGGTCCTCTCCACAGAAGGGGCAGGAGAGGATTCGCATTTGCATGACTGAATCTTATCGGGGAACGATATAAATCAACATGTCGAACTCACATACAGCCTCGGATTCGCTGGATCGATAAGAAATCTTTGAGATTAAGCGGGAACTTGGCCACGGCCCGGTATGGCCTCGCCGGCGCGGGGACCCTGGTCATCACCAGGCCTGGAGGATCCCCGGCCCAGGTCGCGACCCGGAGCGATTACCAAAACCCGAAGGCCTCCAAGAGCTCGCGAGTAGGGGGCCCGCGGATCCTGGTTTAAGATCTCTCCCTCCACTGGACGAGGACCTCCTCCGGTCCAGGTCCACATACTCCTGCCCGGTGCCGGTACATAAATCGGTGTACACAAAAGTGTACACAAAGGTGTGCACCAGGTCCGGGCCCAGGCTGGCCGGTTTCACGACGGAGAATAAAATCTCGATTTTACGGCCCCCCTTAAGGCCCTCCCGGCCCCGCGGTACAAGTCCTGCCATAGGATAGACCCTGGACCACATGAGAGTACATCGTGGTCCACGGCCACCCCCCCACCAGCTCGAAATTTTCAATGGTGCTGCAGCCCGGACCGGGACCTGCAGGGCCGGGCCGCTGCCAGGGTCCCGGAGATCCTGGAAGTAGACCGGTCCACCAATTTTTAAAAGGCATTAACCTCTCGACCGAAGCCTTGAGGGACAGTTTAGACGTGAAGGGTGAAGGCTTCCAAGAACCTGGTCAGCAGGATCCTGAATCCTCGAGGTACTCAAAAAGTAAATGAGAAAAGGTAAGTGGGGCCCGGCCCTGGTGCGTCCCACCGGGCATTACTCGGGATCTCGGTCATTTTATGGTATGAGGGTATGGATGTGAAACGATTCTGGGTCAAATGGCACGTGATTGACATGAAATACGTGGCCGGCCGGGGCGAATTCTATCCCAGAACAAATGCCCCGTGACCTTATCGAGCAGCTGGGGCAGGTGGTATCCATCAAGTCACCTGCTGCAACTATGAGGAGGCTTGAAAGACATCCGTTCAGATGGCCCGCCGGGCAGAAGGGATCCTCTGATCCGGGTACCTTCATTTCCCAGCCGTCAAGGTTTTTGTGCATCCCCGGCCCCCTGTGTTGCCTGGACCTTCTCCCGGTAGTAGACCCGGAACTCCTCGTAGAACCGGAGGATCTTCCCCTCCACGAAGTCGGGGCGCTCGTTCGCCTCGGCCATCATCACCTTGACCAGGAGCGGGAGGATCCCCCCGACCTCCGCGCCCTCGCCCGGGGGCATCTGGAGGAGGAGGGGGAGGGCCCCCTCCACGAACACCGCCACCTCGTTCTTTGCCTGGATATCCCGGGTCCAGGACTCGACCAGGGCGAGGGCCGGGCCCATCGCCTTCCGGATGGCCGTCTCCTTCAGGCTCATACCGGCGCCCCCAGGCCGGAGGCCTCCGGAGTCCCCGCCCCGAGGGGGTGGGGGACGGCTCGGGGGGGGCTCTCCCTGATCCTCCCCTCCGCGAGGGCCCTCTCCTTTTCCTCGGCCACTTTCTTCTCGTGCTCGTAGTCCTCGGCGCCCTTCTCCGGCTTCTTCTCCTCGGACGGGGTCGAAGCCTTGTACGCCTTCCACATGGGCGCGGCGAGGCCGGCGGTTGCGATGACGAGGGGCAGCTCGTCAAAGAGGATCTCGAAGGGATTTATCCCCTTTTTCAGGCAGTACCGATAAAATACCCCGTTCCATTTCCTCAATTTTACAGGATCCGGCTCGGGGATCCTATCAAAGATGATCCCGGGCAGGGACCAGAGGGCCTCGGAGAGAAAGAGGCCGTCGTCCTCGGTGAAGACCTCGGCAGCCGCAGGTCCTGGCCCGGGCCCCGGGGCCGGTACGGGCATGCCGGGGATCCCCTCACCCTCAGCGCCGGCCTCCCCCTCAAAGGCGGCACGATCGGGAAGCTCCACAAACTCCGGAATTATATTGAACTCCTCGTCCACGAACTCAGGGGTTGTTGAGTCGGTCGAGGAAGGGCTTCTCCCCTCTCCCTGTCCTACCTGGGGAGCCTCGCCTCCCGGGGTCTTCACCGGCTCCTCCTTCCGGAGCGCAAAGGAGTTCACCAAGACCCGACCCTCTTCCTTCCTGGGGGGTGCCTCGCGCACCGGCGGTTTCCGGACCGGGACCAGCACGGGCTTCTTCTTGGTGACGATCTCGCGCCGGACGGCGGTCTTCCGGAGCTTGTCATAATCGTAGTCCTTGGCATGCTCGGGGTGAGCCGCCTTCACGTGCATGGTGATCCCCTGGAGGGCGTACTCACGTGGTGGCCTGCACCAGGGGCAGACCACGTAACTGCGGCGCATGTAAGTAAGAAAGGCTGAAGGAGAGAAGAATATTTAGGTTGTCTGTTCTGGTGCGTTGAAGGGAGCTCCGAAGGGTGAAATGCCCACAGAGGGCATCCTTGGAAACGGCTCTAAATGCGGATTGGGCCTCATATCGTTATCCTCCGCTGCGGAGTAAATAATCACACCTCCCGCGAATGCACCAGAACCAGGTTGTCAGAGATCCCCCACCCGCGCCATCCCCTGACCAGGGGCACCAGGGCCCGAACCTGTAGGAGGGGGCCGTGATAGAACGGTGGGAAGACCTATCTGAGGGGGGGCGTCCACCCCTCTCACGCTTCCTCGTCGCTGCCCTCCTTTTCGTCGCTCTTTCCCTCGGTCTCGTCCTCGGACTCGTGGGTGCCCTCCTCGCCGAGGATGGGTTGATCATACCAGGGCACCTCCTTCTTCGTCGCGACCGCGGCGATCTCGCCGGCAACCTCCTTTTCACCGCTTACGGCCTCAGATTCGGAAGGCAGTTCGTCGTCATCGAAGCAGATGACGGGGGTATCTAGGAAGTCGAGGAACTGCTGAATGAGACCCGGCTCCTCCTTCACCGCTGCCTTCATCGCCGCTTTCTCGTCGTCGGTGGTCCGGACGAGCTGTGCGAACTTCTCTGGCTTGCGCAAGGCGAGCCCGATGACGCAGGACCGTGACATTCCAAGGTCGCCGGCGAGCTTGTCAACGAGGACACTGACGTCCTCCTCAAGGCTGATAGAGTGTTTTACGTGCTTCTTTTCGGTGGTCGAGTGGGCCATGCTACCCGGTAGGATTGAGGTCGTAATATAGTTCTTCTCGGTGCACGTAAAAAAGGGTTCAATTGAGCCTATTTTTCGGGTGGGAGGGGTTCGAGCGGCTCGCCCGCGAAGATCCTGCGGAAGTCCTCGCGGATCTCCGGGTCCTCCTTGACGAGCTCGAGGAGCTGCCGCCGGAAGGTGTTGTCACCTGGTTCTTTGTTCATGCGTGTTTTCCTGCGATGCGATGACCGCTAAATATTGAATTAGAACGCTCCAAATAAGAATCTGCCGTCAGACAACGTGGTCTTTTGTGGTCCAGGAGGAATCGTTTTCCCGGTCACTGCGGCAGGTCAAGGTCTCGACGGAAGAGCTCGGACCTGGGCGCGGAGGTCCTCCAGGGCGAGCCGGGCCCGGCGAAGCTGCTTCGCATGGTAGGTCTTCACCCGCTCCCAAGACCGGATCCGCTCGACCAGGTCGGGCCTGGCGGCCTCCCAAGTGATATAAGGTAGACCGGTAACGGTCCGGTGAGCTTTAAGTCACCCCCATTCGACGAGGATGTGAGCTTTGTGAGGTACTTCCCAGGTCCACTATGGAACATAGTAAATTCATCTTCGGCCGGCACAGGTATCCTCCCCAAGCTCACCTGGGTGTGAGCTTCGGGTCACCCGCTCCCAAGGGATTGTGAGCTTTGTGAGGTACTTCCCCAGTAGATCAAGCTCACACACTCCTCACAGACCCCCTACCACTCATTTCTGGTCCCCCTTTTTGACCCTCCACTGGACAGCACGGCGCGTCTGTTTGGCATCCTTCATAAGTAGAACCCCGCTCGGGAAGACCTGTCCCTCCTTCCTCGCGAAGGCCTTCCCGAGCATCGTCCGGTAGTCCCCTCTTCGGGTCGTAATCTCCTCTGGGAGGACCTCATCGAGTCTCAGTTCAAGGTCGGTGAGACGCCCCTGCTGGGTGTCCCTCACGGTCTCCAGGAGGTCGACGACCATCTTCACGGTGAAGGAGTCCGGGAAGATCTCCCCCAAAACCTGGAGGAAGGCATCCCACTGTGTCGTGTTGGTATCAGACCGCTCGTGGAACTGCTCCAGGTTTCCCAGGAAGTCATTCAATCCCGCATTCTCCAGGATCCCGCCGATGACCTCGCGCCATCTCTCGAATCCACCGACCAGTGGAGCCCTGGTGGGCTTCGGCTTCCCTGCCAGGATCCAGGCACGGGTGATGGTGAGGATGGCTGCCAGGAGTCGACCCCGCTCCTGGAGCACCCAGGCCTTGAGATCCGGGTGGAGGAAGTCCGTCCGCTGCCAGGGTCGGGCGTTGTGTGCATCCATTCTCACCCAGTAGCAGCGCCGAGGGAGGTCCCCCCCCACCTGGATGTTATTTCCGGTCGCTATCCAGGTCGCCCGGTTGGGAAGGTCCACCATGGTTGACTCCCCGAGGATCCGGCCCCTCCAGGTGTCACCGGTCAGAACTGCCGCGAGGGATGGGGCAAAGAGGCGCCCCTCTACGTTGTCAATCACCACCACAGTTCGCCCCTGAGAGAGGAGGGCGGTGATGGCCTTTGACCACTCCCCCTCTTCAGCGGGCGCGGTCATCATGGGGGCCGGCCGGCCGGTGGCCACCGCAGCGGCGACCTCGGCGAGGAGGGAGGCCCCGGTTCCTGCCTGGGGCTTATCGATGAGGGCCAGGGGCACATGACCGGGGATCACCGGCCGGAGGACGGCTGTGAAGAGGGCCCCGATAGCATTGACGCGGGAGGCCTCATCACTGAAGGGGAAATCCCTAAGAACCTCTTTGAGGAGATTAACGGCCCGGGTGAGGTCCTCTGGCTCCGGGCGATCCGGGATAGCCGGGACGAGGAGGCCGGGGGTTGGGGTGTAGATCACCCGAAGGTCAGGGCAGTATCCCGGCAGGGCTGTCACTGTTCCGTCAGGCAGGATGACCGGGGACTCGATGATCCCCTCGAGGGGCGGGATCCCCGGCCAGGCCCGGGACGCCATGAGGTCCTGGACCACATCAAGGGGCGGCGGCGCGACGGACTCTTCCCCGTCCTTCCGGATCCTGGAGAAGTCAGCGACCCTCTCCAGGATATGCCGGAGGTCGGCAGGGGCGAGAGGCACGATGGAGGGCATGCCTTTCTCGTCCTGGACGACCCGGACCAGGGCGCCGCCCCTGATGAAGACCGTTGGCGGGTTGTTTGCGTCCAGAAGGGTGATCAGGGAGCGGTCGGTGTTCTCCCGGAGGCGGGAGTTGGTAAGGATGATTTTCCGCCTCTCGGCACGGTCCCGCTCCTGTCTCTTCCTTTTGAGGGCCTCCCACCGGCGCCGGACCTCATCGGTTGTGATCTTCTCACGGATCCAGGCCTTCAGGTCCGACGGGAGAAGGAATTCGTATCCCTTCGGTGGGGGAATTCCGAGATCCTTCTCGAGTTGCTCAATGAGGGTGTAGGCCTCTTTCGGCGTGAATCTGTTGAGCTCGTCCAGGGGCACAAGGGACCATGAGGGCCTGGTAGCCTCCTGCCCTTCCCTCCCTGCTGCCGATATCGGCGCCGGTTCCATGGATCCGGCGGCCGTGGCCTCCTCGGTCGTCTCCGAGATCTGCCATCCCTTCGCGTCCTCAGTGAGCTCGGCAGTTATCGGTTCCTTCACGGCGGCTCCCACCACCGGTTCCGCGGTGGGCATAGCCACGCCCTCAGCTGCGGCCTTCGCCTCGAGCCGCTCCTTCTGCATGGCAGCGAGTTTCTCACCCATCACCTCCGCCGCCGTTTTGAACTTATCCGAAGGAGCCGAAGCCGGCCGGACCGGCACCTCCACAGCCCGCCCCGCTTCGATGAGCTGCCGTGCATTTCGGGCCGGGATGTTTGCCAGGTCCTCCTTCAGGAACGGTCCATAGGTTCGCCCATCGGTCCCCATGAACTCCTCATCGCAGGCCACGAGGAACCGAATGAGGAGGAGACCGGGATCGGAGGTCATGGTGGCGTCACAGACCCCTTCACATCCGCCGGGGGCGCCGCGGGTTGTGGCCCCAGTATCTCCTCAAGGGTGATGAGGGCATGCTTCAGGACCACCAGGTCCCGCCCCTCGGTGGCCACCACCACTTCAAACTTCGAGATCTCCGTTAAAGTGCCCTCGAGGTTAGACCCGTCAACGAGGCGGGCACGGACGCTCCTTCCCTTCATCCGCTCTATTGGATCGGGCTTCTCCTCGGGCTGCTTCCTCCCCGACCGGTGCCCGTCCCCCAGCTTATCACCCGGGGGCGCGCGGTCAGGAACGATTTTAATTCGCCCCTCCCGGACGAGTCTGTCGTAAAACTCCCGCTGCTGTGGTGGGAGGGCGTCGTACTCGCCTCGCGTCATGGTTCGGGAGATCTCCGTCACACCTCACCATCCGGGCGCCTGGTAGCGCCCGCCTGAACGAGCCGAACCCAGACCCCGGGAACCTGGAGGAGCTCGTTGTAGGGGCTCTGTAGCCGGTCCGGGCGGGGTGGCCGGTGAGCGCGGTCCTTATTCCGATATGACCGGGGCCCCCGCTCTACAACCTCAGGGGGCGCCGTGGATGAGCTCACAACCATCCCCCCATAGGGTTCAGCGGGTAAGCGCGTGGATTTATATACAAATAGTCTAAATAAATGTGTAGAGGGGTCACTGCTCCGATCCGGGGGCTCCTTGTGGGAATCATCCCACTTCACTCCTTTCTTCTTGTGAATCTTCAGACAGTTTCCAGGTTCCATCCTGGATCCTTCGTTCTGCCACCATCCGATGAATTGGGCTCGGCAGATGCTCGAGGGTCTCTTTGTCGATCACCAGGTGCCCGGTGACCTGGTCACTAGGTGCAGCGGGACCACGGCGTGCAGGGCTCGGTCGCGGAGGGGGAGCGGGTGCAGTGCCGGTCATGAGTCAGCCCCCGGAATGGCCTTCTCCTCGCCGGGGCCTTGCACGCTATGTTTCCTCATCCATGCCCAGAATGCGGGTTCTACGCAGTTTTCGAAAAAGTCTTTAAGATCACCCTCGGGGATTATACCTCGGGGATCCGCAATGAGGAGCCGGCCACCCACCACAATGGTGGATTCCTCCCCGTTTTCCACTGGGTAGGGGATGTTGAGGAACCTGGACGATTTTCCGACAGTATGGTTTTTCCTCCGGACCGCGATGACCATGGTAGATACATCAGTAACTATTTTATTTAAGACACACTAAATGTATGCCAGGGAACATTTGCATGAAAGAAGAAAAACGCGGACGGCCTCTATCCACGCAGAAATCAGTCGGGAGGATTATCGTCGATTATTTACGGGAGCACGGAAGGGCCACCTATTCAGAACTGGCTGAAAAGGCCAGGGGAACAGATAGGATTGCACACCGGGTTCTGAACAATGCTCTGAAGCAGCTTCGCGATAAGAAATTGATCGAGAAGCATCCTGAAATGCGTGGGGAGAAAGTTATCGTCTACTATACCCTCACATTCCCTTCATCGGCCATGGTCTCCGGCAGGGAGGCAAAGTCCTATCACGAATGGATTCACGAGACTGCGTGGCGCCTGGAGGAGATGGGTACCATGAGCCCCGAACTCCTGGAGAAGACCAGGGGGAAGCCGTGGGTGGATTCGGGGGGGCTGGTGGCGGATCAGGTCAATGCCTTGAGAACTGCTGCAAAATGGCTCGGGGTAATCATCCTTGGAATTATTGGAGAGGCAAATGCCGGTCAAGACGAGGAAGCGAGGAGGAGATCCCTAGATCGGGCCTGTTGTGATTACCTCCCGGGTTTCATCAACGAGGCTGCCCGGCTCGCCTCACCCACCCTAGGGGATCCCCGCGCCGCGGTTGTGGCTGCAATCACTGAGATGGGTGGCGAGGATTTCTTCTTTAGGACGATGTGGCAAATCCCCGCGCATGTAGACCGGGATGAGGGATCCAGTGTCGATGTAGTGAAGTACAGGGAGTACGCGAAAAGCCGGGATGGATCTCACCCTGGAATATAATCTGAATTAAGGTCCGGATTTGGAAGGGAGTCGGGCCGGCGGCGCCCCCTCCAGGATCCCCGGTTCAGGTCTCTTCACCGGGTCCCGAGCTCGAGGTCCTAGGTGGGATCCTGGATGAGGATCTCCTCCATGGGATGCTCAGATAGTAGTCTTCACGGGCATACCATTCTCCCGGAGGACCTTCTCGTGAAAAAAAGGGATTCAATTAAGGCTTTTTTTCCAGCGGTTCAAGGGGTTCACCCGCAAAGATCCGGCGGAAGTCCTCGCGGATCTCCGGGTCCTCCTTGATGAGTTCAATGAGCATCCGCCGGAGGGTTTTGTCTCCTGGTTCTAGGACGAGCCGGGCCCGGCGGAGCCGCTCCAAGTAGTAGGTACTTCCGGGAGCTCGCGACCAAGAACCTGGTTGAAGACCCTTCCTTTCCACTGGACGAGGACCTCATCACCAGGTCCAGGATCTCCGGGACCCTGCTGCAGGGCCTGGCCTGCAGGTCCAGAGCTTTCATGGGCCGGGCGGTTACCGCTCAAGGAGGCCCGGCCCCGCATGGTCTCATCTCCAGCTCTTGCATCTAATGATTTCTCTTCACCCATGCTAGATCCCCCCGAATCTTCCTCCGTTTGGGCATCCGGGAAAATAACGGTTTTACGGCTTCAAAATCACCCCTTCCCAGCCTCGCCCTGTTGGTGGGAGGGATGATTCATCGAGGGAAAAGAGGGTGATCGGGGTCATTATCGAAGGGCGTAACGCCGCTCCTTCTTGATCATGGAGATGACACCTTTGTCATCGATTTCGAGATACCACCCTGTTCCCTCGGCCTGGTACCCCCTCCCCCGGATATCGGGGCATAGGATTTTCCCTTTTTTTGTCACGAGCCATGCATCGGGGGCATGATCAGGATCGTTGGAACAGACCCCGACGATCTTACGAACCCCCCAGCCCTTCGGATAGCCTTTCGTGCAATCGCATTTTATATCATTGTAATGTGGCATGTTTCACCGTCATGACCTCTTATCTGCATTTGTAGCCAGGTTTCGATCAACATTATCATCCCCCCCTTGAAAGGGGCAGGGATGGGGCAGAATGAAGGCCCTCACGCGGTTCTGGTGATGGGGAGGTTAAGGATATTTGCATCTTGGAGATCCCGCATTCCCGGCACCACCACCCGACCGGCACGAACCGATATCGGCCCTCACGCTCCTCCCTGGCATAGAGCCGGACCATCCGGGATCCGCACTTGGGATGGGGACAGGGCGGAGCTTGAACCTTCATAATTATGTATACATTAAAAAAGAGAATAAGGTTTATGCGTGGTCCTTTTGCTATCTTTCGTTGTGGTCTCGATAAGAGGGATTGAACCTGATTAATCTTAAGCCTCGGGCGGGGATTGAACCCGCGACCTTCGCCTTACCAAGGCGACGCAATACCGCTATGCCACCGAGGCAGGTATTCTTTTTTATTGGTGGGGGTCCCTAATAAAATGTGGTGGTTGGGGAATGAGCCTGAACGACTCTCATCGATGGGGACAGGGAGAGGAGAATGCACCCGGCCGGGGAAAAAGGATGGGATTCCGGGGGGCCTTCATCACTGCTGTTCTCATTCTCGCAGGGCTGCTGGAATCGCCAGCGGGAGCGGGCCTCTCCATGGCTCCTGTCACCGATATCTTCGAGGTAGGAGATGTGGTGAGCTTCTCCGGAATCAATACAGACAATTCGACCACCTATCTCTTTCTCACCGGACCTTAC
>Ga0315285_10004327_pt1 | contig 14725 bp, 14 predicted proteins | sample YL17G09_36_MG_FD_203698 | JGI IMG/M metagenome (GOLD analysis project Ga0315285, IMG submission 203698) | Sediment microbial communities from Yellowstone Lake, YNP, Wyoming, USA - YL17G09_36 | ecosystem: Environmental > Aquatic > Freshwater > Lake > Sediment | place: USA: Wyoming | collected...
TGGGATCACCACCGTGATTCTCCCAATCAAAGCAGAGAAATAATTTCGGCTCTGTAGAAATCCCTGATCTCACATCAATACCAGAGATCCATGATGAACCGGTTTTCGACGGGTATCGCAAGGGGGGCTGCCGTGACCTTCGGGTAGGGGTGACTGGAGAACATTGTCAAAAGACAATTTTCGATTGTGCCGCAGTGGTGGGGCAATGTAACTCAAAGATATCCTGATGGATATCTTCTCCAGTTTGCCCTTCCCTTCGGGAACGGCAAACATCCCCAAGAACGTTATGAAAAACGATGATTTCTACAGAGCCATAATTCCCGGTCATACAATCCCCCTGTTTTTCATGGTTTTAAATCGTTTTCTGAATGGAATCCAGTCATGCACAGGCATCTGATGAACACGCAATGTTTATATATCATCACACGCTAACTTATGGTAAACCTTAAAGGACGAGGTGTATTGCGATGACCGAGAAAGATTTCACAGAGGTTACGGTAAAAGAGGCTGCCCATGACGATGCGGGGCGCGGCATAGCGCGGGTGAGCGTCGATGTCATGAAAAAGCTGGGGCTCGTTTCCGGCGATGTCATCGAGATCCAGGGCAAGCGGAAAGCCGCGGCAATCATCTGGCCCGGCTTTGCGCAGGATACCGGCGGCGCGATCCTTCGGATTGACGGCAACATCCGTGGCAATGTCGGGACAGGCATTGACGAGAAAGTGAAGATTCGCAAGTCCGAAGCCGCGTACGCAAAAAAAGTGGTGATCCAGCCCACCCAGCCGATCCGGCTCGTTGGCGGTGAACAGTACCTTTCGAGACTGCTGCGCGGACGCTCGGTTATCGAGGGACAGACTGTCCGCGTGGATGTGATTGGCAACTCCATCACGCTCGTCATAGCCAAGGTCACTCCGAAAGGGATCGCGATCGTGACCGATGAGACCGAGATCGAGCTCAAGGAAGAGCCGTACAAACCGGAAGAGGGCAAGAAAGAGCCCTCCAATATCCATTACGAAGATATTGGCGGGCTGGGCAGGGAACTCCAGCTGGTCCGGGAGATGATTGAGCTCCCGCTGCGCCACCCGGAGATCTTTGAACGCCTGGGAATCCAGCCACCAAAGGGAGTGCTCCTCTACGGTCCCCCGGGCACAGGTAAGACCCTGATCGCAAAAGCGGTCGCAAACGAGGTGGATGCCCACTTCATCTCGCTTTCAGGCCCTGAGATCATGAGCAAGTATTATGGGGAAAGCGAGAAGGGGCTCCGCGAAAAGTTTGAGGAAGCAGAGCAGAATGCACCGGCGATCATCTTCATCGATGAAATCGATTCGATCGCGCCCAAACGCGCCGAAGTACAGGGTGAAGTTGAGCGGCGCGTCGTCGCACAGCTCCTTGCACTCATGGACGGGCTGAAAGGGCGCGGCCAGGTGATCGTAATTGCAGCCACCAACCTCCCCGATGCCATCGATCCGGCACTCCGGCGCGGAGGGCGCTTTGACCGTGAGATCGAAATCGGGATTCCGGACAAGAAGGGCAGGCTGGAGATCTTCCAGGTGCACACACGCGGGGTGCCGCTGTCAGATGATGTCAGGGTCGAAGAGTTCGCCAATACGACACACGGTTTTGTCGGTGCGGATATCGCACTGCTGGTAAAGGAAGCCGCGATGCATGCGCTGCGCAAGGTGATCCCGCAGATCAAGATCGACGAGGAAATTCCCAACGAGGTCCTTGATGCGCTCAAGGTCACCAAGGACGACTTCGATGAGGCACGGAAGCACGTCGAACCCTCCGCAATGCGCGAGGTGCTCGTAGAAGTCCCCGATATCACCTGGAACCAGGTGGGCGGGCTCGAGGAGGTCAAGCAGGAGCTCCGTGAGGCAGTCGAGTGGCCGTTGAAGTACTCCGATGTGTTTGAAAAGCTCCAGACCCGGCCGCCGAAAGGCATCCTGCTCTTTGGCCCCCCGGGCACGGGCAAGACGCTGCTCGCAAAAGCGGTGGCAAACGAGAGCGAGTGCAACTTCATCGCCGTAAAGGGGCCCGAACTCCTCTCCAAGTGGGTCGGCGAATCGGAGAAAGGAGTGAGAGAGATCTTCCGCAAGGCGCGCCAAGCGTCCCCGTCCATTATATTCTTCGACGAGGTCGATGCGCTGGTTCCAAAGAGGGGAACCTACATGGGTTCGTCCCATGTTACCGAGAGCGTGGTCTCGCAGATCCTGACAGAGCTGGACGGTATGGAAGAGCTCAGGAATGTCACCGTGCTCGCGGCAACAAACCGGCCTGACATGCTGGATGATGCATTGCTGCGCCCAGGAAGGCTCGAACGCCATATCTATGTGCCTGCCCCCGATGAGGAGGGCCGCAAAAAGATATTCGATGTGTATCTGCGGGATGCACATGCAATCCTGGCAAAGGATATCAGTACCGATGAGCTCGTACAGCAGACCGAGGGGTATGTCGGGGCTGACATTGAAGCACTCGTCCGTGAGGCAAAAATGGGTGCAATGCGCGAGTTCATCCGTGCCATGGCCGACAAGACCGAACAGGAGCGGTCCGATGCGATCAAGAATGTGATGATCACAAAAGCGCACTTTGTCGAAGCGATCGGCAAGGTAAAGGCATCCCTCGACAACGACGCGATTGAGAAGTCGGAGCGGCAGGCATGGGAGATGCTCTACAACCAGGAGCAGCGCACCACGCTCGAACATGCTGCATCAGTTCTCAAGCGTGCAGAGCTGGCAGGTGGCAGAACCGATACTGCAGCGATTGATGAACTGCGGAAGCAGACATTCCTGCGCAGGAAGGACTTTACCGAGATCAGGAAGCAGAGCGAGGCGCTGGAAACGCAGCTCGAAAAAAAGAGAGAGAAAAAGTGACAGGCTGAGGTACACTATCATGAACGATGAACCCCAGGACGTATTCCGGCAGATGGATGCGATGATCGCACGGATGTTTGAGGAGATGAAACACGGGATGGTAACAGGGATCCCACCCCACGCGGCGGGCTACCGGATTGTCCTGCGGGGAAGCACAATACCGCAGGTACCCCCGCATGACAGGATTGCCCGATCCGGTGACCCGCACGAACCGGTACCGGAGGTTCACTGCATTGGCAACGAAGTGAAGGTGGTCGCAGAACTGCCCGGAGCTGAAAAGGAGAGCATACAGCTCAATGTCAGCGATGGTACAATCACGATTGAGGCCGATGGTCAGGGGCGGCACTTTATTAAACGTGCTGTTTTCCCCCCGGTCGATGCTGCATCGATGAAGTCGACGTTCAGGAATGGCGTCCTCGAAGTCACGTTTGCCGGGCTGAATGAATCTCACGCGGATGATAAGCGCGACGCTTAAAAATCCTCCACTTTTGTATCATCATCTATTTTATAGTGTCAGCAATACCTAATAATGAGTGATTTTTCATGCCGAAGAAAACCAGTTCCACTACAACGGTCAGGACCCCAGTCAGGACGACCATTTCCGTCATCAAGGCAGACGTGGGAAGTTATCCCGGACACTCCCGCGTGCATCCCAAGCTCCTCGAGAAAGCTGCCCAGATGCTGCGGGCCCAGAAAGGCAAGCTGCTGACCGACTGCATCGTTACCCACTGTGGCGACGATCTCGAGCTGATCATGACCCACACCCATGGTGTGGACAATGAGAAGGTGCATAAACTGGCGTGGGACGTGTTTACCGAATGCGCTGCGATCGCAAAGAGCATGAAGCTCTATGGTGCAGGGCAGGACCTGCTCTCTGATGCCTTCAGCGGTAACGTCAGGGGCATGGGTCCGGGTGTCGCGGAGATGGAATTTGAGGAACGGGGCAGCGATCCCGTGCTCGTGTTCATGGCTGACAAGACCGAGCCGGGCGCCTGGAACTTTTACCTGTACAAAATTTTTGCTGACCCGTTCAATACTGCAGGACTGGTCATAGATCCCGGCATGCATGATGGGTTCATCTTTGAAGTGCACGATCTCTTCGAGAAACGCAAGATCAAATTCAGGACTCCTGAAGAATCCTACAACATGCTTGCGTACATAGGGGCACCGTCCCGGTACGTGATCAAGCATGTCTTTAAAAAGGACGGGACCATCGCGGCGTCGACGAGTACGCAGCGGCTCAGCCTGATTGCGGGGAAGTATGTCGGGAAGGACGACCCGGTCATGATCGTCCGGTCGCAGAGCGGGCTGCCGGCAGTGGGTGAGGTCATTGAACCCTTCACTATCCCGGTCCTTGTTGCCGGCTGGATGCGGGGATCCCACCATGGGCCGTTCATGCCGGTTGGTCTGCCGGATTCCAACTGTACACGGTTTGACGGTCCGCCGCGGGTAATGTGCTTCGGGTTCCAGGTGAGCAATGGGGAGTTGATCGGCCCCGTCGATATGTTCGATGACCCGGGTTTTGACCGCGTGCGTGCACGCTGCAATGAGCTTGCTGATATGATCCGGGCGCAGGGCCCGTTCGAGCCGCACCGGCTCTCGATGCAGGAGATGGAGTATACAACCCTGCCGACCGTTGAAAAGGAATTCGCGAAGCGGTGGGAACCCATTACCGAATAACGATCCCCATGAAATCTGCTTTTTTTTAAGGCCCCAAAACGCGGGAAGGGAAAAAAAGACAAAAAAACACGAATGCGCTATGGTGATGCAATCCACAACTGAAATATTAAAAGACACCCAGGCAAGGAAGAAACACTGATGCACAGAGGAAGCAAACTTTAAATTATCATGCCCACCAAAATAGGGCAGATGGTTAATGGAATTGTTTTGCCGATAAAAAAGGTTTTTGCACTCGTCGACACAAAGATTGCCGTCGAAATCAAGGATGAAAGGCGCAAGCTGCAGGGGCGCCTCGTTGCAGTGGATGAATATCTGAACATCCATATGGACGAGACCATCGAATTTGTCGACAACCAGCGGGGCAGGAGCCTTGGAACTGTCGTGATCAGAGGAAACAATATTTTAACGATTGCACCACTCATCTGAGGTGTCAAGTGGCCGACCCTGAAGAAGAGGCATTCAAACTCATCCAGTCAAGACCGGATGGTGTGCTCCAGAGCGAACTCTGGAAAGAGCTGGGTCTTGACAGCCGGAAATGTTCGCGGATTGTGAAGAAGCTTGATGAAAACGGTCTCATCGATCGTGTCGAATACCGGAAAGATGGCATAAAAACCTACCTTTTGCGCGCGAAATCCAAACCGGTAAATCCATGTGACCTTCTCGCAGGTGATGAACTGATCCCCTGCATCGGGTGTGACCTCGAGTGCATTGTTGAAGAGTGCCACCCGCTCATGGACTGGATGTACCAGCTGGCAATCGTGCAGCATGCCAGCGAGTGATCCTTTCCAGACTTCATTCTATCGGTATTTTTACCGCGACAAAGACGAACCTGAAGTTACTGATGACCTCATCCCGGGTTGTTTTGTAACCTGATCCGGAAATCCTGCCATTCCATTGCATGGAATGAATTGAAATTTTTGTGAACCCGGATCCATCCCTGGCGGGCGGATCGTCCGTCTCCCGATCCTGGCAGGAATCATGCCCGGTGTAACCTTCCTGGAGCGGTACCGGGCATGCCGATGGTTATCACAAAATTCCGGTACAAACATCATTTAAGGTACCTTCAATGGTGGCTGAAATCTGGTATGGTACTGTGGCGATGAAAATACAAGGTATGGCGGGGGAGAAGGAACCACGTCCTGTTAACAAATTTTGTGGAAGAACCCTATTTTTACCATAAATATTCCCCATTCTGGCGTTACCTGGCATAACCTCAACAACTATTTATTGCACAAATCTCTACCTCATATACAACGTGTCCCGTCGGTTAATCGGGGAGAACCACAATGATCGCTGTCCTTTTTGTCGATGACAACTCTGAGCTGATGGCGCTCGCCCGTTCTGTCCTTGAGAAATCGGGTGAGGTCCGGCTTGAGTCTGTCCGTTCTACAAAACAGGCGCTCGAAAAACTCAAAAACCGTGTGTATGACGTGATTGTCTGCTATGAACAGGTGCCCGATGTCAACGGCATCGAGTTTGTACCCGACATGAACGGCATCGAGTTTTTAAAATACCTCAAATCGCAGGGCAACACAACGCCGTTTATCCTGCTTTCCCGCAGGGGCCAGAACAAAGTCGTGATCGCCGACGTGATGAATGGCACGGAATTGCCGCTCCCGAAAGGGGGCGATCCCCGCCTGCAGCTGTCGGACCTCGTTATGCTCGTGAAACAGACGATGCTGCGCCGCCGCGCTGACCGGGAGGTCAAGGCACAGAACGACCAGCTCTCTGCTATTCTCTCTGCAACACCTCTTGGCATATTCCAGGTGCGAAACCGGCTCATCGGATGGGTAAACCAGCCATTTGGTGCAATGCTGGGATACAGCGGGAACCAGATGGTCGGCAAGGATATCAGCATCCTCTTTTCGAACCCTGAAGGGCTGGAGCAGGTGGTGCGGGGTCTTCAGGCCAGACAGCATACCGGCGGTTCCCAAAACATGGAATGCGATATGGTGAGGAAGGATGCATCACCGATCTCCTGTCAGCTGCAGGTGCTGGCACCCGATCCCGGGGATGTTTTAAAGGGCGGGACATTTGTCGTGACAGACATTTCGGATCGCAGGAAGCTTGCTGATGCGCTCAAGAAAAGTGAGGCAAAGTACCGGGAAACGGTACAGAATACCCAGAGCATTATCATCCGCATCGACGCGCAGGGGACAATCACGTTTTTCAATACGTTTGCACTCTCGTTTTTTGATTATACGTCCGACGAAGTGATCGGAAAGAATGTTGTCGGCACTATTATCCCTCTAAAGTCCCGGTCCGGTCACGATCTCTCGATGATGGCAAACGATCTCGGGTTCAATGCCGAAGGGTATGCAGTCAATGTGATGGAGAATGTCCGCAGGAATGGTGACCGCGTCTGGATTGCCTGGATTAACAAGGCAATCCGGGATGAAGAGGGCCGTATCGTCGAGGTGCTCTGTATCGGAAACGACATCACGGATCGCCGTCGCGGGAGTACAGAAGTCAGGATCAGCACGGACACCTGGAAGGATCAGGTGGTGGCAGATACCGATATCAGGGAGGATGTTTTTGATGCTGTCTTCCATATCTGCACCGAGATCTCGGTGGAGGGCAGGGAGGGAAAAGCTGTCGGGACAACATTTTTGATCGGTGATGCAGAGAACGTCATGGGAAAATCCCGGCAGATCATGCTGAATTCATTCGAAGGCCATCCTCCGGAATTGCGGATTGTGACGAACCCGGACCTCAAGGAAAACATCAAGGAGTTTGCCCAGCTTGACGGTGCATTTGTCGTGAGCGGTGATGGTTTCATCGAAGCGTCAGGAAGGTACATAACGGTTGACACGAGCGGCGTGAACCTTCCCAAAGGGATGGGAACCCGGCATAATTCTGTTGCTGCCATGACACATGTGACCAAGACAGTCGGAATCGTGGTCTCGCAGAGTGGCGGTGGGATCACCCTTTTCAAGAACGGCCAGATATTAAAAAAGATCAGCCTCTGATCATCCTCTTTTTCCGGTTTTTATCATTCCTGTTCTTTGAGCTGACAACACATGCCGGTATGCCGGCAGATATTTCCCACAGCCCTGAATGCATCTTCAAGGTCAGGGAAGTTGGGGATGCATGCCTCACGCAGGATCCGCAGCGGGGTCTTCATGGAATCGCCGCCGATCAGGCACCCCACGATCATACTATGGGTGTGTTTTGAGAAACGGACGATTTCGTTTGCCACCCTGATGGGATCAGAGATTGCTGAAGGAACCGCGACAACAAACGCAATGTCCCAGAGTTCCTGGTTCCTGATCATCACGTCAAAGGTCCTTGCGAAACGGTCCGCACCTGAATCGCCAACCATATCAATAGGATTTTCCCGGCTCCAGTCTGCGGGCAGGACGGCATTGAGTTCAGAAACCAGTGCCGGGGGAAATTCGATTAACGTGATCCCGAACCGTTCGGCATAATCGGAAGAGAGCACGGCAAATCCGCCGGCGTTTGTGATGACCACCGCCCTCACGCCCTTTGGGTAACCTTCCGACGAGAGCAATTCTGCAGCCTGGAACGCTTCCCGGATGGACTGGACAGGGATCACGCCTGTCTGCCGGAATGCCGCCTGGTAGACCTCATTGCTTCCGGCAAGGGAGCCGGTATGGGATGACGCGGCTTTCTGCCCGATCTTCGATGACCCCGACTTGATTGCCACAATAGGTTTTGCGTGTGTGACGGCACGCACCATCTCCATAAACCGTTTTCCGTCGTGGATCTGTTCGATGTACAGAATGATGGCGTTCGTGTTCGGGTCGGTACCGGCGTACTGGATGAAGTCCTCAATGGTAAGGTCGGCCTGGTTGCCAACACTGATCACACAAGAGAAGCCGATCTCTTCGGGGATGCTCCAGTCCACAATCGTGGAGATGATCGCCCCGCTCTGCGATATGAATGCAATCCTGCCTGGCCGGGGGGATACCGGGTCAAAGGTGGTATTGATGCCCTGCAAAGGAAGCATGAGTCCAAGACAGTTGGGGCCCATGATCCGGATGCCATACCGGTCGGCGATGGACATGACCTGTTCCTCGAGCATTCTTCCTTCCACCCCACTCTCGCGGAATCCCGAAGAGATGACGATGACGAGCGGGATTCCCTTTGTGCCGGCTTCTTCAATGATCTGCGGGACGGTGCGGGCAGGTACCGCGACAACCGCAATATCAACCGGTTCCGGTATTGATCCCAGCGAGGGGTAGGTTTTCCTTCCCAGAATCATCGCGTGCTTGGGGTTGACCGGGCAGAGTGAGCCGGGAAATGTGAGGAGGTTCCGTACGATTGCATAGCCTACTTTATTCGGTTCGGGAGATGCACCGACCACAGCGATGGACTTCACCGTGAGCAATGAGGAGATTGATTGTTTTTTGGACCGGGATATATCAGCGGGCGGGTGGTCGCTCACATACACGCGTGCATCAACCGCACAGGCACCTTTTTCATAGAGGATGACGGGGTTGATGTCGAACTCAACAACATCGGGTCGCTCTGTAAAGAGGCGGGCAATTGACTCAATGATCCCGATCAACGCCTGTTCATCCCGGGCCGGCTCGTTGCGGAACCCTGCAATCAGGGGATACGCCTGAAGTTCATGGATCATGGCCTCAATCTCATGTCTGTCGATGGGGAGGACGCGGGTGGCAGTATCCCTCAGAAGCTCGACCAGTGTCCCTCCAATCCCAACCGTGAGCACCTTTCCAAATGCAGGGTCGGTCTTCCCGCCGACAATCAGCTCAAGCCCGGGAGGGAGCTGCTGTTCGACTATTACTCCTTCGATGACCGCGTGTGAATCGGATGCCGTTACCGCACGGACGATCGCATCATACGCTTCACGGGCTTTTTGTGCGCTTGCGATATTGACAACCACGCCACCCGCATCGCTTTTGTGTATTACCTGCGGCGAAATGACCTTGAGTACGACGGGATACCCGATACGTTCTGCCATTTCTGCCGCATCCGATGATGAACGGGCGATGGAGTACCGTGGCACCGGGACCCCGGCAGTTTTCAATAGTTCATACCCCTCAGCCTCCCGTATCATACCATGAGTTGCCAGCGTTCCCCACTCCTCACTACAATTCTTTACCGCTGGGTTAAGAGCCTTATTCCTTAAAAAAAGCAGGGGTTTTAAAGTCATCAGCCGCAAAACGGGTGGTTGTCCCGCAGCACCGTGCCATTTCCCCCATGATGGTGACGATGTCATCACCCTGCTCAAGCCGGTCTCGCATCTGCTCGGCAAGACTCCCGTTTTCGATCCTGTCCCGGATTACCGGGAGGTACACCCGTTCATCTCCTGTTGCGTGTTTCCACGCACATGCGTACATCTGTTCAGGATCGGAGTGCAGCCCCTCAGTACCATGTTTGATTGCATCGTCCAGCAGGGAAATGAGGTGCTCGTGGTCTGTGACGGGGAGCTGCCTGCAGTGCAGCAGGGCCCTGACAAATGCACAGAATGCCATATCGGAACGGACACATTCCTGCTTGTCCAGTGCTTTGATCTCGAGACATTTCCGGGAGAACCGTACAATAATGCCGGAGGAGTTCACCCACTCGCATACCGGGATTCATGCGGATGCCGCCCGTGACAGGCAGATGGGGATCACATACGCATCGAGGACTGCGCTGCTGGTGGGTTCCACCTTTTTTTCCCTCCAGTTCATGCTGAAGAATCGGGTAATAGGGTTCTGTCTTGTAATAATAGTTTTCACTGATGATATGGCGGGTATCATCGCGTTTGATCACAAACAGTGAATCCTTCGCCAGTGCATTGTCGCGCTTGGAGAAGGTTTTTGACCCATTCTTTTTCTGGGAATAAAACATGGACACGGTCGTCTGCCATGAAGGTAATCCTGTCTCTTTGGATGCGGAAGGGTCATGAACCACAGCGGCAACGGGACGGAGAGAAACCCCGTTGGAATCCCGGGATTTTTTACCATTCCTTCGTTCATTCATGAGAGAACCAGTCCACCCGACGGGTGCACCTGACTTTTTTTCTATCATGTCCTGCAGTCTGTAAAAAAACCATGACTCGATCATCAGAAACGGGATACCGGACCGGATCAGGTGCAATCCTTTCCCGTCCCGTACGCAGCAGAGCGATACGATAACAATCAGGTTTTAAAAAGGGTGAGAACACATGGTGGTTCTCTCCATCGTCATCATTGCTTCTGATACTGCCACTCATGAGAGAACACTAATCCACGTGGATTGTGGATTATTCTGCCATATACTATGCACGAGAACGGGTTATAGAATTTTTGGGTGCCCGCGTATGATCAACTCTTTGGAATACAAGAAAAAAAAATTCTGTCCCGAAAGTGGCATATAAAATTCAGAACTTGAATAAGGTTCATAACTATTTATGACTCTCAGTAATATAGCATGCATATCCCAACTCCCGATGAGGTTAAGGGCAGGCGCGAGATACTCGGGATGAGGCAGACAGAGCTGGCCAAAAGAGCCGGTATCAGCCAGTCAATGGTAGCCCGGATTGAGGCGGGCGGTGTGGACCCGCGGGTCAGCACGCTCAATAAAATCATTGCGGTACTGAACAGTGCACAGCAAAAGAAAATTACTGCTGTCCAGATTATGCATACCCCGGTCATTTCAGTCCACCCTGAAGATACGATCGCCCGCGCTCTTGATATTTTTGAAAAAAATAACATCTCCCAGCTCCCGGTCATCGATCATGGAGTGCCCGTGGGCTGTATTTCCGAAGCGGTCATCATGAAAGCAATTGAGCAGCAGCGTTTGCACAGGGTGCAACCCTTCTATGTCCGGGACTTCACCGAGCCTGGTTTTCCCACCGTTCCCCCTGATATGGATGTTGAAACGGTTGTTTCCATCCTCCAGCAGAACCATGCAGTGCTCGTCATCGATGGCGGAGTTGTCATGGGTGTGATAACCAAACATGATCTGATTTCCCTGATCCAGTAATCCTCCTGAACATAACCCACAAAAACCGATCCGTCGGGAAATAACAGAAGTGCTGGTAAAAAGCGTTTTTTCCCTTTTCATGGCGGTTGATACGGGTTTTTAAAAGAAGATATATACCAATAAAAGAGAATGCCTTAACTGTGGATGTTCCCTATCCGGTGTGTTTCTTATGGCAGACAAGTCTGATGACATCAGCAGCACGACTGTGATCGGGATCGGAGTGGTATTGTTTATCGCCGTTGTCGGGATCTGGTACCTCTTCTTAACATAATCCTTCTTCCTGTTTCTTCCGTTAACGGTTGCCGTATTCCTCCGTTTCAGAGCTTTGACACGAGATCCCGCAACACCACTGCCGGTTCCTGAGCTTTTACAACACTGGAAGCAAGCAATACCCCGTCAGTACCAAGGTCAATGGCGATCTTCACACACTCCCCGGACTGGATACCTGCTCCTGTCAGAACCTTCACTTTCTGGTTTACAGCACGGACTGCCGCAACTGACCTCCTGATGATCTCCGGGTTCGCCTTTGATACCGAGACCCCGCTGCCGATCAGTTCCGGAGGTTCAATCGCCACGTAGTCCGGGCCAAGGGCTGCAGCGCCGGCGCTCGCAGTCTCGTTATTTGAACAAACTACCGCTACAAGCTTCTGCTGCTGAAGCGCCCTGACTGATGCTTCGATGTCGGCAAGTGTTAAGCGGCGTTCGGAATGGTTGACGAGTGACCCGCTCGCTCCGGCGGTTTTGATGGCGTAGGCAGTGATCTGCCCGGTGTGTGCGCCGGGTTCGGAACCGTCAACGTGCTGCGCGTACACCGGGATCATGAAATGCCGGGCGAGCGGATGAAGATCAATGCAGGACGGGGCTATACCAATAGAAACACCGCTTTCCTGTGCGACTGTCTGTGCAGCGGTTGCAATTGCATGGGCGCGGGGACCCATCCCTTCTTTGTAGGTTTTGAGGTTGATGAGGATCAACGGTGATGACATTGTGGGCACTCCTTTTTTTATAATCAGGAATTCCGTTTGAAAAATGATGAAGATTTGGGAATGTTTCCTGGCTCATGTCAGGGAATATGGGATTTTTTAAGCCCTTTTACGAAATGACTGCCCGTGATCCCGGAAAGAGCCATCTCCTGTGCCTGTTTTTTCAAGGGTATGAGACGCTCCTTTGCACCGGTGATGTTCCGTTGTGCTTCAGGGATCGCGTGCCGGTAGATGTGAACCATCTCTTCAGCATAGGCTTTTGTCCTGCAGCGTGCATCGATCGCCACCGAATCGATCCCCATCTGCGCGACCGATGGGATATGGTCGATAAGGCAGGTTTCAGCCGCGTTGAAGACATGTGTCCTGCATGAGCCATCCGTGCGGACGGGGAACGTCCGCCCGGTGCTGTCCCTGATCCCGAAGAAAGCGCGGGACGTACTTTTCTGGGCTTTGTTCTTATTGCATGCGAGCAATGGCTGGAGGATACAGTCCTCTGATACCATCGCTTCAGTGCACCCCTGCACCATCAGTTCAAGGAGGGTATCGCATGGATCCGCCCGTGTCCGACGGATCAGGTCGCTGATCTCAGCACCCGAGAGTTCCGGTGAGATCGTCAGCAGATAAAAACGGGATGCAAGGGTTCGGACTGCCAGGTGATTGAATATATTCAAGCCCGCAGAACCAAAAATTTTCATATCGGGTACTGTCCGTTTGACAGCATTCGCTGCGCCGGCACCTTCCACCATGCAGCCAGCCAGTCCTTCGTCGTGGAGCGCTGACAGGACCGGGAGGATGGTTGCGAGTTCAGGATCCCGCAGAATGCGCGGGAGTTTCCAGACAAGGGGGATGCCCGCCTTCGTGCAGATGGCAAGAACCGACCTGAGCTGGTCGCCAAGTGGCATCATCACGTTCATGCTGCGGCATGAGCAGGCATCCGCAGTAATGTCAGGCTCAAAATAGATCCGGTCGCATCCTGCAGCTGCAGCCCCCTCGGCAATGCCGATACTGTCCGCATAGACAGAAAGCTCCAGTTTTTCGCTCCGGGAATTACCTGTTGTCATACGACGCTTCTTCATTCCGGATGCGGCCGTTGCCCATTGGCTGCGCGCCTGCCCGACATCCTCACGGGACGGTCGGAAGGATGAAATGAGCTGCTCCTGTGCCAGCGCAAGGAACTCCCGGCGCATCCGGTTCAGTTCCGAGAGCGGCGCAAACATCTTCCCGTCATAATCAATGGTAATGTTCCGGAGAGCAAACGGAGTCCCCCCCGTCTTTTTCAACTGGGTCGTGATCTGTTCGATTGTCAGCGGGCGGGTACTGGCAGGAGAGAACCTGACCTCGGACGTACAGGTTACCCTGACGGTATCCCCCACGCCGGTCTCGATTTCACCCTCAAGTATGGTGCGTCCCTCCCCGCTGATCCGGACAGAGAGGTCGAGGGGGATTGGATGGCGTAGGACAAATGGGGGAGTTGCGATGATCCGGTGAGCCCTCCTTGAAAGGTCAGCACTCGATGTCAGGTATACACGATCACCGCGCCGTACAGGGCCGGGAACCGCGAGCCTGATCACCCCGTTCTTATGGCAGGGTCGGGTATTGAGGGAGAACCCGTACTCTTTGTCCGGAAAATCCGGGTTCCGGAAAACCAGTCCGTCACCCGGAGAGAGTTGAGTTCGTATCGTTGGCCGTATTGTTGCCTCCCGGCTGCGCTTGTCGAACCCTGTTACCTCCCCTATCAGAAGCCCGCGGTTGTCCGGCTGGTCCCTTCCCATAAGGGTCATATCATGGTCCCCGAACAGGTATCCGCAGGTAAATCCCCGGTTGAAAGCCAGTGCGAGATCCTGCATATCTGCACCTTCCGGAGTCCAGGTGCCTGATGCGATCGCATCGAGTGCTTTGCGGTACACTGAAACAACAATAGCGACATATTCAGGTGATTTCATCCTGCCTTCAATTTTCAGCGAGATCAGCGGTGACTGCGCAAGCCGGTCAAGGTCCTGGAGTGTGCACAGGTCTTTTGGGGAGAGGAGGTAGCGTCCGGGAAGCGGGATTTCCCGCAGCGTGGCCGGGCGACCATACACATCCGGCTCCCCGCTCACCAGAACATAGGGTTTCCTGCAGGGCTGCGCGCACATTCCCCGGTTGCCGCTCCTGCCGCCGATTACCGATGAAAGGAGGCACTGGCCCGAGTACGAGTAACAGAGAGCCCCATGGACAAACACTTCAAGACCGATCCCACTCTTTGCCGTCTCACGG
>Ga0315285_10004329_pt1 | contig 14723 bp, 12 predicted proteins | sample YL17G09_36_MG_FD_203698 | JGI IMG/M metagenome (GOLD analysis project Ga0315285, IMG submission 203698) | Sediment microbial communities from Yellowstone Lake, YNP, Wyoming, USA - YL17G09_36 | ecosystem: Environmental > Aquatic > Freshwater > Lake > Sediment | place: USA: Wyoming | collected...
GCGTAGCCCGTGATCATCTGGACGGCGTACAGCTTGGCCGTCCCCCCGCCCGTCCCGCAGGCCGTGGTGCTGGTCGGGATGAAGGTGGTGAAGAACACGACCTTGTTGAAGACGTCGGCCGCCGCCAGGACCTTCTCGTTGGTGCCCAACCGGACGTAGAAGCCCTGGGTCACGGTGGCGTCGGTCGAGGTGATGTCCACGAGGCTCGCTTCGGTCAAGGCGCTCCCGTTGGTCATGCTGGTGTTGTCCTTGATCCCGTAGAACCGGTTCGGGGCCGTGGTGTTGTTCGGGTGGTTCCGGTCCCCGGTCCCGAAGTAGATCCAGACGTTCTTCTGGTCGTCCAGGGCCGGGATGATGGGGGCGTAGATGGCCTGGGCCGGGTAGTACTCCCCAGCGGCCGGGGGATTCGTCGTCCCGGTGGCCAACGGGGCGGCGAAGAGGCGCTTCCCTGTCCAGTTGCTGACCACATCGGCCGAGACGTCGAACTTCCAGACCTGCCCGCCGATATCGCCGATGTAGACCCGGTCGATGACCCCGTCCAGGTTGAGGTCCACGGCCATGGGGCCCGCCGGGAGGCTGAAGTTCATGTACTGCCGGTCGTCGGCCGAGCCCGTGGCATTGTAGTACTCCCAGAGCTTGGTCCCGGTGGCGAGGTCGATGGCGAAGACGGCCTTGCCGGAGCGGTTGTTCTGGGCCGTGTCGTAGCCCCCGCCCACGAAGGCCACGAACTTGTCATCGGTGCCCACCTTGACCTTCCCGATGATGGGATCGGACCAGGTCTCCCCCAGCTTGCTGTCGGTGAAGCTCCAGAGGTAGACGGGGCTGGCGGGGTCGGTGATGTCCAGGGCGTGGTAGGCGTGCCCGCCCCGGCGCTCCCCGAAGAGCACGATGGTCCGCCATTTGACCGTGCTATCGCTGGGGATCGCGATCTTGACATCGGCGGCGATGGGGCTCCCGTCCACGTAGAAGGCGTGCTCCCCCGAGGAGGCGGTGAGCAGCTTCAGGTTCGGAAGGAGATCGGGCGGGATGAAGGCCCACAGCTCCTCCCCGGTGTCCTCCCGGAAGGCGTGGAGCATCCCGTCGTTCGCCCCGGCCAGCAGGAGGCTCGTCCGGGTGGCATTCGCGCCCTTGAAGGCGGCGTAGCTGCCATCATCCGTGGGGGGCGTGGGGGCGAGGGGGCGCGTCACCAGGACCGGGGTGGAGTGGAAGATGTCCCCGAGCTTCCAGGCCCGCTCCTCGGTGGTATTGCCGTTCGCGTTCTCGTCATAGGTATCCACCCCCCGGATGAAGTCGATGACCTTGTCCCGGTCGGCATCGGCGACCCCCAGCATGGCTGCGGTGATGGCGGTGGTGCCGGTCTTGAACTCCACCCGGCTCCCGCCCACGTAGGTGTAGATCGTCCGGTCGGCGGCCGCCTTCCCGTCAGGGGGGGCGAGCTTCGACCCGGCCTCCCAGGCGAGGGCCGAGTCGAGGGGGATGCCGGTTATCGCATCCACCGGGACGTTCCCGGTGGTGGCATCCCGCTGGTAGGCCTTGAGATACCCGTACCAGAACGGGCGGGAGGGGTCGGACTTGAAGGCGGCCAGGAAGGCCTTGGTGCTCCCCGTGGTGCTGGTCGAGGGGATGGTCGGCGTGGCGAAGGCGAAGGTCGCGGCCACGATCTGGCGGATGGCGTCCTCCAGGGCGACCTCCAACTGGGTCTCGCTCTCGGTCGAGTAGAAGGTCCCGCCGCCGTTGGTGGCCGCCGTCTGGAGGACGGCGTTCGCCGCGTCGCGGCTCGTCGGGTCCACGGCGAAGCCCACGGTATCCACGATGACGTTCTGCTTGCCCGTCAGGCTGCTGCTGTGGTCCTGGGTGTAGCGGTTGGTGGCCTCGGTCCGGACGTCCACGTCGCCGTTCTGCAGCCCGTCCGACATGAGAATGATGAAGTTCGGCTGGCAGTCGAGCTGGATGGGGCTCGTCGTGTAGTTGCCGTTGTAGTCCCCCTGCCCCTTGTAGTACTTCCCGGCATCCCGCAGCATCTCCCCAAGGGGGGTAAAGCCGCTCGGCCCGAGGCCGCTGATGGCGGTGGTGAGCGTGGCCTCGTCGCTCCCGATGGGGGCGAGGATCCCGCCCCCGCCATGGCCCTCCGAGCTGTTGTTCACGAACCGCATCAGGCCGAAGCGGACCCCCTCGACGTTGCTCACCAGCTTGGTGAGGACGCGCTTGGCCACGTCGATCTTCTTCACGAGCTGGGCGCCAGGGGTGGCCAGCCAGTTCAGGTAGTTGCCCGTAGAGAGGCTCACCCAGGAGCCGCCGATCCACCCCGACCATTTGCCCTTCGAGGTGAGGGCGGTCCGGGCACTGGCACTCGGGACCTCCGCGATGGTGTCCTTGTAGACGCTGTAGCCGGAGGAGGTCTTCTTGTACACCTTCGCGGCGACGTAGGTCCCCGTGTAGGTTGTGGCGATGTCGTAGGGGTCCGCGTAGATCTCGTCGTCCATGCTCCCGGAGGTGTCGAAGGCCAGGAGCACGTTGGGCTGGATGTTCGCCCCGAAGATGTCGCTGTCATCCGCCCGGGCCGGGGGGAGGGGGAGCCCGAGCAGGGCTACCGTCAAGCCGAGGGCTAGCAGCTTCTTGCTCATGGCGCACCTCACTGGGCCACGGGGCCGTACTCGGCCAGCACCTCGAGCTCGCGCTGGGCGTTCTTGGGCCCCTTGCCCGTCGTGTTGATCTGGTAGCTGTGGAAGGCATAGCCGGAGGGGTTGTACCCCGTGCCGACGGCGATGGAGTAGCCCGTCTCGACTCGGGTGCCCTTGAAGGTGAGGTCCTGGGGCGCGGTGGCGGTCTTCGGGCCGCTCCGGAACTGGTAGGTGTAGGTGCCGGTGCCGATAGCCACATAGTTTGTCCCATCATTGGGGATCTTCTGGGTGGCGGTGGCGGCGTTCGCCGAGAGCTGGTTCAACCCGGTCTGGATCCCGGCCTCGGCGGCGGCGAAGGCACCCTCGGTCCACAGGGCGTTGTAGGCGATGTTTTGCTCGGTGCCCGAGAGGGTGAGGAGGGCCACCCCGAGCAGGGAGAGGACGATCAGGACGAACAGGGCGATCATGAGGACCGAGCCGCGTTGATTGCGGGATTGCGCATGGCGTCGGCTGGGCATGGCGGCTCCTCCGTCAGTTGATGTTCCGCAACCTCACACTGGAGGTCAGGGTGAAGATCTGCGGCTGCTGACCCGGGATGGGAACGCTCTCCGTGGCCACCAGCGTGATGGTGACCGTTCGCACGGCCGTTCTGTTGGTTGTGGTGGCGAAGTTAGGGACGTTCCCCAATCCTTCGGCGTCGAGAGGGATCGGGGTCAGCACCGCATTGTTCCCATCGTAATAGGTGAACTGGAGCGTCGCGATGTTCTCGGCCAGGGTATCCCCCCCGCTGCACGTATAGGCGGCCGCAGGGCCAGTGACCGCGCCGCCCGTCACCGCAGTCCGCTTCCGTATTACGTTGGTCCCACTCAGGCAGTAGAGGAAGAGACTGCTTGCCCCGCTCCCATCCGCATCCCCGAAGACGACCAAGCCGTTGTTTTGAGCGACCTGGATCGGCTGAGGATTGGCCAGGTCATTCGCGGTGCTGGAGTCGAAGTTTTCCGGGAAGTAGCCGGCCATCTTGATGTCTCGGGCGATCGTATCGAAGGCCACCCTCGCGTTTTGCTGGACGTCCACCTTCCGCGTGCCGCTGATGTAGGTGGCCCGATTCGTGTCGAACACCTGATAGATCCCCAACAGGACGAGGAGGAAGATGCTCATCGCGATCAAGAGTTCGATGAGGGTGAATCCCCCCGCTCGCTGAAAGGATCTGCAGCGCATGGTCATAACCTGCTGCTGAGGGTGGCCAGTTGCACGATCGCTCCCCGTCCCGGGACGGGAACGGTAATGGTAATCAGCCGCAGGGTCGCCGTCTGGTTGGCCACGGCGATCTGTCCTCTGGCGCCGAAGAGGGCGTTGCCCACGCCCAGGTTGTGCCACCTGGCCTTCTCCGCCGCCGTGAATCCCCATCCGGCCCCGTCACCCGCCAAGGCGTATCGCCACTTCCGGGCGATCTCCCGTTCCGGGTTGGACGCGGGCTGCGTCCCCGGGTTGTTGGTATCGAAGCCGTTCAAGTTGGGAAGGTTTTCGAAGGGGATCGTGCGAATGTCTTCGAGCATCTGCCGCGCGGCCGTAACGGCCAACGTCATCCTACCCCCTTCGGCGACGTTGGTATAGCCCGTGCCGAACATGCTCGCGACCCCCAGGATGCCGACCACCAGAATCGTCAGGCCGATCATGATTTCGACGAGGGTGAATCCCCGGGCGCCCTCCGGACGCCCTCGGTCTTTCGTGGCAAGGCCGCGTCGCTCTGGCAATGGCTTCATTGACGACCTCACTGAATCTTCACGCTCCCAGCCGACGTGACGCTCACCTGCCTCGACGGCCCCGAGTCGTGGACGATATTGAGCGGGGCGAAACTCGAATTCCACTCGAAGGCCACGCCCTGGGAGTTAAAGGACACATAGAAGCTGGGGTTTGAATTCGACTGGTTCAGGCTGACGCCCGGGTAGAGTTGATTGAAGTTGATCCATGGCCCAGCCATCTTGGTGGCACTCTCGAAGGGACCGGGCTGGGTATCGGGCGCCGGCCAAATCGTTTCGGCTGGGGTCTTCCCCACTAACCGATACTGGTTCTTATAGGTGCTGCTCCCTCCCACATTGTACCCCACGATCTGGTACTGCCACCCGGTCTGGGTGGCTTTCGAGCGAGCCTCTCTTACGTCACCTGCGATCTGCCGGGCCGCCGCATCCAGCCGGGAACCCTGCATCATGGCGCTGAAGAACGGCAGGCCAGCGTAAGTCATGACGATGAGTATGCCCACCACCACCACAAGCTCGACAAGGGTATAGCCCCTCCGCCCAACCTCTCTGGCCCGCCCAGCCCGGCCGCCCATGGGGGACCCTCTCAATGTCGTTTCGTGGTGACCGGTGGTATGGCAAACCAACCAGGGTTCTTTCCAGACCAAGAGGTGACGAAAATCGGCGGACCCTTGACACGGAATGGATACGCCGTTTCTCTTTTCGGACAACCTCCAGTCCATGCCGAACCCACAAAAGGCCGGACTTCTGAAGGATTGCCGGCTAATCGGACGACATGCGCCGATTTTCCGGGCGGATAGATATATGCCGTGGGATAAACGAGCAAGTCTCATGCCCGTGGCAAGATGTCCCTTTCTCCCCTCACCAGACCGTGAAGCCATTATACCACGTATCCGCTAATCCTGCGAGGCGGAGCCACCGACCGCCTCCATGGATCGGGATGGAAGGCCGTAGATAAAAAGCCACGCCACCCAATAGGCATTGGCCCCGAGCGCAAGTGCCCACAAGAACCACGTTGGGCGGCCCAGGAGGATCGCGACCCACAATGGCAGACAAAAGCCATCCCGATTGGCAAGCACAGTCAGGGCTCGTGCCAGGAGGTGTGCCGGCGTTGTTGTACGGACCTCGAGGCGCTGCCCGGAAACCGACCACCGAAACACAACAAGAAATGCAAGCGTGATACCGAATGCCGCGACCACGCCGAGAGCCACGAAGTGGGCGGCGGGTCCATTGCCGGCCACGCGCCAGGTGAGCAACCCGATCACCGCCAAGTCCACAACGTGGTCGCTGACGTTGTCCAGCCATTTGCCCAGTCGCGAGGAGAGGAGTTTCAGCCGCGCCACCTCCCCGTCCACGTGATCCAGGATCACGGAAAGCTGAAACAACACGAGCCCCCACAGGGACTTGAGCATTCCCTCGCTGCCGAGGAGCCAGGCACCAGCCAGACCGATGACCAGGCTGGCGCAGGTAATCTGATTAGGGGTCACGCGCGAGGTGATCAGCCTCCGGGTGAGGCGCGCCGACACAGTGCGGTTCACGAAGCGGTCCACGATCGGTCCGTCCTCCGAACTCCTGAGCGCCGCGAGCATAGCCTGCTCGACGGCTGGCACCTCCCCCAGCGATCGGACCGGCTGATGCCGCACCCCATCCCATGGAACTCGCTCCAGCCGGTGCTCCCTGTGGAGCTCTTCCAGGAATCCCAGCAGGCCCTTCTGACCCCGGAGTGCCGCCTCGATACACGGCGAGAGGAGTGCGGACGGGACGGCCAGCGGTCCAATCCACCCGCCATCGGGGGCCGTCACCGCTCCGCCGTCCACCACTCGCAGGAGCCACGCGCGGAGGGCCCCTGCGTCCACGATGACAGAGGGGGGGAGGACAAGGCTGTGGGCCGACTGCGGCCTCGGGTCTTCTGATGGCTCGAACCATCGAACCCGCCCGCGAAGGCACGGCTCGCCCTCGAGCTGGGCCCGGAGCGTGGCCTGCTGGGAAGTTGTGGCGACGATGGCGAACCGCTCGATGCCGGCCCGCTGGGCGGTCAGGAGCGTGCGGGTGAGAAGGGGCACGCCGGCGACCCGCGCCCCAAGCACCCGGGCCTCCGGCAGCTCGGGCCGTGGACAGACCACGACGGCCGTGTCAATCGCGCCTGGCGTAAGAGCAGAGCTCATTCGGAATCAGCGGGCCGCATCGGGGACGCAGGCCGCCTCCATTCTTTCTGCTTGATTTCGGCGATATCTTAAACCAGACTTCTGCGCGGACGCAACCGGGAATCGGAGGGCCATCGGCCTGGCAAATCCTTCGTCAGGGTTGAGTGAGACGTCGAATGCCCCAAGCCACATTCTGGTTCTCCAGCCCGTTCAAGGAATGGATCGGACAGCGCACCCTGGCCCTGTCCTGGGAAGGGACGCTCACACTCCGCGATCTCTGGAGGCGTCTGGCAGCCGACTATCCCGGGCTCCGCGCGAACCTGCCGCGGGAGGGACTTCAGGAGGACGCCATGAGCCAGATAGTCGCCGTCATCGTGGATGGCGACATCCTGACCCTGGACTCGGTGATCAGGGACGGAGCGAAGGTGGACGTCCTGACACCACTGTCCGGCGGCGCCTCCCTGCCTGGCGGCACCGACCCGGACGCCTGGGGCCTCCACGATGCTCCGCGGAAGCGAACTTGATAGCGCGGGCAATGTGCGCTTCCTGAACTGGCGCCCGTGTGCGCACGAGAGCCGAGCCTTCCGGTCACCAAGCCCCTTTGCCGGCCGCTCCCGCGAGCCCGCGTACGCCCCATGGTAACTTCAGCCTTCACCAGAACCTCTCCTGCCTGTGGGCATTAGATCGTGCAGGTGCGTTGTCTGTCTCTCCTCCTGGGGGTCGGGATGCTCGCACACTGGCCGCGACCTTGACGGCCACCGTGCAGGAATGATAAGGTCCTGGCCATCTTGCTGTCATGGCGCCGGGTTTCGGCGTCCCGTTCGGCTCCTGCCCCGCGCGCCGATTTCCGGGGGTCGCGGGGTCTGCGCGCGAGGGCGCCGCTCCCGACGATGCTCAGTCAGGTAGGCCCGACAACAGGAGGACAATGATGGAACGGATCCTTTCCGCGATCAGGATGCTCGCCGTCGGACTTCTGTTGGGGTGGGGAATCGGATCGGCCCAGGCAGCAGAGGAAGTTCGCATGTACACCTACATGCTGGTCATCCAGGAGGGCCTCACGAAGATCCTGTCGGAGAACACCGGTGTCCAGGTGAAGACCCTGGGGCTGTCCGGTGGTGAACTGTGGGCACGGGTCCAGGCGGAAAAGCCGAACATCGGCGCAGATGTCCTCTTCGGGTTCGGACCAGGGCCGGCCATCTTGGGGAAGCGAGAGGGGTTGTGGGAGCCCTACTCCGATCCCCCGGCGTGGCGCGACATTCACGCGCGATACAAGGACAAGGACTGGGCCTGGTTCGACGTGGGCACCTCCTGCTTCGTCCTGGTCGGGAACAAGGATCTGCTGGCCAAGAAGGGCTACAAGATGCCCGAGTCCTGGTTCGATCTGCTCGACCCGAAGTGGAAGGGCGAGATCGTGATGCCCTCGCCGGTGACCTCCGGAACGGCTTTCATGATCAACGCGACGTTCGTGCAGCTTCTGGGCTGGGAGAAAGGATGGGAGTTTCTCGAGAAGCTCGACAAGAACGTGGCCCAGTACACAAGGAGCGGAAACGCGCCCCTGGAGCACGTCGGGCGTGGCGAGTACATGCTGGGCCTCGCCTCGGACGAGAACGTCCCGCAGCGACTCCAGCAGGGATTCCCCATCTACTGGAGCGCGCCCAAGGAAGGGCTCGGCTATGAGGGCAACATCGTCACCATCGTCAAGGGGACCAAGCAGCTCGAGGCCGCCAAGAGAATCGTCAACTTCGCCGGAACGGAGAAGTTCCAGCGATGGCTGGCCCAGTTCGGGTATCTCACGGCTCGCGATGTCCCCAATCCCCTCTACCCGACGAAGCCCAAGCTCGTCAACTACTCCTACGAGTGGGCGGCCGACAACCACGCCCGCGTGATCGAGACCTGGAAGGAAAAGTTCTTGAGAAAGTGAGCCCGAACGCTTCGCCCGGGTTTCCTCCGGACGAATCCATCTCTTATGCCCACGGAACTCCTTCTCGATCGCCCGGCCAGACTTCGAGACCTGCGGGCACGCGTGCAGGTACGGGCGCTCCCGACCGCCCTGGCGCTCCTCCTCGTGGCGTGGCTGCTCATCTTCATCGCCGTCCCGGTGGTGATGGTCCTCGCCCGCAGCCTCGCCGCCAAGGATGGGGGGATCACCCTCAGCCACTTCGCCACGTTCTTCGGGAAGGCGTACTTCCTGCGGTCGCTGACCAACACGTTGATCCTGGGAACCGGCGTCACCGCCCTGGTGATGGGCCTGGGCTTCGCCCTGGCCTTCCTGGTGACCCGGGGTCCCCGCGCGCTCCGATTCCCCCTGCGAGCTGCAACGCTTGCGCCGCTGGTTGCCCCCCCGTATCTCTTCGGCCTGGCTTTGATCATCGTGGGCGGACGCAGGGGGTTCATCGCCCAACTGCTCGGCATCCAGATCCCCATCTACGGGTGGCCCGGCGTGATCATCGCGCAGGTGCTCTCGTTCCTCCCCGTCGCCTTCCTGATGATCGAGAACGTCTTGCAGTCCCTGGATCCCAATCTGGAGGATTCTGCCTGCGACCTGGGGGCGGGGGAACTGGATCTGTTGCGGACCATCATCGTCCCGCTGGCCTCGCCGGGGCTCCTCAAGGCCGCCCTGCTCACCTTCGGGCTGGCCATCGCCGACTTCGGCAACCCCGCGCTCCTCGGGGGTGGCCTGTCTTTCCTGGCTCCGGATGCCTATCTGATGATCACCGGAGAGTGGAATGCCGAGATGGCCAGCGTGATCTCCGTGGTACTTCTGGTTCCGAGCCTGGCCATCTTCCTCGCCCAGCACTACTGGCTGAAGGGCAAGACATACACCACGGTGAGCGGGGCGCCGGCCGCATCCGAGGAGCGAAGCATCGGTCCCTGGCTGGGGATCGCCCTGATTCTCCCCTGCCTGGCCTACGTCGCGGCGATCATGGCCTCCTACGGGGTCATCATCCTCGGGGCGTTCACCAAGCTGGTGGGGATTGACAACACGCTGACTTTGGAGCACTTTGTCAAAGACGTGGGCCCAGATGCGATCTGGACCAGCGTGAAGGTCTCGTTGGCGGCGGGCCTGGTCAGCGCCGTCGTGGGCACGGGACTCGCGTATCTCTGCATGCGAACCGAGATCCGGCTGCGCGGGTTTCTGGAGTTCATCACCCTCATCGGGTTCGCCCTCCCCGGCACGGTCATGGGGATTGGGTACCTCCTGGCCTTCAACCGCCCGCCCCTCCTCATCACCGGAACCCTGGCGATCCTGGTCCTGAACATGATCGCCCGGTTCCTGGCGGTGAGCCTGGAGGCCGGCGTGAGCAAGCTGCACCAGATAGACGTGAGCCTCGAGGAGGCATCGGCCGACCTGGGGGCCGGGGTCCTGACGACGTTTCGCCGGATCGTCCTGCCCCTGATGTCCTCAGCCTTCGTCGCCGGGTTCCTGTTCACCTTCATGCAGTCCATGATCAGCCTGAGTGCCGCCATCTTCCTGGTGGCCCCGGGGCGGCTCCTGGCTTCCGTCTACATCTTCAACCGCGCCCGCGACGGTGACATGGGGATTTCCTGTGCGATGTCCGTCATCCTGATCGCCAGCGTCGCCGTCTGTCTGTGGGGCCTGTCCCTGCTGGCCAGGCGGACCGGCATGAGGATTCTTGCTGTCCGCACCTGAGCGTGTCCGGAGACCAAATGTCCAATCAAACCCTGCTGAGCCTGGACAGCCTCACCAAACGATATGGCACCGTGACCGCCGTGGAGGACGTGTCTGCCGCGATCCGACGCGGCGAGCTGGTCTCCTTCGTGGGGCCAAGCGGCTGCGGCAAGACCACCCTGCTCCGTCTCATCGGAGGGTTCATTCGCCCCGATGCGGGGAGGGTCGTCCTGGACGGCGGGGACATCACCGCGCTCCCCCCCAACCGCCGGCCCACGGCCATGGTCTTTCAGAACTACGCCCTGTTTCCTCACCTGACCGTGGCTCAGAACATCGGCTATGCCCTGGCGATCCGCAGGCGGCCCAGGGCGGAGATCGCTCGGCGAGTCGAAGTACTCCTTGCCCTCGTGCAACTTCAAGAGCTCGGCCAGCGTCTTCCGGCTCAGTTGAGTGGCGGCCAGCAGCAGCGCGTGGCGTTAGCCCGCGCCCTCAGCCTGCAGCCCAAGGTGCTCCTGCTGGATGAGCCGCTGTCGAACCTGGATGCCGACCTCCGGGTGCAGATGCGGGCGGAGATCAAGCGTCTCCAGCGTGAACTCCAGCAGACAGTGGTCTTCGTCACTCACGATCAGGAAGAAGCCATGAGCATCTCGGACCGGATCATGGTGATGTACCAGGGCCGGATCCTGCAGGTCGGCACCCCCAGCGAGATCTACGAACGACCCGCGACCGCTTTCATCGCCCGCTCCGTGGGAGCCGTCAACTTCCTGGAGGGCGTTTTGACGAACGGCACTCCCGGCCAAGCCACCGTCACAACCTCGCTGGGGACACTGGCGATCCGGTCGGTAGCCGAAGGGGTGGGTTCGGGAGAGCGTGTCTGCCTGGTGGTCCGACCCGAGACCATCCGTCTCGGACCTCCTGACAATGGGATGGGCTCCAACCGGGTGCTGGGCAGGATCGTGAGCAGCATGTACACCGGGGCCCTCATCCGCTACTCCGTGGGCGTCGGTGCAACGCGGCTCACGGTGGATCTGTATGACCCCCGCCACACTGCCGTCTTCCGCGAAGGGGATCAGGTAACGCTTATCCTGCCGGAAGACCCGCACCTGCTCCCCGGAACCAACGCCGAGTAATGCGGTGACGGCGGAATACTGGCTGCCCGGGAAGCCCGGCAACGGCCTCCGGTGTCCGGCCATACGCCGGCGTGAGCCCAGGCTATCCGGTGGGTTTCGGTGGGGCAGATCGTGACGGAGGGCGTGAGGGCTAACGCCCCCCTCAGGTATCGCGGTCAGGGTAGCCGTCAGCCTTTGGAGGCCGGGCGGCGCTCAGGGAGGCGGGAGGGTCTGACCCCGATCGAGGCGGTCCACCTCGGGCAGGATGTCCTCGCGGGCGTGCGCCAGGTCTTCTTCGAAGTCAATCTCGATCCAAGGCAGATCCCCGATCTCTACCACGCCGATCGGAACCTCTGCGGCCAACTCGCGGAAGGCATCCTCGTATTCCAGGGAGTCCTTGCCGGTCTCGATGAACTCCTCCAGGATGCCCCGGAGCACCTCGGCAGCGTCGGCTGACAGGCGTAGGATCCCCACCTCCTCGCCCCGCACCCGGGGGTCGCCGCTGATTTTCTTGGTCACCTCGACCACCCACCCATCCTCGCAGACCACCTTTTGCTCCTCCCCCGTGTCCTGGAACCGCTCGTCCACGGCGATGGCGTTGACATCGGGGAACGCGATCACGCGCGCCAGGAGTTCCCGCGGGAAGAGCACGTCGCCGTCCATGATCAGGATGTCGTCATCGAACTCGTGTCTCGCATGCCACAGGGAGAGGATGTTGCCGCGGGTGAACTGCTCGTTCACGACGAAGCGGACCTCGACCTCGGCGGGGCCCCGGGCGGCCTCGGCCATGACCTGCTCTTTCAGGTGGCCCACCACCAGGACTGCCTCGGGCAGGCCCAGCGCCGCAAAGGTCTCCAGGTAGCGCCGGAGAAGTGACTGCCCTCCGATCTCCATGAGAGACTTCGGGGTGGTCTCGGTGTGCGGCTTCAGCCGCCAGCCGACGCCGGCGGCCAGGATGATTGCGCGCATGGTCATTCCTCGCGGGGTCCGCGCTCCCAAAGCGACGAAAAGACTCGGCGATGCTACGCGACGAGAAACCAGAGTGTCAAGCGGAATCCCGGGTGGCCCGCACTGCCTTCTCCTCTTGAGGGGGATGTGCTAGGTCCATGACACCCGCGATCTCTCCCCGCACGCCACATTCATAAAACCAACCCTTTCGTAGCAGCAGGCTTACTTACCTCTAATTCCCCTCCTCCGCACAATCCCGCACCAACCCCCCGTTTTCTGACCACCACCGGTCAGAAATTTGGTCAGAAATCCTTCGCCACTTGCCGCCGTGAGATCTGCGAAAGTAAGACGCTGACTCTCGATAACCCGTCTCAAAAGGTTGCGGGTTTGTAAACCGATCTCCCTTGGCACCACGCCACTCCGGGACGCCTTCGCTTTCTGGAACATAACCCCCGCGCAACTGGAAAGGGCGAGGGCCACCGGGAGCGCGGGGGTTGTTGTTGGCAACCGACCGGGGGGGAAGGGGGGACGATATGACCCCGCTTCGCCCTTCGCGGCCGCGTGCGTATGCCGAAGTCAACGCGCACCATGCTCTACGCCATCACCCTGGCGATGGAGAGGGCAGGACTCTTCCCGATATCGCGCCCTACCCCTTTCCGGGCCACACGCTGGGACACGCAACTATACCCTGGACTGGTTTTCGGGGGGAAGATCACTCTTGACTATAGTCGTGGGGAGGTCCACCCTGAGGGCACCGCTCTCAAAGGATGCCATGACTAAATGCCTCCTTGTATCGCCGCGCTTTCCCGAAATGAGCTACTGGAACTATCGCGAGGTCTGCGAACTCTTCGGTGCTCGTTACCCGGCCGCGCCGCTCGGTCTTGCCACGGCCGCGGCACTCCTGCCCCAGGAGTGGAACATCCGGCTTCTGGATCTCAACGTGCGGGAGATGGACACGGCGCTTCTCGATTGGGCGGACATTGTCATGGCTGGCGGCATGATCCCGCAGCAGCGGAGCCTCCTCTCCCTCATCGAACTCTGCCACACACGCGGCAAGCGGATCGTCGTCGGCGGCCAGGATCCCACCAGCCAGCCGGACGTCTACGCCAACGCCGATTATTTGGTGCTGGACGAAGGGGAAATGACGATCCCGAAGTTCCTCGCCGACCTGGCAGCGGGAGCCACGCACGGGATCTACCGCTCGGAGGAGAAGCCCGACGTGACCCAAAGCCCGACGCCGCGCTTCGACCTGCTGGAGCTGAAGAAGTACCTACACGTCGGGATTCAATTCTCCCGCGGCTGCCCGTTCAACTGCGAGTTCTGCGACATCATCGAGCTCTACGGCCGGAAGCCCCGGACGAAAGCTCCCCAGCAGGTCCTTCGAGAATTGGAATGTCTCTATCAGCTTGGCTACCGAGGGCATGTGGACTTCGTGGATGACAACTTCATCGGTAACAAGAAGGCCGTGATAGCGTTCTTGCCAGAGCTCCTGACGTGGAGCCGGCGACGCGGCTTTCCGTTCTACTTGAGCACCGAGGCGACCATCAACCTCGCGGACGATCCGAAGCTGCTCAGCATGATGGAGGCGGTGGACTTCCGCTATGTCTTCGTCGGGATCGAGACGCCCGACAAAGATCTCCTGATCCATACCCAGAAGAAGGTGAATACGCGCCACCCCGTCGTGGAGAGTGTTCACCGCCTCAATGGCCACGGCATGGTCGTGACCGGCGGTTTTATCCTCGGGTTCGACGGCGAGACCCGGAGTGCTGCGGAGGCAATCGTGGCGTGTGTGGAGACCACCGGAATCCCGATGGCGATGGTCGGGCTGCTCACGGTGCTCCCGAATACTCAACTGATGCGGCGGCTCGCTCGGGAGGGACGGCTGCCTGACGGCTATTCCTTACAGCGGCCGGGCGACGTAGATCAGGCCACGAGGGGCCTGAACTTCACACCAGCGCGGCCGCGCGCTGAGATTCTCGAAGACTACGCCTCAATCGTGCGGCGCCTGTACTCCCCGAAGGGCTATTTCGGCCGGGTGCTGACGGTCGCCCGTCAACTCAAACGGCAGCCCCAGCAGCTCGGATCCACCAGGGGACGTTGGACAGAGATCATCGCACTCGGTTCAGTGATCTGGCGGCTCGGGTTCGGGCGTGGGACGGCATGGTACTTCTGGCGCAACGTGCTGGCCCTGCTCATGACGCGACCGGAAAACTTCGAGGCGGCCGTTCATCTCATGGCACTCTTCCTTCATTTCCGCAAGCACACTCGGTTCGTGCTCGACGGGCTCGAGCGACACCTCGCGCGGCTGAAGGCCGAGCCTGAAGAGTCATCCTGCGGGTCGATGGCCCCAGCAGGGGACTGATCGCCAGCTCGCAACGGGGGCTGGATTCGAACTGCACTCCCACGGGGGAAATACAGGGCATCCTGAGCCGATCACGGATCCGGAGCAATCTCAACCGGGCGTGAGCCCAAGGAGGCGGACATGGGCAAGCGGAAAGTGACACCGACACCTG
>Ga0315285_10004330_pt1 | contig 14722 bp, 17 predicted proteins | sample YL17G09_36_MG_FD_203698 | JGI IMG/M metagenome (GOLD analysis project Ga0315285, IMG submission 203698) | Sediment microbial communities from Yellowstone Lake, YNP, Wyoming, USA - YL17G09_36 | ecosystem: Environmental > Aquatic > Freshwater > Lake > Sediment | place: USA: Wyoming | collected...
CGCAGGAATGACAATAAAGAAATTCGTAGTAGCGGCCCTCAGCGGCCGCCTTATATTGGGAGCCCGCAGAGGGGCTCCCCTACATTTCTTTTTAAAATTTGTTTACTCAGGGCTGAGGACAAACAATCGATGCTGAATGATTTTCTTGAAAAAAATAAACGCGCCATTTTAGAAAGATGGTTCCATCTCATCTTAGAAACCTATCCTGCCGATACGGCAACCATGATGAGAAAGGATAAGAATCAGTTTACTAACCCGGTGGGTTCCACTATCTCTCGGGAGATAGAGGTTCTCTTAGGAAAGCTGTGCGAAGGTATTCAGGATGAGAAGTGCCAGGCTTCTCTGGATTCGATTCTTAAAATCAGATCGGTTCAAGATTTCTCTCCTTCGAAAGCGGTGGGATTTGTTTTCCTGTTGAAGAGGGCCATTGGAGAGACGCTAAAGAATGAAATTTGTAAAGAATCGGTCATGGATGAATGGCTGAAATTTCAATCCAGAATCGATGAATTAGCTCTCCTTGCTTTTGACATCTACATGGATTGCCGGGAGAAGATCTGTGAAATCAGGGTCAAAGAGGCCAGAGCGGAAAGAGAGATGGCACTTAAGATGATGGAAAGAATGTATGGGTTAAAAGAGAAACCGGAGAAAGGAGGAAGTGGGAATTCCTAACATGGGCGCCGTATATTCGGTTTTTGGAATTCTGGTAGTTCTTCTTTTCGTTTCCCTCGGCGTGTGGGGGATGGGCTGGTATTCCCTTTTTAGTGTGATCATTCCCTATGCAGCGATTGTCACATTCATCGTTGGATTTGTTTATCGAGTCTTGAAATGGGCAAGCTCGCCCGTCCCATTCCATATCCCCACGGTCTGCGGTCAGGAGAAGTCACTTCCCTGGATCAAAGCCAGTCCTATTGATAGCCCTTATACCACAGGAGGCGTCATAGCAAGATTGGCGTTTGAAATTCTTTTCTTCCGTTCCCTACTCAAGAACGAAAAAGTTGAGATTCAGGAGCTTCAAAAGCTCTTATTAAAGACCAGCACCTATCTCTGGCTGGGCGCAATGGCCTTCCACTGGTCTCTACTTATCATTGTTTTAAGGCATTTAAGGTTTTTCCTTGAACCTGTCCTTTCGATCGTTGTTCTTCTTCAGAGGTTGGACTCCATTCTTCAGGGTCTCTTCCCTGTCATCTACATCACGGACATGGTCATTTTGATTGCTTTGGGCTACCTCTTTTTAAGGAGAGTCATCTATCCACAAATTCGTTACATCTCTCTTCCTTCGGACTACTTTGTGATTCTCCTGATCTTGGGAATTGCTGTTTCGGGTATTCTCATGCGCCTCTTTTACAGAGTCGACCTTGTGAAGGTGAAGGAGTGGGTCATGGGAATGCTCAGTTTTCATCCCAAGCTTCCAGAAGGAGTTCATTTGCTGTTTTATATCCATCTGTTTTTTGTGAGTCTTTTGATCGCCTACTTCCCTGTTAGCAAGCTCATGCACATGGCAGGAATCTTCTTAAGTCCTACAAGAAATTTGATGAATACCAGCCGTAATGAGAGGCATATGAATCCCTGGAATCATGCGGTGAAGGTTCATACCTATGAAGAGTGGGAAGACGAATTCCGGCAACCCATGAAAGAGGTTGGATTGCCTGTGGAGAAGGAATAAGCATGTCCGAAGAAGTTGAAAAAAACAAACCTTTGAAAATCGATTATACGCCTCCTTCAAAGAATTGGATGGAATCGGCTGTTGAATTCAGAAAGGGGACCTATTGTTACTCTGCGGCATCCAAACATGAGAAGTATCTCGACCTCCCGAACCCGAGAGAATGGCATCCGAATGAAGAGGACTGGAAGCTACCAGAAAACTGGAAGGAGATCGTCCTGAAGGGGATGGAAGATCGCTTGAATCGATATCGGTCGTTTCTCCTTTTTCTGGACATCTGTGTGAGATGTGGAGCCTGCGCGGATAAATGTCACTTCTTCATTGGCTCCGGAGATCCCAAAAATATGCCTGTCCTGAGGACAGAGCTTCTCCGCTCGGTCTATCGAAGATATTTCACCCTCTCCGGTAAGATTTTTGGAAGACTTGCCGGAGCCAGGGAACTAACCGAAGAAGTACTGAAAGAATGGTTCTACTACTTCTTCCAGTGCACCGAATGTCGCCGCTGCTCCGTTTTTTGTCCCTTTGGCATCGATACCTGTGAAATCACCATGATGGGAAGAGAGCTTCTCAGCCTGGTGGGCCTTAACATCAACTGGATCATAGAGCCGGCCTCAAATTGTTACCGGACCGGAAACCACCTCGGCATTCCTCCCCATGCCTTCAAGTCAACAATGGATTTTGCGATCGATGAGATCAAAGAGATCACCGGCATCCAGGTGGAGGTTCCTATTAACCGGAAGGGTGCGGAGATCCTCTTCATCTCCCCCTCTGCCGACTATTTTGCGAGCCCCCATTGGTATACATTTTTAGGTTATCTCCTTCTTTTTCACGAGATTGGACTCGACTATACTTGGAGTACTTATGCCTCTGAAGGCGGAAATTTCGGTCTCTTCCATTCCGCCGAATTGGCCAAGAGGCTGAACGCCAAGATATACAGTGAGGCCAAAAGGCTGGGGGTGAAGTGGATTTTGGGAGGGGAATGCGGCCACATGTGGAGGGTCATCCACCAATATATGGACACTTTCAATGGTCCGGCGAATTTCTTGGATGAACCTGTGTCCCCAATTACAAGAACGCATTTCGAAAATGCAAAGTCGACCAAGATGATTCATATCTGTGAGTTTACTGCCGATTTGATCCAGAACAAGAAGTTGAAATTAGATCCAAGCCGAAATGACAAATGGAAAGTCACCTATCACGATTCCTGCAATATCTCCCGAGGGGTAGGACTTATTGAGGAACCTCGGTACATCCTTCAAAATGTGTGCAACGAGTTCTATGAGATGCCAGAGAACACTACTAAGGAAAGAACCTTCTGCTGCGGAAGTGGCGCCGGTTTAGGATCGGATGAAAATATGGAGATGCGCTTGAGAGGAGGTTTTCCGAGGGCGAACGCGGTCAAGTATGTTCAGGAGCAGTATGGAGTGAATCTACTCGCCTGTATCTGCGCGATTGATAAGGCTACTCTTCCCCCCTTGCTGGAATACTGGGTACCTAGGGTGGAAGTCGCGGGTGTCCACGAACTGGTCGGGAATGCGCTGGTACTGAAGGGAGAAAAAGAGAGGACGACCAACCTGCGTGCCGAACCCCTGGCCAAGAAATATGGGAACAATGGAAGAATGGAATAATGGAATGATGGGTGTTGAAAAACCGACTCAAATCACAACCAGTTCGAAGAATTTCCGATGATCTGTTTTGCCCACTATTCCACTATTCCAATATTCCATTTTGCAGGTTTCCTAAAATGGTAAACCTAAGAGAATCTATTGGCGATTGAAAATATTACATGGAGTTCTCTATGTATGATGGAAAGAAAATTATTCCAGGGCTCATCCTCTTCTTGGGTCTCGTGACATACCCGTTATGGCATAATGCGGCGAGCGGAAAAACGGGTTACGTCCCAAAACCCAAAATTGCTGCCGACAAGAAGGAGTGTGTGGAGCCCAAGAACTACATCCGAATCAACCACAAGAATTTGTTAGACGATTGGAAAGAATCGGTCGTACGAAAGGGTGCCACGACCTATCTGGCGAGCAATAAAAAAACTTATACGATGAGTCTAAACCGCACCTGCATGAACTGCCATACAGACAAGACTGAGTTTTGTGATCAGTGCCACAATTATATGGGAGTGACGAATAAGTGTTGGGATTGCCATATGTATCCAAAAGAAATAAAAAAGGGATGAATTATACACAGCGACATTAATCACGCAACGAACGTCATTCCTGCCCCTGCTTTCGCAGGGGTAAACTTGTCCCCGCGAAGGCGGGGAGCAGGAATCCAGGAAAACACTGGATTCCGGGTCAAGCCCGGAATGACAAACTAAACAGGAATTATGTCGATGGAATTTGAGAGGAGAGGATTTCTAAAGATTGCTGGACTCACTTTGCTTGGCCTTTCTGCTAAGCCAGGATGGGATGTCTTTTCAAAGATCGAAATGCCGGAATCCTCGCCTACTCCTGAAACGCTGGCTAAGAAAAAATGGGCGATGTCTGTTGATCTCAAGAAATGCTGGTCAATAGAAGGATGCAGAGACTGCATCGATGCGTGCCATCGCATCCACAATGTGCCTGATTTGGGTACGCTTAAGGAAGAGATTAAGTGGATCTGGACGGTTCCGTTTGAGAAGGTATTTCCGGAACATGAGTTTGAATATTCAGGGGGAGATCATCGACACAAACCTGTTCTCCTCCTCTGTAATCAGTGCGATGATCCACCTTGCGTGAGGTATTGTCCCACAAGAGCAACCTGGAAAAGAGAAGATGGAATCGTCATGATGGACTTTCACCGATGTATAGGATGCCGCTACTGCATGGCAGGATGTCCCTATGGATCGAGAAGCTTCAATTGGAAAGACCCTCGGCCTTTTATCAAAAAAGTGAATTTGGAGTTTCCAACCCGGACCAAAGGCGTTGTTGAAAAATGCAATTTCTGCGAGGAAAGACTGAGCCGTGGTCTTATTCCCGCATGTGTAGAGGCATGCAAGGAAAAGGCATTGGTATTTGGTGACTTAAAAAACCCTGACTCAGAGGTCAGGCGCGCCCTCCAGAATAAGACAATCTATCAGCGGCAACCCGAACTGGGTACGAAGCCTAAAGTTTATTATATCCTTTAATCCCCCTTTACCCCCCTTTAACAAAGGGGGGGATAATCACTCCTCCCTTTGAAAAAGGGAGGTTGGGAGGGATTTTATAATGGTACTTTCTAACTGAATCAAATCGGTACTGGAAGAGCGTATGGTGGACAAAAGGCAAAAGATCCTTGGAGAAGACACGATTCTCTTTGAACACGTCCTGAAAACAGGGAAGGGTTTTTATATTACTATTTCCATCCTTGGCACCCTCGTTCTTTTGGGACTTTATGCCTACGTGACTCAATACCGAAATGGGTTGACCGTCACCGGCCTTTCAAGACAGATCTTCTGGGGGGTCTACATTACGAACTTTGTCTTCTTCATTGGGATCAGCCATGCTGGGACATTTATCTCAGCCGTCCTTAGGGTCCTCAAGGCGGAATGGCGAAGGCCTATCAGTCGGGCTTCAGAACTCACGACCGTCTTTATCCTCCTATTCGGTGTGGGGAGTGTTCTAATCGATCTGGGGAGACCGGACCGCATGCTATACGCCATCCGGTATGCTCATTTTCGTTCTCCTTTGTTATGGGACGTCTGTAGTATTACACTCTACCTCACCGTGAGCTCCATCTCCCTCTTTCTTGCCCTGATTCCCGATATTGCCCTTTTCAGAGATCTTGGGGGAAAAAGGGAATGGTTTTACCGGATCCTGTCCTTGGGATGGACCGGAACAGAGAGTCAGCACCGCAGGCTGGAGAGGGCGATTAATTTCATGTCTATCCTCGTGATACCCGTCATGATTACTGTTCACACTGTTGTCTCCTTTGTCTTTGCCATGACTATCCAGCCATTGTGGCACAGTGCGATTTTCGGTCCCTATTTCGTCGTCGGCGCCATTTTTTCAGGGGTGGCAAGCGTGATTGTCGTGATGGCCGTGCTCCGGAAGGCCTACCATCTCGAAAACTACATCAAGCCGATTCACTTTAACAACATCGGTATCTTCCTGATGGCCATGACCCTTTTGTGGTTCTATTTTACCTTCGCTGAGTATATCACAATCGTTTATGGTAATGAGCCGATTCACATGGCCATCTTCTGGTCCAAGTTGACTGGAAAATTTGCTCCCCTTTTCTGGCTTCACTTCGTCTTGTGTTTCGTTATCCCTCTGCCGATTCTCGCTGTGAAAAGAACTCGGACAATCCGAGGAACCGTCGTGGCCTCGATCTCCATCATTATAGGGATGTGGTTGGAGCGGTTTGTTATCATTGTTCCCACATTAACTAGACAGAGACTTCCTGTTGAGCAGGCCTTTTACATTCCCACCTGGGTAGAGTGGTCGATACTGGCAGGTTGCATCTCCTTTTTCATGCTCCTCTATACACTCTTTACAAAAGTTTTTCCCATCGTTCCCATCTGGGAAGTGAGAGAAGGTCGGCAGAAATCGATTGCCGAAGTTGGAGAAAGGATTAAAACCTACCTCCCCGAGACGAGCACTGACCATTAAGAAGCTGGGTTAAAGATTTGAATGATGGAGGCAAGGAAAAGTTGAGAAAGGGGAAAGTTTACCTGGTTGGTGCTGGTCCAGGTGATCCCGGTTTAATGACAGTCAAGGGGCTGGATTGCCTGCGACGGGCTGATGTCGTGATTTATGACCGCCTCGTTGACGAGAGCATCCTCCATGAAGCCCACTCCGAGGCTGAAAAAATATATGTAGGAAAAGCGGCAAGCCATCACACCTTGGGACAGGAAATGATCAACGACCTTCTCATACAAAAAGCTCGTGAGGGCAGAATGGTTGTTAGACTGAAAGGTGGCGATCCTTTTGTCTTAGGGCGGGGAGGAGAAGAGGCAGAGGTTTTGGCTGCAAATCAAATTCCCTTTGAAGTGGTGCCGGGGGTTTCATCAGCCGTAGCTGTCCCTGCCTATGCCGGTATCCCAGTGACCCATCGGGGAGTAGCTTCTTCCTTCACCGTTGTCACTGGACACAAGGCTTCGGATAGGGGTGAACCCAGTATTGCTTGGGATAAATTAGCGACAGGCACAGACACTCTGGTGATCCTGATGGGAATAGGAAATCTGGCCCATGTGGTTGATCAATTGATCAAGAACAATAAACCCCCTTCTACCCCTGTCGCCGTCATTACTCATGGAACCACAGGCCGTCAACGATGTGTTGCGGGAACGCTCCAGGATATTGTTGAAAAAGTAAAGTCAGAAGACCTTAAGCCACCCTCCGTCGTGGTCGTGGGTAATGTTGTTCAGCTTCGGAAATCTCTCCAATGGTTTGATAAGTGAACCCTATTGACCCCCTCTCCCCTGGAGGGAGAGGGTGAGGGGGAACAGAATAGAGGATATGAAAAGCAAACAGATCAAGCCCCCTATTTATTATCCGATTTTCTTGAATATCCAAGGTAAAAGATGTGTTGTCATCGGAGGAGGTAAGGTTGCTCTCCGGAAGGTTAAAATGCTTTTAGACTGTGGAGCAAATGTTTCCGTTATCAGCCCGAAGCCTCATCCAGATATGGCAAAGCTGTCCAAGGAAAGAGCCATTCACTTGATCCAGCGGGACTATGAGGCACGAGATCTTAAGGAGGCGGTGATCGCCATTGCTTGTACCGATGTGAAAGAGGTTAATCGCAAAGTGGCTGATGAAGCAAAGAAGACAGGAGTTCTGGTAAATGTAGCAGATGATCCGGCACCATCGGATTTTATCATCCCTTCTTTTTTCAGACGAGGGAACTTAACGGTTGCGGTTTCCACCTCTGGGGTAAGTCCGACCTTTGCCAGAAAAATCCGGATGAAACTTGAAAAAAGCTTCGGAGAGGAATACGCCTCGTTATTATCTCTAATTGGAGAAGTTCGATCCACATTAAAGGAGAAAGTATATATTGTGGACGTAGAGGCCTGGCAAGAGGCGCTCGATCTGGATTTGCTGATTCAGCTTGTGCGATCAGGTCAGCGGAAGAAGGCAAAAGTTATTTTGCTTAGCAAACTGGAAGCCCATAAGGAGGGAAAGTAGGGGTCCGAGAGAGAGACTGTTTGGTTCCAATGGCCATCGCGGAAACCGAAACTAAAAACGCTCACAGATTACCACGCCTCAGGGTTACTAAAAGGAATCTAAACCCGAGGCAGATGATCACCTGGTTCCAGCATCGGTGGTTCGGTCTTAACTGTTTCCGGATACTTGAGCCCGGTGCCGGTATTCAAGAGAACCACTCTTTCATCATGCTTGATCCAGCCATTGCGGGCGAGCTTGATGGCAGCGCTCAAGGTAGCTGCACCTTCAGGACAGACAAAGACCCCCTCACGGCTGGCCAGCATGTGCTGGGCCTTGAGGATTTCATCGTCTTCGACTGCGACGGCGCAGCCATCCGTATTGTAGAGGGCCTCCAGCACCAAGAAGTCTCCCAGCGCCTTTGGAACGGTGAGACCAAATGCTATGGTGCGAGCGTTCTCCCAGAAGACGGACTCTGTCTTTCTCTCTTCCCAGGCCTTGACAATGGGGGCGCACCCCGTTGATTGTACCGCCACCAGTCGCGATATTTTTCCACTCACCCAACCGATTTCCTGCAGTTCTTTTAAGCCTTTGTAAATGCCGATAATTCCAACGCCACCACCGGTGGGGTAAAGAATAACATCCGGCATCTCCCAGCCAAACTGCTCGGCAATTTCAAGGCCCATCGTTTTCTTCCCTTCAATTCGGTAAGGTTCCTTCAATGTGGAGGCGTCATACCAGCCATATTCAGCTATCGCTCGCCCTACGATCTTTCCAGCGTCACTTATCAACCCATTTACCAGGAAGAGGCTTGCTCCGGCAACAGCAACTTCTTTCCGGTTGATAATGGGGGCGTCTTTTGGCATGACGATGACCGCTTTAATCCCTGCCTTGGCGCAGTAAGCAGCCCAGGAACCTCCCGCATTTCCGTTTGTGGGCATAGCCAGCACTTTGATACCGAGTTCCTTTGCCCTGGAGACACCCACTGCAGCGCCGCGAGCCTTGAAAGTTCCGGTGGGAATTAGGCCTTCATCCTTAAGATATAGATTATTTATACCTAACTTGGACCCCAAATTTTTAAGATGGAGAAGAGGCGTCATCCCTTCCCCAAGGAAGACTACGTTCTCTTCCTTCTTGACAGGAAGCAGTTCCCAGTAGCGCCACAGGTTAGCTTTTCTCGTATGTAATGCTTTCTTGCGAAAATTCTTTTTTACTTTTTTCAAATCATACCGCACAAGAAGCGGAGCACCGCATTGGCATAGTTGAATGGGTTTCTCACTTTCATAATTGGCACCACACTTCGGACATTCCAAATAAGAAACGTACATCTCCCCTCTCCTTCCTTAAAAAGAAATATAGGCTTGAATAGCTAATCTGCATTTGTCAGGCGGGTGCCTCTCTAATGATTTAATGTTGGCTAAAGTTGAAAAGTGCATAGTTTAAAGTTCAAAAGTGCACACCTTCTCATCTCCTCTCCCCAAGGGGAGAGGATGAAGGTGAGGGGGATATATTTAGACTCCACCCTCACCCCAACCCTCTCCCGCCAGCGGGAGAGGGGGAATGATTGATCTTCATCGTCTGATTTTCATTGTCACCACTGATGACCTGCCATGACCGTTACCGAGGAAATTAGGTGCGCACTTTTCAACTTTAAATTTACCAAAACCTATGCACTTTTGAAGTTTAAATGACACTCTCTAATAATTTAATTGACAATCGAAGGGGATTGAGTAAAAATTTGTTTTGATCTGGCGGTGTAGCTCAGTCGGTCAGAGCATGCGGCTCATATCCGCAGTGTCCGGGGTTCAAATCCCTGCACCGCCACCAATTCCTCTTCAGTCAAATGGCATCATGGGGTCAGGCAATCGTAATAAAGTACGCCAGCGGCGATATCGAGAGAAAAATATTTCCAATTATTGGATAAGAAATGAGCCTTTCCAGCCATGAGGTTGCAGCTCATGGCTTTTGGGATGAAAGCTCATTCACCTCTTTTCCATCCTTCCTTTTTTTCATTTTCATGAAGATTGAAATCCCTTCTCCATCGTCAAGGCAATTCCACATTAATTTCCCTTCGGGGGCGGGTTATTTAGGGAATAGAGTGTCGATTGATGGATCAATCTGCCAGTGCTCATCTGTCCAAGGACGACAATGTCTTCTAAAGAAAGATAATGATCTACAGAGGCGTCGAAGAGAAGTTGGACTGCTGGAGGAAATTCTTCGTCGCCCTCCCAGAGGACATACTGGAGGGGAATGGAAGGTAAAATGTGGAGCATAAAGGATGCGTCCCCAACGTCCACAGATTCTCCTCCTAATTTCATTCCAATTTCTCTAAACATTTTGGCGGATTTCCCAAATTTTCGGACGAGAGGCTCGGTCACCCTTCTTGAAAAAACCCCTGCATAAAGAAAGCCTCCTGGAATATCTTTATATCCAACCCATTTCCCGGTGAGGGGACTCCCATTTGCCTGGATGAGATAATGGAGAAGGAGGATGCGAGTGACCAAGGAAACCGTCTTTTTCGATGGGGAGTAAAATTCGAACTGAGGAAAGTGGATGTGATAAGGTTCCGAAAAAAAATCGATGATGATCTTGGCTCCATCCTTCTCTTTTTGATAATCTGCTCCAGCCTTCTTTGCCCTCTCCTTCAGATCCATTTCTTTGATCGAGGCGCAAGCCAAATCAAAGGACTGTTGATAATTTTTCTGTTTTGTAAGATCCATGTCGTGTCTTTATAATCCCCCCTCTCCCCCCTTTAGCAAAGGGGGGCTGGGGAGGATTTGGCTTCATCCAATTTCCTGCCTTAATTTACGTATAGTTTCTCCATAGTTTTCTGTCTTGAAGATACCAGTGCCAAGAACGAAGATATCCCCCCCGGCCCTCGAAACTTCTCCGATGTTCTCTACTTTGATCCCTCCATCCACTTCGATTTCTAAAGAATAGTGGTTCTGGTCGACAATCTTTCTCAACCGCTCAATTTTTTTCAAAGTGGATGGAATAAAGGCCTGCCCACCAAACCCGGGATTGACCGACATGATAAGAACTAAGTCGATATCATCAAGAACAGGATAGAGGGTTTTTAACGGAGTCGCTGGTTTGAGCACCACGCCTGACTTTACATTCAACTGACGAATCTTCTTAATCATTCGCTTGAGATGAGGACACACTTCAGCGTGGATGGTAATCCAATCACTCCCTGCCTGGGCAAAGGCTTCGATATACCGGTCAGGCCTTTCGATCATCAGGTGCACATCCAGTGGTAAAGAGGTCAATTTTTTTAACCCTGTCACGACTATAGGCCCAATGGTGATGTTGGGAACGAAATGTCCATCCATTACGTCAACATGAATCAGATCAGCCCCTGCCCTTTCGACAGCCCTCACCTCTTCGCCAAGGCGGCTGAAATCTGCAGATAAAATCGAAGGTGCGATCTTCTTCACCTTAGCCTCCTTGAATCTTTTTTAACCAAATACCAATATTGCAATACTAAAAAAATTGCAAGATTTTTTCAATAGAATTCAGTGAATGACCGACGCAGGTGAGAGTACCCTCATAGGGTTTAATCCTCATCCGGTCCGAAGATAGCATGCTACGCTACACAAAAGCCTCAGGGTTTTTCATCAAGCCTTCTTTTGATGGCATCCCAAATTTCGGTCAGGCCCAAATGTCGCGCCCACTCGGCGATATATTCCCCATCCACCATCTGTCCACTGATTTTCAGAATTCCAGTAATATCACGAAGATGTTTTTCCGACCCTCCCTCTTTATAGTATTCCATCTTCTTTATGATCACATCCTCTGGGGCGGCAAAATTCGCCTGGTAGGATTCCGCCAGATAAATCCGATGCACCCGGCTGAACCTACTGCTGTCAAACGGAGTATCTTGTTTTATGATGATATCCACCTTGAGACCAGACGAAGGGTGAATAATGTTAAACTGGCCATGGTGAAGGATCGCTTCTCTCACCATCTCTTCATTAAAATAAAATTCATCAGATGGAAAAGCTTTGAGTAAGTCTGCGATATTCCTTTCTTCTATTGCTGCAACGATATCAATATCATTCGTCAATCGCGGCTCACCATATGCCATCGCTGCGACTGACCCTGTAACAAGATAAGGAATGTGAAGGTGTTCGAATACCTCCACGATCTTTTGAAGAAGCTCAAACAGCTCCATGCGATAGCCTCCTCGCAACCTCTTTCTTGACCATCTCGGTGCTCCACTCAGGGTGAGTTCTCTTCAGATGTGTAATCAACATACCACGGGCTGATGTCCATAAAGCGAAACCTATCCCAATTCTTTCTGCGGGTGTTTTACACCGCAACACCTCCGCCATGGCATCATCTACCACTTCAATTTGCCCTCGATCCAATCTTAGACTCCCCATTTCTCAGTTCCTACTTTTCAGAATTTTATAAATTTATGGACATCCCCTTTTCTATCTTTCTCGTTCCTCACGATTAATTTATCTCTTCCCATTCCGGACCATCTGTGTCCAAAGGTGGTCGCCGGATACGGACACGCGTCGGATCAACAACAACGATACACCCGGCAAGAGAAGTGAGATCAGTTACTTTCACAAATTCGAGGATAAACCGATTAACGGATAGAGGTCCCATACTCAAGGGGCGAAACAACACGATGCCAGGATGGGTTCCAGGAGGAAACTTCCGGAGGTCGGCAAATTCAAGGTCAAGAGTAAAAAGTAACACTCTTTCAGTCTTCACGGCTGCCCCGATTTCGATATCCGTTTTTCCCAACAACCCCTGCTCGGCAGCAGTTAGGGCTTCATGGCCTTCCTGTTTTAGAAGGGATTTTAAATGGCGGGAAATATTTTCGTCGAGTTTGATTTTCATCAGGCGCTGATTTTCCAGACATTCTCTCTTGCAAGTTCTGCCGCATAAGCCACAGCCGCCCGTATATCATCAACAGTTAGGGAGGGATAATGGCCGATGATCTCCTCTGGCGTTAATCCCTCAGCCAACGCATCCAGAATAATCGAGATGTAGATCCGAGTCCCCCGGATGCAGGGCTTTCCAGTGCAAACCTTTGGATCAACGGTTATCCGAGCCAGCAAGTCTTCATGTTTCATCGTTAACCTCCTGTTCCCACCTCTCCCAATAGGTAAAGGAAAAAGTGAAGAGACAAACCTTGGTTTAATGTTAGCATGATTATATGATCGCTGTAAATTGAATAAACTCGGTCATTTGGTTTCAAATTATCCCATGCCTTCAACACCAAACGTCTGGTGCGGTATTCGCCGTATTGCTTCTCTTCCTTTTCTTTGAGGACGCTGAAGGTTTCGCCGGGGAAATCCGTGCAATAAATATCTTCAAGGTATGGGAGCAATATTACCATTCATCCTTTAATTGAATTTTGAAGGTTTGACCCCACCGCAAAACGCTATGCGCTCTGCGCTATGCTCTATGCGTTTTGATTTGCGGATTGGGCCAATTTATTATGGATGACCCTTTCGTTTTAAAGTGTATCGTTTAGGTTTGACCCCAAATAAGCCGCGGTTATCAATGTTTTAAGTCACTGGATTTGTGCTGCCGATTCTCCGGCGAGATATCCCGTGGAAAATGCAGCCTGCAGGTTATACCCTCCAGTCATTCCATCCACATCAATCATCTCGCCACAAAAAAATAAACCAATCACTATTCGCGACTCCATTGTCTGGGGATTTATTTCCTCCAGCGCTACGCCCCCCCGCGTGATGGTCGCCTCTTCAATGGGCCTCGGTTTTGTTATATTTATTCTAAAATCTGTAAAACATAAGACGATTCTTTTCCGCTCCTCCCGGCTGATTTTACTGCATCGCTTACCCGGCTCGACGGCGCACCGGCGTTCAAAGAGCAGCGCGAACGATTTTGGCAGAGCATCTTTCAAATACTGTGAAAGAGTTATTGTCCCGCAGGACTTAAACTCCCGTTGAAGGATAGGGTCAAGTTCTTGAGCTGTATAAGCCGGCCTTAATTGCAGTGAAAGGGCAACAGGGCTGCCAGCAGCCAGCGCATCGATAACGATCCCGCTAAGAATAAGCACGGTTGGGCCTGATACACCAAAATGTGTGAACAGGATGTCGCCTTTCTCTGAAACCTTCTTTTTTCCGTCCACCCACACGGAAAGCGAAATGTCTTTAAGCGTTATCCCCTGCAATTCCTGAAGAAATGGCTCGTCCGACTCAAGCGCAACGAGACCTGGCGTCAGCGGCACAATGGAATGTCCGCATTGTCTTGCCAGCTTGTACCCGTCGCCGGAAGATCCAGTCTTCGGATACGACATGCCGCCCGCGGCAACAATTACTTTTCCGGCATCCAAAACGCTGTGGTCGGCACATCTAACACCGCCAGCGCGTAAGCTTTCTCCAGACTGAAAAATAATATTTGTTACGACGGTATTGTGAAGGATACGAACTTGGTTGTCATCTAAATATTGACGCAATACGGCAACCACGCTTTCAGCACGATTATCGGCGGGGAAAACCTTCCCGTCAGGATCAACCCTCATTTCCAGTCCACGGGAGCTGAAGAAATGGATCAAATCGCGGTTCGAAAATACGGTTAATGCCCGATAGAGAAATCTGCCATTCTTCCCAAAGGCATTAACGAATTCCTTCAGGCTAGCCTTGTTGGTGATGTTGCACCGGCCACCGCCCGTCAGGAGCAATTTGTTCCCCAGACGGTGTGTCTTTTCAACGAGTATTACTTTCGCGCCCCGCTCCGCTGCGCGCCCTGCTGCCATCATGCCGGCAGCACCTCCCCCCACAACAATAATGTCCGGTGTAGCCTGATTCTTTTTAGTGATCATCTTATTTCTATTATTGGTTTATTGGTCAGTGCAACATGAGGGACACATGATGAGCAAAGTCGATAAAGGATTAATATAATCTATCCTGGATATTGTCAATCAGCTTATTAAAATAATTTGGCACTTTGGTTTCAAAAGTCATCTGCTCGCCGCTGGTGGGGTGTTTGAAGGAAATCGATTTGG
>Ga0315285_10004333_pt1 | contig 14715 bp, 8 predicted proteins | sample YL17G09_36_MG_FD_203698 | JGI IMG/M metagenome (GOLD analysis project Ga0315285, IMG submission 203698) | Sediment microbial communities from Yellowstone Lake, YNP, Wyoming, USA - YL17G09_36 | ecosystem: Environmental > Aquatic > Freshwater > Lake > Sediment | place: USA: Wyoming | collected...
TATGCCCGTAGATGGAATGTGAGATTGTAAATTATTATCGAAGGAAGATGGCCGGTTAAAAACTACAATTGGTTATATTCCCTATGAGCCTTTAGGTTCGTCCCCAAAGATAAAGAAGGAACTGGATGGAAAATAAAGAAGCCATAGCACGTATCAAGATCAACAAGCTGCTCGAAGCGGCAGGCTGGCGATTCTTTCCAGAAGGGAGCTCGCCTGCCAATATCCGCCTCGAGACAAACGTGACGATTAAGTCATCCGATCTTGAAGCGCTTGGCGAGGACTTCGAGAAGACAAAGAAGGGCTTCATCGATTTTCTCCTTTTAGATAGCAAAAGTTTCCCGCTCATCGTCCTTGAGGCAAAATCGGAGGAAAAGAACCCGCTCGTAGGCAAGGAGCAGGCCCGCAAATACGCCAAGTCCCAGAACTGTCGCTTCATTATTCTCTCCAACGGAAATCTGCATTACTTTTGGGATCTGGAGCGCGGTAACCCTTACCTCATTACGTCCTTCCCTACGCCGGACTCGGTGATCGGCTACCAACAGGTTACGCCCAACCCGCAACGCCTCATCGAGGACCAGATTGGTGACGATTACATTGTGCTGACTCAGCGCCCGAGCTACCAATCAGAAGCGGCGTGGCGCAATGAGGCCGAGCGTCCCGGCTACATTCAGGCCAACAAACTGCGTTTCTTGCGGCCCTATCAGTTGAAGGCCATTTACGCCCTGCAACGGGACGTGAAAGACGGCAAAGACCGCTTCCTGTTCGAGATGGCCACCGGCACCGGCAAGACACTCACAGCAGCCGCTGTTATTAAACTATTCCTCCGTTCCGGCAATGCCTGGCGCGTACTGTTTCTGGTAGATCGCCTCGAATTGGAGGAGCAGGCCAGGAAGGCCTTCAAGGCTCTGCTGTCAGCCGATTTTCAGACGGTGATTTACAAGGAGAATCGTGACGACTGGCGGCGGGCGGAAATAGTTGTAACCACGGTGCAATCCTTGCTCTTTAATAACAAGTACCAGAGGTTCTTTTCGCCGACTGATTTCGACCTTGTCATATCCGACGAAGCCCACCGCTCCATTGGAGGAAACGCACGCGCCGTCTTCGATTATTTCATCGGTTACAAGCTTGGTCTCACCGCAACACCACGCGATTATCTCAGGCGGTTTGACAATACCAATCCTTCTACCCGTGACCCGCGCGAAGCCGAGCGTCGGCTGTTGCTGGATACTTACCGCACCTTCGGTTGCGAGAACAGCCAGCCTACCTATCGCTACACCTTGCTTGATGGTGTGAAAGATGGCTTCCTGATCAACCCCACGGTGGTGGATGCACGCACCGAGATCACCACTCAACTGCTTTCCGAAGAGGGGTTCGTAGTCTCGTTTACTGACGATACTGGCGAAGATCAGAAGGAGGCTTTCAAGCAGCGCGAGTTTGAAAGGCGCTTCTTTTCCAAAGCCACCAACGAGCTTTTTTGCAAGACTTTCCTGGAAAAAGCACTGCGAGACCCTATCAGTGGAGAGATTGGCAAGTCCATCATTTTCACGGTGAGCCAGAATCACGCTGCCAAGCTGGCGCAGATTCTGAACCAAATTGCGGATCTCATGTTTCCGGGCAAGTACCAGTCCGATTTCGCCGTCCAGGTCACCTCGCAGATTCCCGACGCCCAGCAGTTTACCATAAACTTCTCCAACAACAATCTGCTCGGTTCGGCCAACTTCCTGCCCGCTTACAAGACCAGCAAGGCGCGTGTCTGCGTTACGGTTGGCATGATGACCACCGGCTACGATTGTACCGACATCCTGAATCTCGGTCTGTTTAGACCGATTTTCTCGCCGACCGATTTCATTCAGATCAAAGGACGCGGCACCCGCAAGCACAACTTCCTCGAACAACTTTTTAATAACAGCATCAAGGACAGCGTGAAGGAACCACAGAAGAAAGCATACAAACTCTTTGACTTCTTCGCCAACTGTGAGTACTTCGAGGAGGGATTCAACTACGATGAGGTGCTGAAACTCCCTCGACCTCAGGGCAGGATCCGCGATGATGGTGGAGGCACAGGTCCGGTAGCGGTCGGCGGCACCTACGAGCATCTTGGCGCAGACATTATCGCCTCGGTCAAGGAAGAGACCATCGGTTTCGAGGGCATGAAGATCGACAGGATGTTTTTTGAGAAATTCGGGCAAACCGTACGCGAGAACAATTTTATTGCCAAAAGCGTGGAGGCCGGCCAATGGGACCGTGTCATTGACTATGTTAACCGCGAGGTTTTCGACAAGCCCGAGGAGTATTACAACCTCGACAAGTTGCGCAAAGCCACGACCGTAGACCGCCGCCTGACACTGCGCGAAATCCTTGAGAAAATCTTTAACCTCATCCCGCGATTCAAATCAAAAGATGAACTGCTGGAAGAGGAATTCGTCAAGTTCGTTGCTGACATCAAGCCAGAAGAAGCCGCGGCCATTCCGGCCATCAAGAACTACTTCAAGGCCTACGTCACCAGCGACCAAGTGCGTCACATCATCGAGAGCCGCCATTTCACCGATCTGGCCACCAACCCAGTTTTTTCTACCAGCGACTTCCGTGCAGTGCCAAAGAAGTATCGAACACTCATCCCTGAATACATCAAGGACTATGTTTCTTTGAATCAGTTTGTCGCATAAAGGAGCTTAATGTTAGATACTGACACCAAACGCCGCATTGACACCGCCCGCGACATCCTTGTCGGCAAAGTTCCTGACCCCAAGAGCCAAGTCGAGCAGATTACCATTGCCCTTATCTACAAGTTCATGGACGACATGGACGCCGAGAGCGAGGAGTTCGGCGGCAAGCGCAAGTTCTTTGCTGGGGAATTCGTACGTTACGGCTGGGCCAAACTCATGCGCTCTGGGCTTGGCGGCCACGAGACCCTGAATCTTTACGCCGAGGCAATCGCCAAGATGCCGGAAAATCCCGGCATTCCGCTGCTTTTCCGCGATATATTCAAAAATGCCTATCTGCCGTACCGAGATCCCGAGACTCTGCGCGCTTTCCTTAAGGTCATCGACGAGTTCACGTACGACCATAGCGAACGCCTCGGCGACGCTTTTGAGTATTTGCTCTCCGTTCTTGGCTCACAGGGCGATGCCGGTCAATTCCGCACCCCGCGACACATTATAGATTTCATGGTCGAAATCATTGATCCGAAAAAGACCGAAACCGTGCTTGATCCGGCCTGCGGCACCGCCGGGTTCCTGATCTCGTCGTATAAGCACATCCTTAAAGCCAACACCGACGCCAAAGGCAACAGCACTCTGACGCCGGACGAAAAGGGCCGCCTCGCGCAGAATTTTAAGGGCTACGACATTTCGCCCGACATGGTGCGGCTGTCTCTTGTAAACCTTTACCTGCACGGCTTTGCCGATCCGCATATCGCCGAGTACGACACTCTCACCAGCCAGGACAAATGGAACGAATACGCCGACGTGATCCTCGCCAATCCGCCGTTTATGTCGCCCAAGGGCGGCATAAAGCCGCACAACCGATTCTCGGTGCAGTCCAAGCGTTCTGAGGTCTTGTTCGTGGACTACATGGCCGAGCATCTCACGCCAAACGGTCGCGCCGGCATTATCGTTCCTGAAGGCATCATATTCCAGAGCCAGACCGCCTACAAAGACCTGCGGAAGATGCTTGTGGAAAACTCTCTCGTTGCCGTGGTCTCGCTGCCTGCGGGCGTGTTTAATCCGTATTCCGGCGTAAAGACGTCGATTTTGATTCTTGACAAATCGCTGGCCAAGAAGACCAGCACTATTGCCTTCTTTAAGGTTGAGAATGACGGCTATGGGCTTGGGGCGCAGAGAAGGGAGATTGAAAAGAACGATCTGCCGGCGGCGTTGGCCGCAATAACGAATTACAAATTAGGAATTACGAATGGGAAAAAGAAAAATAAGAATGATAAAAACGATCAATTATTGATCGTAGAGAAGGAGAAGATTGCGGGGAATGGGGAATGGAATTTGAGCGGGGAGAGGTATGGCTCAGAAAGACCGGTGGGAAGCCAGCGATGGCCGTTCGTTGAGTTGGGAAGTGTGTGTTTGCAGATTACTGACGGATCTCATTTCTCGCCCGAGTCTTCAGCCTCCGGCTATCCATATGTAACCGTCAAAGACCTTGATAGAGGTCGCATCGACCTCGAAGAGTGCAAAAAGATTGGCGAAGAAAGCTACCAACAGCTGGTCAACAACGGATGCAAACCAAAGCGGGGCGACGTGCTCTTCTCAAAAGACGGAACCGTTGGGAAGACTTCCATAATCGACTTCGACCGGGATTTTGTCGTCTTGTCTTCCTTGGCTATCATCACGCCGAATACAAGTGCGGTGCTGCCTGAGTATGTTTACTGCGTTCTCTCGTCGGACAGATTCATCTCAGCCGCGATAGATCATAAGACGGGCGTTGCTATTCGCCGCATTGTCCTCCGAACACTCAAGACTATCCAAATCCCCCTGCCGCCGCTGGAGGTGCAGAAGGAGATCGTGGCGGAAATCGAGGGCTACCAGAAAGTCATCAACGGCGCCCGCGCTGTACTTGACAATTACAAGCCGCACATTCCGATTGACCCGGAGTGGCCGATGGTGGAGCTTGGTGAGGTCTGTGATGTGCGCGACGGCACACACGACAGTCCGAAATATGTCTCGGATGGCTACCCGCTAATCACATCGAAGAATCTGAAGGATGGCTTCATTGATTTCACCGACGTGAATCTGATCAGCCGTGAAGACCTTGATGCAATCAACAAAAGATCCAAGGTTGATGCGGGCGACCTGTTGATGCCGATGATTGGCACGATTGGAAATCCAGTGGTTGCCGACGCATCCCGCGAATATGCAGTGAAGAACGTCGCGTTGATCAAGTTTCCTAAGGGTAGCCAAGTGGATAACCGATTTCTCAAGGACGTTCTCGACTCCGCCGAAATGCAAAGTCGGTTTGATCGGGAAGCCAGTGGTTCAACTCAACGGTTCATTCCGCTTGGGTTCATCCGAAAGCTTCAAATCCCCCTCCCACCCCTCACCACGCAGCAAGTCATTGTCGCCGAAATCGAATCCGAGCAATCCCTCGTCGCAGCCAACCGCGAACTGATTACCCGCTTCGAGCAAAAGATCAAAGCCACCCTCGCGCGGGTGTGGGGCGAGGAACCGATCGCCCGCACTACAACTGATCTCAACACAGGAGGCAAACATGACTGATTCACCCGTACTGAACCTGCACAACAGCTTGCGACAGGCTAAAGAGCGATGGGCTGTGTTTCTCGGTGCCGGGGCAAGTTACGACTACGGCATTCCGACGATGGGCGAGATCGCTGAAATCCTTCGCGGTCAGATTCGGGACAACAAACCCAATTACGGAATCACCGAGCTGACGCTGGACCTATTGAAGACGCTGTGCCCCGAGGACAAGAAGACACCTGCGAATTGGAACATTGAGGAATTACTGACTCGACTTTCTCAACTCCTGGACGCCACTGGGGCTACGCATGCCGACTTCGCCCCGGTAACAACAGCTGTGGGCAAATCCGAGATACCCGCGACCACCATCAGGCAGGCTTCGGAAGAACTGATCGGATTTATGGCGGAGATGTGCGACCTGTCGAGCTGCAAATATGTAAAACATGGCCCCGGCAAAGTGGATTATTTGGCCGACTTTTTCTTGGCCATGGCTTCCTTTGGGAAACCGGCAAACAAACTCATTCGAGTTTTCTCCACGAATATTGACCTGTGCGTTGAAGCTGCTTTGGTCCGCTTATCACAACGGCCTCGTGCCGACCGCCGACCGGACCTCGTCTTGGTGGACGGATTTGAAAGTGCGATACTGCCGACGTTCAACATGGGATGCTACAGACGAGAGATGTCTTCGTTTGGTGAACGATGCGCCGTCTATTACTGGAAACTGCACGGTTCCGTTGACTGGACCTATTCTCAGGCCATTGGTGCTGACGGTTCGCGAGAAGGCGAAGCGGACTATTCTGATCAATCCATAATCGTTCGCAGAGTTGACAAGGACTTGTCGAACAACCTGGCGAATTGCGGCGCGCTGTCCGCCAAGCAACCGGACAGGAACAAACGAATCGTGATTTTCCCCACGCCAGCGAAATACTCTCAGACATATACCGTACCATACATGGATCTCTTTGAGGCATTCCGGCGCACACTGGAGGAAATTGAACTGCTGATTTGCATTGGGACGAGCTTCCCTGATCAGCACATCCGCTCAGCAATCCGGTCATTTGTCGAACGCGACAACACGCTTCTATTTGTTGTTGACCCGCAGGTGAAGAGCGACAATCTCAAGTCCCTCTTCGGGGTCTCCCGCTCGGTTCAGCCTGTCATTAGCATGGGATTCTTGCAGTTCGTTCAGGAGTTCAAGGCACTGGATGCCATGCCCGGCACAACGAAGACCACGGAGGGCGCACAATGAGCAAGAATATCGGGCAAGTGCTCGCGGTCTCCGGAGCGCAGCTGACAGTTGAGGTTGACCCGCAGTTGAGCGACTTACATGTGCGCCACGAAGGCGCAACCTACACAGTCGGGCAGCCGGGAACCTATCTGATCGTTGACGCAGGCCACGATAAGCACCTTGTCCTCGTCACGACCGTCAGAAAAAGCAAGTGGGCACCCGTCGAGTCCATTGTTGGCGCAGGACAAAGTAGCGCACTACTGCCAGCAGGGCATTTCCCGTTTCTCCCGACGCCCACGACTCAGATTGACAAGACACTTATTGACGGTGTGTTTGTCGGCACGATTGTTGGCGGCGCGTTTGAGGTCGGCGTGTCGCGCCTGCCAGTAGTCGGTGATGTTGTCACGCTGGCGCTGGAAGATCACCTTCGCATTGCACTTTCCCCACCTGCGGATCGGAAGGTCGTTTCCATTGGCAACTATGTTGATTCTGACCTGCCGGTTTATCTCGATGTAGATCATCTCCTGGGCAAGCATACGGCTATTGTCGGCACAACTGGTTGCGGCAAGTCCTACACGGTTGCTCGCCTGATTCAGCAACTCGTGACTGATTATCCCGGCGGCAACATTGTTGTTTTTGATCTGCATGGCGAATACCGGAACTGCTTTTCCAATGCCCGTCACATTCGCGCCGATCTGCTGTCCTTGCCTGCATGGCTTCACGGTTTTGACGATCTCTTTGCCCTGTGCGCCGATCTAAGCAATCAATTCAACATCCATAACCAGCGGTGGGCCTTCAGGGATGGGATGCTGAAACTGAAGCAGGAGTACTGCCGAACAGTGCTCAAGGACTCCGCTCTCGCCGACAAGATTGATCTGGATGCTCCAATCCCCTTCAAGTTTGACCGCTTGCAGAACTACCTCCATAACCTGAACATGGCCACGTATGATTCCAGCACCGATGCCTTGGCCATAGAAACCGGCGAAACCGAAGAATGGTTCGCAAAACGTATGCGCTTCCAAGCAAAGAAGGCCAAGGTCACGTCAGGAGGCGCATTACACGGGGAACTTGACCGGTTGACCTTGCGCGTTGACGCACGTGTAGGCGATCCACGTTTTGCCTTCATGTTCCAATACGAACTCAAAGGCAAAGACGAACTGCCCGACATAGTGCGTGAAATGACGGGCTTCATGGCGGCCAAGTCTCAACCGGTGACGGTGTTTGACCTCAGCTACCTGCCGTCAGAAACAGTTGGCACTGTAGTGGCGACCATTTCACGTATGCTCTTTCAGGTCCATTTCCTCGCTGAACGGGGTGCAACGACCCCGACACTGGCTGTATATGAGGAGGCGCACAACTATATTTCGCGGAGTGGTCGAGGCGCCTACGGGGAGGCACGGGACAGCGTGGAGCGCATCGCAAAGGAAGGGCGGAAATTCGGAATCGGTGCGCTGGTTGTCAGTCAGCGTCCCAGTGAATTGAGCGAAACGCTGTTGAGCCAATGCAATACCTTTCTTTGCATGCGCCTTGCCAACACTGCTGACAAGAACCACGTCCTCGCCTTGCTGCCGGATTCAATGCAGATGTTGACCAGTGTTCTGCCGTCTCTACCCCGTGGCCAGGTCATCGCCATCGGCCAAGCGTCCAAGATGCCGGTTCGACTTGAGGTTTCACCGATTGCAGAAAAGGACCGAGTTCCAAATAGCGGTGATCCTGAATTCGGAAAACATTGGGGCCAAAAGATTGGGCAAAGGAAGGAACCCGACATCGCAACGATCTGCAACTATTGGATTCGATCAGAGAAGCCAAAGCCGGATGCAAAATCCCCGGACGGCAATAGCAAGAAATGAAAGCCATAAAGAACATGACGGAACACAGTCCTCCGCGTCGCTGCCAATCTTGCACTGATCAAGCGCTTGAGGCTTAAGCCGTGGACGAAGCCGCCGAACTCGCCATCTACCTGCCGCTTTCCTTCAAGACCCGTAGCGAGCAGGAGTATATTGCCTTCCTCTGGGACGCCTTCGAGACCAACTACACCCACGGCAAGTACCAGTTTGCCTTCCTCGCCTACCACATGCTCACCATGAGCTTCGTCTATTTCAACATCTGGCAGATTCGGCAGGCGCGTCGGGAAGACTTCGAGAAGGGCCTCATTGGCTTCGGGAAGGACATTGAACAGAACCTGTTGAGCGCGACCTCACCATTTGTTTTCAGCTCCGTCAAGGAACGAAGCATTTTACGCCTGCTCAAGCTGATCGGCTGTGACAACGACAAGATCGGCACTTATGCCCAGCTGGTGGACGACCGCAACGACACCGCCCACCCCAATGGAAACATCTTCTTCAGCACTCAAGCCGCGCTCGACGCCAAGATCATTGAGATTCTGCGCGTGGTGGACGAAATACAGACCCACTCCAGGCCCGTGATCGAACAAGCCTACCGCGAGTTCCTGCTGCAGAACCACGATCCTGACGAACGCGAATACGCCGACGCCGCCGACCAGATCCGCGAGGTGCTGATCCACAAGAACTATATGTCGCAAAAGGATATTGAGATCTGCCTCGGCTTCGATATTGCCAGCATCGCGGATCGGCCAGAAATCGACAGCATCCGCACGCTGCACGAGGTGCTGAAATCAGAATATGGACCAGACGATGAAAACGGTTCGTCATAACAACCGGGTGCAGCGAACCACGCTGTATCCCAGGAGGAGGTTGCTTTAATTCCTTTGTCCATTAATCATTTCCAATTCTCACTCCCTTTCCCCCTTCCCCCTCTCCCCGCCCAGCGCCGCATCGTCGCCAAGCTTAATACTCTTATGTCCATCTGCGATTTGATGGAGCAGAGCATCAAACAAAGCCAAACGCATACGGAAATGCTGCTGCAGGCGGTGTTGAGGGAGAGTTTGAGGGGGTAGGAGAATATTTATTTAAAACAATGTTCTGGTATTTTATAATTACAATGTAAAAGAGCGGCGATAGAGACAGCGTTTGACCATGAAGTGTTTTCTTTTATTACAGAATATGATTGGGGTGGAGTTAAATTCTTCTTTAAATAATAAGATAATTGACTTATTGGTATTGTATCCCTATATGGTTTGATTTCGTCAAGGAATAAGGCATATATTTCGTTAGCATTACCGATATATTCATCGTATTCTTCTTTAGTGCACCCTATTTGATCGTGATAGTTTTCCCAAATATTATCTGGATTTCCAATACAAATATATCGAATTAATGCTTCACCGACAATAGAGCATTCCGGGAAAGATGAATATAAATTCACGCGATGCATTAACCATCTTGACGAAAACTTTTTACGTATTTCTACATTCTTTTTACCTTTTAATATCATATTAGCATATTCCGGCCGCAAACTTAAGAGCAGCGTATTATCCATCGAAAAACCTGATATTGAAAAGGCTTCTGTTAATTTGGGTAATTTTTTTAAAAAGGCGGACCATACTGTATTGAAGGGAGCAGAACATTGTAATTCCTTATCCCAATTTCTATACTGAGTCCCAGCTTTTTCAATTTCTTTAAATCCAAAGGATTTAAAGAAATCGCTTTTTGATGTCCAAAGGCTTTCTGGTAGAGTAAAATGAATCTCTTCAGCAAAACCCCGGGCTTCAAGTGCCATTAATGAAAAAAACAATTCACCCAAATTGATATTTTGAAAGTCATCAGATATTCTTAAATGACAGAATTTCGCTTGTTTTCCCTTTTTAACAACTGCAGTAACAATAGGCTTTTCATTTAAATATCCGACGAAGGCAGTTCTTTCTTGACTACGCAATCCGGGTATAACCTTACGGTCAAACCACTTTTGAATGTCAGGATACATCTCTTCGTTTTCAATTAAGAGATTTTTAAAAATATCAATATCATCTGTCAGATGATTTGCATGAAATTCGTCTAAACGAGCTATTCGAAAATTATTATTTAATGCAAACCAACCGTTATTGTCATTCTCCTTAGTCATTACTAAAGAGCCGCTCGATTTATCGAACAGATCCAATTGCATTACATTGGTTGATTTGTTATTCATAGAAATTGGTTATAGAAGGATACTCTTAAGAAAATTATATAATTATTAACTCTGGTTAGTATAGTCTTTTTTTTATAAGAAAAGAATAGGAAATTTCGAATCACTTCCACGGTTTGAAATATTTGGAGAGTGTCAATTCTTGTCGTTGATACGATCCGGCTTCAACCTTTTCTTTATCTTCTTTTTGTATTACTTCAGACATACGATAGTACTTTATATTTGCGAGTACTTCTCCATCTCTTAGGAAAGTATCCACATTGTGTCCCCGAACTTCAAATATAAGGGGCGTGCCTATTTCTGTTCTCGTATGGTGACCAAACCACGGATGTGCGAATCCTGCGTAATGAATCCGTATTTCCCCTAAATTTTCAGAGACTGCTTGACCATAAACTGCAATATCTTCAGGTAAACGAAATCTTTCGCGTGATCGTAAAATGTAAAACTTTTCTGTTTCAATCTTTATCACACCCGAGGTAGTTTTTTCACATTGCCAATATTTATCAGAATCATATGTTTCTTTGGGCGCTGAAAGATCAATAGGCGGTGAATCTTTAGACGGTTGTGCTTTATATGCCGATGCCTCTCTTCCATCTACCTTTAGAGAATCCAAATTGAGGGTTAGCTGCGATAATTCACTATGGTTAGTAATTCTTTCTCCATTTTTTCCATACATTAATTCGCCAAACAACATAAGATCCTTCGCTTTAATTTCATTAAGCTCCGGGTCTCCTTTAAAAATTCTAAGTTGACTTATTGGAAGTCCTCCCTGAATTTTAATCGGAAATGTAATAGGTGTAATTTCGATAAATAGTTCTCCGTCGTAGCCATTTGGTACTTCGTCATAGCAAGGGTGGCCATTAATTAAAAGCCTAACCAAAACATCTAATCTCCCAATAGAGCTTCTGCCTGTCGCTCTTCCATAGAGATATGGATATTCTCTGAAGTGAATAGTTTCTTTTAATTGGAATAAATATGTTTTATTTTCCGTTAATTCTAAAGGGTGGATAGAAATATCATGTGGTTTTTCAGTAAATTCTTTGTTGGCGATTAGTGAGCTTATATTTTCTCCTTTGAGACACTTTACCCCTCCCTTCATTTCCCATCCTTGCCAACCGAGATGAAGGTCAAAAGAAGAAGGGTCAATATCTTTTTCATTTATTAATCCCTTAATTATTCCTTTTTCTCCTAGTTTTTGTATTTGCCGACGACTAAGCACTCCAGGACGGAAGTCATTGACATCTGTTGATAACGATGAATCATTTTCATTCATTTCAGGTCCATTCCTTAAACTTTTATCCCTATTCTTTGATCTTTTATTGTTTTCGTCAAATGTTTGGCAAAAAAATAGGTATTCCAGTACAGAATTGTCAAATTTAAAAATGGTAGTTTTGGAGCTTTCAAAAAATGCATATAAATTATGTATATTCCGGGACTGGGTTGCTTTAATTGTTTCATCTGTTTAGCACTTCCAGTTCTCAATCCAATGCAATATCTCTTCAAAGTCCAGTAGCGTTACGCCATCGCCTACCTAAAGGCAGACTTTGGTCAAAATTTGTCCCCTGCGGTGAGTAACTACCATTAAAATCACGGAGACCGGGAAGGACTGCGAGAATCTCCGGTTCCCCGTTCCGCCCTCGGATGGGCCTGCTTATAGGCTTTCAGCAGATGTTCGCGTGAAATATGCGTATAGATCTGCGTGGTGGCAAGCGAAGAATGGCCCAGGAGTTCCTTGACCGCCCTGATATCGGCGCCGGCGTCCATGAGGTGTGTGGCAAAAGAGTGCCGTAATACATGGGGGCTCCGCTTCTTCTGCTGACTGACACGAGAGAGTTCGACGGCAACGATCCGTTCGATCTGTCTCCGCGAAAGCCCCTGGCCGCGAGTATTTGCAAAGAGTGGTGACAATGGCGTTTTCGCCGATTTTCGAATTGAAAAATAGCGCCCCATCGCTTCGACAGCAGTGGCGGTAAGCGGCACGACCCGTTCTTTGCGCCCCTTTCCCATCACCCGTACCGTTTCATTTTCAGTTGAATAATTGGGGTCGGACCTACATAAACCATTGTTTTTAATTAAGTTGTCCTCAAAATGTGGCTGTTTTTACCCCTTAAACCGTCATTTTTGATACTAAAATCACCCCCATAAGCACTTCTGGGCTCCCCTCCATCCAGAATGGAGGCTTGTCTCCTTCATTCCAGGAGATTTGAATATTATATCCTTTGTCTGTACCAAATTATTTTAGCCTTTGTTTGTACCAGCCGTCTTTCAAGCACTTCACATTCCTGAAATATTTCGCATAATCCTTTAGTTTTTCGGTATGCACCGGAATGATGACACGGGGGCGCGTTTTCCACTCCATCGAGCGCCATTTTCAGATACGACAAGGCATTCGACTAGAACTTCAGGATTTCATAGCAAGTCGTTTCAATTGTTTTTCCGCGGGGATGGAAAATAGTATGGATTTAAAAGCTCTGCCGCCACGAGCGGACCGTTATCGCATCGCGCCGCTGACCGGCGTTGCCGCCGTACACGACCGTGCCGTTTTTTGCCTTGTTGCCCGGCAGTTTGAGCCACCAATGCAGCGTGTCGAAAAAGGAATCGTTGATGGTTTCCGACGCTTTTATTTCTATAGGCCATTGATACCTTCCGAAATCCAGGAGTGCATCGATCTCCCTGCCCTTGCTGTCCCGCCAGAAATACAGCGGCGGTTCGGCCAGCGCATTGCAGAACGATTTTATGATCTCCGAGACGATAAAGCTTTCGAATATCCGTCCCTTCAACGGGTGGAAGGCCAGCTGTGATTCGTCGGTAATGCGCAGGAGATAGCAGAGAAGACCGGTGTCCAGAAAGTACAGCTTCGGCTGTTTTACGAGCCGTTTTGAAAAATTCACGAAGTACGGCTGCACCAGCCTGACAATGCCGCTCATCTCCAGTATGGAAAGCCATGATTTTACCGTCGGGACCGACGCCCCGCAGCCGCTGCTGATATCGGTGAAATTTATCATGGCCCCGGTCCGGGCGGCGCACAGCCTGACAAACGTATCGAATTGATGCAAATTGTGGACGTTCGTGACTTCCCGCACGTCCCTTTCGAGGTACGTCGCGTAATACGAAGACAGCCAGGTCGTCGCATCGGCTGCGCGGGCGTGAACGGCCGGATACATTCCCTGAAACAGGATTTTTTCCATAGAGTATCGTGCCGGGAGCGTGACCGCACGGGGAGAAGGGGCGGCATCGACCGGCACGGAGGTCAGGCCGAACAGTTCCGCCGATGAAAAGGGAAGAAGGTTGGCAATAGCGACCCTTCCGGCCAGGCTCTGGCTGATGGACGCGGCAAGCTGGAATTGGTGCGAACCGGTGAGCACATAGTGCCCGGAACCGCCCAGCCCGTCGATATGGGTCTGCAGATACGGAAGTATGTCGGGGCATTTCTGCACTTCATCGAATATCGCCCTGTCCGGGAACTGCCGGAGGAAGGCGCGCGGGTCGTTTTTAGCAAATGACCGCACGTCCATGTCCTCGAACGATAGGTAAGCGTAACCGCTGAAGGCGTGCTTTGCCAGCGTGGTTTTTCCCGACTGCCGGGGACCGGTGATCCACAGCGCGGGAAACGAGCGGGATGTTTTTACGAGTATGCTTTCAAGGCGCCGTTGTATGATGGCCATACAGGGAATATACCATAATGCGTACAATTTTAATATATTTATTTAAAACTGTACTGTTTTCGGTCTTACCTGCCTATCTGCCATATGGCCATTCTATGCCCGGTATCATGGGACGGCGTCAAACATTATTCTATAAACAGGGACAGGGTTGTTTTATTTGCTTTAATTATTGTCCCCATTTATTTCACCCAATTATACCGGTTGTTCCTCATCAATCCGCTGTGGCTTTGGTCACAATTTGTCCCCTGCAATGAGAAATTATCAGTAAAATCAAGGAGACAGGGAAGGACTGCGAAGATCTCCGCTTCCCCGTTCCGCCCTCGGATGGGCCTGCTTATAGGCCTTCAGCAGATGTTCCCGCGAAACATGCGTATAGATCTGCGTGGTGGCAAGCGAAGAATGGCCCAGGAGTTCCTTGACCGCCCTGATATCGGCACCGGCGTCCATGAGGTGCGTGGCGAAAGAGTGCCGTAATACATGGGGGCTCCGCTTCTTCTGCTGACTGACACGAGAGAGTTCGACGGCAACGATCCGTTCGATCTGTCTCCGCGAAAGCCCCTGGCCGCGAGTATTT
>Ga0315285_10004337_pt1 | contig 14709 bp, 24 predicted proteins | sample YL17G09_36_MG_FD_203698 | JGI IMG/M metagenome (GOLD analysis project Ga0315285, IMG submission 203698) | Sediment microbial communities from Yellowstone Lake, YNP, Wyoming, USA - YL17G09_36 | ecosystem: Environmental > Aquatic > Freshwater > Lake > Sediment | place: USA: Wyoming | collected...
GCGCGCGCGGTGACACTCGCTCACGCCTCGGTTCTGGTGCTTGCATGGTGACAGTTGGGAGACATTCACCTGACTTGCCAACCTTTCCACCGTCAACAACTGCGGGCTTGGAAGGGTTGACAGGGGCATGCGATCTGTGGTACGCTACGGGCGATGTTCAACGATCGTGAACCCCTGGCGCCGTTCTGGTACAGCTCCAAGAGACTGCTCCGCAGCCACGTCTACCGCGGACGGCAGTGGATCCTCGACGGTGGCGGCTACCATCTTTGCTACCTGAGCCTGTGCAACCGGGTCGACTGGTTCACGCCTGGGGACACGCCAAACACGGGAAAGACGAGGTGTGCCACATGCGACAACTTTTTGCTGGCGTGGTACGAGGCTGGCGGACTCTCCGAGAGTCTGCCGGTGGCTGCCGAAGGCTTGGCGCTCGCGAAGCCTGGCGCCGCTGGTGGCGTGAGCGTGCCTGGAGACTCGGCAGGAGCCAGGCACCGGGTGGCGAGTATACGCTCCGCTCGTGGGCGGTAGAGTCGATCGCCTGCGTGTGCTGTCGCCTGAGCTGTCTGTCGGAGGTGCACCGATGGTAGGCTACTTCGTCGGCCGGCGAGCGAAGCGATCGCACGGGAAGCTCACCCACCTGGTGCACGAAGACTCTGGCTGGTCGGCTTGTGGCGCTGTCAAGAGTGGGCCGTGGGAGCGTCTGATAGATCTGCCCGGGTGGATTGTTGAGCCAACCTGCAAGGTCTGTCTCCGAACACTGTGGCACTCGCAAGAGGCCGAAGGGAAGGTGAAGTGATGGACGTCAGGATCTCGATCCCCAAACAGGTCAGGGCCCAAACGGGCTACCTGACGGCTGTCACCGGGCTCACGGTGCCCCAGGTCCTGGGCGCCGAGCTCCTGTGGCTGCACTCGACCTACGACCTGGTCGGCCTCGAGCGGATCATCCGCGAGACCGTGCCCGAGGGCGAGGACGGCAAGCTCGACCCCGAGCCGGCACCGGCACCGAAGGGAAGCTGAGCCGTGGCCGCCAAGCTGGTGTTTGCCAGCCAGATGATCGGGATCTACCTGAGCGGCGAGGAGCTGCGCGAGTGGTTCGAGCTCGGGGGCTGCGAGGTCGAGCTCTACGTCGGCAAGCAGCGCGTGGGCGCCGTGACGATTGCCCACGACCGGGACGAGCCGACCATGACCTTTGTACGCCGAGCCTGGCGCCTTGAGCGCCAGGCGATCGACGAGGCCCGCTCCAAGCTGCTCGACGGCCGACTGCCGCCCAACCCGATCGACGCTCCCAAGGAGTCCCAACCCCATGACTGACCAACCCGACGCCTGGAAGAAGGACCCCGACATGCCGCGCCTATTCCTGGTCGTGTTCGACGAGCAGCCCCTGCCGGTGTGGTCGAACATCTGCCGCTCATCCTTCGACATCACCAAGCACCTCGACTCGAAGATCGAGGAAGCCCGCCTGCGCGGGCGCCTGCTGGAGGTGTCCCTGCGCTTTGTGGACCCGGGGGAGGCGGGATTCGGTCCAGCGACCCCTGAGGGCGAGCTTGACCAGCTCGAAGACGAAGCCAAGTAGGATCCTACACTCGCAAAGGAGAACGCCCGTGACTGAGCAAGGTGTCGTCCCGTACAAGCCGGCGCATGGCCTCGAGGCCAACCTGGCGCTGCCGGTCGTCAAGCTGCACGACGTGCTCGAGGAGCTGGGCATGGCCGGCCCCGTGACGCCGGCCGAGGAGCTGGTCGGCCGCACGTTCCAGATCCGGAAGGCCAAGCCGTTCGCCAGCCGCTTCGACGACGAGGCGCACGCGTACTACTGCGTGTGCGTCGACCCGGCCACCGGCGAGAAGTTCGCCACCGTCCTCGGCGGGATGGCGGTCGTCGAGATCCTGGACGCCTACATCGCCGCCGGCCAGAAGTCGCCGCTCGAAGTGACCCTCGGGCACAATGAGGGCGGCCGGTTCGAGGGCTACTACACCCTCGAGTGAGGTGTCGTCATGGCAAACGACAAGGACCCGAAGGAACAGGTGTGCGGCAAACAGGCTCTCACTCTCCTTTACTGGCCAGGGAGAGATCCGCTGCCGGTGTGTCCCGAACACCACGCCCAAATGGTGGCGGTTGGCGGCGCCCTGGGTCTGTATGTGGCGACAAGTGAGGCGCCTAGCGGATCTGTCTGCTCCCAACGCGTGAGCTGACCTGTTGACCGCAGGGGTGGAGTGGTCCATACTGAGATCGCTCCACCCCGCTGCTTCCTGGAGGACATCGATGGCGCTCCCCGACTCCGACCGGTTGCAAGCACTCATCACCTGGACGTTCGAGATCCACGAGCAGAACCAGACCAGCCGCTACGGCGAGTACGCCGGAGCCTTCTGGAAGCAGTACCTGCCCTCAGGCATGGCCGAGCCGATGCTCCATCCCCCACGTAAGATCCTGCCGGCCCTGTACGACCTCGCCAAGCTCCGAGCTCAGCCCCTGAAGCCTGCCTGAGCCCGGCATGCCTGAGGGCAATGTCTTCCTGCTCGACGTCGAGCCGTCACGCGGGCGCGTGCGCATCGTCGACTTTGGCGGCGGCCGCTACGGCTTCCAGGATCCCGACGCCGTCCACCTCTACCAGCGGCCGGACGGGTCGGTCTTCACCGTGCAGAACCCCTTCGTGGGCAACATGTTCGCCACCCAGCGGGTCACCTACGAGTCCGAGCTTGGCCACCTGGCCGACTCGCTCGGGAACCGGGTCCCGATCGGCGCGCTTAGGATGCCCGGAGCGGGCTCGGTCGTCGACTACAAGACCGTCCAAGCCGTGTGGAAGCCGCTCGACGTCGACCCGCGCAGTTTCATCCCGACCCACAACCAGGAGATCGTCGAGCGGGTCGTCTTCCAGGATGCGCAAGGGCGGATGATGACCCTCAACCTCAGCTACGGGGAAGGCGAGAAGTACGACCGATCGAAGACGGCCGAGAAGTGGCGCTACTTTGCCGCCAAGGCGGCCGGCGAGGAAGCGGATCCCGGCGAGGGAAACCGCATCGAGACCCGGGAGCTCTCCAAGCAGGTCGTGCTGCGCGAGTTCCTGGTGAAGACCATCCGGCCACGCGGCGCCGGAATCGCAGAGAGGTAGACATGCCTGAACCCCTCAAGCCCGTTCCGATCATCCTCGAGCTCTCCCGCTACAACGAGTTCATCGTCCACCGGGAGGCGGTCGACGCCGGCCTGGTCGAAGCGATCCTGTGCGCCGGCGTCGGGCGCATGGCCGATCCCTACTTTGTCTATAACTGGACCCGCTTCCGGAAGCTGGGCTGCAAGGTGTCGGCCTACTGGGAGTTCAGCCCCTACGTCGACTCGTGCGTTCAAGAGCGCTGCGCCCGGGCCGTGCTCGGAGGCGTCGACTACGATCCGGAGACGTCACGCTGCTGGGTGGCGATCGAGATCGCCGGCGTGCTCGATCAGATCGCCTACTCGAGCGAAGCGCTGATCTTCACCCGGTCCCTGCAAGCGGCCGCGGCGCCCAATGTCGGGATCTACACCTCCCGCGAGAAGTGGCGCGAGCTGATCGGCGCGCACGGGGCCTGGGGATCGAAGTTCGACTTGTACGTCGCCCACTACAACCTGTACGTTCAGGAGCCCGATCTCCCGGACCCTTGGAAGACCAAGGGCTGGAGCTACTGGCAGTACCAGGAGGTCGTCTCCTCCGTCCCCGGGATTCACGGCGAGGTGACCTTCAACCGGATCCACGCGTGAGCGAGCCCGGGTGGTTCAAGCCGCTGCATGGCGAGCCGCGCCAGCACGAGGTCTGCGCCTTCGACGTCGAAGGGCGAGGAGGTCCTGATGGATTCGTATGTGGCGCCGTGGTGTCGGCCTCCGGGACCGAATTCCATCTCGACCACGAAGCGATGTTCGAGTCGCTGCTCGACCATGGAGCGCGAGGCGAGTGGCTATTCGCTCACAACCTGGAGTACGACCTTCCCATCGTTGCCGGTCGCAGACTCCTCGAAGGCGATCTGCTCTTCAAGAGCCAGGGCATGCTGTGGGCGACGTACGCCGTAGGCAAGCGAAAGGCGAGGTTCTATGACTCCACGAATCTATTTCCTCGCTTCACGCTCAAGAAGCTGGGCGACCTGGTCGGTTTGCCTAAGCTGGGGATCGCGCACGATCGTCTTATGGCGCTGGCGGGTTCGAGCTCGTGGTCGGATCTCTCACCCGCCGAGCAAGTGGACACGCGAGCGTACTGTATCCGCGACGCTGAGATCGTTAGGCGGGCTGTTGGGCTTCTCCAGCAGGAGACGCTGAGCCTCGGCGGTGAGCTTCGCCCCACGATCGCCGGCTGCGCCCTCGACCTGTACCGCCGCACCTTCCACAAGTGGCCCTGGCGAGCGCTCGGCGAGGCCACCAACGGCCTGGCCCGGGGAGCCTTCTACGGCGGCCGGTGCGAAGCCTTCATGCTCGGCCAGGTCGAAGGTGTCAACCTGTACGACACCAACAGCCTCTACCCCTTCGTCCAGGACCACGCCCGCTTCCCCTTGCCAGGCCGCCTGAGGCTCGATCTGGCCCCTCAGGGACTGGGAGCCCTGAAAGGCTCGCAGGGCGTCGCCCAGGCCCGCCTGACGGCGCCGGAGGCGTTCCTGCCCCTGCTTCCGCACCGGTTCACCAAGCGCCTGTTCTTCCCCGTCGGCCAGATGGAGGGCGTCTGGACGCTCGAGGAGCTGCGGGAAGCCGAGGCCAGAGGTGTGGAGATACTTGACCTGCAATGGGCGCTTCACTCGCCGGCGACCTTCAGCCCGTTCCACGAGTTCATCGACACGCTCTGGAAGCGGCGCCAGGGATACCTGGCGGCCGACGACGGCCGGGCCCAGATCCTGAAGCTCCTGCTCAACAGTCTCTACGGCCGCTTCGGGCTCAACCCGGGCGACGGGCTGTGGCGCATGCTGCCCCTGCGGCTCGACCCGGGCGACGGCCGCTACCGCGGGTTCGTGACGTCCGAGGTCGACGGCGAGCCGGTGATGATGGGGCACGTTCAATCCGCCCAGCAGCCCGCATACGTGAACGTGCTGATCGCCGCTCAAGTGTCCGCCGAGGCGCGGCTGCACCTGTTCCGAGCCATGGAGGGCCAACATGAAGACCTTGCCTACTGTGATACTGACTCTATCCTCACGCGAGGACGCCTTCCCGCTGGAGACGGCCTTGGAGACTGGCGCCTACAGATGCAGGGTGGTCGCGCAGATCTCGTCGGACCGAAGGAATATCTGCTACACAATTCGGTTCTTGGGGAAAGAGCGGTGGTCAAAGGTGTTCCCGAGGAGCAAGCTGCCAGCTACCTTCGCACCGGTGCAGCTCGTTACCGGCGGGCTCGCGGTATCCGTGAGTCGATCACCAAAGGCCACCAGCCGTCGGAGTGGGTCGAGGTCCTGAAAGAGCGCGGCGACGTCATCCCCAAGCGCTGCCCGACCGTGCTTGGGGATGACCGGCTCGGCGACTTCTCGCTCACGGTCCCTTGGGACGTGGAGCAGCTGCCCCTGGCGACGACGCCGGAACCGAGGCGGGCGACGGTGGGACCGCACGCCCTCGATCAGCTACGTCGCGAGGGATCCGAGGCGTATATCCAGTCACTGTCTTAGACGCCCGGGTCAGCTCTTCCAGTGGCGATCGCTTGGTCTCAGACATTCCGGCTGCTCAGCTCCATCTTCTTGATTGCGGCCTGGATCTGATCGAGCGTGAAGCCCATGCTCAAGAGCTGCTGCATGGCCTCCTCCCACCCGACCAGGCCGGCCAGTGCGGCGCCCCACACGTCGGTCTCTTCGATGCCCGCCTTCTCGAAGCGCAGCAGCAGGTCGGCGTCGATCTCGTTGTACCCCTGCTCGGCCAGGCGGCGCATGGCCTCTTCCCGGGGAATGAAGTTCTTGCCGTAGGCGTTGGCGGTCTGCGTCGGCGTCAGCGTCTTGACCTTCTTGCGCTCCTGCTGGGTGGCTACCACCGCGTACAGGTCAGCGGTCGCCAGCGTGTACCCGAGCTCCTGCATCTGAGCGTGATACTCCACGACGTCCAGGATCCCATTCCGGTAGGCTTCGACGATCACCCCGACGCTCGGCAGGCGCACCGACTGCAGCGTCTCGGGCGCGAACACGGCCGGGTTGTCGCGCTCGATCGTTTGCAGGACGATTTCAGCATCGGCCGTGTCGAACCCCAGCTCCAGCATCCGCTTGCCGGCCCGGGTGCGATCGAGCACGCCGGCGACGTAGGCGCTCTCGACCATCGCCTGGGTGAGTGGCCGTGGCTGCTTGCCGATCATCAGATGCGCGTTCTCGGTCAGGAGCGCGGCGTCGGCCGGCGTGTAGTCCGCTTCCACGAGCCGCGCCCGCATCTGGTCGAGGGTGATGAGCTTGACCTCCAGGAGCGACACCAGCGTCGAGTAGGTCAGCGCCCGCGGCGGCTTGGGCTGCGCCCGGCCGAAGGCTTCCGGGTTGCGTGCTTCGGCCAGGTCGAGCTCCAGCCTGGCGTCATCGGGTGACAGCCCGACGTCGGTGAGCTTGCGCACGGCCGCCGGCCGGTCGAGCACGCCTTCGACGTAGGCGCCGGTGATCGTGCCCCGGTTGAGCTTGACGAACTTGGGCGCCACCTCGGCCCGCCACTCTTCGAGGATGACGGCGATCTCGGCGTCCTGGAATTCCTCCTTCTTGAGATAGGCGATCGCCTCCGGATCCGAGAGCACGTTCTCTGTCCAGGCCGACTTCACCTGAGCGATCGAGAGCGACTTGCGCCTCCGGAGCGCCATGGCGTCCTCGAGCGCCACCAGGAGCGCAATATCCCGGTCGCTGTAGGCCATGTCCTTGAGCGCGGCGACGAATTCGGCCTTGGAGAACACGTGCTCGCGGTAGCCCTCGCGGATCGTGCGCTGCCCGACGGTGATGGCGTCGGCGACGTCGTCGCGCTGGTTGATCTTGAACAGGAGCGGGATGTCCTTCGGGTCGTAGCCGGTGGCCCGCAGCCGGCGCACGACCTCTTCCTCCGAGAGCTCGCCGCGCTTCCAGAGCTGCCAGACGTCGCCTTCGCCCACGTTGCGGAAGGCCAGGCGGATCCACTTGCTGATGTCCTGCTCGCGCCAGCCGTCCTCCCGCAGCTCGCGCTGGAGCTCGCGCTGGTCAAGCTCTGAGAGCGCGTACAGGTCGCGGATCTCGGAGGCGCTGAATCGATTCGGCCGGTAGCGGTTGTTCAGCGACCGCTTGATATCGTTGCCGATGCCGGCCGAGACGTACAGGTCACCTACCCGGCCGGTGAGCTGCGAGAGTCCCAGCGTGTCGACGACCGTGCGCAGCATTTCGGCCACGCTCTCGACCTGGCCGGCGCCGGAGACTTCGGCCACCGTTGCAAAGATCCCGGGCGCCACGACGGCCGCCGTGACAACGCCGTAGATCCGGCGCAGGTACTCGTCGGGATCCTCCGACGGCAAGCGCTGGAGGCCTCCGAAGACCGAAAGGATCGGCTCGGCGAAGAGCGCACCCAGTACCTGGAATTCAGACTGCGTCTCGTACGAGCCGACCATGTCTTTCCACAGCCTGGCGTAGTCCTGGATTAGCTTGCGGGTCCCTTCGCCTGAGATCACGGAGCGCACGCCGTCGAGCGCCGTCTCGTCGCCGGTGAGCACGTACACCACGCGGGCGAAGTAGAAGAATCCGGTCGAGACGAGCGACAGGGCCGGCGAGGCTTCACGCGCCTTGGCGATCATGTTGGCAGCCTTAGAGGAGCGGTCCTTCACCAGCTTCCAGCGCTCGATCACCCACTTCGAGAGCGGGTTGGTCTCGATGAAGTCGTCGGTCGCGATCCGGAGTGGTCCCTTGCCGCTCGGCATGCTTCCCTCGCTCTCAGATTGGCAGGACGGCGATCGGGTTGACCGCCTTGCCCTGCCAGTAGATCTCCAGGTGCAGGTGCGGCCCGGTCGAGTTCCCGGTCGAGTCGCCCAGCCCGATCTGCTGCGACTGGCGCACCCGGTCGCCAGGGCTCACCGCCACGGCCGACAGGTGACCGTAGCGCGTTCGCCAGCCGTCGCCTTCCAGCACCACCGTCATTCCGTAGCCGACGGTCGACCAGCCGGCCTCCACGACCTGGCCGTCGTGCATAGCATACACCGGCGCGCTCATGGTCAGGCCCAGGTCGATTCCCGGGTGCCCGGGCCCGAACAGGTAGCCGGAGACGTACAGCGAGTCGAGCGGCGCCGCGAGACCCGAGGCTCCCGGCGGCGGCCCCGTGCCGCCGAAGCCACCCCCGCCGAAGCCGCTCTTGCCGTAGGTGCGTCGCGGCGGCAGGTCGTACTTCACCGTGCCCATCGCGTGGGCGATCTCGTCGCACAGCATCGGGATGAAGAAGCTGAGCACGAACGCTGCGATGTAGCCGACCGGGTCCTCGAGGAAGTTCACGAACCACGGGTAGACCCGGTTCAAGAGGTCGGCCAGGCGCTTCAGGTTGGCCGGGTCGAGAAGCGCAATGAGCGACTTCAGGAAGCTCCAGCCGGCGGGGAGCTCGTTCCGGAACCAGTCGACGATCGCCAGCACCGTCGGCTTGGTCGAGTGCCACCACTCCAGGATGTCGCCGGCCAGGTCGAGCACCCACGAGCGGACGGCCGAGATCCCGGCCGAGATCAGCGCCTCGGCGCCGGAGACCAGGCCGCGGGCGAAGGCGACCGCCTGGTCGTAAAGCCACCAGGCCAGGTTGCGCACCGCATCGCCGACCAGGTTGGCGACGACACGCGCTCCGATCTCGACCGCGCCAATGAGAGCCCTGAGGCTGTTGTAGTAGCTGGTCGCCAGGTTGCGGACCGCGTCGACGGCGTATTGCAGCCCGGCCCGCGCCGAAGCGATGGCGTCTTCGGCCCAGGACACGGCGGCGGACAGGGCTGCAGCCGCCTTCGAGGCCGCATAGCTGTACGCCGCCGAGAGGACCGATGAGATCTTCGCCCAGAGCTTGTTGACCTGGTCGGTGAGCCAGGCGATCACGCCGTGCTACCCGCCGAGCTTGGCGAGCTTCTGACGCTGCGAGAGCAGTTCCTTGATCCGGGCGTCGATCAGCTTCTCGTCGAGCTTGGGGACGTTGATCGACCCGCCCTCGTCGAATTCGGTCAGCGTGAAGTCGACCCGGAAGCCCTGCACCGGCGCTCCGGCGTTGTCCAGGTAGACGGTCGGCTGCTGGTTGGTGACGGTGTAGAGCATGCCCATCAGCCCACCTCCTGCCCCTTGGCGATCTGCGACTTGAGCGAAGCCATTTCCTGAGCGCGCTCGACGGCCGCCAGCGGGCGCGAGCCGAAGAAGTACCCGGTGATGGCGCCGGCCAGGCCGACGAACCACTCGGGCACGGGCAGCTGGGCGATGACCAGGTAGGATGCGACTCCGATGACGACGAGTGCCAGGATCCCCCTCATAATCACGCTCTCCTTGAGAAGCTCTACGAATGTCTGCATGGCAACCCTCCTTCAGGGTTCGTTGGCCGTGACGATCACGGACCCGAGCCGGGCCGTGGCCGCGTTCGTGTTGTCTGAGTATAGCCCAATGAACGCAATGCTCGAAGGCACCTCCGCGTCCGCCGTGGGCAGAATGGGGATCCCGGCCATATCGTACAGGTTCCCGTCCTGGCGGACCTTGACGTACTCCAGCGTCTCGAAGTCAACCACCATCTTCAGGTGATGGTACAGGCCGTAGGCGCTCGCCATTTCGGACAACGATCCGAGCACGTGGTAGGCGGAGTCGTCGCCCAGGTACTCGAGCTTCTGCGTGACGTAGTTGACCTGGAGCTGCGGCCGGTAAGTTGCCACCGCATCCGCGTGCGTCAGCTCGATCCTCAGCCACTTGAACGCGGAGGCGAAAGCGACACTGACCTCGATCCCCCACCTGTTCGTCCGCGGTGGAGACAGGTACTTATACATCGCCGCACCGTTGCCCACGGCCGCACCCGCGTACAGCTTGGCGTTGAACCCGCTCCAGTAGCTGAACGAGGCGTCGACCTTCACGTAGGATCCGCCGGCGCCGACCACGGTGCGCCAGCGGCCCACGCCGGTCGAGAAGTCCTCCATCCACACGACGTCGCCCATGCGGTCATACGTGACCGGCGACTTGAGCCGCACGGCGAGCTCGGCCATGTCACCGAGCACGTTGCGCTCACTGTCCAGACGGAAGCGGTAATAATCCGGTGCGTCAGGCACGGCTACCGGCCCTGCAGCACGCCGGCCGAGCCGCCGGACAGGATCTGAAGCAGGCGCTTGAGATCATCCTGACTCTCCGGAGCCAGGTCGACGTTGAAGGTGATGGTGTGCGGATAGAGAGCGTCCGGGCTCCAGCCCTCGAAGATCAGCGTGTACGGCTTCTGCATCTTGTAGTCCATGTCGCTCCGCACGACCGCCTCGTCCTGGTTGATATCCTCGTCCGGGTTGGCCGGCATGAGCTGGAAGAGCGAGTCGCGCACCGTCACGTGCACCAGCGTCGCCGGCCCGGGAGGAAAGACCGCTTCGATGCGCCGGATCGTCCCGGCGATCAGGGCCAGCTCGCTCTGCGCGGGCACCGCCTTGAGCGTTCCGGCGGGGATGGTCAGGTCGCGGGTAAAGAGCATGGTAGACCTTGCTCCTACAAATCAATATCTACTCTATATCCAATCCCGCGTCCATATAGTTTGTCCCCCGCCGTGGCTCCATATACGACCCATCCAAAGAAACCTCCGGGGGCGATTAGCCAGTTGCCTGAAAGCGGGTAGTGCATACCGGAAACCGGAGCTTGAATATCGCTCAAAGCAATGCCTACAATACTGTTATTGAGGTCTGTTCTAACCGAAGCAGGGGATGTGCCAACATATGCGAAAGTGATAGTCTGGATTACCCACAGCTCGCCGACTGGCACAGTATCGCTTTCCAGTACATTAGTGCCTGCCGCCAGATTAGTATTTGACTTTACCTGCCCAATCGCCGCTGAATAGCCAAGTTGAAGCGGGTTCTTCTGCCAAGCCCCGCCCACGTACCCATGTTCACCGACAAGTCCCCTGGCCGGTGCCAGGAGCGCGGCGTTGACCTCTTCGCTCGTGCCCTTCCCCACGACGATCGCCTGGCCGGAAGCATTGACCAGCAGCTCTTTCCAGGCCGAGCCCGTGTAGCCCTTGACGTCCACGGCGCCTTCGAGCCACGCGGCGAGCGCGACCTTCAGGTAGTCGTTCGCGTCCAGCTCCAGTGCGCGCAGGTCCCCGCTGGGATTGAACCCCACGGGGACCATGAGGAAGCCCTTCGGCTCCGCCATCGCTAGATTGTCCTTACTGCGGCTCGTCGATTGGCTCGAAGCCTACCAGAACCTCGGTGATGCTCGTGCCGACGTCGAGATACAGACCGCGAGCTGCGTACAGGGGCTTGGGAAGCATGATCGGGAGAGAGAGGTTCGCTCCACCCTTGAAGACCCCGATCTTCCGGCCGCTCGAGGCGTCCTGCCCCTCGTACAGGGTCGCGTCGCCGCCCGCGGCGGACGCCAGCACCACCACGCCATGCAGCAAGCACGGCCCCTGGTGGACAATGGCGTCCGCCGCATAGTTCTCCCAGCCGATCGCGTGGAGGGATTCCACGGGTCAGCCTTAGATCGGCGGGCTCATCGGCCGGTCCAGCATCAGCCGGACCGTGCCGCCTGCCGCGCTGGCCGCATCGGCCGTCGCCATCTGCAGCTGGACCGTCCCCTCGTCCTTCAGGTCCAGGTAGGTGCTCTCTTCGTCCGGGTCGTTGAAGTCGAAGGCGGCGCAGTTCTCCAGCGCCAGGCCCATGACCAGCAGCGCGTCCTGGGTCGGGTCGGTCCCCACGCCTCGGCGCAGGGTCGAGGAGTCGTCCCCCGGATAGATCCCCGTGCCGTAGGTGTTCTGGGCGCCCGACTGACCCATGCGCAGGCCGGCTTCGCCCAGCGTCTGGCCGAGCCCGGTGCGCACGCCGTAGGCGGTCGTGTGATAGGGCTCCAGCGGCTGAAGGATCTGGCGCCCGTCCCGGAACGCTTCCCAGTACCATAGGTCGCGCAGGGACGAGTCGAACAGGATGTCGGCGCCGGTCTTCTTGGTCAGCTTCAGGTTGGAGACCACGTTGTAGAGCGTGGTCTTCGCTTCCTTGGTCGTCTCGACCGCCGGATCCACCTGGAGGATCAGCCGGCGCAGCTTGCCCTCTTCCGGAAGGTCCAGGTACTCGGTCTTCGCCTGGACGGTTGCGATCGAGCGCCACTCTTCGGTGCGGAAGTACTTCTGGAAAGCGCCCGCCGGCGGATCGTGAACCCACAGGGCGAAGATGCTGGCGGCCAGGTTGCCGGTGAAGTAGGTCCCGGACCCGTCGTTGGTCAGCTTCAGCTCGACCGACTTCCACGGCGTGAGATCCAGGCCGTAGAGCAGGTCGCCCAGGTAGCGGCCGAAGTTGATCGGGACATGGAAGCGCTTGGTGGACGAGCCGTAGTTGAAGTGCTTGTCCGGGGACGCCAGGCCGCCGTCCTTGAAGTTCAAGTACTGAGCGACCCGCCCGGTGAAGGACTTGATGATCGTCGACCCGTTGCCGATCACCTCGATCTTCGAGATCCAGTCCAGCATGCGCCACTTCTCGATGGCGTTCATCGAGTCGGTGACCGGCGTGCCGGTGATGTGCAGCAGCAGGGAGCTCAGCAGGCCGTGCTCCGGCAGGAGCAGCGTGAAGGTCTCCCCGATGTTGAACGTTGCAGACTTGCGCAGCGCTTCAAGGCGTCGGTACATGCATCACCTCCGCCTTAGCGCTTCCGGGAGGCCCAGAAGGTCGACGTGGCCTTCTGTGCTTCGACCGACCGCTGGATCCGTGCCTCGAGCGAGGTGTCGGGCATGGACAGCGCCTTGGCGCGGGCGGCGTTGGCGGCCGCCATCACGTCACCGGCCACCTTCTGGTAGGCGGTTGCGGCCTGGTCGGCGGCCTGGGCGAAGCGTGCGGCGCCCTTGGTCTGGGCCGCTTCGCTCCACTTGGCGTCGCCGGCCGCCTGGACGCCCTTGGCGAAGGACTTGTTCGAGATCGCCTTCTGCACGCCGGCCTCGTAGCGGGCCTGGCCCGCGACGGTGGCCTGCGCCCAGGGGCGGCTCGGGTTCGCGACACCGTTGGCGTAATCGGTGCCGGCGCCGGCTACTCCCCGGCGGAACTTATCGACTACCTGCTCCGCGGTCTTGATCGCCATGTGCCTTTCCTCCTGTTATCGTCTACGTGTGAGAGAACACCCGTGACTGAATACTATGCGCATTTGTCAGACAAGTCAAGGGGTCAGTTGTCCTACAAATGCGTATAACCATCCCCCGGACTACCCCCAGTGAGGGCAGTATCCGTAACACCCTTTTGACATGTTGCAGTTATGGCACAGCACCTGAAAGCCCTCGGGGTAGTTGTGGTCCGCCAGCCAGCGGTAGAGCCGGCTTCCGCCCCCTTGCGTCTTCCGGGCTCGCGTCCCGCCGCCGTTGACGTGGTCGATCGACAGGAACTCGTACCGGTCCTCGCCACAGCAAGCGCACTTCCAGCCATAGGCCAGAAGTGCGCTTGTGCGAAACATCAGGTACCTGTCCGTCTCCCGGCGAATGATCTCAGCCTTGTGCGCCGCATAGAACCGGCGCTTCTGGGCGTTGACCGTGTCTGGGTTCCTGGACCTCCACCGACGAGCGGCCAACTTCTGTCGATCACACCGCTCCGCGTCCGTATACAGCCGCTTCCTCCCCATAGGTGTCACTCCTACATTGTGACACCTATGGTACCATAGTTACGGCTCGCTCAGTCCCGGTACAGCTCGGCCAGCAGGCTCCGGAAGAACGTCGCCGCCTGCTCGGCCAGCAGCTTGTCGCCCGCGACCGCCACGGACCACACACACTACTCCCTGTACAGCCCGATCGGCAGATCGGGGAACATGGCGGCTGCAATGTGGTGGTAGAGCTTCTCGCCGTGATCGGCGACCTGTTGAGTGTCGCCACAACCGATGTAGGCGGCCCAGTCGAAGATCTCGCCGTCATCGCGGTAGTTCACTGGAGCGACCACACGGATCGGTCCATCGTAGTTCAGCACCGTCGAGTACATCTTGCGGTTGGGGTTGATTGTCAGGACGTCCATCATCAGCTCCTCTCACCCAAGCCTATGGCCACGGCAGTGCTCGTCTCTGTGATTCATCCATCGGCAATGGACGAGACAGCGGTAGCCGAAGCGTGTGCGGTAGCACTCGCCGCCCCGCATCCGCACAAGGAACAACTGCATCTGACTGAAGGACAGAGCGCGCAGCTTGCGGACACAATTCGGGCAGGTCTTCGTACCTGTATGGTATCCGGTGCTCATGGGTCAGCCCTCGCTTTCCACGACACGCACCATCGACCGGATCGTCGCCATCGACTGCGCCAGGCAGCCGGCCAGATGGTCGGCCAGGAGAGACTCGCCCCCGTCGATCGCTGGATACCACAGGACCCCGTCATGGATCCCGTCGAGGGCCTGAAGGTTCGCCTTCAGCCAGGCGACCCGTTCCTGCGCCTCGCTCGGCCGCTTCGGCACCGTCGGCACACGGTAGTCGACCATTTGCAACCTCCTGTTCGATCGCCGCGGCCAGGCTGCCGCACCTCTGACGATACCACATCTGCTACACCCTGTCAACCCTTCCAAGCCCGCAGTTGTTGACGGTGGAAAGGTTGGCAAGTCAGGTGAATGTCTCCCAACTGTCACCATGCAAGCACCAGAACCGAGGCGTGAGCGAGTGTCACCGCGCG
>Ga0315285_10004338_pt1 | contig 14702 bp, 19 predicted proteins | sample YL17G09_36_MG_FD_203698 | JGI IMG/M metagenome (GOLD analysis project Ga0315285, IMG submission 203698) | Sediment microbial communities from Yellowstone Lake, YNP, Wyoming, USA - YL17G09_36 | ecosystem: Environmental > Aquatic > Freshwater > Lake > Sediment | place: USA: Wyoming | collected...
TGGAACAGAAGAGGCCCTTACAAAACGTCTTCGTTAAGCAAAGGGTCCACTTCCTAATGAGCCATGGCCTGCTCGACCAGAGGGACTATGACGCCTGGGCCCACGACAAGACTTATGAATTGGAATCTTTGTCGGCAGGTTTCGAAAACGAGAAGGGTGAACCTATCGGTCTCGGCATCTACATCGTCGAGTATATGAGGATGTTCAATATCCCGGTCAAACCGCCAATTCCTCCAGATGACAAGTTGAAGAAAGAATTTGACGAGGCGGCGAAGACGGAATTGATAAGGGAAATTCACGAGGCGGTCAACTACCCAACCTTCTTCTGGGACCTGTACAAATTCTTTACCGATCATAAGGCCACCCTCGAGACTAGGATCCTAGAGGATCTAATGCCGGCTTACGAGGAATGTTTGGAGAAAGTCACACCGAAGGAAATCAAGTTTCACATCTGGAAGCAGTACGAAGCGGATCCTAAGATCGCCCAATACGACATGGCTGCAATCGCTCATAAACTCAAGACTAAATTTGAAATCAAGGTTGACTGGGCAATGGAGGATTTTGCTAACTCCTTCGAGCAACTCCAACAGACCTATGAACAGCCGGAATTTATTAACAAGGTCGAATTTACTCCGATTCACAATGAGACTACCTATGAACCGAATGGATACGATCTAGTCTTGAAGAGGATCGGGGCGAAGGACAAGGACGTCAAGAAGGTTCGTGAAGCTTTATGGGTCCGGTTTCAAGATGATCCTCGGTTGAAGAGGAGTTTAGATGAATAAGCGGATCTCGATAAGATTATCAACTAATGACTATCGTTATTTGAAATCGAGGCCTATTACAATAAGTCAATGGGTTAGATCTGCCATTAGAAGAAAAATTCATGAAACTGGGGCTATCTTACGGAGACGGAAAGTTCGAAAAACCAACGAACCTGATTTTAAAAAGAAATGTTATGACGAAACAAGAAAGTGGGTGGAAAAGAATAGAACTCACGTTAGAGATTACGCTCGAGTTTATATGAGGAAACGAAGATCGAAACAGAAGAGGGTAAATAATGTTCTGTGATTCCTGTGGGGAGAGGACGAAGGCTTCGGTCCCGTTAGAGGTAAAATACCCTGACGGGGCCAAGACGGTAATCAACCTCTGTCTGGACTGCAACGAGAAGATCAAGGGGTCTAGGAAGAGGTTAGTAGTCGAAATGCTTAGGATCCTAACGGAGGACGAGACTTAGTGCACTTCAGGACGAGGGACGGGACAATGAAGGATCCTGATATTCATTCTCTTTTATTCGCCACCCAACATTTCATGTTCATGTCTTGGGACGAGAAGGGAATTAACCTTCATCTTGCAAAGGACATTCTTATTGAAGGTTGGTTCCTAGATCAAGTCCGGTTTGTTTCTGAAGAGGAATGGGTAGAACTGATGAAGAAGGTTGAAGTGGAAAAGGAGAAGGCTTCATCATATGTCGTATAGTCATGAGGTGATTGAATGGAAGTGAAAATAGGGAATCACGTCTTTGAAGACAGTAAAGTCTTAGCCTCTATGCTCAGAACAGGAATGGCTAAAGCTTACGACCTGTCCGCAAAGGCCCGAGAACAACATGATGACGAGGCCGTCTTTCTGAATGGGGTTAAGATCAAGGCCACTCAGGAAGAAATTAGGGAGTACTGGAGGGTCAAGCTCTCTCATCCCTCTAAAGTTGAGAGAGAAATTCAACCGGGAGAAGTGGTGGTTAATCCATGGCTGTGAAAAGAAAAGATCTAGGTCCGATAAACACGACTGAATGCGGAATGGTAATTGAAAGGATTGCCCTTCCAAGAGGACAGATTCATAGAGACTATATCGCCCACTGTCTCCGTTGGTCCTACGTCCTTAAGCAGGTCAAGATCGGAATGCAGATCATAGACGTTGGATGCGGTTCATTTCCCCTTCTCAAGGCCCTCTACTCGAACAAGTTGAAACCGAGATTGTACGTTGGTCTCGATATTCGAAAGTCGGTGATCGAGAAGATGATGAAGTTCAAGACTAACTTTACCGTCATAGGGCATGAGACTGACATCCGGGTAGAATCTCTACCGATACCGGAAGAAGTCGTCTTTACAGCGGGACGACCATTCGGGGCATTCACGACTCAAACTGAAGGTTACGACATAGCCGTCTGCTTGGAAGTAGTTGAACATTTTGAGGACAAGTACGTCGATCATGTTCTAAGTGAAATTAGACGGGTCCTCAAGGTCGGAGGATTACTGCTTCTCTCAACACCCAACTTTAACGGTTCAGCCGCTAAAAACCATGTCCATGAATACACCGCAGACGAGTTGGGGAAACACATCTGGAAATACTTCACCGTCGAGAAGATGATCGGGACCTTTGCTAGCCAACGGGATATTGAACCTGTTCTTAGTCCGGCTGAACGGGAAGTCTATGAAAGTCTAAAGAGCTGGTTTAAACCGGAAATAATCTCGATCATGTTCTCTTCGATGCATCCACTTCAAAGTCGAAACATTCTCTGGGTCTGCCGGAAAGAGGACAAGATACGGAGGGACAATGCGGTTGACATGCAACAGGTTTAACGAATGGATGGAAAGTCTAACTAAAGAACCGAAGAAACTTCATTCAGTAAACGATGTATGCGACATTCTAAATCACTGTGTCGGTTGCGTCGACTGTAGCAAGGCTTATGATGACTGGTACTATTCTACTAAGAATCCCAATTGGGAAAAATATATGAAGGAAGATCGTTGATTCAAGGGGAGGGTTCAAGCAAGGGAGGTGAAGAAGAATGGACACTAAGACTGCTTTGAGTAGGATCCTAGAGACTCTAAAGAACTGCGAGGGAGACATTGAATCTGTTCTTAGCGACCTTTACCAAAGAGGTTATGACGATGGATTCGGAGCCGGCAAAGAAGAAGGAATTTCAGAAGGAGAAGAAAGAGAAAGAAGTCGGGATAAGACGCCTTACTCTGGACCGGGGAGTTAATGGAGAAATTCATTAACAAAGACTTTAGTTTCACTGATCAGGTAGAAAGGATAATGGCCTGTACTCGGTGCAGGCTTTCAACTCTATGTCAACACCGATGTCCCGGTCTAGGCGACTTAAACGCTAAAGTCATATTCGTTGGGGAAGCTCCCGGTAGAGTAGAGAATCCAGATCTATGGGGATTACCCTTTGTCGGGAATAGATCGAGCGATCTACTCTTGGATGCCATTTACACTAATTGGCCCAAGGGATACGACGAGGTCTTTGTGACGAACGTGGTTAAGTGTAACCCTCCCGATAATAGAAAACCCGAACCGGACGAAATAGAGGCATGCTCTTATCTTCTTAGGGAGGAATTGGCCCTCGTTAAACCGAAAGTCGTAGTGGCTCTAGGGAGGACAGCGGCTAATTGGTTTGGGGTTAATGAAGGTCTTAATACGGCTAGATGGAAGGAGTACAGTTGGAACAAGCGTCTGTTGTTTGTAAAATTTCATCCGGCCTACATATTGAGACTGGGGGTTAAGGCGGAACTTCAATATATGGCAGAATTCAAATTCATGAGGAAGAGGATTGAAGAATACTAAAAAATATAATGCCAAAATCAAATTGGGCGGTCATGGTTCTATTCCTCAACCTCGGTGTAAAATTTGCGGAAGATTCGTCCAAGGAAATATTTCGCATCGGGAAGGTTCTGGTAAACTTTTTCTGTGCCAAGGTTGCAAAAAGAAAACATATATAAGTCTCCAACCAGCTTATAGTTCTAAGGAAAGACTATTTCGTTATCATAAACAGAAAATGATTGGGTGTCTGGCATGTTAGTCATAATTGAAGGCGTAGACGGAACCGGGAAGACCACTCTAATAAACTCTTTGAAGGAAGTCTTTAAGGACAGACGGGTCTTTAACCTCAATTACTCCTACCCCAAATGCTGGGAAATGTTCCAGGCCGCCTCTATGGCCAGGGGAGAATATTTTGGGGCCGTCAAAATCTTCGGGGAGATTCTAGAGGAGGATCCTGAAGCTATCATAATCTGTGATAGATTTCATCTAGGTGAATTTGCCTACGGTCCTATTAAGAGGAATTATCCCGAATGGTTAGCTCGAAAGACTTTCGAGGTTGAAGACGAAATCCTCAAAGAGATTGGGAAGGCAAATGTTCGTCTGATAATTCTGGGGGTTTCTGAACCGGAGATTGTAAAGACTCGATCGGAAAGGCCTGGAGAATACCTGACTGAATTAAAGGAATACACGGAAGTGAACGAAAGATATGCCGTGGCCGCTGGTAGGACGAGTCTTCCGTTCTCTTATGTCTTGGTTGACCGGTTGACCACAAAAGAGGTTTTTGAGAGAGTATTCCAATTCGTAAAGGAGAAAGTTGAATGACCGTCTTTAAAGGAAACAATGTGCCGGGACTCTATGTCGACATTCTTAGGGAAATCCTTTACTCTGGAAAAGAAGTCGGGCCCAGAGGACTTAAGACGAAGGAATTGAGTCCGGTCTACATAGAAGCCGCAGATCCGAGAAGGAGATTGTTTGGCCATCCTCATCGGAAAGAGGTTAGCATCTTTACTTACATAGAAGGACTTTGGATTCTTAGGGGAGAGGCTAAACCGGATAGATTAGTCCACTATGTCAAGCACATGGCCGACTTTGTGAATCTGGATACCGGGGAATTGGATGGAGCGTACGGACCTAGATTACGCCGACTATGGCCCCGTCAATATCGAAATTGGACTATTGCTTGTTCATCGTTCTCTTCGACTACCAATGGGTTAGGCATAGATCAACTTCAAGTCTGTTTTGAAAAACTAAAGAAGGATCCGGATACGAGACAAGCAGTCTGCATTATTCACAATCCCGTCTATGACTGGGGTCCTACGAAGGATTTACCTTGCACTCTCTCCTTTCAATTCCTACTGAGAGATAATAAACTAGACATGATCGCCTCTATGAGAAGCCAAGACGCTTGGTGGGGGTTCATCTACGACACTGGAGAATTTCAGTGGTTCCAAGAGATAATGGCAGGCTGGCTTGGGGCCGAACTAGGACGGTTCATTCTTCTTGATGGGAGTCTACATCTCTATGAAAAGGATTGGGTCAAGGCCCAGGAGGTTGTTGATTTCGACTTCAACTTCTCTCTCTATGATCAGGCCCAGATTCTAGATGCAAGGCTCGGGAAAATGGACTATGATCAGACTGAAAGGGATCTAGCGTTCTGGGAGAATTCCTGCAGGATTGGAAATTTTGAATCAGTGGATTCATGGTCTACACGAACTGATTTCTATCTCAATCTGGCTGATATCATTATGGCTTACAATCTTCGACTTCAAGGCCACAATGAAGAAGCCTATAAGATCGTGAAACACAACAAGTCCGATCTGGGATTGATCTACGAGTCAAGGTGGAGAAAAAGTGGGTTGGCCCAAGAAACATAAACCTGAGGGAGACAACACTTCTTCCGGTAGAAAACCTAATGGGAGAAGGACCTGTGCTTATTGTCATAAAGAATTACCATTCCCCTTCGTGACCGTCTGGGTGGAAGAAGCTCATCAGAGTATTGGGATACGATTTTGCAATTTTACCGAAATGGTTCTCTACTTTCTGAAATTAAGACCAAAGTACCCAGCGCCAATTATAGGCCAACCTCGTTATAATAGGATTCATGAACAATTTCTAAATGCTCTTCATGAATTTACCATTCATCTTAAGGATTGATCAGGATGTTGAGTGACAAGGACATATTAGAGAGAATGAAAGAAAGCATAATGAACAAGGATACTGGAGAAATTGCCGGTCTTTCCATATCACCATATTACCCGCAGAAACTTGGATCAGTGAGTTACGATTTGACTACTCGAGAGGAGTACCAGAATAGAGGGGTTAAACGACTCGTCACCGAGGAAGTGATTAATATGCCTCGGGATCTAGTCGGGATAGTCAGCGCTAGGAGTCGGTTGGAATTAAGGGGATTGTTCGCCGCTTTCAGTTTCTTGGTTGATCCGGGATTTAGAGGGAAACTAACCTTCTTGGTCTGGTGTCCGGAGGAACCGAATAAGAACTATGATATATCAGATCTATTTCAGATCATGTTTTTCAAGGTTGGAGAAGTGAATGTCGCTTACAACGAGAAGCCAACGGCTACTGCGATGGATAGGTCGGGGTTTAACCAGACTACGGGAAGCCCAATTGCTACGGACGTCAAGGGCGAAAAGAATCCTAACGTATAGGATCCTTTCTATCGGGTCAGAGTATCTGATCGTCTATTGGGTTACTGGTTCTTTGGTCTACCCAGCAATAACTACCCCAATCTGCATTTTAGTTCATACCGCTCTTCATTACCTTGTCGAATGGATTTGGAAGTAATGAACGAAATAGAAGCAATTCAATTGAAACTTGGGAATGCTAAGAACATTTTTGACGTCATAGAGGCATGCAAGGATTGGAGGGAAATCCTATGTATTAGGATCAAAGAGAAACTTAGGCCTTATCAAATGCCACTCTCCGACAAGATGATAGAATTTGTCCTTACCGAAGGGGTGTTAGGAAACGAGGTCAGTACTCTCTGGTCTAGGCAAAGTGGCAAGACCGAGACGGTTGCTCTTACGACTCTAGTTCTAGGGACCTTTCATATTCTCTTTTTAAAGGAAGGGTTCGGTTGCGGACTATTCGCTCCCGTTGAAAGCATGATTACCCACGTCACGAGAAACAGGGTTAGACAAAAATATAAGATGATTAAGCATTGGCTGGAACGGGAAGGCCATATAATTCAGACGGCGGGAGAGGGATATACCGCGGCCACTTTTACTCTTCAAAGTCTAATCAACGACAAGGAACTAACCATAAGGTCTCTGTCCGCCGGGGAATCTGCCTCGATCATTGGGGAAACGTTCAGTCTCTTAGTCATAGAACAATCTGAACTTGTCGACTCTCTTAAATTGAAGACTGACATATTTCCTATGGGAGCGGCAAAAGGCGGAGTAAGGATAATGACCGGAACGACTTCTCCTTACTTTAGGAACGAATACTTTCGGGAGGCCATAGAGAAGTGGAACAAGGATCCTAAGCTCAACAAGTCGACCTCAGACTGGGTCGAGATAGTAGACTGGAAAGAAGCGGCAAAAGTCTGTCCAGCCTATTCTCGGTATGTCAAACGGGAACGAGATAAACTAGGGGAAGACTCAATAGAATTCAAGACTCAGTACGGCCTCGAATGGGTAGGAACAGCGCTTAAGTTCGTTGGTTGGGAGACCTTAGCGGTTCTCGAGCAGGACTATGAAAGTCTTCTAGAGCGTCTAAGATTCTTTGCTATAGACGTTGCTAGGGCCGGGGATTCAACGGTCGTCACCATCATAGAATTAGACGGAGGATCTATCCACATTCTCGGCTGGCTGGAATTAGAGGGGATAGACTTTGAGATTCAAATACCAACGATGGTTGGATTTCTAGATCATTATAAACCTCTTCGGTACGGTCTAGTCGACATTGCCGGCATGGGTAGACCAATCTATGATATGCTCAAGAAGAAACTTTGGCCGTGGGCCCGATTAGACGCGTATTACCCCGGTGAAGGATCCAATGATGACATGTACAAGGCTTTGGACCGAGAAGTGGCTCATAAAAGGATCTTCTATCCTAAGACCGTTGCCGCCGATCAGAAGAAGAACAAGGCGAAATTCATCGAGCAAATGTTAGATCTGGAAAGGAAGTACAAGGGTTTCAGTCTTAAACTTGAGGCACCTAGGATCAAGGGAAGACATGATGACTACCCGGTTAGTTTAGCTATGGCCGTCTATGCCCTGAAGGAAAAGGCGTTCAAGGGCGGCGTAGTCTCAGTCGAGATTTGAGTGGTCAAGTTTAAATAGAAGTCTAGGCTATATGTCTAATGCCGATACCGAATCCTTACCGGGGTAAACCACGTTACCGCGGAGATAGGGTGCTGCTCTCGTGGAAGGTCTTTGAACGAAGACTGGGAGCGTGCAATACTGTCCCTATGTTCATGGGATAAGCGATCGGGTCGGCATTAAATGGAATGGGAATGCGAGGTGGTATGGAATGGAAAAATTAATCGAAAGAATAAACGGTGCTAGAGTCATCACTGTCGTTTTCTATAAGGAAAAACAAAACAATGGCAACTTGGGATATATTGACTACGTTGATTCTCGCTGGGGAAAGCCACGGCACCGGTTTGCGTTCATAGACTCATCGGATTTTGAACGAGAAATATCGCAGGCAGACAACGCAAAAGCAATAGAGTCGCAGGTTATTACTCTACAAGTGCTATTGGAACAAGCCCTGCGCAATGACAAGTCTGTCGACATGGTTGTGGAACGAAGACAAATGACATCTGTGCAACAATTCGATTTCTTGGTGCAAGTCGATAATATTGCGGCGTTTCAAGGATAAGAACCAGATAGGAAGCAAATATTATCTTCCTCTTTTATTTCAGGCAGTAAGCTAGTTCAAGTTTAAATATTTCCATGGCCTTACCTTCTTATACGACTATGGAGACCGATGTAAGATGGTAACGGGTGAAGAAGAACTAGACTGCTTTCCAGAACCTAAGAAAGATCTTGGTCTTGAGGAATGGATCGAGCTTCTGATCCTCAAACACAACACGATCATTCTTCATGGGGAAATCGAAGAGGAATACTGCAGTAAAATCTGCAAGCGGCTTCTGTTCTTTAACTTCGTCGGGGTCAAGGAAATCACCGTTATACTAAATACCATTGGCGGCGAAGTCTATCACGGCCTTTTGATCTTTAACACGATGGAGGATCTGAAAAGGAAAGGAATGAAGATCAATATCGAGGCCCGGGGAGTATGTGCGAGCATGGGGGTCATAATCCTAATGGGAGGATCCTTTAGGAGCTCATCGAAATATTCAAGATTCTTACTTCATGAAGTCAGTTCATGGGCCTTCGGCAAAGCATCTGAGGTCAAGGAGGAAAGTGAAGAACTAGTTAAGGTGAATAGAATGCTTGACCAGATCGTGGCCGAACGAACTAAACTGAGCTTTGACACCCTACAGAAAAAGACGAAGAAAAGGGATTGGTGGCTCAGCGCGGAAGAGGCCCTCAAGTACGGTCTCATAGAAAAGATAAACGAGTGAAATGAATGCCTAGAGCGAAAATAGCTAAGAAGGATTCTACACCCTCATCTCTTTCTCGAAGAGAAAAGGCTGTAGCATTTTTAGGCAAACTAGTCGGGGTTCAGATAGAGAAAACAACTCCTGTTCAGCCGACATTTGTCTTTGAACCGGAACCACAGATCAGGTATCCCCTTTACGACTACATCAATCTCTTTGAAGTTGCTACTACTTCCTGGCCTCTTAGACGGGCCTTTCGTGCCATCATTCAGGAATGCATCAGGAACCGATGGACGATAAAGCCCGCCTTCAGGTGGAAGTGTGACAAGTGTGAAAAGACCTATGATCATACTCCTAAAGAAGGTCAATTGAAAGAAGGAGAAAAACCTGTCTGCGAGACTGAGGGTTGCGGTGGAACATTAAGACAACCCAGCGAGAATCAGGCCAGGATCCTAGAACACTTTCTCAAGAGACCGAATAGAGACTATCATTTTGATGACTTTGTGAAATCGTCCTTGTTCTATGACCTATCCCTAGACGATTGGTACTGGGGAATAGCTTTTAAGAGGACACCAAAAGTCGCGGACGGAAAGGTTGTCGTGCGAAATAAGCGGGTTGTCTACCAGAAGATTCCGTATGAAATATACGTTGAAGATGCTCGTTTCATCTTTCCGGTAGCGGACGAATTCGGTCATCTTGGAGGATACGAATGGTTCTGTCCGGAATGCTACGATAAACAACCGGGAGACCAACCTGTTGTCGTGATCAGAGGAGAAATGAGTAAGGAAGATATTGAGAAGGCTAAAGTCTGCCCCTTATGCGGAGGAGAAATGGAGCAGACCGCTTATGTTCAGGAACTTCAAGGAACAGTTGTGGCCCGGTTTACAAAAGACGAACTCATTCACGGGTCCAGTTCAAGGGTAGCCCCTGCCCTCTTTGGTAACTCCAAGATCATAAGCGTTTGGAAGATTACACAGACCGTCTTAGCCATGGACGACTACAATTGGGAAGTCTACAGCACCGGTAAGGTTGGAAGCCTAATTGGATTTCCGGGTGAAGATCAACTTGACGTTGACGAGAAGAAGAAGGCGATAGAGGACGAGATAAAGTCCCTCGATAAGAAGGACATTCAGAGCGGAAGGTTCAAGTCGTCCAAGAAGATTAGGACTCTGATGCTTGGTCTCAAGAAGGATCAACAACCAATCAGAATTCCTCTTATGGAAGATCTGAAGGCGATGCAGTCCATCGAATTTTACAGGCTCTACATGGAGGCAATAGCCGGGGTTTATGGCGTCACACCAGAATTCGTAAGCACGAGCGACGTTGCGGGAGGAGGCATACGTCTTAAAATTGACGTCCAGAATAGAACCACTCAGGAACATCAAGCCGGCTTTGCGGATCTATTTAACGATGAACTATTGCCTAAATTCGGCGTGACCGACTGGGTCTTTGAATTTAATCCTATCGAGGGAAGGGACCAGTTGAGGGATGCCCAGACCGAGCATACTAAAGCTGCTTCGGCTTTAGCTTGGGCCCAATGCGGATTCAATGTCAGTCTAGGGCCGGGAGGAGAATTACTAGTTACCGGTAAAGCTGACATTGCTTCAGTTCAAGGGGCATCAAGGGCGAATGAGGCACCGCACTCAATGGCCGGCAAGCCCGAATATTGGTTGGAAGGCACGCCAACACGGACGACCAGTGAGAGACTAGAATTACGAATGCCGTCCGAACACGCGGTTAGACTACCCATCTCTTGGTACTCAATGAGCCAGATCAGGATTTTTGATCGGGTCTATGCTCTCAATAATGACAAGGACGAAGTCTACGTCATGATGAACATGCATGAGACGCCGGATACTAGAACCTCAGCTGTCAATCTCAACTACGCCGTAGCCAATCTGATGGATGCTGTTCTTGACTATGTCGTGGAGAAACTAGACGGGAAGAAGGGATTTAGCAAGAAGACGTTCGCGGCCGGGAAGAAGACAATAGTAACCGGATTCCGTAGAGGATTTGATCCTAACCTTCTAATTGAACTATCGACTTATCTGGATGGAATAGGCCAGGAAATCCTAGCGGAGAAATTTGACAATCTGCGAATGCGACTAGAACAAGTAAGACCCAAGAGCCTAGAAATTCCAGAAGAACCTATGTCGAGCACTGCATCTGGTGAAATGCTCGAGGCGCTGGATTCTGATACAATGGTTTTGAAAAAGGGAGTAGCTCAGGCCCGGGCACCATTCGGCGTAGCTTGGGAAGAGGAAACCATATTTTCAAAGTTCAAGTCGCTTATCAAATGGGCCCAGAAGGAAATTGCCGACGGGAAGGACCGAGAGAAAACCATAAACGAGGCGACCATCAAAGCCAAACAGGTTCTTGACTCTTCATACGAGGAATTGATTAGGAGAGGATTAGCATTCGCGGGGAAAAGGGCGGGGAAAACGGTCACTCTTTCACCGGAAGAATTGAGAAGGATTGGCGACCACAAGGAAAGTAGCCTGAACGATTTCACTAGGATTCTAAGGGACTCATTGAAAAGTGGGAAGCAATGAAACACACAGCTCTAAGTCTGGCTTCAGGGGAAAACAACATTCTTAGCCTAGCCATTTATGGCGGTTTTCTATATGCTGGTCTCTCTGGGTCGCCCGGCAGGATAGTGAAGATAAATCTTTCTACCTTCACTGAGACTGCTATTCTGTCCATTTCCGGGAACCTCGCCTCTGCTTTCAGTGTTAAAGACGGTTTTCTCTACTGCGGTTCTTTGACCAAAATTCATAAGATAGACTTGAGTACGTTTACTGAGGTTGCCACGATAACTCTTAGTCCCGGAGACGCGTGTGGTTACTCTTCGAGGATCCTAGGCAACTATCTCTACATGGGCCATTACTTGGTTGGTGGCAAAATCAGCAAAGTCGACCTGACTACTTTCACGATAGTTGCTAGTCTAACCTTGTCATCAGGCGGTACGGTCTGGCAATTGGAAATAATAGGCGATAACCTTTTTGCCGGTCTGGGTGCGATACAAAAGATAGCAAAGATAGACCTGACCACCTTCACTGAAACGGCCATTCTAACCATGACTGGTCAAGGCATGTATTCGCTGATCAAAGCCGGCGATTATCTAATGTCCATGTCCTACACTCTTAATCCGGGGAAGGTCAGCAAGATTGATCCTACCGCTTTCACCGTTCTTTCTTCTCTAACTATGAATTCGGGAGAATACCGTTCAGACGCCATGTTTCTAGTTGGTGACAATATCTATGTCAGTTTCTACCATTCGCCGGCGAAAGTGATAAAGATCGATTGGAAGAACATGCTCAGGGTAGAGACATTAACGTTTGATTCCGGACAGGATTGGGCTTGGCCTTTAACTGCTAACGGGAATTATCTCTACTGCGGGACATACACTTCTCCGGGGATAATTCTTAAGATCGACATTCAAGAACATCCTAAGTCACTCCCAATGGAAGGCATCTTCGGTTGGGAAAATTCAGGGGAAGAATTTACAGGAGTCAAAGTCAATAGTGATGGAGAAATAAACGTTGGTTAAGTCTTTACCGGCAAGAGCGATATACGGTTGGGACTCGGTCACGGAAGAATGGGTGAAGGTCCTAGTAGATTCAGATGGTAAAATTAAAATCACTTCGACCGACATAGACACTATTCTTTCGGAGGTTCAAAATGCTACCTATGGACTTTCTGCTTTAAAAACCGCTGTCAATACCAAACCAACCTTAGCGGAAATCGAGGCATCCACTGTTTTGGCCACAATGACGGCTTTGAACAGGAAGATTCAACGCATGGACTTTTGGGCCGACAATAAGGCTTCGGTCGTTCTGACAACCGTGGGAACAGCCGACTATGCCTTGAATTCTTTGACGGTTGCGGGAATACCTTCCGGGGCCACATTAGTTCGTGTTGTGGCAGTTCTTAAAATAGCGGCAATTCGAGATACTAGCACACTAGATAATGCGGTAAATGGGGCGACCGCATTGAAGGTCGATGCCGATGTTGCTTACGGATCGCTGGTAACTGCAATTGATATTGAAGACAATTCTTGGGCAATCTTGATTGCCAATGGTGCGGACAGGGGTGGAGATATTCTATTTGGCGATAATGACGTCAAAACCGAAATCAGTGGAAATGGGACCTACTATGCTCGGTTAGAAAACATTGCCTGTGACGGGAACAATCTTACTCTACTTGACGTTACTTGGGGAGTTAGAATCTACTTCTACTAGTGATCATAATGACTAACTGGTTGACCGGTTGGGGTTTTCGTAAAAGCCATATAATCAGCGCGGCCGCCGGAGCAGGAACTAACTATCAAGTCTGCATCAAGGTTTACTATGGTAATGGTGTAGACGGCACTGAAGTACTAGGGGACATGACAATCGGCAAAGTCTACCTCGGAGGAAATGGGGAAGACACGTCTTTTGGTGACGTTAGATTTACTGATAATGATGGAGATACCGAACTTGACTATTGGATGGAAGAGCATACTGATAGTGATTACGCTTTGTTCTGGGTTGAAGTCAAGGATGACTTAACAACGGATCCAGTAACTATCTATATTTATTATGGTAAGGCAGACACGAACACTACGAGTAATGGTCCCAATACATTTTCTGACTTATTTGATCACTTTGATACCCTCGATCTTACCAAATGGACTGTTTCGGGAAGCGTGGCGGTCGCTAGCAGTATAGTCACTTGTACGAGAACAGCTGGTACGGATGCCTACATTAAATCTAAGTCGACATTTCAGTATAAGGCATTAAGGGCATTATGGAAATATGCCGTCTATACAAATTACCAGAGACTAGGATTCAATTCGGCTGCTCATGGTTCTCCACCTTGCATGACCTTTGTCACGTATTCAGCCAAATTAATGACTTGGTGCTATGTGACTGGAAGTGAATTTGGGGACTTTGGAGCTGTTGGTGCCGGTTCATTCGTTAAGGCCGATTTGAAGAGGAAGAACGGTGAGGCAAGATTCGTTCATAATGATACCACTTTAAATGCCGAGACTAACCAGATTAGCACTTCCTCATTATCAATCATTCTCGAAGCCGATGATGATGGCACAAGTGGACCAATCGCCTATGCCGATTGGATACTTATTAGAAGTTATGTTAGTCCGGAACCAGCGCACTCGACTTGGGGTGATGAAGAAGGAGAAGAAGCACCGGTCGGGGTTAAAAGTTCAGGTTCAATAGTGGTCATAGCGGAGGCATTGCTATTTGACTGAGCAGGATTTCTGGACCAGTGATGAAGGGGTACTAATCCGTTTAGAGGATCTGGCTGGAGATTTCGCTTTCAAGGTTTACAATGGAGCCTTACTCGGCAGTTTTAGAGAAGCCGGGTTTTCTAAACTGGTCTGGGTCGGTGTCGAAGACGACAATATCTGCGATGACTGTTTTGGCCACTCAGGTCGGGTTTATAGGTCATACGGATTTCTACCGAAAATGCCCAGACATGTTCGTTGCAGATGTCTATGGGACATTTTCGTAGAATTATAGTAATGGAGGAACAGAAAAATGTCTGAAGAAAAGGATCTAACCTACTCGAAGAACCAGAGGAAGACTAAGATGAAGGAAGTCATTAGGCCTGACGGGACCAGACAGAAGGT
>Ga0315285_10004339_pt1 | contig 14701 bp, 9 predicted proteins | sample YL17G09_36_MG_FD_203698 | JGI IMG/M metagenome (GOLD analysis project Ga0315285, IMG submission 203698) | Sediment microbial communities from Yellowstone Lake, YNP, Wyoming, USA - YL17G09_36 | ecosystem: Environmental > Aquatic > Freshwater > Lake > Sediment | place: USA: Wyoming | collected...
GTTCATCCAGGGAATGTCTTACGAGCAGTTTGTCGCCGATAAGAAGACCGCGAACGCCGTGTTGCGCTCCATTGAAGTCATTGGCGAGGCGACGAAGAATGTGCCCGATAATGTTCGCGCCCAATATCCCCAAGTCCCCTGGAAAGAAATGGCCGGCATGCGTGATAAGGTGATCCATTCCTACTTCGACGTGGACAAGGAAATCGTCTGGCTGGTAGTCAAAGAGCGCATCCCGGCGCTGCGGCCGTTTGTCGAACAGATCCTGCGCGACCTGGAGGACCAGGGAGGGTGACCAGCGTGTACCTCCAAGGGATGGTGCACGCCATCCGGTTTGACGCCCTGCGTGACAAACGAGCTTGCTCCTTTGTTGAGGTAGCCGATGGCCGGGCCGCCACAGAGCCTGCCGGATCCCCCAGACCTCCGAGGTCTCAAATCACCCGCACCCCACGCACTGGCCAGAGTGGTTTGAGATCATCGGGGCCGACACGTCTGCCGCCCGTTGCGCATTCTCTGTTGACATACAGCCCAAACTGTGCTATACTGCATGACAGGGGTGCGGGGCGGCGCCGGCACTTCGTCTCTCCTTCGCTTGAGCCGGCCTTGCACCACGGAGAGGTTTTCTCCTTCGTTGGGGTAGCCGATGGCCGAACGTCCACAGGGGTCGCCAGATCTCCCAGACCCCCGAGATCTCAGGCAGCAGTAGTACCTGGACAGTCACTGTTTCGGGGCGGCTGAAGGCTATCCGCAGGGAGTGACGAGTGTTGTGAGCTCGCCGTGTGAGTGCAGAACGTCAGACAGAAGGCAGTCAGGATTAGGGCCAGCTAACTGCCGATCCGGCGTGTCGTCACAGGCGCTTGCACCCGTGGCGGTGAACGGGGGATTCCGGGAGTAGCCAGTGCAGATAACCAGTGCCAAGTTTTCCGGACATCAATCCTTCCCCTTTCGCAACACGTGGCTTACCAAAGGGGTGCTTGAGTGCGCGCGGGAGCCAGCGATCTTCAGAAGGGACGATGCCATGGTCGTGCTGGGGGTGGGCAAGAACATGGTGGACTCCATGAAGTACTGGTGTCTGGCGACCCAGGTATTGGAGATCGACCCGCAGGTCAAGAACAACCGGGGCCACGTCCTGCGACCCACACCTCTGGGCTCGAAAGTCTTCCTTGAGGATGGTGGCTGGGACCCATACCTCGAGGATGAAGCAACTCTGTGGCTAGTACACTGTCTCCTTGCCAGCAACCCGGCATGGGCGACGACGGTGTACTTCGCGTTCAACGAAATGCCTGGGCTGCAGTTCACCAGAAGTGCCCTGAAGCAGGGGGTCAACTCAATCGCCGCGCGGATCCCGTCGGTCCGTGCGACTGAGAACACGATCAAGCGCGACCTGAACGTGTTCATCCGCATGTATGTCGGCTCTCGCGATGCCACTGGGTTGTCCGCCGAGGACTCCTTGGACTGTCCGCTGGCCGAACTAGGTTTGGTCTACGAGGAACCGACGGAGGAGATCTACGCCTTCGCAAGGGGCCCCAAAGATGGTCTGCCGGATGCCGTTGTGCTCTATTCCACATGGATGTATGCCCAACAGCAGAGCGGACGGCGAACCTTCACCTTCGAGGAGTTGGCCTACAGGCCGTTGAGTCCCGGACGCATATTCAAACTCGACGAGCCGTCGCTTGCCGAGCGACTGGAGCGCCTTTCGGCCATCACCTCAGGAGCCTGCCAGCTAACAGAGACACTGGGCTACCGCCAGGTGCTGCTGACAGACGACATTGAGCCACTTGAGATCCTAGGGGATTACTACCGCGATCACACCGGGAACGAGTCTCGATGACCGAAGCTACACCACTCTCCACGTTTTTCCAGGTGAGCGAGCAATTCCACCGCTCTGTGAACATCGCCGCCGACTACCGTGGCTCGCAGGCATTTGATCAATACATCATCACTTCTCTAAGCCGAGACATCCTGCTGCGCATAGCCGATGGGCTCAAGGAAAACGGCCAAGGACGTGCATGGTCTATCACGGGCCCGTATGGAGCGGGCAAGTCGGCATTCGCCCTGTTCATGGCCAACATCCTGGGATACCCGCCCAGCGACGGTGCGCGGGCCTCCCTGAGAGTGAGGGACTCGCGGCTGCTAGACGATCTCTTTGAGAGGCTCCCAGGCCTGACGGATCGGGGCTATGTGGTAGTTCCCATAGTTGGAGGCCGCGAACCCATTTCCTGGAGCTTGCTGGAAGGCCTCGTCAGGAGTCTGTCCGCACAGGCCCAGCGGATAGATGGACTTGACCAGCATGTTGTCATTCTGCGCGATCTCCATGAAAGCGCAAGGCGCGGCGACCTCATACCCGCGGCACGTATCGCGCAAGTGGTGCAGGACGTAGCTGAGACGGTGGAATCGAGTGCTCCATCGGCGCTGGGGATCCTGATCATCTACGACGAACTAGGCAGGACCCTGGAACACGCCGCACTGTATCCGGAGCAGGCAGACATCGGCCTCCTCCAAACCCTTGCCGAACTCGCGGCCCGTAGCGCACGCGCTCCTATCGGTCTAGTCACCATCCTGCACCAGGCTTTCGAGCACTACGCTGCGAACTTGAGCGTCGTGCAACGGCGCGAATGGGCCAAGGTGCAAGGCCGTTTTGACGACATTGGCTTTTTGGCATCGCCGGGCGAGCTACTGGGCATCGTCGATCGGGCGATCATGCCAGTGCACTCTGAGGGCGTGATAGATACGATAATCGCTTCCCAAATCGACTGCGCGGAACGGCTCGATCTTCTCCCGAAGGATCTGGACGCGCAGAGCGCGCGCCAAGTTCTGGTCGGGTGTGCTCCCCTGCACCCGACAGTTGCCCTTGTGCTTGGACCACTGTTTCGCAGTCGTCTATCGCAGAACGAGCGCTCGCTGTTTGCCTTCTTGACCTCCGGCGAGCCACACGGATTTCAGGAGTACCTCAGAGGAGAACTGTGGGGCGAGAACGAGTACCGCCCGTTCTACAGACTGGATAGGCTGTACGACTATGTCTCCGCTGCCCTGGGAAGCGTCCTCTACACCCAACCCCAGGGAAAGAGGTGGGCTGAAATCGAAGATGCTCTAGACAGGCTGCCCAAGGACTCACCGCACCTTGACGGGCGGATGGTCAAGACGATCGGTCTTCTCGGGCTACTGGGGCACCAACGAGAGCTTAAGGCGTCGGAAGACGTCCTCGCCTATGCCTTGTCCAACGGTGACGATATTGGTGACGTTGATGTTCATGCAGCCTTGGCAAGACTTCAGGAGCTGGGCATCGCCGTCTACCGACGTTTCAAGGATGCCTTCAGCCTATGGGAAGGGAGCGATATCGATCTCGACGAGAGATATGACAAGGGACTGGCGCACATAGACCGGGCAGAAAGCGTGGCATCACTCCTTCATTCTTACGGTGACATCAAGCCCTACGTGGCGAAGAGACACCTCCATGACACGGGCACTTTGCGGTACTTCGCCCCATGGATCATAGACTCTGAAGATCTGGATGCAGTCAGCGACCGGTCGCTGGGCACCTCGGACGGCGCTGTTGTCTTCGTCCTTGGCACCGGGGGTGCACCGACCGACAAGGTCGTGTCTGAGGTAACGCGATTCTCGGCTCAACTGACACCTCCGAAGCGCCAGTTTATGCTCTTCGCGCTCCCAGGCGGAGTACAGGGCATCAGAGAGGCGCTGGAGGAGACCATGGCCTGGGAGTGGGTGGCGCGCAACACCCCTGAATTGGAGGGTGACAGCGTGGCCCGCCGAGAGCTCGCCGGTCGCCGTCTGGCAGCCCAAGACCGGCTTCGCCGCGCCACCGCGCGTACTTTGGAGCCAACCCTGGCCTATCGAACGTGCAGGTGGATAAGGGCAGGCAAGGAACTGAGTTTCCGCTCGGGTAGGGACCTTAGGGCGACCATCTCGGATGCGTGTGACGAGGCGTACTGCAGTGCGCCCATAGTCAAGAACGAGCTGGTCAACCGCAGTCAACCGTCCTCTGCGGCGGCGGCTGCCCGCCGTAACCTTGTCGAGAGGATGGTCACGCACGCCGCGGAGCCAAAGCTTGGCATGGACGGATACCCGCCGGAGATGAGTATGTATCTCTCCGTACTGGAGCAGACAGGCATTCACCATCAAGAGGGGGACGCATGGGTGTTCGGTCCGCCGGCGCAGGAGGACACGTACCGTGTGACCCCAGTGTGGCGGGCCATGGACCGCTTCCTGGAGACGACCCAGCGGGCACCACGGCCTGCGACCGAACTATACGAGGTGCTGAAGCAACCCCCGTTTGGAATCAGAGAGGGCGTGCTTCCGATCTATCTGGTGGCCGCGATGCTTCACTGGGATGCAAGCCTTGCAGTGTACGAGGAGGGTAGGTTCATCCCTGAAGTAGGCCCGGCTGAGTGCGAGAGATTGATGCGTGTGCCGGCGCGCTTCTCCCTTCAGCGGTATGGGTTGGACAATTCGATCGGGTTGCTGCTTCACACATACTCGGAGCTCTTTGGCCAGCGCATTGATCCACAGCACGTGAGCATCTTGACCGCCGTCCGGCCAATATTAGCCTTTGCGAACCAGCTCCCTCACTACACCCACCTGACCGAGTCGCTGAGTGAGCGGGCAATCGCGGTGCGAGAGGCTTTGTTCGCGGCAACGGAGCCGCAACACCTTCTCTTCGACGCTCTTCCACGTGCCTTGGGGTTCCAAGCAGGGGATCATGGCACACAACGGGTGGACGAGTACCTACAGTCTCTGCGAGGCACGCTCGCCGAATTGCATCATGCATACGAAGAGCTCCTGACGAGCATCCAGCGGCAGCTTTGTGACGTGCTGCTAATCCCTGCGGATCTGCCAACACCTCGTCACGAAGTCGCCCTCAGGGCTCAGTTGGTTAGGGAGAGGGTTGGTGATTTGCGATTGAAGGCTTTCGTCTTGAGGCTGACTGACCGCACCCTGGCCGACCGCGAGTGGCTGGAATCAGTTGCAGCGCTGCTGACCAACAAACCCCCGAGTCAATGGAATGATGGCGACGTATTGCGCTATAGCGTGGCCGTCGCAGATATGGCTGGGCGGTTTCGCCGAATGGAAGAGATCGCGTTCAGCCATGGAGAGCCGGAGGAGAGCACAGGCGCGGTGTACAGGATGCGGCTGAGCGTCACCGACATGCTCGGCCGGGAGCAGCGGGAGGTAGTACGCATCAGCCCCGAAGAAGAAAATCAGGTGAGGCAAACTGTTGCGGCCCTGACGGACGCCCTGCGAGCTGCCGGAGCGGACCAGAGAATGCGTGTGATGGCTGTTGCCGAACTTGCGAGGAAGACACTGGAGAGCTTGTCCCAGTCCGAGGAATCTGATGACTGAGGGGCGTGTACGACACATCGTCAATCTCTCCGGCGGCAAGGACAGTGCGGCGCTAGCCATCTACCTCAGAGATCGCTTCCCTGACCTGGAGTACGTCTTCTGTGACACCCGGAAAGAGCTTCCGGAGACATACGAGTACCTAGATCGACTAGAGGCTTACTTGGGACGACCAGTGGTCCGTCTAGACAACGGCCGAAGGGACTTCGACCACTATCTTGCGCTGCGCCGCGGGTTCCTGCCGTCGCCGAAGAGAAGGTGGTGCACTGAGCTACTCAAGATCAGGCCGCTCGAACGGTACGTTGGTGATGACGAGGTGCTGAGCTATGTTGGCCTGAGGGCCGATGAGGACCGAAGCGGCCACATATCAACCAAGCCGAACATAAAGCCTGTTTTCCCCTTCAAGGAGCATGGGTTGACATTACGGGATGTGCTTCGCATACTGGAACGCTCGGGTGTCGAGCTTCCCGGATACTACCGATGGCGTTCACGCTCTGGATGCTTCTTCTGCTTCTTCCAGAAGAAGATCGAGTGGGTAGGTTTGCTCGACAAGCACCCCGATCTCTTTGAACAAGCATGCCGGTACGAAAAGTCAGGTGGGGGTCCTGGTTATGCGTGGTGTGATGACGAGAGTCTTGAGGCGCTGGCGAAGCCTGAACGGACTGCCCAGATCAGGACGGAGCATGCTGCGTGGCTGAAGCTGAATAGCCGGGACCAGACTGGCAGAACACTGTCCGACGTCTTCACCGATTCTCTAAGCGCCGAGGCCATCTCTGAAGTCATCCGAACCTGGGAGTTGTGAGCATGGAGGACACCCACTTCTACATCGACTATGCGCCTTATGAAGAAGTGCGCAAGGTACTGTCGTGCCTAACTCCAGAGACAGCTATGACCGCAACCGAGGTTTTTGATGCGCTCGAGTCACAACACGATCCTGTCAAGAGCCAGCGAACAGAAATTCTACGCCGCTTGTCAGACCTGGGCCTTGCTCGCTATGCCAAGCAGGGGAGCCGAGTCACGTTCTCGATCACGCCGTTGGGGGCGAAGGTCCGCGAGATCGACGCGTTCGATCCAGAGGTGTATCCCGATGTGATGCATTTCCTACACTTCTCTTCGTACGACGGAAGCCGAGAAGCACGCAAGTATCTGTGGAGCTACAGACGTTGCTCGCAGTCAGCTTGGAGGGAAGGCCGATTGCTGCCACTCAAGGAGATAGCTGCACAAATACAGAGTCAGATGAATGAGGAGTTCCCTTACCTCGACTACACTGCGCAGATCGGAGCTCGTTTCGATAATACGGCGGCGGGCCGATGGGCGCAGTGGGTAGGAGCACTCCGCCCACCGCCGTTCACCGAGAAAGCGCGAACTCTTCACAAGCGGACAGTACTACGCCACGAACTCGCCCTCCTTGCACTCGATGACACATACCGCTCTCGGGGGTACCGGTATGGAGATCCGGTGATACTTGATGATGCGCTGCTGGACGAAGCAGCGAATGTGTTCTTTCTCGATCCGGTGTGCTGTCGCCAACTGATTGACCTCGCTGCGCGCGTGACCACGGCCATTGCGTTGAGGGATACCCTCGCCGGTACCTCAGTCGCTCTGCTCGCACCCTACGGAATTGACAGGATGTAAGCTCATGAGCCTCTACGTTGAGTGGATCAACCTGATCAAAGAAAGGTCGGATGAGTCTTGGCTGACCCACAGCCAGAGAGAGGTGTATGACCAGATCTTGTCGCGCTGGCAATCGACTGATTTCGTCAACCTTTGCGGTCCGCCGGGTGCTGGCAAAAGCTTCATTGCCCGACTCCTGGCGAAGGGACATGGCTATGCCTACGCTCACAACTTGGCGGACGCGCCACCTTCCTCCGCAAACGTTGTTCTGGACGATGCTCAATACACTCGCATACTTCGACTGGCCAGGAAGGACCTCGCGCTAGGCCGCGTTGTTCTCTTGACGCGAGCGGCCATCCAGGAGGCCATGCCCAGGGCTGAGCTTTCGCTCGATGACAAGGACGTGCGTGAGTTCCTAGCCACTCTGTCGAACCACTGTGGCATCCTCTTCACACAAACGATCCCAGAGGGTCATGACTTGGGGGAGATAATACGCAGGGAAGTTATCAAGCGAGGAGAGAGCAATGTCTATAGAGGATCTTGATCTCATTCTCAAGAAGGATCCCATCATCGCCACCTGGCCGGCGAGGGGTCTTACTGACAATCCTCAAAAGGTCGAGAAGGACTATCTCGTCCATGCCAGAACTCACTTGGCGCTCGGCGACACGACCGAGTACGTAGACACGATCTTCAAGTGGGTCAGTGGCGAGAACAAGGGCACCTTCATAGGCGCAGTCCTCGGTGACTACGGAGAAGGCAAGACCAGCTTCCTGGTGCACGTCTGGGCCGAAAGCCGCAAGCGCAAGGTGCTAGCGGTGCCTCCTTTCCAGTGGCAGGCGTTCGAGGAGATCGTCGACGGCGTGGCCGGCTGGGTTGAGTATCTGCTCAAGGATAGTCACCCCGAACTCGCGCGAAAGCTCGAGCGTATCCACGAAGGGTTCCGTCAGGAGACAATCGAAGACTTGGCGCGCCATTCTGCACAGGACACAGGCGAGGACTATGATGACGTGCTGCAGATTGTCCGGAACCTGGTAGACAGCGGCAAGATGCAGGTCACGGAGATGTCTCCAACTCGCGTCTTGGATTTCGCCAAAGAGGCCACCGACATAGTTGCGGAGGCAGGCTACAAGGGGCTTCTCATACTTCTCGATGAACCGGAGGTAGCGGCGAAGAAACTGGCTCCGGATACCGTGCAGCACTTCATCTTCGACTTGGCGAACGAGTTGTCTCGTAGACAGGGCGACTATGGCGTCTTCCTCTCTATGCCGGAGAATTTCTACGCCAGGGCTCAGGCGGCTTTCGCGTCCTTGCCCGCCAGGCTTGAGATCTGCAATTGCTTCCCCAGGCTGCGTGACATCTACGGCCCTGACTTCGCCGAGGTTCTGTGGGCCCGTTATGTAGAGGAGTACGGCCTGGGCGGCGAGGGTCGTGACCTTGTAAGCCCACTTGCCCTCAGGGCAATCGGCCAAGTGGGGGCCTCGGAGAACAGACAACTGTCCTATGGGCCGCGAACGGTGGTTTCAGCTTTCCGCCGCATGGTGGATTGGTACCAACAGAGTGGCAAACCATACGAGCCAAATCGTTTCGTCCAAGATATCCTGGATCAAGAGATCCTCGTGAAGCCGGACTACAGGAGCGCCATCCTCAGTGCTCTTCGCTCCCCCGACGTGAGCGACGATAACAGGGACGCAGTCACTCTCCTGGCGGCATTCCCCTCAGGTCTCCACATCGAGGCCTTGCATGAGCTCGGTGCCGACGAGATGCTCCGGCCACTGGCCCGCGCAGGAGGACTAGTACTCAGAACCGCAAACACGATGAGGTTGAGAGGCCTCAGGCGAGAAGGCGGTGCGGGCCCGGAGGCCGATTTCGTTCGCGACAGAATTGAAGAGATCGACGCTGAGTACGCGCCGGACCGCAGCTCTTTCGAGCGCGCGCTGAGCTCCTTTTGTAACGACGTCCTACCCCTGATTTTCAGCGAACGGGAGGGACAACAGTTAGTGGGTTGGCAGACTCTGCAGCCAATGCACAAGGCGCGGTCGGCCACACACTTCGGCACCAAGCTTGGATCCTTCCAGCAGACGGCCAGAAGCTTCCCCCAGCGCGCAGTCATGGTCTCCGTCAGCGGCGTCGGCGAGTCCCTGGAGGACGTTGACGTGCCGGACCTTGACCCAGAGTCTGGCCCACGGCACTACGACCTGCTATTCCATTTCCTACTGCGCTGGCACCCCGATCAGGACCCGCCGGCCCAGATGGCAGAGATCTCCCTACCTGAATCTGAGAAGGGCGTGATTCAGCTCAAGCTCTACTCTGATCTCATAGACGGTACCGTCGATCAGCAGCATCTCGCCGAACTGGTGGGTCCAGAGCGGATGACCCCGCTCTGGGTACTCAATCTGCTTCAAAAGATGTCTGGCCTTGATCTGCCCAAGGAGTTCGAGGCGGAGTGGAGCACTCTTCGGGACATGCTGCTCCGGCAATTGGTCGTGCAGGTAATGGGACCCGAACTCTCGAATTCCCTGGCCGCAAGCGCTGCTGCCTTGTTGGGGCAAGAGGTAACGGGGTCTGGCCTCACCCTCCTCGACAGAGTGATTAACCTCCTACTGAGGCATCGCTACCCCGACTATGCGACCCTGATCCGACAGCCCCATTGGCAGACAAGAATCGATAGCTACGTCAACGCCCTCACCAGCAGGGAGATACCCTTGGCCTGCAAGAGAGGTCGGGAGCCGTGGGTAGCAGACGCAGACTTGGCATCCCGGGTGTTGAGCATAAGCAGAATGAATCTCACCGGCGGTGCCTTTGAGGGCCTCGAGAGCCTCATCGACGTAAAGAGCAAAGGCAGGAACGCACCATTGGAGATCATCTTTGCCATCCATCCCCTGGAAGACGCGATTCGCGACCTGGTCACGAGCCAGCCAATGGGACCGGCCAATAAGATCAAGATGGAGGGTAAAGAGTGCTGGTCGATGTCCGTTTCGGACGTACTGCCCACGATTCTGAACCAGGGATACTCAATCCACGAGCTCAGGAAAGTCATCGAGATCGGGAAGGCTCGCGGCAGCTTCGACATAACCGAGCACAGAGGCGAACAAGCGCTCTACTGTGTACCGCTCGATCCCGAGGAACTCAGAGCGCAGTTGAGCGCCAAGCTTGCAGACCTCGAGGCAGAGATCAAGGAATACCGGTACCTTCCCGACTACGTTACGCGATTTGATGCCGATTCGACGCGACAGGCTATCGCCAAAGTCTCTGACGACGCGGACTATGATCGGCTCATCACTCGAATGAACAAAGAGTTCGAACAGAACCACAGCAGGCTACCCGCGTACTTCGATCGACTGGAAGAGCAACTGCAACGGATTCGAACCCAGATCAAGGGCGTCAGCGACTACATGTCCGGCCCCGCGAGCCCTGCGCACCTCGAGGCACCGAGCGCCAAATCCTCCTGGGGCCCTGAGTTGGGTCGCTATATCGTGCCGAATTTGCGACAAGCAGCGGATGAGCTAGCCACGCGGTCGCGGCAGCTCCTGGACCAGATGGATCGCCTGATCATGCGTTCCAAGTTCACGAGGGAACGCACGCAGGCCGAGAACCTCACCGTGCTGGTCGACTCGTGGTCCGAGGCCAACGAAGCTGAGACGCAGGTCAGTAGTACATGTGACAGCGCACGACAGTTCATGGTTCAACTGGGTGACTTTGACAAGTGGCGAACCCTGCTTGCTGAGTCGGATCACCTATACGATCGACTGCTGGCGTTGAAGGACGACGCGGCGCACGAAACGGCGGCTGCACGCTTCATGAACGCGTTCGACCAGATCTCCCGGTCGATCGAGGACCACATCCAGGTCAGGAACGTGTCCGGCCTGCCAGCTCACGCCCAGTTCGGGAAAGAGTTCGCGGAACTGGAGAAAGCACGGCAACAGCACCTGGTGGGCCTCAAGAGCGAGTTTGACAAGTACAAAGACAAGGTCAACACCTACCTGGACAGCATGAACCTGGGCCGTCGCGTTGCTGTCGTCTTCAACCCTGCTGAAATCCTCGGGTGCTATGAGCAGCTATTCTCCGCGGCGGCGCAGCTTCTTATGGAACACGGACTCGATCGCGCCCTTGCCGAGATCGCCATGCAGCAGCGAGAGCTCACCTATGCCCGTGATGTCCTGCAAGTCATTGACGAGGAAGCCGCCGCGCCCCCACTCACCACCCTGGCGCACTCAAGCGAAGCACTTGAATCGCTCAGGGCCGATGTGGACCCAGCGTGGGTGCGCAGGACCCTCGAAGGCGAGGAACACGCCGAGCCCCGCAGCTTGCCAAAGGAGCTAGCTGCGGCATTCAAGGCGGTCCAGTCTGCCAGGAAGAAGGTTCTGGAACTCACGCGCCCCCCGAAGCAGCCGGACAACCCTCGGGCCCAAGAGATGTACGAGATGTTACCGGAGGCCGGTCCTGTTGACCTGAAGCAGTTGGTACTTCAGATGATGGGCCGAGTGGAGGATCCCTCCCAGGCCCTGAGTGTTTCGCTTGACGGCCTAGTTGTACTGTTCAGGCATAACCTCGTGGAAATCAGTCTTCGTCGCCGGTCATGATCAGCATCGTTGCCGCGAGGATCTGTGATGACTAGCATGGACGGCGGGGAGCGGGCTCATGCCTTCTCCACCGCGCTCGATGCCTATCCAGCAAGGTTCACCGGGAATCCGCTGAATCTGCTACTTGTAGACGACGCGCACCCCATCTTCGTCGCGGATCCCTACCTGCGACAACTCGACAGTCCGTCACTCATGGAAGAGCGTCGAGAGTACCTAATGGATTCGAGCAGCCCATGGCCTTTCCCCCGCGTCAACCTTGACACCCGTCCTGATCCCTGGTTTATCTCAGACCTGCTGTTCGAACGTTTTGATGACGCCAGACGTCTCCTGCCAACTCAGCAAGACATCGGGAGGATACTCGAAGATCGCGTGAGCCGCTCCAATCCAGCAATAGTGGCACTCGTGATCGTTGATGGCCTCTCCTACTATGACCTGCCGGCATGTCGCAAAGTCGACCCTTGTCTTGTCACAGGTGTTACCACGACGGAGTTTGGCTACCGCGCGGTCGTGGGTCACCCGTCGGTCTCTCGTCGCATGTTTGCCTTGGGTTACGCCAATCAGGCAAGCTACAGTTACTATCCCCCCGAGCATAGCGAGTTGTCCGCTGACATCCACGACACCATGTCTGGCTCGCAGTTCACAAGGGTTAGGGCCTTTGACGAGATTCTGACCGACCTGAGGAGGCGCGACTTCCCTCGCGGCTATGTACAGATCGTGCTGTCCGGGCTAGACCATCTCTGCCACGCGCATCACGACCGACCGCCTGTCGACCACTACCTTGAGGGGATTCTTTCGCGCCTCGACGCTCTGATAGACTGCTTGGGGGCGGGTGGCAGACGCGTTCTGGGCTGTCTCACTGCGGACCATGGCATACTATGGCGGGACATTATTGAGGACGAGGTGCAGATAGCCGATGACATTTTCCAGGAAGACATTCGCTCTCCGCGCTACATCAAAGGTGCGATCCTGCGCCCGTATGGCAGGTGTTGCAGGTCGCTGGACCGGAACTTCACGTTGCTGAAGGCTCCATGGATGACGCGCAGATTCAGGGCCAACGAGTGGGGTGTGCATGGCGGCATCTCCGCTTGGGAGTCCCTCGTCCCGTTGATCATCCGTGATGCCTGAGTTGAACGCTGCACCGCCTCTACAGCCGCACACCTCGGCATCGTTCCGGGTGTGCCGAGACTGAAGGACCTGAGGAGTAGACGATGCTTCACGACGATCTTCTTATCGGCAAGGACACCGGCAACGGGGAGATGGTTCGTATAGAAGGGGACCGGTCCCAGCGCATTCTCGTCTGTGGCAAAACGGGAACAGGCAAGTCCTACACGCTGGGCGTCATCATAGAGGAGCTGGCCAACGGCGGTTCAAACACCATACTCGTGATCGATCCACAGGGCATATTCTGGGCCATGGCAGAAGCTAACACGGTGCCTGAGGAAGTTGACGCACTGTGGGCCTTCGATCGCTCCCCGCGGGGCTTCCCCCTCAACATCATGGTGCCCGGTGACCCAGTGGAACGGTTCGGGGACGCCGACATTGTCGAAGAGCTGGAGCGTCGCGGCATTCAGGTGCAGGGCCTGAGATTGAATCCTTCGGACTTGACGCCTGAGATGTGGTGCGACTTGTTCGATCTAGACATCAACGAACTGCAAGGCATCATGCTCTTCAAGGCAGTAAGGCAATGCGGTCGCCGCCTAGGCAAGGACTTCCTAATCGATGACATCGCCGCCGAGGTGGACCGCCTCAAGGGCTTAGATGCGACCAAGGAAGCAGTGCAAAGAAGGCTTGACATGGCCCACGACTGGCAGGTCTTCGCCGAGGACCATTATCGTGAGATATGGGAAATCCTCAGACCAGACGAGATCAACATCCTGGACCTCAGCGTGATAGCCCAAGGAAGGTATGGCCTCCGCAATCTAGTCATTGCCGTGCTCGCCAATTTCATCTTCAGAAAGCGGACCGTCGCTAGGCGTCGCGAAGCACTAGGGCTCCCCTCTGAAACCAAGAAGATCTGGCTCGTGATCGACGAGGCCCACAACTTCTGTCCGAGCGGCATGAGTACGCTGTCGAAGGAAGTATTGATTCGGTGGGCCAAAGAGGGTAGACAACCCGGTCTGTCATTAGTGGTGGCAAGCCAGCAGCCTGCTGCGATTGACCGCGAGATACTCACGCAGTGCGGGATCAGGCTGGTTCATCGCATCACCTCGAAAGATGACTTCCAGGCAGTCAACGCCTTAAGCCAGGACTACCTGGGGGATGGCCTAGGCGCGCAGATAAAGGGACTCACGCGCCCGGGCATGACTCTGGTGATCGACGATGCGCGGGAGACTGTGATCCAGACACAGGTCCGCCCTAGGCAAAGCCTGCACGGCGGCGGTAGCGCATAGCTGCGCCGCTGGCCAAGGCCATCCTGCTCGGCCGACGGGGGGCTGGGCCGGGTCGCGCCCACCCCCACGATGACACCTTCCGCCATGGCGGCACTTTGGCCCTGCCGGCCGGGCAGAGAGGACAGCGTTGATGCCCCGCTTCCTCGACCACTTCAGCCTGGTGTCCCGTTACTACGATCGCCTCTTCCCCTTCCTGAACGCCGAGCGGCTGCGGGAACTCCTGCAACTGCCCGCCGCTGGGCGAGTCTTGGACCTGGGCGGGGGCACGGGACAGGTGGCACAGGCCCTGCGGGGCTTCGTAGACGAGATCGTGGTCCTGGATGAGTCGGTAGGGATGCTGCGCCAGGCGCGCCTCAAGGGGCTGCCGGCAGTGCGCGGGGAGGCGGAGCGGCTTCCCTTTGCCAACGGAGCCTTTACCCGCATCCTGATGGTGGACACTTTTCATCACCTGAGAGACCAACGAGAAGCAGCCGCAGAACTGTTGCGGGTGCTGGCGCCAGGCGGACGGCTGGTGATAGAAGAGGGCGACGTGGAGCGAACCCCGGTGCGGCTGATCGCGCTGGCCGAGAAGCTCATCCTGATGCGCAGCGTCAGCCGGCGAATCCATCTACCGCCACTCCTGGAACGTCATAGTGCTCAGCCCCCCTCAGAAGCTCTCGGCACGACCACCTGCAAGTTGACTGCCCGACAGTAGTACACTATAATCCAGATGACTGTGGACACAACGTGTACAGAGTGGGGAGTGGATAATGAGCAGACCATCTC
>Ga0315285_10004340_pt1 | contig 14700 bp, 14 predicted proteins | sample YL17G09_36_MG_FD_203698 | JGI IMG/M metagenome (GOLD analysis project Ga0315285, IMG submission 203698) | Sediment microbial communities from Yellowstone Lake, YNP, Wyoming, USA - YL17G09_36 | ecosystem: Environmental > Aquatic > Freshwater > Lake > Sediment | place: USA: Wyoming | collected...
CCGACTGGCCCCGCAGGCTCCGCCTGGCCGGCGACGTGCGCGGCAAAGGGTTGATGATCGGCATTGAGCTGGTGCGCGACAAAGAGACCCGCGAGCCGGCCAAACAGGAGCGCGACCGGCTGGTGGAAGAGGCCTTCCGCCGCGGCCTGCTGGTTCTGGGCGCCGGGGAATCCTCGATCCGGCTGAGCCCCCCGCTGATCATCACCCGCGACCAGGCCGACTTCGCCCTCGACGTGCTTGAGGATTGCCTGCGCTAGCTTTCACCACAAAGGCACAAAAGCCAGGCTGTAGGCTGTGGGCTGTAGGCTGCAGGATTTAGACCACGGGTTGTCGCTTCAAGCCCACAGCCCACAGCCTACGGCCCACAGCCTCTTCCTGCCCTGCGTGCCTTTGTGGTTCAATGTAGGGCATGGCGTCGAAGCCGCTGATTCTGGATGTAGGCTGCGGCCGGAATAAATTCCCGGGCGCCATCGGCATTGACATCCGGCCCAACACGGCCGCCGACGTGGTCTGCAACCTGGACCGCCCGCCATACCCGTTTCGCGACAGCGTCTTCGACCAGGTGCGCGCCATCCACGTGATCGAACATGTCCAGGACGTGCTGGCGGTCATGAAGGAGCTGCACCGCATCACGCGGCCGGGCGGCGCTATCACCCTGGTCACCCCGCACTACACCGACTTCAGCTCCTTCTGCGATCCCACGCACCGCTGGCACCTGAACAGTTTCAGCTTCCGCTGTTTCGGCGAAGACCATGGCGGCTACGATTATTACCTGGACCGGCGGATGTTCGTGGATCCCAGGGTGCACGTCCGGCTGCTGGCCTTCTGGCGGTGGCTGGGGTTCGAGGCGCTGGTCAACCGCTTTCCGCGATTCCGCCGCTTCTGGGAGTATTACCTCTGCTACATCGTCCGCGGCAAGGTGATGACCTTCGAATTTGAAGTGCGGAAGTGAGCCGCAGCCGCGGATTTCGCGGATTGCATCGTGCCGAGGCCGCCCCCACGATCCTCGCTCCCCGTGCGCTGGCGCTCGAAGGGGCAGAAGCCAATGATCCGGCGAGATGGGGTTCCCGGCCGTGCTATTCTGTGGAGGCGCGGAGGGAACAAGGGTTCGGGTCGGAGAGGAATACCCATGGCCACAGACAAGCATGTTTTGCACCCGAGTGAACAGCGGTTGACCGCGGAAGTCGCCGCGCTCTTTCCATTCCAAAGAGAATGGAACGAAGATGCCTATTTCGCACTGCCCGACACCAACCGCTTCATCGAGCTTTGTCAAGGAGAGCTGATTATGCCGCCGCACCCGACCCACCGCCATCAACGGGTTGTTGGCAGGGCCTATAGGCTGTTGTCTGATTTTGTTGAGGACCGCAATTTGGGCATCGTTCAAGTGGCGCCGCTGCCGGTCCGGCTCGGCCCCGACCATGTCCGTGAACCGGATGTCCTGTTTCTTCTTAACGAGCACGCGGACCGTATCGGAGATCAGTGCTGGGGTCCGCCCGATCTCGTAGTGGAAGTGATTTCGCCAGGTACCCGCAAGGCGGATCGCCAGGATAAACTGCGGGAGTATGCCCAAGCGGGCATTGGCGAGTACTGGCTACTCGACCCGGAAGCGGAAACGATCGAGGTCTACGTTCTCCGCAAGCGGGCCTACCGACTATGGGTGAAGGCCGCCCGAGGCGAGACGGCGGCCTCCCAACTTCTGACAGGCTTCAAACTGCGTGTCGACGAGGTGTTTGCGAAGTAAGGGAGCGACACTGCCCGTTGCGGCGGAAACCGCGGCGCCGGGGCGCTTCCTGGGAACGGCGGGACGATTGAGTTCCCAGTCTTGCTGTTCTGTGTGGCAAATTAATCTGCGTAATCGGCGAAATCCGCGGCTGAGCTTGGTAAGATGATTGGGTATGCCTCGTTTCACACGGGCGATTTATCCGGGGTCGTTTGATCCGCCGACCAACGGGCACCTGGACATGATCAGCCGGGGCATCCGCATTTTCGACGAGCTGATCGTGGCCGTGCTCCAGAACCCGGACAAGAACCCGCTGTTTTCCCTCGAAGAGCGCATGGAGATGCTGCGGGAGATCGCCGCGCCGATGGGCAACGTGCGCGTGGAGGCCTTCGACGGACTGCTGGCGGAGTACGCGGCCCGCCGCGAGGCGGCGGTGATTCTTCGCGGCATCCGGGCCATCTCCGACTACGAATACGAATTGCAGATGGCGCTGATGAACCGCAAGCTGTTCCCACAGGTCGAAACCGTGTTCATGACCGCCGCCGAGAGCTACAGCTACATCAGCTCGCGCCTGGTCAAAGAAGTTTACCTGCTGGGCGGGTCCATCAGGGAACTGGTGCCCGAGGTCGTTCAGCGGCGCCTGAAGGCCAAACTGCGGCTGTAGGCCGTAGGCTGCGGGCCGCGGGAATCGCAGCTTTTCCTACAGCCCACAGCCTACGGCCCACAGCCCAAGAAGATGCGACTTTCCGACCGGGTTTCCAGAATTTCAGTAAGCTCCACGGCCGCCGCATTGATGGAGGCGGACCGCTGCCGCGCTGCGGGCGCGGACCTGGTGGACCTGGGCGCCGGCGAGCCGGATTTCCCCACGCCGGAGAATATCCGCCGCGCCGCCATTGAGGCCATCCAGTCCGGCTTCACCCGCTACACGCCTACCGGCGGCATTACCGAGCTGAAGGAAGCCATCTGCCAGTGGCACCGGCGCCAGCTCGGCACCCAGTACACCACCGCCGAGGTCCTGGTCACCTGCGGAGGGAAGCACGCGATTTTTAACGCCGTTTCCGCGCTGATCAACGCCGGCGATGAGGTGCTGCTGCCGGTTCCGCATTGGGTGAGCTTCCCCGATATCATCCGGTACGCGGCCGGGCAACCGGTCCTGGTCCCCACCGAAGAAGCAGACGGGTACGCGCTGCGGGCCGAAGCGGTGGAGCGCGCTATCACGCCGCGCACGCGCCTGCTGATCCTGAACTCGCCGAACAACCCCAGCGGGGCGGTGGTGGCGGCCGGCGAGTTCCGCCGCATCCTTGAATTGCTGTCGGCCCGCGGCATCTTCTTGCTTTCCGATGAGTGCTACTCACACTTCGTTTACGAGGGCGCGCCGTTCTCGGCCGGCGCGCTTCCCGGCGCCCGCGAAAACGCCATCGTGGCCGGGTCGCTGTCGAAGACCTTCGCCATGACCGGCTGGCGCATCGGCTTTGCCCTGGCGCGCCCGGAACTGGTCCGGGCCATGATGAAGCTGCAGAGCCATTCCACTTCCAATCCCAATTCCATTGCCCAGAAGGCGGCGGTGGAAGCTCTGGCCGGCCCGCAGGATGTGGTCGGCATGATGCGCCAGGAATACCAGCGGCGGCGCGACTTCGTGGTCGATGGTCTTAATCGCATTCCCGGCATCCGGTGCTCGATGCCCCAGGGGGCGTTCTACGTTTTTCCCAACGTCGCGGCATTTTTGGACGCCGGCGCGGAGGAGGGCCAGCAGAGCGGCGCCCGCCCCGCCTCCTCGGCTGAACTGGCCGGGCGCCTGCTGCGCGAAGGACACGTGGTCACGGTACCCGGCGAGGGGTTCGGGGCGGGCGGCCATCTGCGCCTCTCTTACGCCGCCTCGATGCGCGAGTTGAAGCGCGGCATCCAACGGATTGCGGAGTTCCTGGGAAGCTTGCGCCGGGCGTGAGTGCCGTGCATCCTCTCCGCAGTTTCAAGTCTAAAGTTTCAAGTTTAAAGTCTTCGCCGGGCCGCAGCCTTGAACTTTAAACTTTAGACTTGCAACTTGAAACTAAATCGGACGAGCGGGCGCGGCGGTACAACCGGACGCACCGCTACCTGAGCCTGGCCGGCTTCCTGCTCAGCCTCGCTTGGCTGGCGGCGCTGCTGTTCCTGGGGTGGTCGGCGGGTTTGCGCGACGTTGCCTGGCATGTTTCCGCGCGCTACAGCCTGGCGCTCGCCGTTTATCTGCTGCTGGTGTTTGCGGGCCCGAAGCTGCTCGATCTTCCGCTGAGTTTTTACGCCGGCTACGTGATCGAGCACCGCTACGGCTTGTCCAACCAGACCGTTGCCGGTTGGGCCAAGGACCGGGCGAAGAGCGTCGTGCTCGGCGGGGCGCTGTCGCTGGCAGCGGCCGAGTTGGTTTATGCGCTGATCCGCCGACAGCCGGAGTGGTGGTGGCTGCTGGCCTGGGCCGCCTTCCTGCTGTGCGTAGTGCTGCTGGCCAACTTGGCTCCCGTGCTTCTGTTCCCGCTCTTCTACAAATTCCAGCCGCTGGCCGATGAAGAGCTGAAGCAGCGGTTGCTGCGGCTGTCGGAGCGCGCCGGCGCCCGTGTGCGCGGGGTCTTCGAATGGAAGCTGAGCGAAAAGAGCCGCAAGGCGAATGCGGCGCTGGCCGGCTGGGGAAACACGCGGCGCATCATCCTGTCCGACACTTTGCTCGCGCAATGCACGCCCGACGAGATTGAGGCGGTCCTGGCCCATGAGCTGGCCCACCAGGTCCATCATCACATCGGCAAGTCTCTAATGCTGCAGGCCATTGCCAGCCTGGCCGGGTTCTGGCTGGCCGATCGTGCCTTGCGGACCTTCGGGAGTCATCCGCGCCTCGGATTCCGTGGGATGGCCGACTTCGCCAACCTTCCGCTGCTGCTTTTGTTGGCTGCGGTGCTTTCGCTGCTGTTGCTGCCCGCCGTGAATGCGATTTCCCGGCATTTCGAGCGGCAGGCCGACGACTACGCGCTCCGCGCCATCCCGGATGTGGGGCCGTTCGTTTCCAGCATGGAGAAACTGGCGGCGCAGAACCTGGCGGAGCGGCGGCCCAACCGGGTGATCGAGTTCATCTTCCACAGCCACCCGTCGATGGAGAAACGCATCCGGCGCGCCGCAGCGCACGGCGAGACAACGTAGAGACTCCGAATGTTGCGTCAGGCGCCGGGGGAGGCCGGCGAAACCAGGGCGGCCGGCGTGGTGAATGACTCGATGGGGAGGTCCAGGGGCGGCTCCCGCAGGAACGCCAGACCCTCCATTTCCCGCAGCGCGGCCTGAATACTGGCTTCGGACGCCGGTTCCAGGGTGATGACGAACGGCAGGCGGTGTTTGTCCCAGCCCCGCTCCTGGATCACCGCGTCGATATTGATGTTGTGGCGGGCCAGGATGGCGGCCAGCGCCGCGATAATCCCCGGCTGATCCTCGACGACAAATCGCAGATAGTGGGCCGCTGCCCCCTGCGGCGTTCCCAATCCGCAATCCGCAATCCGCAATCCGCAATGCTCGGCCTGGTAACCCAGCGGCGGAACGCGCAGGCGGGCCCCGGAGCGCAGGTCGCGGGCCGCCCGGATCAGGTCGGCCACCACGGCGATGCCGGTGGCGTCGCCGCCGGCGCCGCGGCCGTAATACATGGTGTCGGCGCCGCGCCTCCCCTCCACCCACACCGCGTTGTATGCGCCGTCCACCTTGGCCAGCACGTGGTCGCGCGGGATCAGCAGCGGCCGCACCGACAGATCGACCGCGTTCGAGCCCGCGCGCCGGGCGCTGGCGATCAGGCGAATCGTCGAGCCCAGGCGGTTGGCATAGCGGAAGTCCAGCGAGCTGATGCGCGTGATACCCGCGCAGGGGATGGCCGCCACTTCGATGCGCGCCCCGAAGGCCATGCGGGCCAGGATGGCCAGCTTGTAGCGGGCATCATACCCTTCGACATCGGCGCTGGGGTCGGCCTCCGCGTAGCCGCGCGCCTGCGCTTCGGCTAACACGTCGGTCAGGTCCCGTCCGGTTTTTTCCATAGTGGTGAGAATAAAGTTACAGGTGCCGTTGAGGATTCCGAAGACAGAGAGGATGCGGTCGCCGGCCAGGCCTTCCCGAATGGCCGCCAGCACGGGAATGCCGCCGGCCACCGCCGCCTCGAACTCCAGCCCCACGCCCTTGCGGCGGGCCAGCGCCTCCAGCTCGGCGCCCGCTTCGGCGATGAGGTTCTTGTTGGCGGTGACCACCGGCTTGCCGGCTTCCAGGGCCGCCGTGACGATCTCGCGCGCCACGCCGGTGCCGCCGACCAGCTCGGCGACGATGTCGGCCTGCGGGGAGGCCACCACCTCCCGCCAATCCTCGGTGCGCGTGACGCCCGCCGGCAGCCAGCTCGTGTCCAGGCTGTGGATGTCCAGGCCGCAGACCGCCGCTATGCCCAGTTCAAACCCCGCCCGGGCGCTGATATCTTCGCGGTGCTCCACCAGCGCGCGCGCTGTTCCCTGACCAACGTTTCCAAACCCGACAATTCCAACGTTTACCATAGGAGTTAAGAGTTAAAAGTTAAGAGTTAAGAGTTAGCGCCCGCCGGTTCCGCCTCGCTTCCTCTTCTGTTTCGTTGTGAGAATGATGGATGACAGAATTCGCACGATCTGCTCCGTCTCGTCACACAACGGCTTCAGCCGATTCTGCGATACCAGGCTTGTTTCACCAACCAGGCGCAGCCAATAAGCGGTCTCCCGCGCCTCCTTGAAGGCTATGTACAGCTTAGCAAGAAAATCAGCAGTGCTCTGTGCTGCCTGGCTCTCGTGTACATTGGCCCCAACGGACGTGCCCGAGCGAAGCAACTGCTTCCCCAGGACTCGTCCGACACTGTCCCTCTCCAGCGCTCGATACAGCTTGACGATCCGTATGGAATAGGCAATAGTCCGCTCGACAATACCAGGCGCTGGCGCTGCGGTGTCCATACGGCATAGTTTATAACTCTTAACTCATAACTCTTAACTCTTAACTTGCTGCTGTCGCGTGTTCGAGCAGCGCTTTGTGGACAGCGCGGACGGCGGCGGCCAATGCTGATTCTTCCACGGCGACCGAGATGTTGGTTTCCGTGGCGCCTTGGGCGATGGCGATCACGTTGACGCGGGCGGCCGAGAGCGCGCCGAACAATTTGCCGGCGATGCCTACGGCGCCGCGCATGCCGCTGCCAATCAGCGCCAGGATGGCCACGCCGTCCTGCAGGCTGAGCGGGCGGATGTAGCCGTGCGCCAGCTCGACCGCAAACGATTCTTGCAGGCGGCGCAGGACCCGCTCCGCATCGCCGGCCTGCACCGCAAAACAGAAACTCTCTTCGCAGGAGGCCTGCGACAGCATCAACAGATCAACGCCCTCATGATCGAGCGCCGAGAAGGCGCGGCTCATGATGCGCATGGCGCTCAACTGGCCGGTGCTTTCCACGGTGATCAGCACCGCCTTCTTCAGCGCCGTCACCGCGCGTGCCCCGCTGCCGCCTCCGTCCAGCCCGTGTGTGCCGCGGGGAGCAATGACTGTGCCCGGCGCTTCCGGCCGGAAACTGGATTTGGTCCAGACCGGGATTCCGCGCTCGGCCAGCGGGGCCAGCGTTTTGGGATGCAGCACCTTCGCGCCGTAATAGGACAGCTCGGCCGCTTCCTGGTAGGTCACCGCCGGCAGCACCCGGGCGTTTGGGATGAGGTTGGGGTCGCCGCTGTAGATGCCTTCCACGTCGGTCCAGATGATGACGTCGGCGGCATTCAGGCAGGCGGCCACCAGCGTGGCCGAGTAATCGGAGCCCCCGCGCCCCAGCGTGGTGGGCGTACCGTCAGCCGTGCCGCCGATGAATCCGGTGATGATCGGCGCAATGCCCTGTTGGAGCAGGCCGGGAACCGCTTCGCGCAGCCGCTCGGCGGTTGGCCCGAGCAGCGGCGCGGCTTCGCCGAAGTTCGCGTCCGTGACCACCAGCCGAGTGGCATCCAGGGCGCGGGCGGGCGTCCCGGCCTGGTTGAGCGTGGCGGCCAGCAGCAGCGTGCTCAGCCTCTCGCCCACCCCAAGAACGGCGTCCATGGTGCGCGCCGGGCAGTGTCCGAGCCGCGCGATTCCCTCGCACGTCTTCTCCAGGTCGGCCAGGATGGCCGCCGCCGCGCCGGCGTATTCCTGGCGTTGTCCGGGGCCAAGCAGGGCCTCGGCGGCCTGAAAGTGCCTGGCGCGCAAGGCCACCAGGGTTTCTTCCAGTTCCGCGGCTTCGCCGTCGGCCGCCAGGCGGGCAATCCTGATCAATTGGTCGGTCACCTTGGACATGGCCGACACCACCGTCACCGTCGGCTGCTGTCGCGTCTGCTCCGCCACAATGCCGGCCGTGGCCCGGATTCGCTTGGCGTCGCCCACCGACGTGCCTCCGAATTTCATCACGCGTAAGTTGCGCATGACCCACCCTTCAGCCGCAGATTTCGCAGATTACACGGATTTCCATAATCGGTGAAATCTGCGCAATCTGCGGCTAAAACAAAAAAGGCCATTGTCCGTTCGCTGGACAATGGCCTGATTTAGAAATCCGTTGTCGAGCGCGCTCAGGCCACTATCCAGACCCGCCTGTGCAGGCCGTGGTTGTTGTGCCTGTGCGATGCATCGACATCGCCGCTGATAGTATCACGAGCCCTGATCCTCCGGAAAGCGGAATCTGCCGGCCAGAGTAGATCATCCGCGGTTTCTCATCTCTGACACGTACACGGTGGAGTCCACAGGAATTCGCGACTGCTTGCGGATTTCGGCCTCGCGGTCGGGCAGCGGGCGGCCCCCCACAAGCGATGCGGCCCCAATGAAGCTCGCCCTGCGCCTCCTCATGGCTGCCCGTGGCTTCTTGCGGCGTCTCATGTTCGGTGACATGTCAATGCAGACCCACTCCGCATTCCGCACTCCGCATTCCCAATTGTCAGACGCCCCAGGCGTAATCCTACGTGGGACCGGATTTCGCCTGCGGTTGCTTGTCGGCCTGGCGAACCAGCCAGAGCTGATAGGCGTCGGCCAGCGCCTGCCAACTGGCCTCGATGATGTTCTCCGATACTCCGACGGTGACGAACGTGTCCTCGCCGTCACTGGACTCCACCAGCACCCGCACCTGGGAAGCCGTGCCCTCGGCGGCGCCCAGCACCCGCACCTTGTAATCGATCAGGTGAACGGCCTTGATGCCCGGGAACAAGGCCGACAGCGATTGGCACAGGCAGTCGTCCAAGGCATGCACCGGGCCGGAATGCTCGGCCACCGAATGGTAGATTCGGCCGCCGGCTTCAATGGAGAGGAAGGCGTGGGAGGTGGGCGGCGCTCCCAGGCGCTTCTCGATCATGACCCGGAATTCGCTGAGGTGGAAGAAATCGATGGGGGTGCCGTTGGCCTGGCGGGCCAGCAACTCGAGGGTACCCTCGGCCGCTTCCAGGTCGTAGCCCATCGACTCCAGTTCCTTCACCTGGCGGACCAGGTCGCGGGCCCCGCTCACGTCCAGCTTCTCGTCCAGGCCCAGTTCCTTCAGCCGGTAGAGCAGGTTGCCCTTTCCCGACAGCTCGCTGACCAGCACCCGGCGGCGGTTGCCGACCAGGGCCGGATCCATGTGTTCGTAGGTGGAGCTGTCCTTCATGAGCGCGCTGACGTGCACGCCGGCCTTGTGCGCGAACGCGCTGCGGCCCACGAACGGCATCTCCTCGCGTAGCGGAAGGTTGGCCAGCTCGGCCACGTAGCGCGCCACGTGAGGCAGCAGGCACAGCCGCTCCGGCTCCAGCACCCGCTTCTTCAGCTTCACTTCCAGCACGGGGATGAGGGAGCAGAGGTTGGCGTTGCCGCAGCGCTCGCCGTAGCCGTTGATGGTCCCCTGCACCTGCGTGGCGCCGGCCAGCACCGCGGCAATGGAGTTGGCCACGCCCAGGTCGCAGTCGTTGTGGGTATGGATGCCCAGGCGAACGCGCACCCGCTGCCGCGCCGCCGCGGTCGCTTCCGAAATGAAGCTGGGCAGGCTGCCGCCGTTGGTGTCGCACAGCACGATGGCGTCGGCGCCCGCCCCCTGCGCCGCCTCCAAAGTCGCCAGCGCGTACTCCGGGTCGGCGGCGTAGCCGTCGAAGAAATGCTCGGCATCGTAAATCACTTCCTTGCCGCGCGCCTTCAAGTAGGCCACCGTTTCGGCGATGATCTGCAGGTTCTGCTGGCGCGTGATGCCCAGCGCCCGCTCCACGTGCAGCCCCCAGCTCTTGCCGAAGATCGTGACCGTGGGCGTGCCGGCCTCCAGCAGCGCCTGCACGTTAGGGTCGGTTTCCACCGGGTTCTTTGGGTGGCGGGTGGCGCCGAAGGCCACCAGCCGCGCGTGCCTCAGCTTCAGCTCACCCGAGCGGGCGAAGAATTCCGCGTCCTTGGGGTTGGACCCCGGCCAGCCGCCCTCGATGTAATCCACGCCCAGTTCGTCCAGCCGCCGGGCGACCATCAGTTTGTCGTCGGCCGAGAAGGAAACACCTTCACCCTGCGTTCCGTCGCGGAGCGTGGTGTCGTAGATCTCGACCCGTGGATGCTTCTCCTCTGACATCTGCCAAGCCTTTTGCGGAGTGACAAGTGACGAGTGACAAGTGACGAGCAGTGCCCGTGCGCCGTGGGTTGTCACTGCGCACTCATAACTCGTCACTCATCACTCGTCACTGCTGTTTAGCGGCCGCGCTCTTGGCGAGGTAGGTCATCATTTCGCGCAGCTTCCTGCCCACCTGCTCGATGGGCTCGCGCGCCGCCTCCTCGCGGTAGCGGTTCATGTTCGGCCGCCCCTTCTTGTTTTCCTCGATCCATTCCCGCGCGAAGGCGCCGGACTGAATGTCGGCCAAAATCTGCTTCATCGTGGCGCGGACGTGCTGGTCGATGACTTTCGGCCCGCGGGTGTAATCGCCGTACTCGGCCGTGTCGCTGACCGAGTAGCGCATGTAGGCCAGGCCGCCCTGCTGGATCAGGTCGGTGATCAGCTTCAGCTCGTGGAGGCACTCGAAGTAAGCGATCTCCGGCTGGTAGCCGGCCTCGACCAGGGTTTCAAAGCCGGCCTTGACCAGCTCGGAAACGCCGCCGCAGAGCACGGTCTGCTCGCCGAACAAATCGCTTTCCGTTTCCTCCTTGAAGGTGGTCTCGATGACGCCGGCGCGGGTGGCGCCGAGCGCGTCGGCGTAGGCCAGCGCCGTCTGGCGGGCGGTCCCACTGGCGTCCTGGTGGACGGCCAGCAGCGCCGGCACGCCCACGCCCTCCACGTACACTTCGCGGACACGGTGCCCGGGGCCCTTGGGCGCCACCATGGCCACGTCGATGTCGGGCGGCGGCGCCACCTGCCCGAAATGGATATTGAACCCGTGGGCGAACATCAGCAGCTTGCCCTTCCCCAGGTGCGGCTGTATCTCCGCATAGACGGCCGGATGCTTATCGTCGGGGACCAGCATGGTAATGATGTCGGCGCGCGCGGCGGCCTCCGCCGCTGCGCTCAACACCTCCAGCCCTTCCCGGCGAGCCCGTTCCGCCGCGTCGCTGGCCGTTTCGGCGACCACCACCTTCACCCCCGAATCGCGCAGGTTCAGGGCGTGCGCATGTCCCTGGCTGCCGTAGCCGAGGATGGCAACCGTCTTGTTGTTGATATATGAGCGATCCACGTCACTGCGGTAATAGATTTTCGCCATCTCATCTCCTCACGGAATTACGAATTATGAGTTATGAATTATGAGTTAATTCATAATTCATAATTCCTAATTCCTAACTCTATTTTCCGACGCCGACCATGGCCATGCGCCCGCTGCCGTTGCGGGGCAGGGAAGCGGCGCCGCGGGGCAAGGCCACCGTGCCGGTCCGCGCCATCTCCACGCGCCCGTAGTGCTCGAGTACGCGCAACAAGGCTTCCAGTTTGTCGCCGTCGCCGGTCACTTCCAGCGTGATGCTGCCCGGCGCCGCATCCACCACCTTGGCCCGGAATATCTCCGCTTCCTGGAGGAGCCGCGAGCGCATTTCGTGCGGCACGTGGACCTTGATGAGCGCCAGCTCGCGCTGCACGGCCGGCGTGTCGGTCAGGTCCAGCACCTGGATGACATTAATCTGCTTGTGCAGTTGCTTGAGCACCTGCTCGCGGGTCTCTTCGGCCACATCGACGACCATGGTGATGCGCGAGAATTTGGGGTCCATGGTCTTGGCCACCGTTAGGCTCTCGATATTGAACCCGCGGGCGCTGAACAGGCCGGCAATACGGGCCAGCACGCCCGACTTGTTTTCCACCAGCACCGATAAGGTCTGCGGCATAAAAAAACCCCTGGCTGTAGGCCGTAGGCTGTAGGCTCCAGCCTTGAGTGGGCAGCGCCGCCAAACAGCCTACGGCCTACAGCCTACAGCCTCTCCTCAGCTCATTTCCCCGGCGCCGCTGTCGCCGACGGCGACCGGCGCCGGCGCGGCCAGCGAAGCGCGCGCCGTCTGCTCGTCCAGGAAGATGTCCTGCAACGCGCCCCCGGCCGGGACCATGGGGAACACGTTTTCTTCGCGCGAGACGCGCACGTCGGTCAGCACCGGGCCGGGATCGTTCAGCGCCGACTCCACCGCCTCGCGCAGCTCGGCTGGGTCGCTGACCACCTGCCCGCGCAGTCCAAAGGCTTCGCCGAGCTTGCGCGCGTCCGGGAATATCGGGAACTCGACGGCCGAGTAGCGGCCGTGGCAGAACAGGTCCTGCCACTGCCGCACCATGCCGAGAAAGCCGTTGTTGGAGATAAAAATCTTGATGGGCAGGCCGTAGGCCACAATGGTAGCCAGTTCCGGCAGGCTCATCTGAAAGCCGCCGTCGCCCACCACCGCCACCACGCGCTGATCGGGGCACGCGAACTGAGCGCCGATGGCCGCGGGCACGCCGTAGCCCATCGAGCCCAGCCCGCCGGAGGTCAGCCAGGTGCGCGGATGGCGCCGCTTGATCCACTGCGCGCTCCACATCTGGTGCTGGCCCACGTCGGTGGTGACGATGGCTTCGCCGTCGATGGCCCGGGAGATTTCCTGGAAGAGGCGCTGGGGCATGATGCGGTCGTTCCGGTCCTCGTAAGCGAACGGATGTTCGCGCTGCCAGCCCCGTACCGTCTCCAGCCAGGCGCGGCGCGAAGCGGCGTTCTTTAGGCCGCCGGCCGGCGCCTCGCGCGTCTCGGCGATGCGCCGGTTCAGCTTCTCCAGCACCCGGCCCACGTCGCCCACGATGGGCACATCGGCCCGCACGTTCTTGCCGATCTCGGCGGGGTCGATGTCGATATGGATGATCCGGGCGTGGCGGGCGAAGGCCTCCAGCTTGCCGGTGACGCGGTCGTCGAAGCGCACCCCGACGGCGATCATCAGGTCGGTTTCCACCATGGCCCGGTTGGCCGAGTACGCTCCGTGCATGCCCAGCATGCCGTTGAACAGCGGGTGGTCGGCGGGCAGCGCCCCCAGCCCCATCAGCGTCAGCCCCACCGGCACGTCCAGCAGCTCGGCCAGTTGCCGCAGCAGCGGCGCGGCGTTGGCCGAGATCACCCCGCCGCCCGCGTAGATGACCGGCCGGCACGACTCCCAGATGGTTTGCACCGCCTTCTTGATCTGGCCGTCGTGGCCTTCCGTCGTCGGCCTGTAGCCCGGCAGGCTGACCGTCTCGGGATACTCGAATTCCGCGTCACCGGTGAGGATGTTCTTCGGCAGGTCCACCAGCACCGGGCCCGGCCGGCCGGTTCGCGCGATGTAGAACGCCTCGCGAATCACCTGTGGCAGCTCTTTCAGGTCCTTGACCAGGTAGTTGTGCTTGGTGCAGGAGCGGGTGATGCCGACCGTGTCCGCCTCCTGGAAGGCGTCGTTGCCGATCAGGTTGGTGGAAACCTGCCCGGTCAGCGCCACCACCGGGATGGAATCCATCATGGCGTTCGTCAAACCGGTGACCAGGTTGGTGGCGCCGGGGCCGGAGGTGGCCATGCAGACGCCCACCCGCCCGCTGGCGCGGGCAAATCCGTCGGCCGCAAAACAGGCATTCTCCTCATGACGGACCAGGATGTGCCGAACCTCGGGATGATCCACGAGCTTGTCGTAGAAGGGTATTACGACGCCGCCGGGGATTCCGAACATGATCCCGGCGCCCTCGCGCCGCAAGCACTCCAGTAGGATTTCCGACCCGTTCATAGTCACCGATTCCCCGGCCCAAAAAACGTGCCGCCGCCCGTTCCTTGCGGGCGGGCGGCGGCGACACTCCCGTTAGCGCAGTGGAAACTTCAGACTAGACCGTACCATCGCTTATGTCAATGACCTTCTGCATAAATTCTATTTATATGACGCAAAGCCCTGAGAATGGCTGAAGCCGTCACCGGTCAAGGAAATAGCGCTCTGGCGCAGGCTGCGGAGCCAAGAGCCGAAATCTGTGGCAAACTAGAGCGTGGCGGCAGTATGGATCTTGACACGAGAGTACCGTCTTGCGAAGACCCGGTGGTCGGCGAAATCACCCGTCGCCTGATTGAGGTCTACCACCCCGAGAGGGTCTACTTGTTCGGCTCCGCGGCGCGGGGCGATGCTGGGGCGGACAGTGACTATGACCTGTTGCTGGTGGTGCCCGACGAGACTCCGGCAGAATTCAGGCGCAGCGGACCTGGGTACCGCGCCATCTGGCGATTGGGTGTGGCCGCCGACGTTTTGGTTTATCGGAGATCGGTCTTTGACCGGCAGTTGGGCCTGAGGGCCTCACTGCCTTCGTCGGTTGTTCGCGAGGGCAGACTGCTCTATGCCGCTTGAGAACGAGCGCATCGCCTCTACCAGACAGTGGCTGGAGAAGGTGCGTAAGGATCTCCGTAGCGCCGAACTGGTTCTGTCGGCGTCGCCGCCGGAGACCGAAGATGCCCTCTTTCACTGCCAACAGGCGGTTGAAAAGGCGTTGAAAGCCTTTCTCGTGTGGCACGATCGGCCGTTCCGCAAAGTGCACAACATCGGCGAACTCGGAAAGCAGT